>Ga0187873_1000946_pt1 | contig 26072 bp, 13 predicted proteins | sample June2016WEW_16_1_2_FD_133012 | JGI IMG/M metagenome (GOLD analysis project Ga0187873, IMG submission 133012) | Peatland microbial communities from SPRUCE experiment site at the Marcell Experimental Forest, Minnesota, USA - June2016WEW_16_100 | ecosystem: Environmental > Terrestrial > Soil >...
ATAAGCCTCCCCATCGCGCAGCGATCCTCCTGCCTGGGCAAGCCCGGGTGTGATGGGCACGACACCAGGTTGCAGCAGTCCGAGCTGGGAGAAATTCCGGCCGTTGAGCGGCAGGTCCAGGATGTCGCGCTCGCCCACCGTCTTGCCAAGCGTTGTGTCCGATGTCTCAATCAGGGCGGCGTTTGCCTGAACCTGGACCAGTTGGGTGGGGGAGCCAATCGTAAGACGAATGGGAACGTTGGCGGCCTCATTGACGCTGAGCGTAATACCTTCCTGGGCGAACTTCCGAAAGTCTTTAGCGGACGCCTCGAGGCGATAGTGTCCGACGGGCAACAAGACGAGTATGTAGGCGCCATGGCGGTCAGTGACAGTGGCCCGCGACAATCCGGTTTCAACCTGTGTGGCCGTGACCTTCGCCGACGGCACCCCGGCGCCGCTAGGATCGAGCACAACGCCGCGAATGCTTCCGGTGACTTCCTGGGCGAACAGAGGCCCGCCAGAGGATGTCAGTAAAAGAAGAAGCATAAAAGCCTGAAATCCCTTTGCGCCCTTCCTTTTCATTTTGTCCTTATCCTTTCGACTGTTTAGTTGGGGTCTGGAAACACGCCTCGCACAAGGTTCACGTAGGGACCGAATCGAGCTGGCTGTAACGCTCGTCGACATTAACTCACCTGTTGGAAGACGAGACGACCGACTGAAGCACCTTGGCCATCTCTTCGGGATGAAAGCCAAAGGGTCCCGCCTTACTCTTGTAGGCCACCCGGCCTGTACGGTCAATAAGGTAAAGCCGGTCCGGCCAGCCGGTGTAGGCGCGCTCAGTCGAGTCCTGCATGTCGTCGACGAGCGCCGGGATCTTGAGGCCGAGCTTGACCACGCAGACGTGCGAGGCTTCATCGCGCTCGTCAAGCGTCTTGGCGCTGGCGATAAGCACGTGATCCTTGATGTTGTGCGGCATTTGCCAGCCGTCGGTCGGGTGCGCTTCTTGGATATAGACCACATAGAAAGCCGCTCGGTCCTTGTACTGCTCGTACAGCTTGTTGAGCGCGGGAACCTCCCGGCGAAAAGGCGGTCAAGTGTGGCTCCCGAAGATGAGCACTACCGGCTTCTGCCCTTGGAAAGACCATAGGTGTACCGGGGCGGAGCTATCGCTAGTTGTCAGTTTGAAATCCGGCGCCACATCACCCACCTTCAGATGGCCTCTGCGCGCCAGGAGCCACATGGGTTCGAAGGGAAAAAGAAAGTAGCTCACCGCGGGTAGCTTCGACATGATGTGGCCGAAGACCGTGGGCGGCTGGAGCATGGCCACAAAGAGCCCGCTGAGCAGCATCACGTAAACCGCCAGCACTGGAATGGCGTATTTGAGAAAGGTTCGCATCCAGTTGTACACCTCGCCCCCGCGCTGTGTCTCCCGGATCAAAAGCGGCACAGCTACGCGGCGTTCGATGAACTCGCGTGCAAGCCCATCGCAGCCTTAAACTCGATCGATTTTGAACGTGCCCCTAAGCCCGACGAGATTCGCCCTAAAATACCCTACCAAGTTATTTGGAGTTCGACAGACCGTCAATAATGCCAGCTTACTATTCTGTTCACTAAAACCTGCTAGAGAACCCGCAATCTTCCGGACTCGGCTGCTTTGGTTCGTCGAAAATATGTCTGCCTCAAGAGATCGGATTCATGGAGAATTGTTCAAACTCTATAAGCACGATCGGGGATCAGGCATCCACGGGAAAGGATGGTTGCAGGCTTCCCTTGGTGGGAAGCACCGAGCGTTCGTGGAGAATTGCTGGGTCTTGATATCAAGGTCTCGGCGCGCACTGTATCGCGGGGGGTGCGCCAGCGCCGCATACTCGACGAATCGCAAGCATCTAGTCATGAGGCAAACCTATGGATGGCAATGGAAGAAGTCACGCGACGTTGTCAGTAGACAAAGCTTCTGGCATTTGGGGGACTATGGTACGCCCGGGGTGATTCGAACACCCGACCCCTTGCTTCGTAGGCAAGTGCTCTATCCAGCTGAGCTACGGGCGCACAGTTGATTCTAAAAGCCTTTGCCTCGCTGCCTCCACATCAAGACCCAATGCCTGCGTGGTTTCTGCGGGACTAGGATGCCAGTTGCGGATTTCAGGCACCGCTGCTTCCAGTTCTTCCAGCAATTTCTTGAACCTCGCCGCCACATCTGCCAGTTGCGACATCCTCTCTATTGCCTCCACCTTCTGCTGGCGTGCCGGGTGTATGTATCGCATCGTGGTCGTGATGTTGGAATGTCCCATCAATGCGGAGAGCACGGTCAGTTCCGTCCCCAATTGAACCTGCCTTGTGGCGAAAGTGTGGCGGAGGTCATAGAGCACGAACGGCGAGTCCTTGAAGTGCTTCTTAATTACCGCCTCGTGCGCCTTCTTCAATGAGCCGATATGACCCACGCCGATGTTCTTGGTCTTGGGTCGCCTGACCGGGAACAGGAACCCGTTCGGCGATTCCTTCACCCTGCGTTCCAGTATATCACGCACGGCGGGAGTTGTGGGGATGTCCCTGACGCTCTTCTCGGTTTTCGTCCCGTGGAAGTGTGCTTCGCCCTGCCTGACATCCTCCACATGGAGGGACAGTATCTCGTCCGGGCGTGCACCCGTGTCAAGGGCTATGACGGTAAAGTCGTGCAAGTCGCCCTTGGTCTTCTCAAGGTATTTGTCGCTCTCCTCCATCGTGAGCACTCGCATCCTGCCCGGACTCTCCTTCAGGTATTTGACACGGCGGACGGGATTCCGCAAGGCGAGGTCAATGGAGTCGGCGTACGAATAGATTCGCTTCAATGTCGTCAACGCCCGGTTGACGGTCGCTGCCGTAATATTCCTGTCGGCGTCCTTCCTCTTCTGGCTTGCCCTCCACACTTTGAACTTCTCAACGCTCTCTGCGTCAATCTCGGTCACGAGACGACCGCCGAAAAACTTTTTCAGGCTGGCGACATTCACCTTGTGGAGTACGACCGTTGCAGGCGAGAGGTTGACCTCCGCCCACCCGATGAACCTGTCCGCAAGCTCGGAGAGTCTGGGGATGTCGGAATGCTTGGGGACGCCTTGGACTGAGTTCAGGATTCTGAGGCGAAGGGCACTGACGGCGTTCTCGGCGTCCCTCCGGTTGGTTCGCTTCGTGCTGCCGACATAGCGGCGTCCGAAGAGTTCAAAGTCATACGACCAGAACTTGCTCCGCTTGACGAGAGCCATAGCGGCCTATCATACCACAGGCAGGGGGAGCGGGACGGGATGTGGGATGATATAGGGTATGTAGGCCACCAATTCCCTGGAGGCAGCTTGACCTTCGAGGTATATTCCCCCTTATGGACTGCGCCAACACCGACCCCGAACTTCGTTCCTGGCTCCGCTGGGCCTCCGAGAGCGGCAACACGCCGACCTTCGTCCGCACGGTCGCCGAAGCCGCTCTCATGGCTTGCTAGCCCGATTACCCTGCAAAGGGTGTCTTTCGGGTAAATTTCCGTTTGGGTTGTGCGGAGGCTGCTTTCGGCGTCTACAGAAACAAGATTTGCCTCTCGCCCTTAATCCTCCAAAGCACGCGAGAAGCGGCAGTCAGAACCGCACCTGAATCCCGAGCGGCAGAATCGGAAGTGCCTTCCGGGTGGCTGTCATGAACAAACCCGCACGGCTGCGGGTTACTTCGTTGCTGAACGACCACTGATTTATTTGCCATTAGAGGCCGCATGAGCGGGACGGGAGCAAAACACAGGCTTCAGGACTCCTACAACTAGTCGCTTTCTGGCTGACCCAATTGGCCGCTTTGGAGGTGACCACCGAGGCCGATTTGACCGTTTCCCTGACGAGTGGTTGCAGGCCAGTCGTTTCGCGAGGAAGAACCGGGCGAACATTTTGGACTCGAGCAAAATCCGGAGCTACCTGCCGCAAGCCGCCGATCAGCCATTCGCGCTCCTGCAGAAGCATCTGTGCCACGAACAAGTGATTACGGCGGCGCGCCGTGTTGATCGCTGGACTGTTTCGATGGTTGTGAGGCCGGAAGTGCCTTCAGCGTGCTTGCAGCTCGTCCTAACCTTCGTTTCCGTGACTCAGCGTCCTCACTTCGCAACCTCTCAGAGGTAGCTAGAGCCTGCTTTGCCAATTTGAATTGCCCATTTTTCTTGTAGAGTTCATAAAGTTGGTAATGAACGTCGCCAGATTGATCCAACGGAAGAGCGAGCGTTAATTCTGCGATCGCGGCTTGCACTTGATTGACCGCTCCAAGCGCCTTGCCCAAGTCTGCATGTGCTGCAAGTTGTCGCGGGTTCAGGCTCAAAGTCCTCTTGAGATAGGGAATCGCCTCGTCAAAACGATGCTGGCGCGTGTATATATCGCCAAGCACAAACGCTGCCTCAGCATTGTCAGGATCAAGGTCGAAGACCTTCCGAAGGGGCGGAATGGCCCGGGCGAATTGGCCAGTTCTCCAGTAGACGGCAGCCAAGCCGAGGAATGAAGCTGGAGTCGCGGGATTGAGCCGCGCTGCAGCCTGATAATTTGAAATAGCCTGGTCCCAGTTTTGACGTTGACGATAAATGTCGCCAAGCAAAATGTGCCCTTGCCAGGAATCCGGTTTGAGAGAAACACCTTTTTGAAAAGAAATTTGCGCCAGCTTCCCGGCGCTTTTTGCCTTCCAGTATGCCGCGCCGCTATCGGCTGTGGCCTCCCGCAAGAGTCGTTCAGCAGCCTCCAACGCTGTGAGGTACCGACCCGACATGAATGCGCATTGAGTGAGCAATGCACCGGAACCGCCGAGTGCTTCGGGCAGCCTGAGTAACTGTTGGGTACAATCGGTGTAACGACCGGCATCGAACGCAAAACGCGCGCTGGTGAGGAGAGAGACTTCCATGCGCGCCTTTGGGTCCCGTGTCTCAAGCACCGACTCGAGCTCGTGATCCGTCGAAGTCAGAGTCTCGGGCGACTGGATATGTTGTCGAAGAAACTCGATTGCCGGCTCGCAATTCCGCGGTGCGTGATGCCTTTCCAGATATGCCTCAAGCTCACGCTGGGCTGACTCGTCGAGCAAATTCACAAATGAGCCGAGATTAGCTTTAAAGTACCCATGGTCGTAACTGAATACCGTGCACAGCCGGTCGATTGAATCGGTTAGGCTCCCCTCCTGAACCTCAGTGGCAGCCAGACCTAGTTTCGCATCCAAGTCTCCAGGATGGAGATTCAGCTCGCTCGAGAATTCATCGCTGGCCAACCCGAATTCCCCGAGCCGCAAATGGACGAAACCGAGGGAAGCATGAATACCTTCTGTATCCTCTTTGGACAGTTCAGCCTGTTGTAATGATTTTCGGTAGGCCTCTTCTGCGTCAATTTCCCTATCCTGACCGATCAGAAAATCGCCCAGCAATCTGCTGCTATAGGAAGAGTTCGAAACAGAGTTTGCAAGCTGCCTCGTCGTCTCTTCAGCGATGTGTTCGTAGCAGATGCCTTGCCCAAACCAGGCATCTGCATCGTCCGGCCGGTTCCCTAACTCACGATGATATGTTTGTGTCGCCCGCTCAAAGTCGTGTTTGGAAAAATACGCGCCTGCCAACGCCATCAGTGCGTCACGGTTTGAAGCGTCCTGAGTCAGTACCTTTTCGAGGGGCGAGATAGCCAACTCAGCTTGGCCGGTCTTAACGAGGTCAATCCCCAGGATCAGGTTTGCGGGTCCCAGGTTGCGGTTGATTTGTAGGGCCTTTCGCGAAGCCGCAATAGCATCGCCTAAGCGCCCCGCCATGTGGTAGGCCACACCGAGGTTGCTGTAAGCCTCGGCAGAGTTCGGCTGAATCGCAAGAGCACTTTTGTACTTGAGAACAGCCGCCTCGAAGTTACCCTGCGCAATGTCGTCCTGAGCCTCTCCGAAAAGCTTCTGAACTTGCGTTTGAGCAGGCAATTCTGCATGTTCATTCGGAGACAAAGGTCCCGCCTGCCCCCATTGCCGGGTCGGGAAACTTGCGACCACTAGCACAAAAGCAGCAACTCGTATACAGATGGCAACGAGCCGAAGAATGCCGCAGCCCCGGGCTGGTCCATTTACCGGCCTGAACCGTTCACGGGATATCCTATGGATCTTGACCTGCCACAAACCGAGTCACCCCGTCACACTGATGTAAGAAATCAACGTCGCGGGTTTAAGAGCGATTTCAAGCGCTCCAAACCACACTCATGCTAACGATCCACGGGCGCAAGAGCAACGTCTCGGCCCCTAAGGATTTATCGTCAGCTTGGGTTCCGCAGCTCTGGCCCGTGAACACCATTCACGCAGAGCCGAATCGACCCCCCCTTCTTCCTCGCCCCTGCCGCATTACTAACTGCTCGGGGGTTGAGTCTGGTTGAGTTCCTTGCCTTGCTCTTCTGATGTCAACCGCGAAATAATCGCTCTTTCGCGATCGCCTTCCGCTTTTTTCTTCTGGCGATAATAGGCACGAGCGAGAGCCACATGCGCGGGAAGCAAGGCTGGCTGGCGTCTAACTATCTCCTCAAGCAGACTCTCGGCTTGCGGGTAGTTCCTTTGCTCCTCATAGCAGAGAGCGAGCTCCAACTTGGCCTGTACGTCTTCGGCATCGAGCGAAAGTGCTTTGCTCAGAGCCTTGATAGCTTCATCCACCCTGCCCGGATCTTGCCTACGCAGCAATGTCCCTAGAGATTTATAGTACAAGGGATTTGTTGGGTTCAACTCGATGGCCCTATTGTAATACGGTTCCGGTTTGCTTAACTCGCCTTCTGCTAGATAAGAATTGCCCAAAAAGTACTGCACCAGATCCATCTCCGGATGCTCCCGCGCTAACTCATCAAGTTTGGTAATCGCCTCGGGATACAGGTTTAATCCATAGTAGGCCAGGGCGACTTTATATTGATAATCGGGTAGCTTTCGAAACCGCTCTTTAACAGACGTGAGAAAATCGAGCGCAGAAGAATAGCGCTGGCACAGCAATAAAACTGCTGCGAGTTCCATGGAGTATTCGGCGGAGTCTGGGGTCAGCCGCACAGCACGTGTCATTTCTTGCGCTGCATCCTCAAGTTGGTTTTTGTTCGCGAAAAACACCCCCAACTTGGCGTGAGTTTCGGCAGAATCGGGCGCCACCAGAACTGCATGCCTCAGGACTTTTTGAGCCAGGTCTTCCTCGTGATTCTCCAGAAGGACTTTGACCAGATTGAAGTGGTCGGTCGCCGGAGCGTTGGAAGACTCGAGAAAATCTTGAACTTCCTTTACTCCCAGGTCCCTCATGCCGGACTTTAGATAACACTCGGTGAGAACGATCTGAACTGAGGGGCCCAATCCCTTCATCTTCGCCAATCTTTGAAGAGGCGCGATGGCCTCCTGATATCTCTCAGATACCATCAGCAGCGAGGCGTAGATTTGATTTGCACCTGGGTCATTTGCATCCAAGGCCAGGCCTTGGCGGTACATCTCCAAAGCCTTGTTGGTTTCACCCTTGCGCTTGTACAGTAGACCTAAGTTGAAATGAGTTTCGGCGTTCTTGGGGGCAAGTGAAAGGGACTTTTGAAAATCATTGATTGCAGAATCCATCTCATTCATTTTGGCGTCCGCCAGGCCCAGGTAGCCCCATAGGACAGCATTCTGGGGGGCCTCTTTTAGGGCTTGCCGAAGCTCATCGCGAGCCGCCGAGAAGTTACCGCGCCGGTAATCTTCTGTTGCGTGCTGCGTAAGTGCCTCGACTGATTTCGAGCCTTGGGCCAAGGTCAGAATCAGGATAAAGTGCAGAAGCGTCACTAGTCCGACCTGCCTTTACCTTCCACGATTGTCAAATACTTGCCTAAGGGGATCTCGGTGAAACGGTCCACGCGCGTGCTGGGCCTGGGCCAACGAATCTCGATCCAGTCCACCTCCGCAGCTTTTCCAAGGCCAAGCACTTCGCGGTTATCGTGGCTTGAGAGGTAGCTCCCACCGGCGGTCTTAAGCCTGGAGCGAACCACTCCCCTGGCGCTCCACGAAATGATGGCGCCGGCGGCCGCCGGATTGGCTTTGGTCCCCATCAGATTTAGACCCACCCAGTTGTTACGACTTTCGGCGTTGTTGTAGAGAATCAGAGGAGGGCCGCCGTTGACGCCTACGACGACGTCGAGATAACCATCATTGTTCAGGTCACCGACTGCCAGACCCCGGGCGGAGAATTTACGCTGGAAAATTTCGCCGCTCCTTCCGCTCACATTCAACATTCTCCCATTCCCGGCGTTATGCAAAAGTAATAAAGACTCCTGATAGGTGAGACTTCGACTACGCTCTCCAACTCTATCGTCAGGGTGGCCGTTCACTACGATCAGGTCGGGAAGACCGTCGTTGTCATAATCGAGAAAGCGTGCTCCCCAACCACTTAGCAAGTTGGTGGCGGCAGCGATCCCCGTCGGCTGGCTGATGTCGTCAAAAGTCTCGTCGCCATTGTTGTGATATATGGAAAAGATTTCCTGGTCGAGGTCGGTTAAAAAGAGATCCTCCCAGCCGTCCCCGTCGAGGTCGACGGCATCCACCCCCATGCCCGATCGCGCCAGACCATCCTCGCTGTATCCTACGCCGGAGGCCAGGCCGGCTTCTTCGAACGATTTCCCACCGCGATTCATGAAGAGGAAATTCGCCATCGTGTCATTCGACACAAACAAGTCCATGAAACCGTCGTTATTGACGTCCGTCGCCACAACGCCCAAGCCTTTGCCGAGGGAGTTCAGGATCCCGGTTTCTTTGCTGACGTCAGTAAAGTGGCCGCCACCGTCGTTGCGATACAAATGGCTTGCCAGCGGCGGAAATAATCTGGGATTGCAATAATATGTATTCAGGATTCCGTTTTGGTGAGGACCTTCGTTCTTTGGGATTCCTTCGTGCATTGACCCGTATGCGTTTTCAATCCCGCAGCTCCGGAGGCTCGAATAATCTAAATACTGACATACGAAAAGATCCAGCAGCCCATCGTTGTTGTAGTCAAACCACACTGCGCTGGTCGACCAACCAGGGGCCACGATTCCGGTTTGGGCAGTGACATCCGTAAAGGTTCCGTTGCCGTTATTGTGATAGAGAATAGACTTGTCGCAACCCGTCAAGAAAACATCTTGATGGCCGTCTCCATCGTAGTCTCCTACGGCAGCACCCATTCCGAAAAGGTTAGCGGTCAATCCCGCCGCCGTGGTAACGTCCGTAAACGTCCCATCGCCGTTATTCCTGTAAAGGGCGGAACGGAGAGGCGTAGCCGGATGGAAGAATGAGGTCTCCCCTGTGTTCACAAAAAGGATGTCCATTAATCCATCATTGTTATAATCAAAGATGGCAACGCCAGGCGCGAATGTTTCGGGTAGATAACGCTGCTCCGAATGGGCGTTTGTATGGACCCACTTAATCCCACTTTCACTAGGCGTTGATTCACGGAACGTGACCGGAGGCTGATCAGACGCCCGGCCGAGCAGTCTCAGTCCCGGACTCGCGAGCGCGGTTGCCGCCAGCCAGCGGCGAAGAAATTGGCGTCGGGAAATCATTTTCCTCCGCTCATAGTTCCCCATCATTCTTTCTCTCTCGAGGTTTGTCAAGCAGAGTCAATCCTGCGTGAGTGTGGCATGCCTGAGACCGCAGGTGCTTGAAAGTTCGGGGGAGATCGTCGCACCCGGTCTGCCAGCGTAGGTGACCCCGGGTGCAGGCTGCCTTTACAGGAAGAAGGGCGGACCTGGAAGTAAGTTAAGCTTGATTCCCCTTCCTGTCACCCTATGTTCCTGGGACTTTCGCGGGTTCCGACTTCTCGCGAGCAAAAACTGGTATGGGAAAAAGGCTCCTCGGTCTTCAAGCTGGCTAGGAGCGTGTCGGGACGGGTCAGGTTTTGGGAAAGCACTAGACTGGTTGTAACCTCGCGATCAAACTCGAACGATCCGACAGATGAATACCCCTCCCGCAACATTGTCCCGTGGCGCTTGGAACTTCACCGTCGCTGAGCTCTTTCCGCGCGTCAGCTCGGGCGGAATCCTATAGGTCACACGACGAAAAGGTTCTCTCTCTTCTGTACGGGGGTTGGGTTGCGCGGCAATGGCAAAATCCTCCACTAGAACATCGAACATCCGTGATTCGCTCCCTGCAATCGAGTGCTCGCAGTAGACAGCGAGAGGAACCTCCGGCAAAACCTTCATCTCATAGCTGAAGAACCCGCCATTGGTGATCTGCCTCCACGTTCGATAGCAGGGGGCGGGTGCATTGCCAATCACGGAGTCGCTCATTCTGATTGCGTGGGCCCTTTCCGAATTCTTGTCGCCAATCAGCACACGGTCTACGGTGCGGCCATCAAGCTCCGCTGCGCGATGCCCCACTTCCTCGCGCCTGGCAAGTTCTTTATCCCACTCCTCCGGCCTCATCAAACGCCAGTAGATCATATATCGCTTGTAGTGAAGGTCAAAGAAAGGCACAAGTTTCATGTCGTGAGGTTTAGCCAGTCCGACTGTCCGGAATGACAGCATCTCTCCGGGGATTCGTTCGATTTGTCGCAAGATTTCATCTCGGGCACCAACCAGCACAGGCACCCTGTCCTCCGGAAGCACAACCCGAGCAACGCTTTCACGTCCTCCGCTCCAGAAGTTCTCCTTACCCAATCCGTCGCTCCCAAGCTCCCCAGCCAGTACGATGGGACCGTAAAGGACTGCCACGTAGCTTTCATTGTTGGCTAGCGCCTCTACTGTTAGCCGCATGGGCATCTCAATTTCCACCGTGTCCCCAGTTTTCCACTCGCGCACAAGAGTTGCATAGGTATGAGGTTGTGAGACAACATCCTGTTTCTCGCCATTGATCCAGACATTCATGGCTCCCGCCACCAGCCACCACGGGTGGCGGATTTTCAAGGCGAGCTTCACCGGTTCCTGGCAGGATAGCTTCAACCGCGTTCTCGCCTCGTGGGGGTAGCGAGTTTCCTGCCTCAATGTCAGGCCTTTCTCGGTGTGCTTCAGCTCTGAAGGGATAAAGAGATTGACGTAAATGCTTTTGGAATCGTGGGCGTATATCATTCGCCCGTACTTCGCGGGGCTTTCCATTCCCGTACCGACGCAGCACCACATCGAATCATACTCATCGGAGTAAACACGATAATGGGCTGGCCGCATGGATGTGTAGTACACAAACATGCCTCCCTCAGGATCGTGCGCCGGTAAAATATGGTTATAGAGAGTCCGCTCATAATAATCGACCATGCTAACAGAACCGTAAGCGCGATACAACGCTTCGGTCAGACGCAGCATGTTTACCGAGTTGCAGGTTTCAGGCCCAGTCAAAGTCAACAGGGCTTCGCCAAACTTCAGGGGATCGAAGAAATGCTCATCCGCACTGTTGCCGCCGTTTACCCACGACCGATTGCTCACCACAGTCTTCCAGAAAAAGTCGGCCGCATTGGCGAGTCTTTGCTCGCCAGTGAAGGTGTGAATGCGTTGGAATCCCGTGAATTTTGGAATCTGAGTGTTAGCATGCCACTGAGTCAGGATATCTTCGCCCTCGGATATCGGATCCAACATTACGCGGTGGCATAGCCGTCGTGCCCATCTCAGATACTTCTCATCACCCGTCAATTCGTAAACATCTCCAAAAGACTCATTGATGGAGCCGTGTTCACAATCCAGCAGTTTCTGTGTTTGATCCTCATTCAGCTTGTCCAAGACTTCGTAGCCAAACCAGTCCGCAGCACGAATAAGGACCTCGCACGCCTGGCGGTTGCCGGCCAGGAGATGGGCAGCGTAAAGTCCAAGCATCATTTTGTTCAGTACGTAAGTCGGCTCAAACACGCCATTGATAAAGGCAAAAGTGTAGCGGTCGTACCCGATTTCAATTCGACCCTTGGCCACTTCTTGAAACAGTGTCTTCCCGTTTACCGTGGGCAGCAGATAGCCGTTACCGTTGGCGCGCTGTACTTCCGCCAATTCCTTAACGATGTAATCAATCCTCTGATGCAGAATCTCATCGCCGGTGGCCTGATACATCATCGAGGCAGAGGAAAGATAAAAACCGAGTATTGCTCCGGGCAGTGTAAGACCCTCCGACTCCCATCCTCCGTAAGGTGGCGCCTTTGGCTCTAGGCCCGCCTCACCACGGCACCAGGAGAGCAGCCGATCTGGTTCAAGCTTATGCAGGTAATTACGATCCAACTCCTGGTGATTCTTGAAGGGCCCTTCCAGCAACCGCACCGCTGACAGAGGAAATAGATCCACCGCAGCCGGGCCCTTCATAACCCTGGTCTTGGGAGTATTCCCCACTGATTGAGCCAGGGAGATTGCACGGGACGACTCGATTCCGAGTGACGTGAGGGATAGGCCAACAAATGCCTCCTTGATAAACTCTCTGCGCTTAAGAGCGTTTTTCATTGAATCCTCCTCAGCGGGGATTTGCATTTTGAGTTTCTCTCGCGGTCGTGGTTCTCCGGATCGACACCTCGGAAGCCTGTGTTGTTGGCAGTCTTGCGATTATCCCGACTGCCAGGGAAGCCTGAACCAGGTTGGCTTATGGCGAGGGGCCAAATATGGCGCGCCGGTGGGCTTGTCTATTCTCCTCGCGTAGCGCTTGCGACTCTTGCAACGCTGCTGCAGCAGCCTTCTGATCGCCCAGTTTCCTGTAAAGCTCGTACAGTTGATAGTGATAACTGCCATCCTCATCGGCCTGAAGTGACTGTTTGAACTCGGCGAGCGCATCAGCGGTCCGACCTTGCACGGCGTAAATCTTGCCAATTAGAGCATGAACATTGGGCGCATTAGCCGGCTTGTTGCTGAGCGCAACCTTAAGATACGGAAGGGCCTTCTCGTATTGATGCTGGTTCACCAGGATATGCCCGGTAACGAAGTTAGCCTCAGGATCCTGCGGCACCATTTCCAGCGACTTATGTAGTTCAGGGAGGGCTTGTTGAAACTTGGATTCCTTGAAGAAGGTCAGGGCTAATCCCAAATGAGCCGGGAAACTCTTCGGGTCGAGTTGAACGGCTATTCCATATTCTGCCTTCGCGTCTTCAAAGCGCTGCCTTTCGCGATAGGCATCGCCCAGCAATACGTGAACCCTGGGCGAGTTGGGCTCAGCAGAACCTGCTCTCAGAAGCGCAGCCACCGCCAATCTTCCACTTGTCTCTGCGCGCCAATACCATCCTTCCAGATCTTGTGGATTTCCTTTCAGAGCCTCGCCACTCAATTTGAAGCTGGTTCGATAATCTCCTGAGTAAAATGCACGTCGCGCGGTCAGTAATTGATCAACGAGGAAGGGTTGGGGAGCGACTGGCTTAGCTCCGGGCCCGCTGAGATTGGGCGGCTTCGGCCCCGAGGCAACCTCCTCCGGACATTGGCGCCATTCCCTAAGGGTGTCGAGAAGAAATAGCGCGAGTCCGGTGTCACTTGATTGGTTGTTCGCAAGCTGATTTGCACCATTCTCCAATTGATTCACTTTTTCCAATTGGAGTCCCTTGAGCAGGTAAGCAACGTTGGCCTTCACAGAGTTGGGGTCGGCTTTCCAGACGTCGTCCGAGTATTTTAGGGCATTTGCCGTTTCACCACGCTCAATGGAAACACGAGCGAGCCCCAGCAGAGCTAATGGGCAACCGGATTTGCTTTCGCGCTCTTTTCGGAACTCCTCCTCGGCAGCGTCAATCTGGCTTTGCTGGACGTAAGCAAAGCCCAGCGCCGCATGTGCGCAGGGTGGTATCGGCTGGCTTAACAGAAACAGTGCACGGTATAGCTTAATCGCGTCAGCTGTCCGCCCCTGTAGCTCGAACGATTCCGCCAGCAGCATTTGGCTATAAGCCGAGTCAGGACCCCACTGTTTGAGTTTCTCCACAGCCATCTGCTCGAGGTCATAATACGTCAGACCAAGTCCGAACCAGGCGTCTGAATTCGCGGCATTGATCTCCGTCGCACGCAAGTACCACTCATTTGCTTCTTCGTGCCTGCTAAGAGCTACAAAGACCCGGCCCAAAGCCAGTGCGACTTGCTCATCGCCGGGATTCAGTTGCTCGGCGCGCTGCAAGAAAGGCAGTGCTTTGTGGGGCTGCTGCAGCCGGAGCAAATCCAGGCCAAGGAAGAGGTTCGGAACGAAGAGCGGCGGCTGCTGCCGAAGCGCCTCCTGGAAGGTCTTAACCGCTTCGCTGTATTCCCCCAGCAAGTGCTGCATGAGGCCGAGATTGGCGCGGATCTCAGCGGCGTCTGGTTGGAGCGTGAGAAATTCGCGGTAGCTGGCCGCGGCGCTACGGTAGTCACCTCTTCTTTGGGCTTCTTGGGCGCGCCGCAAACACTCTTCCAGCTGAGCGCGCTGCTCAGGCGCCACTTGGCTGGCGTGGGCAGCAGAAAGACACACAAGAAGGATCAGGAAGAGATGAGAGACGCCGGAGCAGGTGCGGAGAAACCAGGACCACGCACGCACAAACCCGAGGGCTGATTGTGCAAACAACCCCTCACCCCTCCCGCGCCGGCTGATGAACGCGTCAGGAGCGCCCCACCCTCTGCCCTCGGGAGAGAGCAACGACCCACTTCCGGAGCAGGCAGAGAGAGGCTTCGTTCGAATCGATTCTGGGGAACTCATCATTTGGGCTGCAGGGGCGCACGGCCTTGCGCCCCTACAGCCTCTCAGCCTGCCGCATTGCCACCCCTATTTCAAAAGACTAACTTCAAGCCGAACTGTATGTCTCTCGGCGGAGCTGCAAGAGTGATGGCACCGAAAGTGGGACTTCCGTATACCTGATTTGGCGCTATGAGATTCGTGTGGTTAAACGCGTTGTAGAATTCCGCTCGGAACTCCATCTTTAGGTGCTCCTGCAACTGGAACCATTTTTCGGCAGCGAGGTCGAAGTTGTTTATGCCAGGTGAACGCGTGTTAGGCAAGAAGCGCGGCGAATTGCCAAAAGTAAAGGGAGCAGGTTGGGCAAACGCCGCAGTGTTGAACCATTCGTCGATTCGGTCTACACCTGCGGGCCTTGCTTTCGGATTACCTACCAGATTCGGGAACTGGTTTCCTCCAAGGGAATTTGTGTTGTTGGTCTGGTCGGCGATCCCCAAAGGGAAGCCTTTTTTGAAGGTGCTCACACCGGACACCTGCCACCCTCCTACAACCGCGTCGGCGAGCTTGCCCATATTGGAGCCGAAATGCTTTCCTCTGCCGACCGGCAGTTGATAGATGTAGCTCAACACAAGACTTTGCGGGATGTCGTCCATGTCAAGCGACTTCTCCGCTGCCGTGTTGTAGTAATTCCGATACGATGTCGTAGTCGGGCCCGCCGAGGCCCACCCCTCATTACCTGAAGTGTTGTCCAGAAACTTCGAAATCGTGTAAGAGGCAAGGAATTGCAGCCCCTGACTCCAACGGTGGTTGTAAGAGAATGTCACACCGTTGTAGCTCGAGAACGCTCCGGGGGGTTGCGTGCCGCCGAGGCCACAATACTCAGGGTAGGGTCGCAGCAGTTGGCCGCGCGGGACCGTGGCCTGGTCCACGCCACAAGAACTGGAGTTGATAAGCCCATAGAACGGATTGGTAACGGGGTCGAGCAAGCTACTCCCCAACGAAAGGTCCTGAGTCGGCAACTGATCCAACTGAAATCCTGCGGGGAAGATCAACTTGACTCCATGATTTCCTACGTAGGTAACGTCGAATGTGTTTCCGGAACCGGCTCCGTACTGCCATCCAAACATCCACTGCTCGACGTAAGGGTTGGGCCGTTTCCTGTTCATTGCATCCGGCTGTTGACCAACATAGGTTAGACCTCCCTCCGAACTACCGGCCGGCAGAAGGATGCCGTTCGGAAACGGATTACTGATCAAGTTCACCGGCGTGATGCCGTCCACCGTACCAACATATGGCGTAGTTTGGGAGAAGCCGGGAAGAGTCAAGCCTTGGTAATCGCCGCCCATGATATCGGGAGCGTAAAACATGCCGAAACCGGCGCGCGCCACCAGGTTATTGGTCACGCGGTAGGCTGCGCTCAGGCGTGGGGCAAAGTTGTTAAACTGTGGGTCATAGACACCACGCTTGCTGGGTGATAGGTAGACAAGCTCACCAGGCACAGCGAAGGGCGCCGTGCCTCCATTTTTTTCGGCCAATGCCGCCTGCAACGGATTCGCGGCGCTAAAATCGAAGTACGGGATCCGGTTGAAACGCTCTGTCGGGGCCCATTGGATGTCATAGCGCAGCCCGAATGTCGCGGTCAGCTTCGACGACACCTTGAATTGGTCCTCGATGTACCACCCATCGTAATTCTTCGTATTTGCGTCCGCAGCATTGATTTGAAGATTGCCGCTGTCCCCAGTACCTAACAAAAACGAAGCGAACCCATAGCCCGTGTTGGAATTCGCCGTCGTGGGATCCGGTCCCTGCGTCATGCTAACGGGGAAATGGAAACTTCCGGGATAGTTGAAAAGACTATTGATTTGGAACCGAATATGCTGGTAGCCGAAGTTCAAAGTGTGCTTACCCTGAGTCTTTGTGAAGTCCACCGCCACGGTGGTGACTGGATCCGAAGACACGGTCACGCCGCTACTGCCTAAACCATAGGTTCCGTCAATGGAAATATCTGGGAATATAGGCCTGACCGTATCCAGCAATGACGGCAGCCCCACGGTGGAGGGTTTAAACGGAACACCTTGCGGTTGTCGAACTTCCTCCCACCTGTTCCCGCCCGCTGAGATGCTCATGACGAAGGTCGGGCCAAAAGTGCGGGTGTAGCCGACGCCAATGTCCCAACGTGGGTCTAACGTTCGGTCGCCCGGCCCTGCCGGATTACTCGCCCCGAGGACGGTAGGACCTTCGGTTCTGTACACTTTCAAGGTCTGGGAGTACCGTGCGAAGAACCGAGCTTTGTCGCTGATGTTTTGATCCACGCGTATGGTGTACTTTGTATACGCCGATGGGATGCCGGAAGCATAAACGTAATTGTTGGCAAGCGCATCGGTGGTGGGGTTGGGGTAGTACGACTCCAGCAACTTGGATGCAGGGTTGAGCATCGACTGAAGCTGGTTACCTGAGATGGGATCGCGAATAAACCCGCTTTCTGTCGCCAGCAAGCCTGTAACCGGATCGACGGCCCCTTGCGTAATCTCTCGTGTAGTAAAAGGATCATAGAGCTGGCCTTGCAAAACAGGCCGTCCTAAGGCGTCCGTGCCAATTTGCGACCCCAGCAAAGCGGCAAAATCTCCTGTACGCATCGCCTGCGTCGGGAGGGTGCCTATAAAGGTATAGGGACTCGATTGGCGCAAGCCCTCGAAGCTGCCGAAGATAAAAGTCTTGTCACGCTGCTCATAGAGCTTCGGGATATAAAGAGGGCCTCCAATCGTTCCGCCAAATTGATTGCGCTTGAATTGCGATCTTGGCTGTCCCGTGGCGTTGTTAAAGAAATTGTTGGCATCCAGGTCGCTGTTGCGGAGGAATTCAAAGGCATCCCCATGAATTTCGCGAGTGCCCGATTTCGTAACTGCGTTTATCACATTGCCCATACTCATTCCATATTGGGCTGTGAACGCATTGGTCTGGATATTGAACTCCCCCGTCTCATCCACCCCGGGGACATACGCAAGACCTGTCCAGTCCCAACTGCCGTCCCAATGGCCGTCCAACAGAAAGGCGGTGGTTCCGAAGATCGAACCACCGAAGTTGAAGAAGGCGGCATCTGCACCCTCAGTACTCGGTACGCTGGCGCTTAGCGCCTGGCCTTGGCTGCTATTGTTGACACTCGAATTCAGCGTCACGAGATAGAAAGGGTTTCGTACATTAAGCGGCAGCTCAACCGTCTCCCGCGCCGTCACCTCTGAACCAATGTTGGCATTGCTGGTGTTGAGCAGCGGTGTGGTGGCGGTGACCGTAACCTGCTCGGTTATTCGCCCTACGGTTAGGGTTATGTCCTGCGTGGCCGTCTGGGCCACTGCCAATATCACCCCCTCTTGCAGGTAAGTCGCGAACCCCGTCGCCGTGGCTTTGAGCGTGTAAGTACCTGGCGACACCAGGGCGAAAACATATGTTCCATCGGTGCCCGTAGTAAAGGTTCGGCTGAAGTTCCTTTCCGGGTCCGATAAGGTGACGGAGGCACCCGGGGCAACAGCTCCGGTGGAGTCACGCACAGTTCCGTTGAGTGATGCAAAAGCCGATTGTCCTTGGGCCCGAAGGTACGCAGCGGGCTGGAAAAGGAAAAAAGCAACACAGAAGGCAGCCGCAAGAATGATTCTTGCATGGCCAATCACGAAAGTGTTCCGGGTAACGACTGTCATTATCTTGTCTCCTTTCGTTGAGCAGAACGGCCTGCAGGGCCGTGCCACCCCACCCGACTTTGTCTAGCCCCAAAAACCCCGACGCAATTGAGTCGTTTCAAAAACTCGTCAATCAAAAAGGCCCTTCGCACGGAAATCCCTGTGAAGACTCGTCAATGAAAAAGCCCTCTAGCACGAACATCCTTGTAAAGGACCAAGCGCGTACGAAGTTAAATCGACTCAAAATATTTGTCAAGCAAAATTTTGCGGAATCATGGATCTCTAAAGACGGAAGAAAAGAAACCTGTTTTTCGTCTCTCATTTTGTTGGTATTCCAACGACTTAGGTAATGGAACAAGGGTCCCACGAAGAATTGTATCCAACGTGACCACTAAGTACGTTCGAGTGCGCGACGCCCAGCGCCTGCTTGCAAACATGGCGAGTGAGACCAGTACTCGTGCGAATTGGCTACATCTCTCCAGCAATTGAAGTGGAATCCGCCGTAGATTCTCTTATCTTCAATTCGGCGGGCAGTCGAATTGCCAATGGGTTTTCGGTACCCCTTTTACTCGCAATTCTTTGTATGAGGAGTTCAGCCCCCGCGTAGCCAATTGAATACGCAGGCTGCGCAACCGCCGTAATCTGTGGTCTGAAGACATCAGACATAGGCGGATCGTCGAACGTAGCTACCGAGATATCTCTGGGACAAACCAGTTCCAACTCGCCAAGTGCTTTAAGGAAACCAATCATCATAAGCCAGTTCGACACAAGCACCGCCGACGGTCGATCCGTTGACAGGAGTAATTCTCTCCCCAGGCGATACCCGCTTTGGGTGTGAAAGTCGCCCTGCTGTATCCATCCCGCCTTAGGCGTTATGTGCGCCTCCTTCAACGCTTTTTCGAAGCCCTGTAGCCGCTCCCGCGCTGTCTGTAATTGCATCGATCCTGTGATAATCCCGATCCGTTTATGCCCGACGCTGAGAATATGTTTTACGCACTCCCTGGCCGCAGCAGCATTGTCCACAGTGACCGAATCAACTTTAATTCCAGGGGGAACGCGATCGAGACACACAATCGGCGTTCCGCTATTCAGGGTCTCCACAATATGAGATGGGCTTTCCGCAGTAGGCGCTACAACCAGGAGTAGGCCGTCAACCCGCCTGGCCCTTAGAACCAAAAGGACCTGCTTCTCCCTTTCAACACGGTCATCAGTATTGAATGTAAGGAGTAAGTAGTCGTGTTTGAGAGCGGCCTCCTCTGCACCTCGAACCATCTGGGAAAAAAACGGGTTTGTAATATCCGTCACAACCATGCCGAGCATCTTGGTACGGTTTAGCTTAAGGCATCTGGCGATATCATTCGGGTGGTATCCCAGTTCTTGAATCGCCTTGCGAACCCGCTCCTTACGTTGAGCGCTAACGCGGATATTTCCTGTTAAGACGTTGGAAACGGTTCCGATTGAGACACCAGCTTTTTTGGCAACCTCTTTTGTAGTGATCATTGACCTTCACCCAATGCTACTCTTCTGGTAAAATCGCGCCTGCTCCTCTCTGTGTGCGAACGGGTTGAATCGTTAAAATGCGCTATGGAAGTATACACCCTTTGTGGTGCTCTCACGAGCATTCGCAATTTAAATGTCGCAATTTAAACGTGCGTCCTGATACGGGGTGTACGGCCGGGGCTTGCGCCGGCCAGGTCGCCCAAGGGGCGGCCCTACTCGCAGCCCAATATCGCTGTGGGCAGACGGCTACGCAGAGGGCCAGCGCACCTTTCCACGCGAAACAGAATTCATCTTGACATGAGGAGGGGGTTATACTAGTGTTGCCCGGTTGAATCGCTTCAATGTGGCTCGTCAATCCATGAAAGTTCTGTGCTCGAATCGTAGTCTGATTAGCCAATTTGCCGCGGAGGACCACCATGGTATGGGGCCGCGTGATGTCACGGTTTGGTTTGCTCTTGTGTCTGATGTGGGTATTCTTCGTCATTCCGGTTTCCGCTCAGAAAGAGCCGCTGCCGGAGATGCCGGACACGAAATTCCCGCCCCAGGGCCCACAGATTCCTGGCCCTGGACACCCGCAACCACCCGCTTCGTGGGCAGTGCAGCGAGACGAGTGGAAAACGTGGCCACGCTTAGATTACGACGCGTGGCTGGCTGACCTCAAACACTGGCGGCAGGAATACCTGGTCAGGATCGGTTACGATGGCTCCGAGTACAAGCGTCCCGAATTCAAGTGGACTCAACGCAATTTCGTGTTGCAGCACGTGATGGTTGAGGATCGCTACTTCTACGATCCGGCAACTCGAAAGTACACGATTGACCGCTATCTCGACGACCTCGACAAACGCTATGGAGGCGCAGACAGCGTCCTGGTCTGGCCGGTGTATCCGAACGTCGGCATCGACAATCGCAACGAGTGGGATTTGCACCGCGATTTGCCTGGCGGCATTCCCGCGCTACGGGAGATGGTGCAGGACTTCCATCGGCGTGGGGTGAGGGTCCTCTTCCCCACCATGCCTTGGGATAGCGGCACACGCGATGAAGGCGTGCCTCATGCCGAAGCCACAGCACGCCTCATGGCGGAGATCGGTGCAGACGGGGTTTTTGGCGACACACTGCCTGGCGTTCCCCGAGCCTTTCGAATCGCGTCCGATAAGACAGAGCATCCGGTTGCCTTCGAGTCGGAGATTGCGCCACCGGGCGACGAAGGCCTGATGTGGAATATGCAGAGCTTGGTGGGGCTTGAGGAACGCGCGTTCGCGCTGCCAGTCAATAAGCCAAAGTGGCTGGAACCTCGCCACATTGCCCACTTCTCGAACTGTTCGGAGCGCGATAAGGCTGACGGCCTCCAGTACGCGTTCTTCAATGGAGCCGGCTTCGAAAACTGTGAGAACTGGTGGGGAATCTGGATTCAATTCACCCCACGCGATGCCGAGGCGCTGCGCCGCGTGGCGAAGATCGAGCGTACCTTCGCCGATCTGCTGGTCAGCCCGGACTGGCAACCCTACGTGCCGACCCTGCAATATGGAATCTTTGCAACCCAATTCCCGCGGGACGGAGCGCTTCTGTGGACGTTCACCAATCGTAACGACTACGACGTGGCGGGAGCGCAGATTGAGATCACGCACCATGCGGGCCGCAGATATTTCGATGTATGGCATGGCCTGGAGCTTACGCCGCAGGTCGTAAGCGATCGCGCTAGCCTATCGTTCGCCATTGAAAGTGGGGGCTTCGGAGCGGTGTTGGCGCTCGATGCAGGCACCCCTTGGCCGAACCTCGATTCACTGCTGAGACAAACGCAAGAATGGTCGCAGCGGCCGCTTAGCAGTTTCTCACATGAGTGGAAGTCTCTTCCGCAGCAAATCGTAGAACTGAAGCCGGCGAAGGCCGCCGCACATGGAACGCCTCCCGGCATGATCCTGATCCCCGCAGGCGATTTCGTCTTCAAGGTGGGGGGCGTCGAGGTCGAGGGCTTTGCTCGAAACGGCTTGGACGTTCAATACCCTTGGGAAAACTCGCCACGGCGTTTCCACCGTCACGTCATGCCGTTGAAGGCGTTCTTTATCGACCGCTATCCGGTAACGAACGCCGAGTTCGAGAGATTCTTGGCTGCCACTCACTATCATCCGGAGGACGATCACAATTTTTTGAAAGATTGGAATAACGGTTCATTCCCGGATGGCTGGGCCAGGAAACCAGTCACTTGGGTTTCCATCGAAGATGCCCGCGCCTACGCCTCTTGGGCAGGAAAGCGCCTGCCGCACGAGTGGGAATGGCAATACGCAGCGCAAGGAACTGATGGACGGCTTTATCCCTGGGGCAATCGCTGGGACGCCGCCACGGTTCCCCTTCCCGATCAGGGGCGCACCATGCGCGGTCCCGACCCCGTGGACGCACATCCCCAGGGCGCGAGTGCGTTCGATGTGATGGATCTTGTGGGGAATGTGTGGCAGTGGACAGATGAGTATCGCGACGAGCGTACCCGGGCGGCAATCCTGAGAGGTGGCAGCTATTACCAACCGCAGGGCTCGGGGTGGTACTTCCCACAAGCGTACCGCCTTGATCAACACGGGAAATACCTTCTGATGGCGCCCTCGAAGGACCGTTCCGGCACAGTCGGTTTCCGCTGCGTTGTGGATGCGGAGTAATTGAGTGGTTGCTCGAATTGTCCGACGTTCAAGACAAACTCGCAAACGATGAGGGTATCTAACATGCGCAAGAAGATTATCGCGGCTTGTGCTCTGTTGATTTTCGCCGCCCCATTGGTTGCCGAGAACTATTATGTGGACAGTCGTGACCGGAATGCCTCGGATTCCGGGCCGGGAAACCGAAACAGGCCCTGGAAATCGCTTGCCGCCGTCCAAGACCGGGCATTCCATCCCGGGGACGTCATCTGTTTTGACCGCGGGTCGAGTTATGCCGGTGGTTTCACGGTCCGCGACTCCGGGACCTCCGCGCATCCCATTACGTTCGCAGCCTGTGGAAATGGCCCCGCCCCCAGTTTCACAAACTCGGACCCGAACCTGCTCAACGGTAACGTTATCCAGATCAAGGGCAAGTTCGTCATTGTTGATGGGTTCTACTTCCACGACGGAGCCCAAAGCCCGAGCACCAAGGACGAGGACGTGCTCAGGACGGGAGATGTTTTCATTGCCAAAGGCGCCGACCACAACATCATCAGAAACTGCGAGGTCAAGAACTCTCCGGTGGGTTTCCATGTGTGCGGCCAATTCTGCTTGATCACTCACAATCATCTGCATGACTGTAACCGGGTACTCGCAGGGAAGTCCTGGGGACCGATTGCGCTGATTGTTTCCAACGCCTATAACGAAATTTCCTACAATCGCATCACGAACTACATCATCGCCGGCGGGGAATTCGGCGCCGATGGTGGCGCACTGGAGTTTGATCCTCGCATTTACGGCGACGCCATCCATGACGTCAAGATTCATCACAACTACTCTTATGGCAACGAGGGCTTTCTCGAAGTGACGCAAGGCCAGGACAGGGTCTGGGTCACCTACAATGTGAGTAACGACTTCCAGGAATTTATCCTCCTATGGCAGGGCCATGACTGGTTTATAGAAAACAACACGGTGCTGAGGATTCTCCCAAAGAACTCTGTCACGGACGTTGTTTTCACCTTCAAAGGGAATGACAGTACAATTCGAAACAACATCTTTGTGGTGAATTCCGGCAGAAAAGTCTTTTCGACTAACGGCACTCAAGTGTGGAACTCCGCCAATGCTAACTACGCGGGACAGAAGCATAGCCATAATATCTACTTCAGTATTGACGGAAGCCAGAAGGACCCGAGCGGTCTCCCTTTGGGGCCCGGAGAATTGGTCGCCGATCCGCGATTCGTTGACTATGCCAAACGTGACTATCATCTGAGGCCGGATAGTCCGGCCATTGATGCAGGATTTAGCAATGGGTTCTCAAGGGACTTTGATGATCACCCGGTGCCTGTGGGTAAAGCACCTGACATCGGTGCCTATGAGTTCCAAGGCAAATAGAGTTTGACTATCGGCCGCAATGAACCCTGAGAATTCCGGTCAGGTAAGCAACATTCACTACTCTCTTGGAAAGCTGGAGGTTCGAATGTCGAACCGTCTTCTTGCCCCGCTTCTCGTTTTGGGCTTTGCAATTTGCCTCTGCGCGCAGGACTCGAAGTATTCGCCGCGAGGACAGCAGATTCCTGCTCCCGACTGCCTGACTATGCGGGGCGCGTGGGAAGGAGGCTCCAAGCCCTGCACCCCGAACGAGCACGACACATGGCTCGCCGACATTTCCCACTGGCGCAACGAACGGCGCATCCGCATCGGGTACGACGGTTCGAGGTACGAGTTGCCAGCGCTGAAGTGGACGCAATCGAGCTTCATGCAGCCGCAGATGATGGTAGAGGAACGCTATTTCTACGACCCGGTGGCACATCGCTACACGGTTGATCGATATTTGGAAGATCTTGAAAAGCGATACGGCGGGATCGACGCAGTACTCATCTGGCCCACCTATCCGAACATGGGCATCGATAACCGGGATCAGCAAGACATGATCCGCTCCATGCCCGGTGGTTTGGATGGAGTGCGAGAGATGATCTCGGATTTTCATCGCCGCGGCGTTCGCGTGTTGTTTCCGATGATGATGTGGGACCAGGGAACGCGTAATCCTGGCGTGTCCTGGTCCGATGCCATCACCAAACTGATGAGTGAGATCGGGGCCGATGGCATCAACGGTGATACGCAAGACGGAGTTCCACTCGCATTTACCGAGGCCGCTGAGAAGGTCGGTCACCCTCTGGCCTTTGAACCTGAAGGCGGGCCCGCGGATGAAGCGCTCGCCTGGAACGTCATGACCTGGGGACAGTACAAGTACCCCTTCGTCCCCATGGTCGATAAGTACAAATGGCTCGAACCGCGGCACATGGTTAACCTCTCCGACCGATGGAAACGCGACAAGACGGACAACTTGCAGTTTGCCTTCTTTAACGGCGTCGGGTGGGAATGCTGGGAGAACATCTGGGGAATCTGGAACGGCATCACTCCGCGTGATGCCGAGGCGACGCGCCGAGTGGCCACTCTGGAGCGTGAGGTTGCTCGTTTTCTCATCAGCCCGGACTGGGAACCCCTTGCCCCAACCTTACGCTACGGAGTCTTTGCCAGCCGATGGCCCTTGGGCTCTGAGACAGTGTGGACAATTGTGAATCGAAACGAGTATGACATCACCGGACGGCAGATCGAAGTGCCTGCTGAGGACGGGAAGCGCTATTTTGATCTTTATCATGGAGTTGAGATCCTGTCTAAGCGCGGCCCCGACGGCAAACAAACCCTGAGTTTCGATATCGAGGCACACGGTTACGGCGCCATCCTCGCCACGCAGTCGTCCCCCGAAGCAGCAATTCAGAGTTTGATGGCGAGGATGAAGGTGATGACTTCAACCTCGCTGGCAAGCTTTTCGCACGAGTGGAAGGTGCTGCCGCAGCAGATCGTGCCCATTGCCCCGACCCAGCCTCCGCAGACTGAACCTGCCGGCATGGTAAAGATCCCTGACGGGAATTACGAGTTTCGTGTTCAGGGTATCGAGATCGAAGGCTTTGACGACGTCGGAGTTGACGCGCAATATCCCTGGGAAGATTCCCCGCGGCGCTTCCACGATCATCCCATGCACATCCCGGCATTCTGGATCGACAAGTACCCGGTGACGAATGCCCAGTTCAAGACGTTCATCGATTCCACTCATTACCATCCTCAGGATGATCTGAACTTCCTGCGTGACTGGCAGCATGGAACCTACCCGCAGGGGTGGGATCAACGCCCCGTCGTGTGGGTTTCTTTGGAAGATGCCCGCGCTTACGCCTATTGGGCAGGAAAGCGGCTGCCCCACGAGTGGGAATGGCAATATGCAGCCCAAGGCGCAGATGGACGGCTCTACCCCTGGGGCAATAACTGGGATGACGCCGCGGTTCCCCTTCCGGATACGGGGCGCACCATGCGCGGGCCGGACCCCGTCGATGCGCATCCCCGTGGCGCCAGCCCGTTTGGCGTGATGGACCTTGTGGGGAACGTGTGGCAGTGGACGGAGGAGTTTGTCGATGAACATACGCGGGGAGGCATTCTGCGCGGGGGAAGCTATTACCAGCCCCAGGGCTCGCACTGGTATTTCCCCCAGGCGTACAGGCTTGATGAGCACGGCAAGCTGTTGCTAATGTCGCCAAGTATGGACCGGTCAGGTGCACTGGGTTTCCGTTGCGCAATGGACGCCCGGTAATTCGCTCGGGAGGCACCAACCATGAATAGACGACGGTTCATGAATTACCTGGGAGCAGGAAGCGTGGCCTCAGTTTCTTCAGCCAACGGATTGGGCACACTGTTTGCCAAGGGAAGCGGACAGGAAGAG
>Ga0187873_1000954_pt1 | contig 25977 bp, 22 predicted proteins | sample June2016WEW_16_1_2_FD_133012 | JGI IMG/M metagenome (GOLD analysis project Ga0187873, IMG submission 133012) | Peatland microbial communities from SPRUCE experiment site at the Marcell Experimental Forest, Minnesota, USA - June2016WEW_16_100 | ecosystem: Environmental > Terrestrial > Soil >...
CGGCATCGTAGTTCTGGCCGGTGTGAACCAGCACGTGATCGCACAACCGATCGAGCTTCGTGACAATCAGGCTGAGCCGGATAATCTCCGGCCGGGTGCCGAGAACCGTTATCACCTTCATCGCAGTAACTCCACGGTCTCCTCTGCGGCGCTCGCGACGAGCAGATTGTGCTCATCGAGAAAGTCGTGCACGCGGCTCGGGGACATGACCTCGCTGTTCGAGCTGTATTCACCGTCGAGATAAGGCTCGCCGGATTCCTTCCCGGCAATCTCCGGAAGAATAGATTCGATGCAGTAATATTTGCCGCGCGCGCGCGTCCGATGCGCCTCTTCCTCTGAAATCAGGATTTCGTGCGTCTTCTCGCCCGGCCGGATACCGGTGACCTTGATGGGGATATTGCGGCCGCCGATGAGAGCATTGGCAACATCGACGACCCGTGCGGCGGGTGCGTGAGGGATATAGGTTTCTCCCCGGCGGGCCGTCTGCAGGGCCGCAAAGATCAAGTCAACCGCGTCATCGAGGCTGAGCAAGAAGCGCGTCATCTCGGTGGTCGTGATGGTGACCGGGCCGCCGTTTTTGATCTGTTCGTGAAAGAGAGGAATGACCGAGCCGCGCGAGGCTAGCACGTTTCCGTAGCGGACGCAGATTAACCGGATCCTGGGAACGTGAAGATTGGCGTTCAGAAAGATCCGTTCTTGGAGCGATTTCGTCATGCCCATCACGTTGACCGGCTTGCAGGCTTTATCCGTCGAGACCCCCACGACGGTGGAGACGTGGCATCTATCCTCCTGAATCGCCCGAACGATGTTCTCGGCCCCCATGATGTTGGTCTTCACGGCCTCGAACGGAAAATACTCGCACGTCGGAACCTGTTTGAGTGCCGCGCCATTTACCACAATGTCGGCGACTCTGACAGCGGCCAGCACGCTGGGATAATCCCTGACGTCGCCAATACGGAATTCGACCAGCTCCTCGAAGTTGTGGTAGATGATCTCTTCGGTCGCGACTGTTTTCTGCTGATAATCGAGGCGCATATAATGCTGCTTGGCTTCGTCGCGCGAGAAGACGATGATTTTACGCGGCCGGCCAAGCTCGGCGCTCAGCAGGCGGCGCAGCAACGTCTTTCCAAGTGAGCCGGTGCCGCCGGTAATCAAGACGCATTTATCCGAAAAAAACACGCTGTCCTCGTCCTGATGGAGCGACTTTCTGTTCCTTGCATCGTCACGGTCTGTCGAAATTGCTCTGCAGAACGGTTAAACGGCGGAAAGAGCCTGGCGAAACCTCTCGTACCCGGTTGGGTCTGCCGCCATCTCCTGGATCATGTCCTCCCACCGCGGAGGCGCTGCCCTGGTTTCTCGCCAGTAGCGGTCCGAAATCATGCTGCGATCCGAAATGAACGTCTCATCCCTGACGATGGTCACGGGCGCGTGAAACGCTGTCTTGACCATGCCCAGCAGATCGTATTTCGTCACCGGCGCGGAAGACACATGATAAAGGCCGTGAAGGTGCGGATAGCTCGAGATCACGCGCCCGATCTCGCGGCTGAGCGCTGCGGTCGTCAGCCCGGAATAGAGGGCGCGTGCATAGCCGCGCACTTCGGTATCCGGGCAGGAGAGAAACCAGTCGATCAAAGAATAATTGGAAAAAAGATCGCGGCCCACAATCGAGGTGCGTAGCGTGAGGCAATGCGGCCCCGTAAGCTCCCCCAGCAGCTTAGTGCGGCCATACTGGTCCTCGGCATCGGTCAGATCCGTCTCGCGGTACGAGCCCTTTTTTCCGGAGAACACGCAGTCCGTGCTGATCTGGATCACGCGGATGTTCAGGGGAGCGCAGAGCTCGGCGACGAGGTGCGGGAACAACGCGTTCACGTAAATCGCCTGCTTGGCGTCGTTGACGATGGCGCGTTGCTTGACGATGCCGATACAGTTAATGACCCAGTCGGGACGGCAGTGGGCGATTGCCTGGCTCACGGAATCCAGGTTCCAGGCGTCGACTCCAGACAAGATGCGCGCTTCGTCGAAGATGCCCGTGGCGCGCAGGCGGGCATCGAAGGTGCGGACCGTTCCGTAGACCTGGCATTGGTTGCCAAGCACCTGCCAGGCCTTGTGGCCGAGCATGCCGCCGGCCCCGAGAATCATAACTCGCGTCATCGTTCTCCTTGCGCTCGAGCCAGGATGGGCGGCGCAAACAACTGCGAAAAGAATGCGGCACGCTCTTCGGGGGCGAAAAACCGTTTCAGTGCCGCATGGCAATTTTGCGCGTGACGCTCGCGAAGTTCGACAGCCTCGCTGTACTCCTGAATCCGCTGGGCGATCGCTTCGGGATCAGCCGTGTCGATGCCAATCCCAACTTCATTCCCGACGATAAACCGGTAATTCGCTGCAGACGACGGCGCGTGCGCAAGGATGGGCAGAGCCGCCTGCAGATAGGTGGTAATTTTGCCCGGGAACGAGGTCTCCACGAGCAACCGGTCCTTAGCCGCCAAAGAAAGCGGCGAATACGCCAGATCGCATTCCTGCAGTGCCACGGCCAGTTGCGCCGGGTCTGCGATAAAACCCATGTTCTCGACTGCCGGCAGGCTGAGCCGCTTGCTTGAAAACAGCCGGAGCACGATCTTGCAGCCGCAGCGGCGCTCCAGCAGAAGCAGCGCGTCGCTCAAGCTCTCGATCTCCCTGAAAAAGCGCAGCGAGCCGCAAAATGCGATCCGCGCAATCCGGTTGCGGGCGCATACCGGCCGGGCCTGCCCCGCGGCGACTCCCGCTGACGACCAGATGGCGATATCGCGGCCTTCCTTCCCAATGCGAAGATGCCAGCAGGATCGCCACATCTCGGGAGAAGCGAAATCGACAGAGTCCGCTTCCCGCATCCATTCGGCAAAGCCGCGCTCCAGCAGCACCAGCTCGCTCTTTTGCAGCGAGAATGTGTGGGGAACGTCGAACAGCGACACATGAAAAGGGCACCGGAATCTGCGCGCCAGCGCCATGGCCAGAAGCGGCAGCAGTTCATGGGATGGCGACCAGATGCCGCGCAGTGGAACGCCCGCATATTTGCGACCGAGTTCCCGCTCATAACGCGGTAGGAGCACCCGGTAGGCAAGAAGGGCAAACACCGCCCCAGCCAGCCTAGACCGGGTTCTGAAATAGCGCAGCACACGGCTGCGGTAGATCCTGGTCAGCAAGTTCGTGGCCGGGCTCCATTGCGGTTCCCACAGCAACTCCGTCCGCACCGGCTCGGAAAAATACTCGGTCAGCTTGAAAAAGAGCTGGGAGCTGCCGGATTCGAGAACGCGGCTGTGGTCCAGCACGAGGGTGAGCGGCGTCTGGGCGCTGACCAGCATTGAGTCGTTATCCCGCGGTTGCAATGCACCCCGCATTGAGTGCGAACTGCTGCAATTGAGGCTGCTGGCCCTTGAGATGGACGAGGACGAAAACCATAAGCATGGGAAACGAGATCCAGTACTCGGCGTAGCTGAAATAAGTGCCCACGATGCTCGCCGTCAGCCAGAACAGCATCCACGAGACCATATCTCCCGCGCGCGCCAGGCGCCACATCATGTAAACAAGCAAGACGCAAAAGCCCATTACCCATATGACGCCGCGCTCGATGCCATAGCCGATGAAAAAGTTGGCGATGTCGGGCGAGAGCAGCGCGCTGATCAAGGTCCCCTCTTGCTGGCCCGCACCAAAGGGATTGAGTTCCATGACAAACGGTACACCGGCGGATATCAGATTAATTCGATCCGCGGTGTCCGCCCCGCCAAGGCTCTGTTCGAACGGATTCATCGTCAAGGTAACCGTCCGCTCGAGGTCGGCCGGCAAAAGGGCATAGAGGCAACCGGCCAGAATTGCGGCGAAAACTGCCAGTTTGATCATTCGCCCGAGGCCGCGCTTGATCTCGGTCATATACAGGACGGGCAAGCCTAAGATAGCCAGCCCATACATCGCGGTGCGCGAAACCGACAGACCGGCGGTGAGCAGCACCAGTAACAGAAGCGTTCCGCCGAGTACCCGGCGGCGGTTGATCACGAGAAGATACGCGGCGGCAAACAGCAGAAGAGGCAGAAAGCCCGAAAGATAAACCGGATTCTGAAACGACCCTCTGACCCGGAGAACATCGCCGCGATTGAGGGTCAGCAGGGCCAACTGCAGATTCAAAGTGAAATCCTGCGCGACCGGAAAACGAAAGAGGAGATTGATTCCGGCGTATCGTTCGAGAATCGTGCTTGCGCAGAGAACGATTCCTCCATAAGCGAATGCTGATGCAATCGTGGCGAAGTCGGCGTAGCGAAACGCGCGATAGCTGATATAGGCAAAGAGCAGCACCTCCACAGATTCCGATAGGGTGCGCTGCGCACCAGCAAGAAAAGCCCCGTCTCCAAACGTATCCGAAAGAACGCTGAGAACGAGGGTGCCCACGAGAAAGTAAAGCAACGCCTCGCGGCGGGGACCATTCGCAGCAAATTTCCGCCGGTGGGCGATGTAACAAACACCCGCGATGGAGACGGCCACGCGGTTGAATGTCAGTTGAAATCCGAAGACCGGACCGAAGCCGAGCACCGCGGATTGCACTGGCACCAGAGCGATCAGGGCCAACATCAGGAGGCGAATATCGCGAAGGCCGATGACTAGAAGGGTGGCGGAAAATACCGCCAGCCCGATGCGGAGTTCTGTAAACGAAGAAACATTGATACACGCGATAAAAACGAGGAGGAGAACTGTAGTCGCTCCTCCCGCTTTGAACGGCAGCACACTATCCGCTACAGGTCCCCCGGATGCGTTCGTCGGCGTACTCCAAGTGGGTGTTCGATTCGACATCACGAAAGGCTTTGCCTGGCTCGCATTCGGCCTGCGCCTCAGGAAGCCGTTTCCGTCCGCTTGAGCGCCCGGACTTCCTCACGCATCCAGCGATACGCACTGACCATGCGGTGATAGCTTCCACTCATCAGGTCAATCAAACGCATGCGCAGGCCCCGTATCCGGACCCGCGGCCCGTCGAGGTTTAGAATCGCAAGCATGTATCCGCACGGTTGGTCCAGTGGTTTCCCCTGGTTGTCCCTGGTATAGAACTCGGGCACCACATAAATGTCCCATGTCTCGTCGAAGTCCCGTTCGTCCCACCCAGAGCGATGTTCTTGCCAGCTACCGCCATGAAAGCCCCACAGATCTCGTCCGTCTTCATGGTGCTGAGGCATGAACCCATAAGGAGTGACAATCACTACCTGGCGCCGCGCGAGGGGTATAGTTCGGCGCAGGAGCTCCGCTCCTTCCTGTTTCTCCAGGTGCTCCACCACATCGATGAGAAAGATGGAATCGACCGAGCCGGGCAGAAAAAGAGGGAGGGCCTCGCGCCAGCCGCAGTTGAGGACGACATAGTTGCGGTCGTCTCCGGTCGTTACCGTCTGCTTTAAAAGATAAGATACATACTCGCGGCACGGTTCCACGCAAATGTGAACCGCCGGAAGCATATACCTCTTCGGTTGGATACCGGGACCGATGTCGAGTAGGACATGCGTACGCTTGATCTGGGAGATCAATGCGCGCTGTGCCTGCTTCCAGGTAACTCGTCGAATGGCCACAGAATACGCGGGGTGGTGCGAGGTGATGTCAGGGAACCATATCGCTACGAAAATGCGATTTACGTTCCCGAAGGCTGCCTGGCAATCGCGAAGATGAGTCGCAGATCAGCAATGCTGGGCAGAAGCTTGCGCAACCCCAAGCCCTTGCGGTTGGCCAGCCAGATGGTGAATCCGAGGCTCAACACAAAGGACGACAGAACGGCCGAGGCCATGCCGATTCCCGCAAAGCGGCGCGTAAGAAAATAGCCGGACGCGGAGACGGCCACGAGCATGAAGGCGCTGCTGATCGCAGTCAGTCCGGGCTTCAGCAGGCCTCCCACAAACCAGAGCTCGATGGGAACCGTAATGGATCGCACGATCAGCGCAATGCAGAGAATATCGGCAAGTAGGACCGCATCGCGGTAAGCGCTTCCATACATCAACGGGATGAACTTTGGCATCACGATGACAAGAGCCGCGGTGATCGCAACGCCCAGTCCGGCGAGCTGGCGGAACGTGAGCCGGGTGTAGTGCCGCGCAGTCCGCGAGTCTCTGCTGGAGATATGAGGAAACATGACCTGGGCGATTGGCGTAAACGCTACCGTGGTGCGATCCGAGATTCCCCGCGCAATGGCATACTCCCCGAGGGCCAAAGGCGAGAGGAAGTGCGGGAGGATGAAGGCGTCAGCCCGAAGATAAAGCTGTTGTAGCGTCGCGGCAAGCTGCTGCTGCGATCCCTGCCCGCACAGATTCCGCATGCACCTCAACGACAAATGCCACGAGTCGTGGCCCATTTTCGCGAACACCGCGTATCCGATAACCGCCATCACGCCGGACTCGATCGCCAGCATGATGAGGATACCCGGGAGGCCCAGGCGGAATACATACAGAGCCAGGCCGGCTCCGAGGGCGGTCAGAAACGCGTCCAGGATGGCATAGAGGCTGAGCAACCCGATGCGCCGGAGACCGAGTACGATCCCGCCCCACAATGCTTTGTAGAGCACCGCGGGAAGGGAAAGAAAGAAGACGACGAGCACCCACGGCGCAGGGCCGGAAAATCGCGTGGTATGAACATACAGAACCAGCGCCAGAATGCCGCCGCCCATGCCGAGCAGGGCGCTCATCAGAACCGCCGAAGTGTGGACCTCGGCCGTCTCGAAGTCCCCGCGGCTAACCTGCACCGTCATGACCGTCGCGAGGCTGAGACTAAGAAGCATGCTGGCGGTGGTGAAGTATGCCTGCGCCACATAGAGCTGCCCGCGCAATGCCGGACCTAATCCGCGCGCGGTGACGATGCTGTAAATGATTCCCAGCCCCGTGGAAATCATTTGCGCCGTTCCCATCGACAGCACCTGGTCTCGTGTTCGCATAAGTTCCTGTCGCGCGCTGCGGATGAGGATGCTCCTCGAAGCGGCGCGCTCCCCCGGCTTTACTCCGCGGTCAGGGCTGATCGCAGCTCGGACACAAAATGGTGCGCGGAGGGATTCTTTCGCAAGCTGTCGGCGGCATACAGATACCCGCATGCTGCCAGGAACCCCAGCAATGTGAAAATCAGCACGATGAGGGTCCGATGCGGCGATGATTTGCGGTCCGGAGGAATCGCCGGCTCGACCACCTGAATAATCATCGACTGCTTAACTTCATCCAGCTTTGCGGCTTCGTATTGCTTGATCAGGAGATCGAAGAGAACCTGGCGGTACACCATCTCGTGCTCCGCGCTCAGATAATCAATGCCCGCTGCGGGAACATCGCCCAGCGCCAGATCGGAAAAGCCAGAAATGTGCTGCTTTTCTCCCAGACGCGCAATCGCGCTCTGCAATGACGCAAGCTCGTTTTCGGTCAGCTCCACCTGTGGATTGCGGTCTGTAGAATAGGAGCGGAGCGCCTGGAGTTCGACGCTCTTGGCGGTAGCCTGGGCGCGCAGAGCGGCCAGATTCCCGATCATCGCCCGGGCTTGATCCTGAGGCTGAATCATGCCTTTCGACTGCTGAACGTGCTGAAACGCAATCTCCGCGGCGATTAGCGATTCTTTCGCCTCCTTGACCTGGACCTCATAGAAGGCCTTGCGTTGGGCGGCCTCGGTTGCGGCCAGCGACTGCGTCAAGCCGCGCAGCTCCGCCGTGTAGGCGTTGGCGAGATCGGCGGCGCGCTGCTTGTCTCCATCGGTCACGGAGATCGAGATGAAGGTGGTCTTCTCCGCGGTGATCTTGGTATTGTGAGCCAGACCCTTTCGCGCGCCCGTCATGTCCTTGGCATGGTAAAGCGCCTCAAGTCCGTACTTCTGGATGATGTCGTCCGCAACCGGGCGAGATGTGAGCATACCAATATAAACTTCATTGGGGTTGCGCAACGAAATACCACTTGCGGTAAGGGCCGCTGCCGAGCTGTTCGCTGCGTTGTAGATCTGATTGATCATCATCGCCGCGGAAGGAGCCGGTAGCGGGGTCAGCAACTGGGTAGTGGCCGTGTAGCGCACCGGCAGAAGCAGACTGATGATAACCCCTGAAAGCATCGCCGTCAGGGTCACGAGCCCTACCAACCGTCTTCGCCGCGCAACAAGGAGGAGAAGCTCCGGAAAGGTCAGGTTTGGCGCTGGCCGCAACTCTGCGGAAGGAGGTTTCTCTTCGATATCAATCGAGGAATTGCCGTGGATGGAGTTGGACTCGTTCATCAGGCGTAATGGATTAGTAAGCGGTGCCCAGCAGCGCGCCGGTCAGTGCGGTTTGAGAGATGATCTGAGTGAAGAACGGCAGTTGCTGCATGAAGGCGCTGGGACCCTTCAGCTTGACGGGGACGATGATGGCGTCTCCAGCCAGCAGAGTGGTTCTGTCAAAATCCGTCCGCCAGAACTGGCTGTGGCTCTGCCTGTTCACCACCGTGCCATCCGCGCGAATCAGGAAGATACGCCCCTTGTCCGCTTGCCGGGTGGGGCCCCCAGCGTCATTCAGATAAGCGGAGAGCCGCTTGCGAGGCTCGTAACGGAAGGCGCTCTGGTTGTAGACCGCCCCGGCGACCTGGACCGTGTTCTGCTTGGGCGGAATATAGAAGCTGTCGCCGTCTTCAAGCGGGAAGTTCGGAATATCTGCAACCGCACTCGTGCGCGGCTTCATATCCAGAACAATTCGACCCGTTGGATGGACCGCAGAAAGCTGGGCTATAAGGGCTTGCTGCGCAGCAAACTGCGACTGTTGTTCCGCTGTGCTTGTCGGAGTGAGCGAGGGTGCAGCCGCATAGTGCGAGATGAGCTCCCTCTGCATCTGGTTGATTGACAAGCGGAGCTCTTCTTCCTGGGCGAGGCGCGTGGAGACCCGGGTCAACTGGGAGGCATAGAGGTACGAGTGCGGGGTAAGCCCGCCGGCGCGCTCGACGATGCTGCGTAATGTGTCTCCCGGTTGAATTCTGTAAACGCCCGGCGCGTTCACTTCGCCGGCTACCCTGACGAACATTGCTTCTTTATCGACGGGCAGAGGCAGGTCGCTGCGCGAAAAGATCGTGATCACGTCACCCGGCTTCAAGACCTCATTATCGGAAGATGTGGGATTATCGAGCGCGTTTCGCAGGTTGAATGCAATCACGCGGGTGGTCAGGTTTTGTTCGTCGAGCCGCTCGATGGCAGCATAGTCCCAGTTGATCTCCGCGCTGTTCCGGGCTAAATCGGCCATCATATCGATATGCGCATTCCCAGCCAGGTGGTTCTGTTGGTTCCAATAGCCGCGGGTGATCAGGAAGGCGCGTGACGGAATCAAATCCGAGACTCGCATTCCTTCATGCCAAGGGAAACGGCCCGGCGAAGCGACATTTCCGCGGAGCGTCACGGCGTTGTCGAACTGAGGCGAGATGGGAAAGATTCGCAACATATCCCCATCTCTGAGCACACGCTTAAGTCCTGTTGCATCCAGGGCAAACTCGTCAATCCGCCGCCTTCTATGGATCTCAATCCGCTCCAACAGAGCAAGATCCGTTTCCGCCAGATTGGTCAGACCGCCCGCCTCCTTCAATGCGGAAGCAATAGTTGTTTCGCCGTTTAATTCATAGATCCCAGGCTCGTTGACGCTTCCCATCAGCGCAATCTGCGGGCCGGCGGGCGGAATATAGATCACATCTCCTGGAAGCAGTTGAACATCGTTCGACTTGTCGCCTTTTCGCAAGAGATCGTAAACGTCGAAATCCGTCACGAGTTGATTGGCGCGGCGCAATTGAATGTGCCGCATTGAGCCTGTGGCGGAAGGACCGCCCGAAGCAAAGAGCGCATTCACCAGCGTGCTTAGAGAGCTGACCGTGTACGCTCCTGGCTGCCGTGCGCTTCCCAGAACAAAGATCTGAATGGAGCGAAGCTGGCCCATGGTGACGTTTAGCTCAAAGTCCTTATAGAGATTGCCGATAGCGGAGCGGAGATAGCTTTCGATTTGTTCGTAGTGCAACCCGGCTACGCTTAAGGTTCCTACCTTCGGCAGGAAGACCTGGCCGTTCCTGTCCACAGTCACGTTAGCGGCGAGGTCGATCTTTCCCCACACCCGTATAAGTAACTCGTCTCCCGGCCCGATCACGTAGTTGGCGGGAACTGGAACGCGGTCCATTGGCGCAAAGGTCGTAGGAACCTGGTTGAATAATTGTCTTCCATACACCGGAAGCGAATAACCCGCCGCATCCTCTGCAAAAAGCTCAAATTCCGATCGAGTAATGAGAGGGGCGACTTGTCCAACTGGCACGGGAGCCGGTTTGGACGCAGTTGGGCCGGTCTCGGCAGCGGGTCTGGAAACGGATAAGGAGGGCGGGGTGAGCGAGGGAACTTGAGCTGCACCAGAGCCAGCGCCAGGAACTACTACCGGGAGAGACGGCGCCTGATCGATGGCTGGGCTGATTGTAGATTGCCCCGCGCAAAGGGATCCGGATAATAGAAAGAGAATGAAAATCTTATGCGTCATAAGAGTGCGGTTAATTCAGATCGAACGTCGTGTTGCTGAAAGGCGCGCATATGCACGGGGATCTTCGGCACGGTATCACAAGGCTATACACGCGGTTGCGACACAACTCAAAAATGAATCTTCTCCTTTGGAAACCAGGTGAGCTGAATGGTTGTTGTGGTCACCGTTTGCTGCCCGGAAAGATTGATAGGGGCCTTCCAGCGCTCCAGCGCAAAGTTGCCCTCGATCTCGAAATCTTTGCCTATGCGCTTGGCCGCCCGTAATCCGATGTCATTCACAGTAGTGCCACCGGGGAGGAAGTAGGTGGTGGCCTTCTGATTGCGCACTTCGGCGCCAATCCATTCGTTGCCGCTTAGGTGATAAGTGATCCAGCCCTGGCCGCCCTTATCCTCGCGGCCGATCCAGTCGCCGAAGAGCTGGCCCTGGTTGGTGTACCCCTGCCGCTGGATTTGTTCCCAATACATAAAACGGCCGAACTGGCTGGTGACGCCCGAACTGGGCGGGTCGGTGGAGGCTGCTTCGACACGCACATCCAGCCTGGGAATGCCCGGCACATGGGAAAGATACAAGCCAGGCCGCCAGGCGGCGCGCCGCGGAGCATCGATGGGAGATACGTCGTCGTGGACTTCCGAGTCGCAATAAAGCGTTAGCCATTTGCGCACGAACGGCAGCCGGTAGGAGAAGTCGAAAGCCGCGAAACGGGCGCCGGGATCGTCGCGGCCTTCCTTGACGGCGGCGGTGGGAGAGCTGAGGCTGAAGAAGCTCTTCAAGAAAGAGTGAATAGTGATGGGGGCGTGGCCCTCGCCTCCCCAGATGACCGTGCGCTCAAATCCGAACTCCACGTTGTCGGTGGGCCGGAAGCTGATCTTCTCAACATGCACCCAAGGGTCGCCGGGGTTGATGACGTTCGGCTGATTGGATGTTGGGCCTGTATACGCCGGGTTAGACATAAGGGTATGGCCTCGGAGCGGGCCAACCAGAAATTCGTACCGCAACGGTCCGGTAAGCCGGGAGAGCAAGGGAACATACAGCGGCTCGATGCGATTGATGTGAAAGGCGTAGATATTCTCCGCATTATTCGAGTAAGCCATGCTGGCGCCCTGCGCCGGCCCCAGCCATTCGTCCTGTTTGCCGAATGAGAAGATGTGATTCAAATACTGAGCGGAGACGTAGACTTCGAGGAAGCGCCCCTGGGTGGATGTCGCCATCGGCCCCATGGGAATAGTGGACTGGTTATAGGGCAGGTTGGTGGCGGGGTTCAAAAAAGTGGTTCCATCGATTCCGGAAAGTGTCTGAGCCAGCGCTTGTGAGTAGCCAGCGGCCGAGGGTGCGCCCTGAAATTCGCCGCGTGCGTACAGCGTGAACCGCCCCGCGGTGGCGTAACCGCTGACCCCGGAGTAATTATTGAAGCCATTTTCGTAAGGCCGGCCGTAGTCGTTGACGATCGTCGAGCCAAGATGATAGCTGTCGCGCAACGAGGTGCCACTGATGGCCCGCGCCACCGTATAAGTTGACTCGATGTTCACAGTGCCTATGTGCGTCGAACAGGAGCCATCGGCGTCGAGGTGCAATTCGCGGTTCAATGCTTCGTATATTTTCCTCGCCTGGTCCTTGACCGGCCCTTCGTCCGCAGTTTCGATGTTCGTTCCGGTATCTTCCAGCATATGGCTCAAGCTCGCCCGGGTCCAGGGACGCAGACCGAGATAGACATGATCGAGAAAGCCCAGCGAGTACAACCGCAGCACCGCCGGGTAGACCCAACTGTCCACGGGAATGTAGGGAGAACTTTGCACGGATGCATCGCAACCGGCTGTGGCGCTGCCGGAGTCATCGGCTTGCCGCATGGCGCCTCTTCCTGGAGGAGCAGCGGAAAGGGGGATGGCGCCGATTATCAGCATTCCCGCCAGCGTGATTGCCGTGCGACGCACGGACCACTCGGCCATTTGCAGATTCCGTTTTCCTCTGTTTCGCAACGAGGCCTCTTGGTTGAGCGCGTGTTCCACGAACGCACGACGATGAGGTAAGCTCTGCACTCGGTCAGAAGGCGGTTCTTCAAGTAACCCGCCGCCAGCCGGAGCATCATTGCCAGCCTTTGCCGCTTTGACCCCTTGCGCCTGCATATTGGCCTTGAAGAATGCCATCTCTCCGGAAAGTCTCTCCACCTTTTCCTGCAATTCCTTCACTTGCACGGAATACTCATTGATGTTCGAAGCCGTTGCATCGTCCTGGCTTACGCCCGTCACAAGGTTGTTCAAGGCGTTGCGCACCAGGTCCGACAAGCTTCGCGCACCGCTGTTCGTACAAAAAGCTTATCTCCTTATGGCAGGCAGTACTTGGCGGCGAGCTTGTTTTAGAAGCGCGTCATCGCTCCAGGCCGCATCGGCCACGACGTGATGCAGCGACTGGTGCATCTGGCGCACGTTGCCAGGAGCCAGACACGCCGCCATCGGCTCGACGCTCTTGCGCTCGATTGGCAGTATGAGTCCCTTGGTGTAGTTCTCCATGGGAACCCTGCGATCAGCATGTCCGGCGGCTTCTATAAGGCCATCCAGATAAGCCTGGAGGCGTTCCCTCTGGCAGGAAAATGCCAGTTGGCAAAGGCTCATTCCATCAACGTACTACCCAACAATCTCCTCCGCCAAGCCAATCAAGCCTGAGGTAACTACTTTATAACACAGTAGTACTAAGTACTCCTACTCGGAGAACCGGACATTGACCGTGCGTGTGCGTAGGATTAAGACTGTCACGGGAGTCAGATGTTGATGGAGGGAGTCAGATGTTGATGGAGCTTATAATCTGGTTCGCGTGGCCCTGCGAGAAGCACTCTTTTTGAGTAGGCTTCGCCCCCGTCGGTCCCAAGGAAGGATCGATATTCTTCGTCACGACCCGCCTTGCCCTCGTACCTGGATGGAGTATCCAAGTATGGAGCAACACGCTTCCGAGCACGTGGTTTTTGGGTTGGACTACTATTCACCTGATGTACAGCTCAACAATAGCATGGGGGCGATGGTGCGGCAACCGAAAAGTAACACCAAAGTAACACCGTTGTAATACACTTGTGAATTTAATCTTGAATCGAGCCGCTAGTACTACTGTGTTATAAAGTTGACACCTCAGATTTGATTGGCTTGGCGAAGGAGATTGTTGGGTAGTACGTTGATGGAATGAGCCTTCGCCAACTGGCATTTTCCTGCCAGGGGGAACGCCTCCAGGCTTATCTGGATGGCCTTACAGAAGCCGCCGGATATGCTGATCGCAGGGTTCCCATGGAGAACTACACCAAGGGACTCATGCTGCCGATTGAGCGCAAGAGCGTCGAGCCGATGGCGGCGCGTCTGGCTCCTGGCAACGTGCGCCAGATGCACCAGTTGCTGCACCACGTCGTGGCCGATGCGGCCTGGAGCGATGACGCGCTTCTAAAACAAGCTCGCCGCCAAGTACTGCCTGCCATGATGCGCCAACATGCACTGGCAGCCTGGATTGTGGACGACACGGGATTCCCCTCAGGCAACTCGCGGTCAATCAAAGCAAACCATATCCAGATTCAACTACCCCGAGTGTAATCCAACTACACGCCCCGAGGCGCTGCCACTGCGAACAGAACAGCATAATCCTCAATCCATTGCCACCCTGCGAAGACAGATCGCAACCCACCTCGCCCGCTCCCTGCCCAGGTGTCCTTGCTGCCTCCGCGTCACTTGATAACACAGTAGTACTAGAGATGACAGCCAGCCGATCTCCCTGATGAACAGTCCGGGAGCTTCTCAGTTCTTCCCGCAAGGGAAGAGGAATTCACGTCTGGAGACAGGTATGGATTCCGATGAGAACTGGTTGTCGGTCAAGGAAGTTGCTGCGAAGTGGGGCGTGTCGTGCGATACGGTGCGCCGCTGGATACAGCGGAAGCTCCTGCGGGCGTTCAAGTTCCCTGGCCGGTCGAATCGGAGGCGCCGGTTAAACAACTGCTTCCGAATCTCCGAGGAGGAACTGGATCGGTTTACCCGAGCCAATATGACTTCCTGAGAAAACTACGGCGATGAGCCGGTGTTTTATCGTGTACTTGTAGCGTACTTCAATACCGCGATTACGGCGTAGTTGTTATACTGAATGGCTTTTCCGGTCCGGGTTGCTCATCTCAGGCGTGCTCTCGTAATGGCCACGCGCCCTGAGCAATTTCTCCGTAGCGCAAAGGGAACATCGCCAGGGATAGTAGCCGAGCAATGGAGCCAGCCTCGTGCGCAGAAAGCCTACCCTTTTGATGCGGCGCATTCTATTGCTCTGGCACTTTGCACATACCATGTTCGTTCACTCCGCAAGGTTGCAAGATGAAGGCGAACTGATCATCATATAACAAATCATCCAGAAATTGTTCTTGGAACAGAACATTCGCGCTTATGGGACTCGAAAGTAACCTGCCGCTTTATGCAGTACAAATCGACCCATTAGCCGCGCCCTGCGCGAAGTCGTCTTCCGCTTTGAGCGCCTTCAGTAACTATTCCGAAAAAGTCCATGATTTGCTATACTCGTAGAGTTCACCACTGTGCGGAGGTGGCGAAATTGGCAGACGCACCAGCTTGAGGTGCTGGCGCCCATTGGGCATAGGGGTTCAAGTCCCCTCTTCCGCACCAAATTTCTCTCGTCCGGACCCGCCGGACTGACCTGGAAAGCAGCTTTCAAGATGCATTTTCTTCTCATTTTCGTCATCGCCTTGCATATACTCGTGAGCTTTTTTCTGATCGGCGTGGTTCTGTTGCAGCAGGGCCGCTCGGCTGACCTGGCAGGCGCCTTCGGCGGCCAAGGCTCGCAGACCGCCTTCGGCCCCCGCGCCGCGGCCAACGTGCTCACCCGGCTTACCACCTGGTCAGCAATCATCTTCATGTGCACCTCCATCACCTTGACCATCCTCTACCAACGCTCTACCACCGGCTCTAAGTCCGTGCTGGATAACGCCTCCCAGTCAGCGCCCGCCAAATCCGGCAAGTAGCCACACGAGCACGATCCACCCAGGCGGCAGGTCACACGGCCTGCCGCTTGTATTTTCATCCAGCCCTCCAATCGCGTCCTATTGTGCCGTCGCGTCCTACAATAAAACTATGATTCTGGAGACCTTTCCCGTCGGCCCGCTGCAAGCCAACTGCATCCTCCTCGGCGACGAGGAGGCCGGCGAGGCCATTGTCATCGATCCCGGCGACGAGGCCGAGCGCATTCACCGCCGGCTCGACGAACTTGGCCTCAAACTGAAGCAGATTCTCCTCACCCACGCTCACATCGACCATGTGGGCGGCGCTCTCAAGCTCAAGCAGTTGACCGGCGCGCCCATCTTTTTGAATGAAGATGACTGGTCGTTGCTCAAAACAATGAAGATGCAGGCCTCATGGATCGGCATTCCGGCGCCGGAGACCGCGCCTCCGGATGAAGGCCTGGCCGATGGCCAGATTGTGGGCCTGAAGCGCTACCCCGCCCAGGTCATCCACACTCCCGGTCATACGCAAGGCTCGGTTTGCCTCCACTTTGCCCCGCTCAAGCTGCTGGTCGCCGGAGACACGCTCTTTGAAGGCAGCATCGGCCGCACCGACCTGCCCGGCGGCAATTTCGACCAGATCATCGACTCCATCCATAACCGCCTGCTGAAGTTGCCCGACGAAACCCGGGTTCTGACCGGCCACGGCCCCGAGACCACCATCGGCGCGGAACGCCGCAGCAACCCGTTTCTGCACGGGCAGTGAGCCAGAGCCGGCCGTTACGAGAAAAGTCCCTCGGCTTTCAAGGCTTCTATGCAGCGTTTGATGCCACCGTCATTCGTCAATATGCTCCATCGTTCTCTGGATGCGATAGCACAGAGCAGAATATCTATCGCCCCACATTCGACACCGCTACTCCGGCAGAGATTGAACAGGCGCGCTGCTTCTTCATAGTCGCCTATAGTAATGGTTTCGTCCGGAAACGCTTCGAGTGCGCGCCGCAATTTTTCAAATTGAGCCGGTTCCTTGATACCTGACAAAACTTCCTGCCGGATCGGGCCAACGATGGCGGTGCGCCCGTCCTGAATCGCCTCTTTGAGCGAGGTCAGCATGAACTGCTCCTCGACATTCAGAGCGGCAAGATTCCTGCGCCGGAGCAAAAGTGACCATGCGCAAGTATCAACCAGGACTTTCATGACTCGACCTCGACCCGGTCAAGCCTACGCACTTTCCTGTAGTCATAAGCCGGATCATAGTCGATCGTTCCCGCCAGATTTAGGATTTCCATCTGCTTTCGGCGGCGAATGTATTCCTCTAAAGCAGCTGTCACCGCTGCTTTCTTGGTCGGGTGTTGGCCGATTCGCCGCGCCTCGGCGATCAGGTTGTCATCCAGGGCTAGATTCGTAGGCATGGCCGCGACTCCTCTCATGTGTAGCATATCACACGTTTGAATGTGTGGCGGGGAAAATCTTGATACTAGAGGAATTTCCGAGAAAATCCACCAGCCCGGCGACGCCACGACTGAACTCCTCCTCGGCCGCGAGCAGGCTCACTACCAGCCAGCCGGAGTCTGCCATCCCGAAAAAGTAGCCGGGATGGAGCCAGACGCCGCGCTCCAACAGGGCCAGCACAGTCTGCTCGTCGGGCCTGAGCGCCGGAATACGCATCACCGCGTACCAGCCGCCCTCGACCTCCAGGCGGCTTACCTCCGGCAGCCGGGCCAGTTGCCTGTCCAGCTCGGCCAGGTTGGCGGCCACACGAGCCCGGATCTGCCGCTGAATTGACTCGCGACCACTGAGCCAAGCCGGCAGCGCGTGCTGCACCGGTGCGTTCATGGAGAGAAAGGTGTCAGCGATAACTTCTAAACGTTCCAGAGCCGTACAGGCCTCCGGACTTGCCGCCACAATCCAGGCCGCCTTCATCTGCGGCAGCCCGGCAATCTTGCTCAGCCCGCTGACCACGAAGACCGGAACGCCCTCCAGCCCCGCGGCAAAGCTCTTCCCTGCCCCACTAAAGCCATAGTCAAGAAAGACTTCATCCACGATCAGCGCAAGATCAAACTCCCGGCAGAGCCTCGCCAACTCTGCCGCCTCCCACGGCTTGGTGAAGTGGCCGGTGGGATTATTGGGATGCACCAAAACGATAGCCTGCGTCTGCGGTGTAATGGCGCGGCGAAAACCCTCCGCATCGATCTGCCAGCCGTGGCCGTAAACCAGCGGCGCGGCCTTCAACTTCACATCGTCCAGCACGGCCAGAAAGTCAAAGAGCGGATAGCCCGGCTGAGCGACGAGAATCTCGCTGCCCGCATCGCAAAGCAACCGGAAGAGGAAGCTGTAGGCCTCGCTGGTGCTGGTGTTCAGCACGATCTGCTCGGGCCTCAGCAAAACGCCGTGGTCCGCATAATAAGCGCAGACGGCCTCGCGTGCGCTGAGCAGTCCGCGTGGATGCGGATCGTAATCCAGCGCCCGCGGATTAGTGAGCGCCGCCAGCAAGGCGGGATCGTAGGCAAAACCACAGCGCGTGGGGTTGGAGGCCGTCAGGTCGGCAATCGGCAGCCCCGCCGCCAAGCGCAACCGGTGCGCCCGCGCCAGTTCGCTCTCCTCCGTGTTCCAGTTGGTTCGCTTGGAAAAGCGCATCTGCTCACCTCAACAAAAGGCTTCCGCACCGCAGGTGCCACAATAGAAGCAGGCGTCCTACATTCAACAGTACACGGACGCACACGATTTATACGCAATCAGGAGGAAGATTGGCTCTGCGCGCGGTGGTCTTTGACTATGGTATCGTTCTGACCGGACCACCGGATGCCGCAGCGTGGGCCGCGCTTCTGCGCATTACCGGCCTGCCAGAGGAGAGGTTTCAGAGCCTCTACTGGACTAGCCGAATCGCTTACGACGAAGGCAAGCTGACCGGCATCGGCTTCTGGCAGAAGTTCCTGCGCGAGGCCGGACTGCCGCTGGATTATGCAAAGGAGCTGAACCGCTGGGACACGCGGTTGTGGACCGTCGAGAACCCCGTCATGGTGGCATGGCAACGCAAGCTCAAGGAGCGCGGCCTGCTCACCGCCATCCTCTCCAACATCGGCGACGACGTGCTGGCCAGCGTGGAGCATGAATTTGACTGGATTCACCGCTTCGATGTGCTGGTCTGGAGTTATCAGCTGGGCATCGTCAAACCCGATCCGGCAATCTATCGCTACACCCTCGGCAAACTCGGCACACAGCCCGAAGAGACGCTCTTCATCGACGACAAGCGGGCCAATGTGGAGGCCGCGCGGGCGCTGGGCATTCAGGCTATCGAGTATTCCTGTGTGGAACATCTGCGCGAGGAGCTGATCGCCGCTGGACTGGATGGAGTTTTACCGCTCCCCGGCTGAAAGCACCTGCGGTGCGGCCACTCGCTCGCTATTCGCTCGCACTGGCTTATATTCGAAGGCCGATGGCACGAGGCACAAAGGCAGCTACGTAATTTTCTGCAAGGCGTTTTCAACAGCAAAATAACAAATCTCACATCCTGATACGTGGAGCGAGTCAACGCGAGCTCCGGTGGCCGCTTGCGAGAGATCGAAGTCTGTGTATCTCATTGATTAAACACAATTTTCAGCATTGCCCCGGCGAAGAACGAGGGCGAAGATACGGCAAACACTGAATTAATCTGCAAAATATGGGGGGCAAAAAAAATATTGGAGGGGGGAGGGGGGTACCCAGTTTTCAGTGGTCAGTTGCCAGTGGTCAGGAACGGCCCGTGGCTCTGAATCTTGTCATCCACTGATTGTGCACCAGTGGAAGGTAATAATCTGCAACGGGCCCGATACACTTTCCTCATGGCCCTCCGCTTCTATGCCGCCACCACCAGCCAGGGCAAGCTCGGCGACTTCCGCACCGCCGCGGCAGCGCATGGCCTGATTATTGAACCGCTGCCAGGGCTGGAAACAATCCCCGCGCCGGAGGAGAACGGCCTGAGCTTCGCAGCCAACGCCACCCTCAAGGCCGTCTACTACTCGCGCCTTGCCCCCGGCGAATGGGTTCTGGCCGACGACTCCGGCCTGGAAGTGGATGCGCTCAACGGCGCGCCCGGCGTGCGCTCGGCTCGTTTTGCCGCCGACTCCGGCCTAGTGGACTCGCCCGACGCCAACGACAACACGGATGTGTGGAACAACCTGGTACTGCTGCAACGGCTGGCTGGCGTCCCCCAGGCACGGCGAACCGCGCGCTACCGCTGCGTGCTGGCAACCGCGCGCGACGGCGTGGCTCTGCACACCGCGGAAGGCGTGGTCGAGGGCATGATTCTGGATGCTCCGCGAGGAACAGGCGGCTTCGGCTACGATCCGCTGTTTTATTTGCCCGAGCTGGGCCTGACCATGGCCGAACTGGACCTGGAAACCAAGCACACGCTTAGCCATCGCGGGCGGGCGATTGCGGCACTGCTGGCGATGCTCAATGTCTGACATTCCGCAGTTCCCGTCAAAAGATCAAAACCGCGGAGCGGTCCAAATCGCCAAAGAGTTCGGGTCGCCTTGACGGGTGTGATGTGGGACACCAATAATGAATCGAAATCAGGCCGCGTTTCCCCGTCTCTTAAACCGAAAGTGCAGCCGCCCGGAATCCTGACCCTGAAGCCTGGTGGTATACTGCGCGGAGCCGGGAAATCGTGGCTCGACGCTTTTATGAATCATGCAAACCAAGCAACAAAAGGAGGACATTGCCATGACTGAAGAAAGAAGAATTGAGTTTTCTGGAACAGGTATTCAGGCTCTTGGTTGGGGTTTGCTCGCTGGTCTACTTTCTTTGCTTATCATTCCTGCCGCCTGGGGCGCAGTTTTTTGGAACCGCTGGTTCGTGCGGAACTTAAAATTTTCTGACGGAACCCAGGCGTCGTTTGAAGGCCGGGGCGAGGAAGTCTGGTGGTATTTTGCAATAGCATCCTTACTGGGTTTTTTACCCCAACTATCCAGGGCAATTGATGACCCGACGGCCGCCCTTTTTGTTTCGATTGGGTTACCGTTTCTATTGTTGCCAATCACCGCCGCAGTGATGTTGCAAATCGTCCGTTGGTTCTTCTCTAAAATCAGGCTGAGTTGTGGAACAAATCTCAGGTTCACAGGCAACTATGGTCAGTATTTAGGCTGGTTGCTGTTGGTGAATATTTCGTTCTTCACAATCATAGGATGGGCGTGGGCATACGTAGCAATGCTGCGTTGGGTATGCCGCAACATTGAAGGTGGACGAAATAAACTCGTGTTCAATGGAGGCGGCTGGGGTCTGCTTTGGCGGTCTATTCTGGCTTGTCTAGCGAGCATTGCTATTATCCCCATTCCCTGGGTTTGGCTTTGGGTTTTAAGATGGGTTATAGAAAATATGGCAATCAAAGAGGAAATGGCTCAATAGTGAAAAAGAATACAATACTGATGGCAATTGATCGATAACGGATTGCCGATCGCCACACGTGTCGATTTTGAGACGTGGGGTAAAGCTAGGCGTCTTAGGAGCCAAAACGTCCATGACAACCGCTCAATACTCTGCCACGCCTCCCGACCAGCCTACTGTTCGGCGCGGCGTTCAGCCCTTGCGCGCCGCAGAGGGCATGTCATTCCTCTGGCGCAAGCTGCATTCGCTCCTGGGCATCATCCCCCTCGGCGCCTTTCTGCTGGAGCACCTGCTGTCGAATTTCGAGGCGCTGAAAGGCCCGGCCGCGTACGGGGCGCAGGTCCGCTTCCTCAACAGCCTGCCGATGGTGCGCGTGCTGGAGTGGGTCTTCATCTTTTTGCCCCTTCTCTATCACGCCTGCTACGGCGTCTGGATCTGGCTGCGCGGCAAGTCGAATATTGTCTACTATCCTTGGGCCGGCAACTGGCTTTACGTAGCCCAGCGCTACACCGGCCTGATCGCCTTCGCCTACATCACGCAGCACGTTGTGCGGCAGCGCTTCATGGGCGTGATGCTGCCTGAGCATCCGGAGATGGCCTTCGCCAAGGTGCAGATGGAGCTGGCCAATCCCTGGATGCTGGCCGTCTACATTGTGGCCATGATCGCTATCTGCTGGCATTTTTCTTACGGCGTCTGGCTCTTCGCGGCCAAGTGGGGCATCACTCCCGGCACAAAGGCCCGCAAGCGTTTTGGATTTGTTTGCGTGGTGATGGGACTGGGGCTGGCGATCATGGGCCTGGTGAGCATGTGGGCCTTTGTAAGTCAGCCGCTAGCTTCCAGCTTCTAGCTGCTAGCCTTTTCGTGCGACGTGGAGATGATTGCGAGCAGGAAACAAATGGACAGGGCGTTAACCCCAAAGAGAATGGTTGCTGAGGCAAATGACACATTTCAGCAGTTTCTAACTAGAGGCTAGAAGCTAGCAGCTAGAAGCTTAAAGAAAGGAAACACATGGCGGCACCCAGAATCATCGTGGTTGGCGGAGGATTGGCCGGACTTTCGGCGGTGATCAAGATCGCCGAGGCCGGCGGATCGGTTGACCTGTTCTCCATCGTTCCGGTCAAGCGTTCGCACTCGGTGTGCGCGCAGGGCGGCATCAATGCGGCCAAGAACCTGAAGGGCGAGGGCGACTCGACCTACCAGCACTTCGACGACACCATCTACGGCGGCGACTTCCTGGCCAACCAGACGCCGGTGAAGCTGATGTGCGAGGCCGCTCCAGGCGTCATCGACCTGCTGGACCGCATGGGCGTGCCCTTCAATCGCACCCCCGAGGGGCTACTCGATTTTCGCCGCTTCGGCGGAACGCTCTACAACCGCACCGCCTTTGCCGGAGCAACGACCGGGCAGCAAATGCTTTACGCGCTCGACGAGCAGGTCCGCCGCTATGAGTCTGAAGGCAAGGTGAGGAAGTACGAGGGCTGGGAGTTTTTATCCGCGGTGATTGATTCCAAGGGCGTGGCACGCGGCATCACCGCTCTCGACCTGCGCACTATGGAGCTACGCAGCTTCCCATCCGGCGCTGTCATTTTGGCCACCGGCGGCATCGGGGTGATCTTCGGCAAGAGCACCAACTCCGTGGTTTGCACCGGCTCGGCGCAATCGGCGGTATACCAGCAGGGCGTAACGTACGCCAACGGCGAATTTATTCAGGTCCACCCCACTTGCATTCCTGGCGAAGACAAGCTGCGCCTGATGTCGGAGTCGGCGCGCGGTGAGGGCGGCCGCATTTGGGTGCCGCGCAACGCCAGTGATAAGCGCCCCGGCAAGCAGATTCCCGAGGCCGAGCGATTCTATTTCCTCGAAGAGTGGTATCCCAAGTACGGTAATCTGGTGCCGCGCGACATCGCCACGCGCGCCATTCACAAGGTGATCTACGAGAACCACCTGGGCATCGACGGACAGCCGATGGTCTATCTCGACTTGACACACATTGACCGTGCCACGCTCGACCGCAAGCTGGGCGGCATTCTGGACATCTACGAAAAGTTTGTCGGCGACGATCCCCACGAAGTGCCCATGAAGATCTTTCCCGGCATGCACTACACCATGGGCGGCCTGTGGGTGGACGTCAATCAGATGACCAACATTCCCGGCATATACGCCATTGGCGAATGCGATTACCAGTACCACGGCGCCAATCGCCTGGGCGCAAATTCGCTGCTCAGTTGTATTTATGCAGGATTCGTCTCCGGACCCAGTTCGATGGCTTACGTTAAGAGCCTGCCGGCGCAGGAGGGCGACGGAGGCCATGCGGCTGAATTGGCTCGCCAAGCCGAAATCAATGCGAAGCTGCTCAAGAACGAAGGCGATGAGAATCCCTTCAAGCTGTGGCGTGATTTAGGCGACATCATGACCAAGCACGCCACGGTGATCCGCTATAACAAGGGGCTTAAGCAGGCCGACGAAACAATCGTAGAGCTGATCGACCGCTACAAAAACGTCAGCCTCGCCGATCGCAGCCAATGGGCCAACACAAGCTTTGCATTCGCACGGCAGTTGAAGAACATGTTGGAACTGGCGCGGGTGATTGTGCAGGGAGCGATTCTGCGCGACGAGTCGCGCGGCGCGCACTACAAGCCCGATTTCCCCGAGCGCGACGATGAGCGGTTCCTGAAAACCACCAAGGCCAGCTTCACGGAATCAGGTCCGCGCTTCGAGTACGAAGAGGTCGATACGCAATTCATCAAACCGCGTCCGCGCACCTACGACGCCGCCGAATGAGCCGAGGGAGACTGACAATGGCAAAGAAAACAGTGCAATTTGAAATCAAGCGCCAGGCCAGCCCCGATGATCCCGCCGTGTGGGAGCACTTCGAGCTTGAATGGCGCCCCGGCATGAACGTCACCACCGCGATGATGGACATCGCCGCCAACCCGATCACCACCGGCGGCAAGCCGACCACTCCCGTCACGTACGACTCCTGTTGCCTGGAAGAGATCTGCGGCTCCTGCGCCATGCGCATCAACGGCAAGGCACGCATGGCCTGTTCGTCGCTGGTCGATAATCTGGAACAGCCCATCCGCGTCGAGCCGCTCTCGAAGTTCCCTCTCGTCCGCGATTTGCAGGTGGACCGGGCCGTTTTGTTTGAAAATCTGAAGGCGGTCAAAGCCTGGATTCCCATCGACGGGACATACGATCTGGGACCAGGACCGCGCGTCTACCCGCAGCAGCAAGAGATCAACTACCCGCTATCGAACTGCATCAGCTGCACCTGCTGCATGGAAGTTTGTCCGCAGTTCAACGAGCAGACAGGTTTCGTGGGCGCGGCCACTATCGCACAGGTCAAGCTCTTCAACAACCACCCCACCGGCAAGGTTCTGAAGGAAGAGCGTCTGCGCGCGCTGGCCGGCGACGGCGGCATTCAGGAGTGCGGCTTCGCGCAAAACTGCGTGGAGGCCTGCCCCAAGAAACTTCCGCTGACCAACACCATCTCCGATGTCAGCCGCGACGTTCTGCTGCAGAAAGTCAAGGATTTTCTGCGTAGTTAACGATTCAGTCGAAGGCAGGTACGCCCGGCTAACCGCCTGGCTTTCCTGTCCTCATTATGGGTCCGCGATCTTCTTAACCTCAGGAAATTTGTGCGTCAGATACACCCAGAGATAGAAAATGCTCATCACCAGAAGGATGAGCGAGGCGGGCCGTATCATCACAAGGGTCAGCATATGTCCAAAAATCCCCGCTGTGTCCACATGTAGTTTATTGAAGAGAATACTGAGAATTGCCAAGGGCACATCCCCGGTCAACACAAGCCCGGCGGTACTGACCAATAGCGCAATCCGCGCAATCGGTCCGCCCTCGGCCCACAGCAGGGCGCAGGCGGGAACGGTAAGCATCAGGAGCTTTGCATCCCAGGGCCGATGATAGGTAACCAGCATGGTAAGAGGCACGATTGCCGCTAACGCAATCCAGGCTCTCTGCTGCGAGAATTGCGACCGGAGAGTGCGAACCGCGCCAACTAGCAGCATCGCTCCGCAAACTATATAGCTGGCTGGATTGTAAATGCGCGGATCGTCCCGAATAATGCTGATGGCTGCCTGCAGATCAATGACCATGGCGGCGCCACGGCCTGTGAGTGAAACGGGACCCGGTTCATTGATGCCGCCAGGCGCTGAAATGGTTGATAGATTCGACTGCCAATCCTGCATCCAATGCGGCGCAACATGCGAAACCCATACAAAGGCCAACAGACCCAAAACAGCAGTAATGATGAGGGATTGCAGCGCGCGTTTACGATAAACTCCGCCCGCCAACAGAAAATAGAACCAAACCAGGCCCGCGTCATGGGGCTTGATGGCGAGACTGAGCGCGAGGCACAATACGCCTGCCAGCACAAACCGCTCCCGAAAGAAGCACCAGACAGCCACCACGCAAAGGCCTACGGCGATCCCGGCTGTATTGCCGGCACAGAAGATCGACTCGCAGTTAGCAAGCAGGATGCAAATCAGGAAGAGAGATACACCGGGCGCATAGCTCGCTCCCAGGTCCCACATCAAAAGGGCGGCAAGAATGAAAATTACGGCGGTGAGCGCCACCCACAGCACATGTGCAGGCCCCCAAGGCAGCATGGCAAAGGGAGTTACGACAATGAATGTTGTGGGAACGTTAACATACAACACCACAGCCTGATGAGCTGCGACAGTCTCTGACGGGCGCTCTCCGCCCTCACCCCGGTAAACACCCTCCAGCTCGCTCACCTTGTAGGGATTGTGGTGTTGCAGCAGGCAGCGCGTGCCGTAGTAGACGGCCCTGAAATCCACCCATCCATTCGCAGTCTGCCCAATCGAAGATCCCCACCAGATGGAAATCCCGCTGGCCAGCAGTATCCACGCCAGAGCGATGCGCCGTTGCTTTGTCATGGCAGGCCTCTTTCTGGAGCGCGCCGCATGTAAATCCATAGATAGAATATGGCCATCGCCAGCAGGATGAGCGGCGTGGGCCGTGTAAGCACAGCCGTAAGTATTTGTCCTGACAGCCCGGGTGTGTATATAGGCAAGTTCTTGGTGAATATCATGAGAATAATCAATGGAACATCCGCAGTCAGCACAAACCCCGCGGTAGTCACCAGCAGTGCAGGCCAGCGAATCGTGCCGCCCTCGGCCCACAGCATGGCGCAGGC
>Ga0187873_1000956_pt1 | contig 25977 bp, 24 predicted proteins | sample June2016WEW_16_1_2_FD_133012 | JGI IMG/M metagenome (GOLD analysis project Ga0187873, IMG submission 133012) | Peatland microbial communities from SPRUCE experiment site at the Marcell Experimental Forest, Minnesota, USA - June2016WEW_16_100 | ecosystem: Environmental > Terrestrial > Soil >...
AAAAATGTTAGTAATAACAACCAAATGAACACCCCTATTCAAAAGGTGCTCAGTAAAATTGCTGCGCATTGATTCCACTTTTGATATTTCCCGGCTATTTTGCAATATCTTCACAGCCTCGGAAGGGGATGGTATTCGAGTCTGCCCAGGGGCACTACAGACCCCAACTAAACACTCTATCCTGTCCCAAGAAAAGGAGCTAACCGCCGGAGTTAGCTCACTTTCATTTTTCAGGATTGGAACTGCCATCATTAGCCTCAAAGGGTAAAAAACGCCCGCCCGCACCTATTTACATAAGGCTGTCTTGCGTGGCATCTTCTTTCTTTATATTCTCGGCCTGTTTGAATGTCCCGTATAGGATCAAGACTGCATTCCACTGTAAGCAAGCCAGTATTAGCTGGCGTTATCTGTAATTGTAGGTGTTGCTCTCCCAAACTCTAGCCTTTTCTGAACCAAATTTTCTATATGCGCAACTATCATTTGTGCCTTTTCAACTAGCCCTTTATATGCTTTCGATTTCAAATTCCAGTCTTTGGCCTGTTCCCCAATTTCTCGGTCGATCAATGAGGATGATAACAACTCATCGAATGCTTGAAACTCAAGTTTAAGATCCTGACTGAGGAATATTCGGTTGTTTATCATGAAATTGTGAAATTCTCTAACAGCAGATTTTGCTTCTCGCAAGTCATACCAAAACTCTTTGTCCACATAAAATGTGTTTCTGTCTGCAGACTTTTCAAGGGATTTTTTATCTGCTTCACTCCAATTAGATTTCTTGAGAAATTCTGTAAATTCTTCGTTACTCATATTGTTGAAATTAGGGCTAAATTGAAGAGGAGAAGTTATTTTTGCTACTTGACCAAGGGCGTCTTGAAGTTTCTCCCAAATCTTTGGCAACACCTCTATTTCCTTCTCATGAATTTTTGTTACTCTGCTGAATAGAATACTTACTTGATGACGATACTCTTCCAATTCCTTTTCCTGCGCATGTTTGTATGCTTCAAGCCTTTCAGAAAATTTCTCTTCAATCCAATTTTTGGTTAGGAACCTGAATATCACAAAAGCTATTTCAGCTGCCCCGCCACCTATGATTAAAAATTGTCCTACGAAACTAAAGATAGTCTCCATAATGCACTCCTAAGAAAATGACAATGGTGAATTTATAAGCTAGCTAAGAGATTGGCTCAATAACAGCAGCGGAGCCGCTATCCGCAGATGCCGGTTACAAGGATTATGCAATTGTCACCCATTATTTCTAATTTCAATTTACATATTTATTCTTGTTAACTCGCGATAGGACACCCAGAACAATATAAAAAGGAATAACGCAGGCTTGAAAATATGCTCCAGTGAGATATATATTGACCAAGCCTAGAATGCTTCCGAACACTGCCAAAAAAGTCATTTCTTGTGGAACACGTTTTTTTCTATGAACAATGTCGGCTATTCCCATAAAGTTTATAATACTTATAGCGACATTCCAGATGCCGAAACATATTGCGTTTCCTCCAAGAATGTTGGAAGGAAGTGTAATTTGAAGCAAACCAACGCCAATCCAAAAAATACCCAAAATAATAAGCAAAATAATCATTATGGTTCCGATTGCATCTGTGCCATCAGTTGATTGTATTGGTTGCTGAATTGTTGTTGCTATTTGTGCATTTGCCGGAGCGGCTGCCGGCGGTGTAAAATTCAACCCTATCAATTCGTCATATTTCTGCTTTGCTTTTTCGTTGCTAGGCTCAATCCGTAGGATTTCCTTTATACAGCGTATCCGCTCGTTGTCATTCTCGCAAACATTATAAAACCACCCCCAAGTGCGTACATCGTTGGGAGAGGCGCGAATAGCTGCATCTATTAGACGGCGTGCTTCTTGTTTATTTCCTGCCTTTACAGCCGCAATTCCTTGAGTAAGATAATCATCAGTCATATGTCCACCTTGATTATAAGAACCAAATCTAATTATAGAATACAGGAAACCGAGGACTTTGTCAAATCTGTAAGTATTGAGTTGAACAGATCTCCTGGTTATGCTTCCTCCAGGAGACCTGATTTAGACACTAAGCTTCAGATGTCTGAAACCTACAATAGTATGCAATGGACGTAAGGAGCGCAGGGCCCACTTCCTGGCCTTTGTACTATAGATGCCTCCTGTCGGCCGGTGACGCCCTCTTATGCGTCATTTCCACGTAGGTTTGAGCGATCTGGAGATAATGCTGCACCATGTCCAACGTCCTGTGCCCGAGAATGTACTTGAGCGTGAAGATATCGCCTACTGACAACTGGAAGCTTTAGGACAGGCTTTCTAAGAAAAGATAACTAATTACTCAAGCGGGAAAATTTCGCCTCGCATCTTTAGGAGTGCTAAGATTTTGCCGGGTAAATTGCGCACTTATGCGGGTGCTCATACTGTTGTATGCTCTGGTTATTAGGACTCAGACATGTTGTCATGAGCAGAAAATTCCCTATTGATTGTCTTCACATCCTCTTTGCCTACATTGAGCGAAAAGGTGCACAACTCCACCCATTCTTTTTTTTCATTTATTCGAGCTTCAAGTTTTAGAGGGTATTTTTGGCTTGTGAAGATGAACTCTTGCTCGCGTTGAAACTCGCATATAAGGTGTTTTGCCTCTCGACCAAGAACAGCAAATTGTGTAGCCAATGTGCGGTCTTCTTGTGTGACAAGTTTCTTCACTGTTGCCCAATACGTTAATGGTTCTCCATCTAAAGAAGTAAATACCAACCTAAGATTTTCTACGATTATTGGAGTCGGGCCATCATTGAAAAAAATAAAAGGAAGTACGACAACCATTTTCCCCATAACCGAGCCTTGAGCCGCATAGGTTCGAGGTTCGCCGACGTGCAATTTCCCTTTTCGCCAATTCATCCACCAGAAGCTTAATACTGTAAAGAGTAATGCAAGAATGCTTATTACTACTGCCGCGATTTCCATAATTTCCTCCTCTATTTATATTTAAAGAGAACGTCAGTAATAATATTATAGTCATTTCCGGCGTTTCGTAACGGCGAACCTTTTAAGCGTTATTTCAGCGAGCCAGAGTCAAATTTAAATGACTTGGGCAAAACTGGAGCCATTGGTAATGATGTCAATTTTCGCTTTTTATTGTATAGTTATGTAGAGAGGAGGATGGTATGAAAAAATGCCCCTATTGTGCAGAGAAAATCCAAGATGAAGCGATAGTCTGTAGGTACTGTGGACGCGACCTACCAAAATCTTCTGAACCTCCGGAGAAAATCCCATCTCAAGCCACTGAAAAGTTCCAAATTGTCTCTCCACATCCAAAGTCTTCTGCATGGGTTCAAGGCGCAAAGGTAGCCGCCGTTCTTACTGCCTTAGCTGCAATTGTGAGTATTATCCGCTACTATAATGAGCCGGTTGAATTGCTAGGAAATCTTACCATAGGCTCGGTGGCTAACTTTTTCGTTTGGTGGCTACTTGTAACAGGAATAATTACTATATGGAGGAAGGCTAAAGGAAATACATCCGGTTTAACCGCTCCAACCCCAACAGCAATACCATTCCGACCATCAACTTTAATACCATCGACTATGCCTATTATGCTATATTCTGATGACTTTTCAAATAATCAAAACGGTTGGCTCCAAGGAGCTAATGAAGGAGCGAATTATCTGATTAGTGATGGACGATATGTAATTAGTAGGCGAAGAGGCAATTATGAAAATTGGGCTAATGCCAATCGCAATTTTTCTGATGCGGTTCTGTCTGTAGATGCTTTACTTATTTCGGGCGATCCTAGTCAAACCGGCTCGTTAGTTATTTGGCGCTATGTTAATGTAAAGAACAACTATTCACTACGAATAACTGGTGATGGGCAGGCATCAATTGTTATGACGAATAAAGGCGAATGGAAATTATTATATGGACCTACATTCAGTAAATCAATAAACAAAGTACAGCAAATAAATAAAATCACCATTGCCTTTAGTGGTGGAACTTCCTTGATATATATTAACGATAAGCACATAACGAGTATAACGGATTCGGCTTTTCTTGTTGGGGACATTGGTTTAGGAGCATTTTCGGGTGAAACGAGCGCAGTCAAAGTCTCTTTCGACAACCTTGTGGTTTATTCAATCAATAGCTGGACACCGCCCAAATAATAAAAATGTTAGAAGGAGTGAAAATGTCCCCAAAACAAAAAAGTATGCTCGGTCAACTTCTAGACATTTCAACCGAACAACTCATAGATGTTGTGACAGTATATATAGATCTCATAACTCCCTTTACATCAGACAAAATCCCTGAAATTAAAGCAACTCTGTCAATAAAAGGCTGGAAGCCGGAGTTTAATGATAGGCGTTTTATACTTAAGGTAGATAGATTCTCGGATGATGTGTGTCTAATTATGTTACCAGTCAATGTAGAAGAGTTAGATAAATCCATAACGTGGTTTAAAATCTTCTTTGGCGGCGATACTTGGCAAAGTCCAGAATGGGTTAAATATATACAAGATTTAATTTCAGGATCTTCGTAACACCATCGCCTCATTCCCCGTCACGTAACGCCAAATCCTTGACTTCTGGTATAAGCTCTAGTATAGTCTCTGGTACAGGCACAGGAGGCATGCAAACATGAACGATGGTAAATCATTTGAAGACTATATGCGTAGTAAGGTATTTGAGAACTATGTACGCAGAAAAGCTCTTCGACTTGGGCTTAAACTAAGGAAATCCAGAGCCAAGAAAAAGAGCAGTCATAATTTTGGCCTGTACCAACTCGATGACGCATCCACCGGCGAAATAATACATGGCATAGATTTCATGGATTCACTAAAGGAAGTGGACGATTATTTAGGGAAAGTCCAGTTAGAGCTTGAAAGGCCAGCCTGGGAGAAGGCTTTTGGACGTCCCATCATTACCCCCGCCGAATGGGCAGACCGTCTGCGTAAAGTCAGCTAGTAACAATAAAAGGCCCCTGTAGCTCAGTGGACAGAGCGTTAGCCTCCGGAGCTAAAAAGGGCAGCCCCCGGAAGGGGATGATATTCAAGTCTGCCCAGGGGCACAGAAAAATCTGCCTGAAAGGGCGGATTTTTTATTGCAAAAAGGGCAGCCCCCGGAAGGGGATGGTATTCGAGTCTGCCCAGGGGCACCAAAACAGACGCCGCCATGTGCGGCGTTTTTGCTTATCTTCTCCCTTCTTCCCTCTCCTACGGGTGTACAATCAATCCATTAACGGAAATACTGCTGCGCCTTGCATGCGGACTGCCTCCGTTACCGGAAGGAAACCAGTATGGTCGAAGAAGAAAAAACCCAAAAATCAGAACAGGATCGGGAACAGAAACAGCGCCAGCAGGACCGCCAGCAAATGGAGCAGCAGCAGGAACAGGGCCGCAAGAAGCTCCAGCAGGACCAGAAGGCTCTGGAGCAGGATCTGGAAAAGAAACGCAAAGAGCGCCAGCAGGAACAACAGGAGCAGGAAAAACAGCTGAGAAACAACCAACCTAAGCGCTAAGCCTAAAGTATTGAAAAAGCTACGAACTTGCAGGAAAAAATTCTCCACAGATAAACACAGATTCACTCGGATTCATCAAGAAATCAGTTTTCATCTGCGTTCAACTTGCACTTGCCTCACTTGCAGGTGTCTGAGTTAAAAAATCTGGAATCAGGAACACACTTGCATAATTCCTACAGGATATCCTATGACCACCATTGACCAAAGCCATCGTTCCATTTTGAAGAGGATTGCCCACCGGGTCATGCTCCAGCGCGGCCTGCTGCCCGATTTTTCCGCGGCCGCCCTGGCCGAGCTGGACTGGCTTCAGGAGCCTGTCAAAATGGCCGCCGGGCTGCAGGACGTGCGTGATCTGCGCAGCCTGCTGTGGTGCTCCATCGACAACGATGATTCGCGCGACCTGGATCAGTTAAGTGAGGCCGAGGCCATGCCCGGGGATAAGATCAAGGTGCTGGTTGCCATTGCAGACGTGGACTCTTCGATACCGGACGGCACGGCGCTGGACCAGCACGCCCGCCATAACACCACCTCGGTCTATACCGCCGCCGAAATATTCCCGATGCTGCCGGAAAAAGTCTCGACCGACATCACTTCCCTGAATTTTAATGAAGACCGCCTCTCCATTGTCATCGAGATGCTGGTCGATTCGGATGGGACGGTGGAAGATTCCAGTATCTACCGGGCCTGGGTTCATAACCAGGCCAAGCTGGCTTATAACAGCGTGGCGGCCTGGCTGGGAAAAACCGGACCCATTCCGGAGGCCATCCCGGCCGTCCAGGGGCTGGCCGAAAACCTGCAGTTGCAGGATCAGGCCGCCCAGCGCATGAAGAATTTCCGGCATGTGCACGGGGCGCTCAGCCTGGAGACCATCGAGGCCAGGCCGGTCTTCGACGGCGACCAGATCAGCGCCCTCGAGATCGATGAAAAGAACCGCGCCAAGGAGATCATCGAGGATTTCATGATCGCCGCCAATGGTGTCACCGCCCGCTATCTCTCGGCCAAAAAATTCCCCTCCATCCGGCGGGTGGTGCGCGTGCCCAAGCGCTGGGACCGCATCGTCGCGATTGCCGCTGATCACAAATTCGACCTTCCGGCGGAACCGGATTCGAAAGCGTTGGAGCAGTTCCTGGTGGCGCAAAAAGCCGCCGACCCGCTGCGCTTCCCGGACCTGTCCCTGGCGGTGATCAAGCTGCTGGGCTCGGGCGAATATGTGGCCGAGCCGCCGGATGGGAACGTGCCCGGGCACTTCGGCCTGGCGGTCAAGGATTATGCCCATTCCACCGCCCCCAACCGGCGCTACCCCGACCTGCTGACCCAGCGCCTGCTGAAAGCCGCGCTCACCGGCCGGTCGGCGCCATACGCCATCCAGGACCTGGACATGCTGGCGGCCCATTGCACCCAGGCGGAAGATGCCGTCGATAAGGTCGAGCGCCAGGTCGGCAAATCTGCCGCGGCGCTGCTGTTGGAGAACCGCATCGGGGAGCAGTTCGATGGGATCGTCACGGGGGCTTCCGAGAAAGGCACCTGGGTGCGCCTGCTGAATATGCCGGTGGAAGGCAAGCTGGTTTCCGGGTTTGCCGGTGTGGACGTGGGTGACCATCTGCGCGTGCAATTAACCGAGACGAACGTGGAAGCGGGATTCATTGATTTCAAGAAGGTAAGGTAACAGGAAGAAGAAATTCAGATAATCCGGGGGAAGGGCAGGAGCGGGGGATAAGGCTGTTCCACCCTGGTCTGGAATGCCCTGCATTTGGCGGGTCTTGGTAGAAATATACATGGAATCCAGGATCGAGAGGCAGGCCCCGTCGTTCGATCCCCGAAAATGAGATCGTTGGGAGCACAATCAGTTGCTCTTAATATGAAACATTTTTCTCTCTTCCGGCGGCAGACCGTGGTGATAAAATGAGTTGGGTGGGAAACCCCCCACCTAAAAGGAGAGAGATATGAAACGTACCCTTATCCTTTTAGCTGCCTGTCTTGCCGTATTGGCCCAGAGCGCCTGCACGCTTTCCCTGCTCAGGGCGCCGGCTCCCTTACCAACGCCCATTTCCCTTTCCACCCCCACAGCGCCACCCGCCACGCCGCCGCCCACTGTACCACCGGCTCCCGGTCTGCCGGCAGTTACGCTTGCTCCGGCCGCTTCCACCGCGCTCCCCGGGGCTGTCGTACCAACCGCTGCCCCCGGCGTCATCCTGCCCGGCTCGCCCTCCGGTCCGTACGGCGTGATCCAGGTTGCCGCGGGCGGTACGCTGAATATCCGCTCCGCCGCGGGGACGGGCAGTTCCGTCATCGGTACCTTTGCCGCCACCGCGAATAACGTGATGCGGACCGGCCCAAGCACAAACCTGAACAACGCCTTATGGTTGCAGGTGAACAGCCTGGGCGGCGGCACCGGCTGGGTCGACTCGGCCTACCTGACCGAATATGTGGCCCCGGCCGCTTTCTGCGCGGATGCGCGCGTCACCAATCTGCTCGCTAATTTTGGAAATGCCGTCAAGAGTTCCAATGGCGGCGCATTGCAGCCGCTGGTCAGCCCGGACCATGGCATGGCCGTGCGCCTGTGGCGGAATGGCAATGCCGTTATTTTCGACCAGGCACATTCCCAGTGGATCTTCACCAGCACCTTTGCACATGATTGGGGAGCTGCGCCTGGCAGCGGGCTGGATACGGTTGGGTCGATCCATGCAGAGGTCGTGCCCAAATGGCTGGATGTCTTGAATGGCAGTTATACCCCGAGTTGCAATATTCCCCAGACGGGCGGCGCCAGTTACGATACCTCCTGGCCGGCCATCTATGCCAATATCAACTTCTATTCACTCTACAAACCCGGCCCGGCCGGCAACGAAAACTCCTGGCGCACCCTGTTGGTTGGGGTGGAGTACGTTCAAAACCAACCCTATATATTCAGCGTGATGCAATTGCAGTGGGAACCGTAATTCGTAAAACGTAATTTCGTATTCGTGATCAGTGAGCCATACAACCCCGTTTCTTTCAAGGAAACGGGGTTGTATTTTGTTGTATAATATATATACTATTGATAAAACTTGCAATAAGGAGCTTCCCCTTGTCCTGCATACCCAAACATACCCAGACCCTGCGCTCGCGCGGCTATCGTATGACCCCCCAGCGCCTGTCGATTTTACAGGCCCTGCACGAAGGCGGGCATCTCTCGCCCGGGCAGGTTTACGAGCGCACCCGTGCCACCGGCATGACCGAGACCACCGTCTATCGCACGCTGGAATTCCTGGCGGAAAATGGCGTGGTAAACCCGGCACAGATTGGCGGCGGCCATCTTACCTACGAGCTGGTCGGACATGACCACCACCACCTGGTCTGCCGGTCTTGCGGGGCGCAGCTGGATCTTTTGCCGGATTCGCTTCAGGGGGCTATTTCCCAACTCGAACTCCAGACCGGTTACCAGATCGATGCCGGTCATCTGACATTTTTTGGGCTGTGCCCGGATTGTGCGCAAAAACCATAGGAGCAACCATGGTAAGAATCAAGACTGCTCTCCATTCTCTTACCCGGGGAACACCCCGCAACTTGATGCTCTACTATGGCATCCTGGCCGCCTGGCTTGGTACGACGGCCATGCACATCCCGGATGGGTATCTCAGCCCAGCCACTTCGATCGTCATGTTTCTCATCGTTCTGCCGTTTTGGGTTATGGGGGTCAGGAAGTTGCGCGAGAAGATAACCGCTAAGAATGTCCCCTTGATAGCCCTTATTGCGGCCTTCTCGTTCATCATCATGATGTTCAACGTGCCGATTCCCGGCGGTACGACTGCCCACGCGGTCGGTGGGGCGCTGGCTGCCATTATCCTGGGGCCTGAAATTGCAACCATGGCCATATCGATCGCGCTGGTCATCCAGGCCTTTTTCTTTGGGGATGGCGGCATCCTGGCGTTGGGTGCGAATTGCTTTAATATGGCGGTTGTGTTGCCCTATGTCAGCTATGCCATCTACCAGGTCATCTCGAAAAACCGGCCGGTCACCTCAAAACGGCGGATTGTCGGTGCGGCGCTGGGGGGCTGGGCCGGCCTGACGGTGGCGGCCTTCTTCGCCGGTTTTGAATTTGGCATCCAACCGATGTTATTCCATACCGCCAATGGGACCCCCCTTTATGCCCCTTATCCCCTCTCGATTTCCGTCCCGGCGATGGTCTTTGCCCATGCCTTGATCGCCTCGCCAGTCGAAGCGCTGGTGACTGCCCTGGTGGTTGCCTATTTGCTGCGGACCAACCAATCTGCCCTGGAATTCGTCAAGAAACCTGAAATTTCACCCGAATCAAGTGGGTTTGCAAAGTGGCGTTTCCTGTGGGTCATACTGGCGGTCCTGATCGTTCTGGTTCCGGTGGGCCTGCTGGCGCCCGGTACCGCCTGGGGAGAATGGAGCACACGACAGCTTTCCGGCTTGGGGCTCGCATTCGTTCCTCAAGGGCTGGCCAAACTTTCCGGTCTCTGGTCTGCTCCTATGTCCGGCTACAATCTGCCGGCCTTGAAAAATTCAAACCTGGCTTATATCTTTTCGGGAATCGTTGGAACGATTGTGATCGGAATAGTAGTCTGGTTATTCACGATGCTGGTGACTGCGCGTAAGGCTGAACCCGGCAAGTCAGAACTCAATTGAGCACATCCTTCCGTTCAACAAAACGCACCAGCCGCAGCGATTTCGTCGAGCGGACGCTGGTGGATATCAACCATACCCTGGAGCAATCCCTGTTTGCTGAACGGACTGCAAGGAGCCCGGGATTGCTCCAGGCACTGGACCCGCGCTTGAAGATCCTGTCGGCTCTGCTGCTGCTGCTGGCGGTCGGTCTTTCACGCAGCCTGATGGTTATCCTGGCCCTGTATTTTCTGGCGCTGGCGCTGGCCTTTTTTTCCAAAATCCCGCTGGGGTTCTTCGTCAAACGGGTCTGGTTACTCATCCCCTTTTTCACCGGCGTGATCGCGCTTCCGGCGCTGTTTATCACACCTGGCCCGGTACTGGCGCACCTGCCGCTCGGACTGGTCATCACCAAGACCGGTTTTACCACGGCTGTGTTCCTGCTGCTGCGGGTCGGAACATCGGTCTCGCTGGCGGTCCTACTGGTGCTGACCACGCCCTGGAACAGCGTGCTCAAGGCCCTGGGTGTGTTGCGTATCCCGGCAGTCATCATCCTGATCCTGGGCATGACCTACCGGTATATCCACCTGTTGTTGCATCTCACCAATGACATGTTCCTGTCGCGTAAAAGCCGGCTCCTGCGGCGGATGAACGGACCCGAGGAACGTCGGCTGATCGCGGCCACCTCCGGCACATTGCTGAACAAATCCTTGCAGGTGAGCAGCGAGGTGTATCTGGCCATGCAGTCACGCGGCTTCCGAAACTATCCGCGCACGCTGGATACCTTCAAAATGCGGACGGTTGACTGGCTGGCGGGCACACTGGTAGTCATCATAGCCGCCGCGGCCATCTGGCTGGGTAGATAGGAAGGCTGAGGATATTTTGTTTGATGGAAACCCCCGCTGCCTTTGATGTAAATGGACTCTGCTACAGCTATAATAACCAGATCACGGCTTTGGACCATGTCAGCCTGTCGGTCCGGCCAGGCGAACGCGTGGCCATCCTGGGTTCGAACGGTTCCGGGAAGAGCACGCTGCTGAAAATCCTGGATGGGCTGTACTTTCCCAGCCAGGGGTCGGTATCGGCTTTCGGGAGTCCATTGACCGAACATGCCTTCCAGGAGGATGCTTTCAACTTCGATTTCCGCCGGCGGGTCTGCCTGGTTTTCCAGGATAGCGATGTGCAGTTGTTCATGCCCTCCGTTTGGGATGAGCTGGCCTTCGCGCCGCTCCAGCTCGGGGTTGACCAGCAGGAAGTCAAGCGTCTTGTTGAAGCAGCGCTGTGCGACCTGCAGATCGAAAAACTGCGCGAGCGTGCTCCGCACCAGCTTTCCGGCGGTGAGAAAAAGCGAGTGGCCCTGGCTTCGGTGCTGGGCCTCTCCCCACAGGTCTGGCTGCTGGATGAGCCCTCCGCCGGGCTGGACCCGCGCAGCGTAGCCTGGCTGCTCGATTTTATCAACCGGCAGGGCCGGGCCGGCAAAACGGTGATCACCGCCACGCATGACCTGGGCATCCTGGAGACCATCGCCGGGCGTGTTTATGTGCTTGGCGAGGAACACCGGGTGGTTGCCGAGGGAACCCCGCAGGAGATCCTGGCAGACAAAGCCCTGCTGGTATCCAGCTGCCTGATGCGCCCTTGACAGTCTGCTTTTTCTGCGGATAATAACAAGCAACAGGCGAGCCTATCATTAAAAGCAAGGACGGAGGAAAGTAGGTCAGCGGAAGCCAACAGGGAGATGCGGGCACAGACTGAGACCCGCACCCGGTGGAAACCGTCCGAAGTTCCCTCCAAAGCTGCCCGGGTGAACCGTAGGGCGCATTTTATTGCGCCTCTACACAATAGTTTGGGCCGCATTCCCAGCGTTAGCGGGGAGGAGATTAGGGAGGAGAGAATAGAGATCAATATGCTGATCTCTACGCATCCGATCTCTGCTCTCCAAAGCGAGCCGTGCGAGCGGCTAAACTGGGTGGTACCGCGGGAATCCCCTCCCGTCCCTTTGTTGGACGGGAGTTTTGTTTATCGGAGGTAAGTATGCTGGAACAATTGAAGACAGTTGAAGAGGATGGCCTTAAAGCGCTAGGATCTGTCCAGGATGAAGCCGCGCTGGAAGCCTGGCGCGTGGCGCACCTGGGACGCAGTTCCGGCTTGATGCAGGTCTTCGCCAAATTTGGACACCTCTCCAGGGAAGAGAAACCGGTGGTTGGCCAGCTTGCCAATCAGGTGAAAAATGCGCTTGAGTCCGCTTTCGAGGCGAAATCCGAAGAGTTGCGGCAGGTGGCCCTGAAGCGTTCGCTCGAACAGGAGCAATTGGATGTAACCCTGCCAGGTCGGCGCCTGCCGCTGGGCCGCCTGCATCCTGACACGCAGACCATGCGCGAGCTTTTTTCCATTTTTGGGGAAATGGGCTTCCAGGTCTTCCGTTCCCGTGAAGTGGAGACGGATGAATACAACTTCCAGTTGCTCAACTTCCAGATTGGGCATCCCGCCCGGGATATGCAGGATACCTATTTCGTGCAGGCTGGCGAGCGTGGCGACAACCCGATCGTGTTGCGCACCCACACCTCGCCCGGCCAAATCCACGCCATGCGCTGGATCACGGCCATGAACCCGGAAAACCCCGCGCCGGTGCGGATCGTGCTGCCCGGCATGTGCTACCGCTACGAACAAGTCACCAACCGGCACGAGACCCAGTTCGACCAGTTGGAAGGCCTGGCGGTCGGGCCGGGCATCACCTTCAGCGACCTGAAAGGGACCCTGGCCAATTTCGCCCGGCGCATGTTTGGACAGGATACCCGTACACGCTTCCGGGCTTCGTACTTTCCGTTCACCGAACCCTCCGCGGAGTTTGACGTGGAGTGCTTCCTGTGCGGCGGCGCGGGCTGCGCGGTATGCAAAGGCGCCGGTTGGCTGGAGATTGGCGGTTGCGGAATGGTGCACCCGGTGGTGCTGCGCAACGGCGGCTACGACCCGCTGCGCTACAGCGGTTTTGCCTTCGGCCTCGGCCCGCAACGCATGGCCATGCTGCGCCACCACATCGATGATATCCGCTATTTCTGGCAGAATGATTTGCGCTTCCTTGAACAGTTCTAGGAGTTACTTATGAAAGTTCCCATTTCCTGGCTAAAAGATTTCGTAGATATCGACATTCCCATCCCGGAACTGGCTCACAAGATGACGATGGCCGGGCTGGAAGTGGAGCAGATCCGCTTTGTTGGTCTGCCCATCCCAAAGGAGGGCTCGCGCGATGCCAGCTTGATCGGGATCGAATGGGACCGCGAGAAACTGGTGGTGGCCTCCATTTCGGAAGTGATGCCGCATCCCAACGCCGACCGGTTGGTGTTGTGCAAACTCTTCGACGGTCAGCAGGATCACGTGGTGCTGACCGGCGCGCCGAACTTGTTTGAGTTCAAGGGCAAAGGCCCGCTGCCCAGGCCGTTGAAAGTGGCCTTTGCCAGGGAAGGCGCACAAATTTACGATGGTCATGCAGATGGCCAGGTGCTGGTCACGCTCAAGCGCGCCAAGATCCGTGGGATCGAATCATATTCGATGGTCTGCTCGGAAAAGGAATTGGGCATATCGGATGAACATGAAGGCATCCTCATCCTGGATGAGTCTGCCCCGGCCGGCATGCCGCTGGTCGATTATCTGGGAGATGCCGTAATGGAAGTGTCCATCTTGCCGAACACGGCGCGCTGTGCCAATATGCTGGGCGTGGCGCGTGAGATTGCCGCCATTACCGGGAAGCCATTAAAGCAACCCAGGGTCAGCGGTCAGCAACCAGTCATTGGTAAAGGGCACTTTGCCGAGATCGAGATAACCAATCCCGAAATGAACCCGCGCTTTGTGCTTGGTCTGATTCGGGATGTTGAAATCCGCCCTAGCCCATACCAGATCCAACTGCGCCTGAAGCTGGCCGGTATGCGCCCCATCAACAATATCGTGGACGCCACCAACTATGCCATGCTGGATATCGGGGAACCGCTGCACGCCTTTGATTATGACGTGCTAGTAGGTCGGGCTTCTGTAGGTCGGGCTTCCAGCCCGACAACCAAAGTGAAGATCATCACCCGCACCGCCAGACCGGGCGAAAAGCTGACCACCCTGGATGGCATCGAACGCACGCTGGATGAGAGCACCGTGCTGGTATGTGACAGCGCCGGCCCGCTCTCCATCGCCGGTATCATGGGCGGGGCCGAGTCCGAGGTGAGCGAAAAGACCACCAATATCCTGCTGGAAGGGGCTGCCTGGAATTTCATCAATATCCGCAAGACCGCCAGCGGGCAGAACCTGCCGTCCGAAGCCTCCTACCGCTTTTCGCGCGGCGTCCATCCGGCCATGGCCAGGCGCGGCGTCCGGCGCGGTCTGGAGCTGATGCATGCCTGGGCGGATGGGAAAGTCGCCGCGGGCCTGGTGGATGTGTATCCGTTGCCGCCTGCGCAGCCCGAGGTTCAGGTTACGCCGCGCGACGTCCAGCGCTGGCTGGGCATTGACCTATCTGCTGAAGAAATCGCCGGCCTGCTGCGCCGTTTGGAATTTGATGTGAAGTTGAGCGGTGAAACCGTCACTGCCGTTGCTCCCGACCACCGCCTGGATATCGGTGAAGGCGTTACCGGCCAGGCGGATGTCATCGAAGAGATTGCGCGCATCTATGGTTACGACCGTATCCCCGAAACCCGCATAGCCGACCAGTTGCCGCCGCAAATTGGCAATCCCTTGCTTGAAAAAGAGGAACGGGTGCGCGACCGGCTGGTGGTGGAAGGGCTGCAGGAGATTATCAGTTATCGCCTCACCACATCCGATCGGGAAGCCCGTCGCATACCGGTGGACAGTGCCCCGGATGATAAACCGTACGTGGCACTGGCCAACCCGATCTCCGCCGACAAGGCCGTTATGCGTCACAGCGTGCTGGCCAGCCTGCTGGAGACTGCCGAGCATAATGCCCGCATCCGGGAACGCCTGGCTTTGTTCGAAATTGGCCCGGTATTTTTTGTTTCCGAGTCAGGTGATCCTTCGACCGGCTTCGATCAGGGCTTACCCGATGAATTCCAGCGTCTTTCCATCCTGCTGGCTGGTCCGCGCAGCCTGCCTGCCTGGCAGGGCGCCGACGAGGGCCGCATGGATTTCTACGATCTCAAAGGACTGCTGGCCAGCTTGTTGGAAAGCCTGCATATCCCGGACGTGCACTATGAACCGGGTACAGCCCCGACCTTCCACCCCGGGAAATGCGCCCGCATCCTCTCCGGGGAAAAGCAACTGGGCGTGTTTGGTGAACTGCATCCGCAGGTGCGGGAACGCTACGACTGGCCGGCCGCGTTTGCCGGGACCCCACTCCTGGCCGCGGACATGGACATGGATATGCTCCTGGCGCTTGTCCCGTCCCTGTACGAAATTGCGCCCGTACCGGAATTTCCGCCGGTTCTCGAAGACCTGGCCCTGGTAGTGGATAAGGACCTGACGGCTGAACGCGTCGCCGAACTGATCTGCCGGACTGGCGGGAAAGTCGTCCGGGACGTGCGCCTGTTCGACGTGTACCGCGGCGAAAAGATCGGCGCAGGTAAAAAGAGCCTGGCCTACAGCCTCACCTACCAGGCCTCTGATAGGACCCTCAGTGATAAGGATGTAGCAGGACTGAGGGCGCACATCCTGCGCCGGCTGGAACAGGAACTCGGTGCAAAATTGCGCCAATAAACGCTTGCATTAATATTATAGAAATTGTATACTGACAGAAAGAAAAAAACAAAAAACAAAGAGGAGAATTGTCATGGAGATGCCTGTAGAAAAGAAAGAGAACAAAACCTGGGCGATTGTTGGGACAGTCCTTGCCATCCTGTTATGCGGATGCCCCGGCCTGACGTTGTGTTTGTTTGGTGCCTATACTGCCACAGGGAATACACCAGATTTTGTGAATGGTTATGGTAACATTCCGGGCTCTTATGGCGCTGCTTTTCTGTGCCTGGCGATCATCTTAATCGCCATAGCAGTCGTGGTTCCAATCTTGCTCCTTCGCAAGAAGAAACCCGCCCCTGAGGCTGCTCCGGTGGAAGTACCGCCACCGCAGGAACCCCTGCCTCCGCAGGAACCCCTGCCCCCGGCTTCCTGATCATGATGAGAAAAGTAGCGCTCTTTCAAGAGCGCCACTTATTTTAAAATAGAAAGATTCGGGTTGTTGGGCGGAGTTTCGCTCGGCCTACATCCCGAAATTTCCTCTTCACACCTTCGATTTCCAAAGAACCCGAATTATTTTGGGGTAAATTCCAGGACTTCCACCGGGAAATAACACAGCCCGGCGGTGCCCGGGCCGGTGTGAACCGCCAATGCCGGCGAAAGCTCACCGATAATGGTCTCGACCGCGTTCAGCCGGCCTTCGACGAGGCTCTTGATTTTCTCCACTTCCTGCTTTGCCCCGGCATGCACGTAGGCGATCTTTATCCTGGAATTTCCAACGGCTGCCTCGATCTTGTCCACCATGGCTTGATAGGCCTGGGCCCGGCTGCGCGCGACACCGAGTGGCACGATTTCACCATCTTCCATCCCGATCAGGGGCTTGATGTTGAGCAGGCTGCCGACCAGGTTCTTGGCCCGGCCAATGCGCCCGCCCATGTACAGATACCTGAGCGTATCGGCTGTCTGGAGCAGGTGCGTGACCGGAATCATGCCCCGCACTTTCGCCGCCACCTTGTCCAGCCTGAGCCCGGCCAGCGCCGCGTGCGCCGCTTCGATGGCCATCCAGCCTTGGCAGAGCGCCGCATTGCGCGTGTCGATCACCTCGACGCGCAGCTCCGGCATTTGTTCCTCCAGCATGGATTGGGCGATGCGGGCTGCCTGGTATGCTCCGCTGGCTTTCGAGGTCATGTGGATGCTGATGATTTCCTCCGCCCCGGATTCTGCCAGACTTTTATACGCTTCGATATAATCTCCGGGTCCCGGACTGGCGGTGGTCGGTAGCACGCTGGCGGTTGCCAGCCAGTTCAAAAATTCCTCGCGTTGAATCGTGACCAGGTCGCGCAGCACTTCCTGCCCGCGGTGGATATAGTAGGCCACAGTATGAATGTGCAGTTCTTCGAGCAGTTCTTCCGGGATACTGGCAGTGCTGTCAGTCAGGACAGCCACTTGGTTGGGCATGGGCTTCTTACCTCAATGGAATGGAACCAAGGTAGACGAATTTTCCATTTCCATTGTACTCTTTTCCAAATTAATTGTGTCACTGCGCGGAGATGTACGTAAGGCGGATGAAAGTATATTCAGGTCAATCCGGTTTGCCGCGTGCCAGGTCCAGGCTCTCGACGGCATGCCGCAAATGCGGAATAACGATGCTCCCGCCGACCACCAATGCCACGTTGAAAGCTTCGTAGAGTTCCTGATCCTGCCAGCCGGCCTGGACACATTGCAGGATGTGGTAGTCTATGCAATCGTTGCAGCGCAGCACCATCGAAGCCACCAGGCCGAGCAACTCCTTCTCTTTGGCGCTGAGAGCACCCTCCTTGTAGGCCATGCTATCCAGGTTAAAGAACCGTTTAATGCCCATATGGTCAATTTCATTAATGCGGTTGTTCATACGGGTGCGGTAGGCCTGGAATTCGTCGAGACGGTTGGACATGCTTGCCTCCATGAAGGTTTTTGGCCCATTCTACTCCCGAATTTTTATATTGACCTGTCCCGCGTTTACTCGTACAATACTCCCACAAATTTCTTGGAGAAGGATTTTCGCGAGATAACTTTATCCACCGTTCCCCGCGGATTTACGCCAATCATTAAAAGATTGGAGAGGATTTGCGTAGATGTGTACCACGAAGTGGCATTAGCGGATAATTCTTTAAGGTTTGTGCAAGACTTATAGAGGATATATGAACCTTCCTTTCCCTTCCAAACGCGCCCCGGTTTTCGCCGATGTTCCCGATGAAAAGTGGAACGACTGGCGCTGGCAGTTGAGCCACCGCTTGAACTCGGCCGAAGAAATCGAAAAAATCATCCCCCTGAACGAATCGGAACGTAAAGCGCTCAGTGCCGATCACCTCTTCCGCGTGGATATCACCCCTTACTTTATTTCCCTGATCGACCCAAATGATCCGGACGATCCCATCCGCAAACAGGTCATCCCGAATGATTGCGAAATGGTGCCCTTTACCGCCGAGATGGAAGACTCACTGGCCGAGGATAAACACTCCCCGGTACCCGGCCTGGTGCATCGCTATCCGGACCGGGTGCTGATGCTCGTCACCACCCAGTGCGCTTCCTACTGCCGCTACTGCACGCGTGCCCGCATCGTTGGCGACCCGTCGGCCACCTTTTCCCGCCAGGAATTCGACCTGCAGATCGAATATCTCAAGCGCACTCCCCAGGTGCGGGATGTGCTGATCTCGGGCGGCGACCCGTTGGTACTGGCGCCGAAGATCCTGGAGGAGATCCTGACCCGCCTGCGCGAGATTCCCCACATCGAGATCATCCGCATCGGTTCACGCGTCCCGGTTTTCCTGCCCCAGCGCATCACCGATGACCTGTGCAATATGCTGCAGAAGTTCCACCCCCTTTGGATGAATATCCACGTCAACCATTCGAACGAGATCACCAAAGAGCTGGCCGAAGCCTGTGATAAATTAACCCGGGCCGGCATCCCGCTCGGCAACCAGTCCGTCCTGCTGGCGGGTGTCAACGATAACGTCCACATCCAGCGCAAGTTGGTGCAGGACCTGGTACGCATCCGGGTGCGCCCGTATTATCTGTATCAGTGCGACCTGGTGCACGGCGCCGGTCACTTCCGCACCCCGGTGGCCAAGGGCATCGAGATCATCGAGGGCCTGCGCGGGCATACCTCTGGTTATGCCGTGCCGCAGTACATCGTCGACGCCCCTGGCGGCGGCGGCAAGATTCCCGTCATGCCCAACTATCTCCTTAGCATGTCAGACCACAAGATCATCCTGCGCAACTACGAGGGCTACGTCACCACCTACGAGGAGCCGACCGACTACACCCCCGCCATGGCTGCCAAGTACAAGGGCCCCAAACGTCCCGAACCCGGACAGGCCGGCCTGACCGGTCTGCTGGACGGCGAGCAAATGTTCATCAAGCCCGAGGGCTTCGATGAGATGCATGACCGTCACGGCAGCCAGCATCGCCTCAAGGATGATGCCAAGTGGAAGCCGCTCGGCATCGGGCCGGGGGAAGAGAAGAGCTAATTGATTTGAATAGGTAAAAGAGCCGGGATCATAGTCCGGCTCTTTGGCTTTTAACCCTGTTTATCCCGTTTATCTCCGGTGAATTTGTATTACGCTGCAAACAACAAAAACCGCATAACTTCATAGTAACTGTCGTTCTCGAACCGCACCGTCACATCGTCTTTCTGGACCGCCCCGGGGAAAAAGCCGAAATGATAGGCATCGTAGGCGCGCCGGTATTGTATCTCCACCGTAAAGTGCGCCGGCAGGCTGACCTGGCACAACGACAGATCCCCCTGCAACGCTTTGGCTACGCCCTCCCGGATCCTGGCGGTGGCCAGTTCCGGGTGGATGCTGACGGTTGAATTCCCGACGCCTTCCTTGACTGCCACCGTCACGATGTGCGGGTTGAACCCGGCAATTTCATTGCACAGGCCCTGGTCGCCTGACACAAACACGACCGGCACTTTTACCGAAGCCGCGGCATACGTGTGGATCAGGAATTCGGAGGCCGGCCGCTCGTTGATGCTCATGCGGGTGATGTTGCCCGTCATGGTGTGCGCCAGCGGACTGGAGCCGGCTCCGCCGCGCGAGTGATAGCCGATCAGGCACACTCCCTGAAAAGTATCGTTCAGTTCCTGCACCATCAGGAAGGGATGACCGCTCCAGCCGCGGATGAGTTTGGCTGCCTGCGGCAGTTTGGAGGCGATGATATTCCTGGCGCTGTCGTGCGCGTCCTTGACCCATATCTCAGTCGCGCTGGCCTGCAGCGCCCCTTCGCAGGCCGCCACTACTTCCGCCGTCATTTGCTCCCGGAATAAGCTGCTTTCCCCTTTAGCCAGGTCGGTTTCATCCCAATGGGTCACGCCGGTGACCCCTTCGATATCGGCACTGATGTAGATTTTCATGGTTTGCTCCTCTTCTTTTCGATCCAGCTAAAAATAATGCACCTTAAGGGAAAATAATGTTGGAAAAGTATAGCACGATTAATTAATCGCTGACCAGGTTTGTTCTCATAGACCTTGCTCTTGGTTCCAATTGATAAAGAAAAAAGAGCCTGGAGCAAATGCCCGGCTATTTTGCATTCGCCAGCGTGGCTTGGTGGCAGGGCAAATGGACAAAACGTTTATTTTGCAAATCAGGTCAAAGGACCGAAAAAACTCCCGCCAGTCCACCCGGCGGGAGAATCATCCCGATCGTTCACATCCCCAACTCCTTCCCCCTGTCCCTTATTGACATCCCTTTCATGTCGAAAAGCTAGGTTGTTTATCAACACTGCCTTAAAGCTGCACAGCCCAGAAGCGGATCACGCCGTCCTCTCCGCCAGAAATGATGAACTTGCCTTCTGGCGTGAATGTCAATCCAGTCAACGTCCCAGACGATGCAGTCAATGTCGTGATCTGTGTCCACGTCGAGGTATCCACGATGGTGATCATGCCGTTTCCTGCGCCGGCGATCAACAAACTGCCGTCCGGCGAGAAGGCGAGATGCATGTGCAGGCCCACCGGGCCCAGCTCGTGGACCTCGTTCCCGCTGGACATGTCCCAGATTCTGATTTTCTGATCATCAGATCCGGTGGCCAGCACTTTGCCGTCGGGGGAGAAGGCCAGGCCCGTTACTGCTTTCGTAAATCCGGGCAGGGACAGGTCTTGCTTCACATTTGCCACATCCCATATTTCCACCGGCTGCGGTATGGCTTCGCAGCCTCCACATTTAGCTACCTCATTGGGCCCGATTGCCAGCCTCCCGTTATCCGCCGAGAACGCCAGGGAAAACACTGGGATGGTAAATGGTTCCTTGGATGCGCGCATGCCGCCAGCGGTGTTAAAGAACCTGATCTGGGGGGCGCCAATGTAATCGATGTCTGATCCGACAGCCAGTGTTCGTCCGTCCGGGGAGAAGCCGATAGCCCCCACTTGCTCACCGGTTTCGAACGGTTGCTGGGTGAAACTGCCGGTTATCTGGCCGCTGGCGACATCCAGCCGCCCGATGGTAGCGTATCCATCCTTGGTGTAACAGACCAGCGCCAAAGTCCTGCCGTCGGGGGAAAGCGCCAGAAAGTCGTTACGGCAGGAGCCTTTATCGTTCAAATTGTGGGAGGCCCCGCTGGCCAGGTTGAAGGCTTTGAACTTGGATAGGAACACGGATTCGCCAGAATAGGAAGCAGCCAATGTCTTTCCGTCAGCCGAGAGGCCAAACCAGGCCAAGGGGCCGGAATGTTCCTCCGAAGAACGCAGGAGCCTGCCCGTACGGACGTCCAGCAGTCGGACTGTTGATCCCGAGTCGCCCAGGGCAAGTGTCTGGCCGTCCGGTGAAAAGGTCATGCCGTAAGCGTAGTCCTTCAGCACCCGCATCTTTTGCCCGCTTTTGACATCGATCAGCCAGGTGTTTTGGTCGCCTGTCCCGGCTGCCAGTATCTTGCCGTCGGGCGAGAACGCCACGCTGATGAATGTGGTCCTGGGTTTGTCACCCTGAATCGTATGGATTGCCTGCCCGCTCGCAGTATCCCAGATGGTCAGCTCCTGCAAGTCGTGGGCAGTGGCAAGGGTAGTGCCATCCGGTGAAACTGCCATGTCCGAGACAGTCCAATAACTCGGCGGGTTTGACCCCAGCCTGCGAATAACGTTTCCGCTTGATGCATCCCATAGGATCACCGTCTGGTCATTTGAATTTGAGGCAAGGGTATTACCGTCCGGGAGGAAGGCAATATTGGTTACCGCTGCGCTGAGTCCGCGCAGTATGTGCAATTCATCCCCGCTGCTCGCATCTACCAGCCGTATTGTTAAGTCATCCACCCCATAGGCGAGAATCTTGCCGTCGGGCGAGAAGGCCATGCTGGTGATCCCATATTTGTTGCTGTCGCTGAAAGTTTGGAGTTTCTTGCCGCTGGCGGCATCATACAGATCTACCTGGTTCCCATTCACGATTGCTGCAAGGGACTTGCCATCGGGAGAGAATGTGATTTCCCCGGCCGGTGCCCCGGTGTCGATGTGACGGATCTCCTGCAGCGTCCCGGGATCGTAAAAGTAGATTCCAATCGGCGAGGCCACTGCCAGCACCTGTCCATTTGGGGAGAAACAGAGGCTGTTCGCCGGCCCCTTGCCCCAGCGGGCCACCTCGACCAGGCTGCCGGCGTTCGCCGGCGAGATGACCGCCCCCGCCGTCGGCGGGGGCGTGCCGTCGAACGACTGGATCGCTGGAACCGCTATCGTCGTTGGGGTGGGGGTTGGCGGGACGACCGTCGTGAGAAGAGAGGCTGCGATCGTAGAGAACAGCGAGGCCGGCACCGGCGTCGCAACAGAAAGAGACGGAGTTGCAGAGGCCGTCAGGGAAGGCACCGGCGTGGGGACAGACGTCGCCGATGGGATTCTGCAACCCGTCAAAATTAAAACCATTAAGAGAACAAAAAGGGAAACTGGCACATTTCTCATGATCGAATTCTCCAATGATCCTTACGCGCTACTGAGGCTTATGGTAGAGCTTGAATGTCCCGTTTTCGGTTCCTGAGGTTGCCATGTTCACTGACGTCTGCCATTGCTTCTGGGCGAAGAGTTCACCGTTTCGCACCGCCCACTCTTGGGTGAGGAAGGTCGGGCCGTTATCCTGTGATTGATTCGACCCGGCCTGTCCGCCCTGGGATTGCACTCCTGACCCCGGCATTTGTGGAAGGTCCGGGATATTCGGGAGAAGAGTAAACGGATGTCCCCATAGTTCGTTTGTCCGCTCGAAGCTGAGGAGAGTCCAGAGCGCCAGCCGCCCAGCCGTGCAACTTTGCCCGGCGGCATTCAGGCGCGGCTGGAGCACATATTGTTTCCAGGTCGAGAAGGCCCAATCCCAGAAGCTGGAACCCGGGTCCTGACCGGTCTCCCCGGAACGGGCAAGTTCGGCGGCTACGATGCTGTTTAAGCGCGTCTCGACGTCGCCGCCCAAGCGCTATTCCGGATAAGAATCTGAGTTTCATGGAGCCTCCTACGTGAAAATCATTTAAAGTTTACCATCTATACCATAATAACCCTTTAAGTATGGATTAAGTTACTCCCCCATTAGATGGATATAGAAGGTGGAGGGTAGTTCCTGACCCTCCACATTTTATTATTTCCTGAGTTGCGATTTCATCTGAATGGCAATGATCGCAGCCTCAAGCGCTTCCAATGTTATTGTTGATGGAAGCCGTCTTTGAGCATTTTCTGGCACAACCATGACACCGACAACCAAACAATAATAGTTTATAGCAAAACGCCCATTTGATAACCAGGACAGGTGAATTAAAAAATCCCGCCAGTCCATCCAGCGGGAAAATTGTCCCGATCGTTCATACCCCCAACCCCTTCCCCTTATCCCTTATTCACATCGCTTGCCATCTTTGCCGCCTCGAACCCCGCCTCCAGCGCCTTGCGGTTTATTTCCTCGGTGCCGTGCGGGGCGCGCGCCGTGACAGCCTTTTCAATGGCTTCCTTGGATACCACGCCCGTCAATCCAACCAGCACGCCCAGCGCCACCGTATTGGCGGTGATGGTTTTCCCGGTTTTTTGGAGCGCCAGCCGGCCGATCGGGATCTTGATCGCCCCTGGTGCACGCATGGAGTGCACAACCTCATCGTCCACGATCAACAGGCCGCCCGGTTTAACGCTGTCGGCATACTTATCAAATGCTTCCTGGCTGAGCGTGACCACCACGTCCGCAGACAGCACTTCGGGATGGTCGATCTCCCCGGCTGCGATGACCACCTCGGACTTGCTGGCCCCGCCGCGCGCCTCCGGCCCGTAACTTTGGGTCTGGACTGCCATCTTACCATCGTAAATCGCCGCGGCTTCTGCCAGGATGATGCCGGCCAGGATCATGCCCTGCCCGCCTTCCCCTGCCAGCCGGATCTCGGTGCGGGCTGCTATTGATTCGGTCATGGCTGCCCTCCCTGGACGCGCGTGATCAGGTTGGAATACACCGTTGTATACTGCGGCCGCTGGATGTTGACGAATGTGCCGCGCAGTACCTTCGTATTACTGGCCTGATCTTTCGGGGTGAGTCGCCCATAGGCGCTCTGGGAAATGCTGTTATCTTTCAAAGCCCGCATCATATCTGCGGCCGTGCCGAGTTTATTCAGGCGGCCATAGGTGGTGTGGCAGTAACTGACCGCCTCGACCACGCTGAAGCCGTCATTGGCAATGGCCTCGGAAATGAACTTGTCCAGTTCGAGGGCGTGGTAGACGGTGCTGCGCGCCACATAGCTCGCGCCCGCCGCCGCGGCCAGGTCGCAGATCGGGAAGGGCGGCTCGATGTTGCCATACGGGGCGGTCGTGGCGCGCCCGTTGAGCGGGGTGGTTGGGCTGTACTGGCCGCCGGTCATACCGTAAATGGCGTTGTTGACCACGAGGGCGGTGATGCCCATATTGCGCCGGGCCGCGTGGATGAAGTGGTTGCCACCGATCGCCAGCGCATCCCCATCGCCCATGATGGCGATAACCTTCATGTCAGGCCGGGCGATTTTCAGGCCGGTCGCAAAGGCCAGGGCGCGCCCGTGCGTGGTGTGCAGGGTGTTGAAATCCATGTAGATCGGCATGCGCGCTGTGCAACCGATGCCGGCCACCAGGGCCACATCATCGTTTTTCAGGCCGAGGTGGTCAATCGCACGGATCAGCGCCCCCATGACGATGCCAATCCCGCAGCCGGAACACCAGATGGTCGGGAATTTCTTGTTCTTGCGCAGCTTGTGGAGCGTCTCACTGCGCTCGAACCAGTTCTCCGCCGGCATCTGGCCCTCGTTTTCTTCCAGATCGTGGGCTTCCAATATATGATTTTCCATGGCTCAGCCTTCCAGCGCGTTCAGAATCATCTGCGGCGTGACCATCTCGCCGTTGGCGCGCGTGACCCGCTTGACCTTCTTCCGTCCGACCATGCGTTCCACTTCATATGCCAGTTGCCCCAGGTTCATCTCGGGCACTATGATGCGCTCTATGCGTTCCCCTAACGCCTCCACCTGTGCCTCCGGGAAAGGCCAGATGGTCAGTAGGGTCATTAGATCCACTTTCTGGCCCTGCGAACGTGCCAGCTTGATGGCATGCCGGGCGGTCCTGGCAGACGCGCCATACGACAGGATGGCTGTCTTTGCACCCGGCATTAAATCCTCTTCAAGCATGATGATATCGTCCAGATGTTTCTCCAGTTTTGTATTGACCCGTTCCAACCAGGGATCGATCTCGTCGTAACGCTGGGTGGAAAAGCCCTGTTCATCGTGGAACAGACCGGTGATGTGGTAGCGGTATCCCACGCCGAAATTGGCCAGCGGCGGCACATCCCCGGGTTTGTTGCGATAGGGGATATACTCCCCGTCCTTCTTCGTCACCCGGTATTCAGGCATGCAAATGCTCTTGAAATCCGGCAAATCCACCGGTTCGCGCATATGCCCGACGATCTCGTCCGTCAACAGGATGACAGGCGTACGATATTTCTCGGACAGTTCGAAAGCTTTCACAGTCAGGTCGAAGGCCTGCCGGACAGAGATCGGGCTTAATGCAATAATGGGGTGGTCGCCGTGGGTGCCCCAGCGTGCCTGCATCACGTCGCCCTGGGAGGCTGCCGTGGGCTGGCCGGTGGAGGGCCCTAGACGCTGCACATCCACGACCACGCATGGGATCTCCGCCATGGCGGCATAGCCGATGTTTTCCTGCATCAACGAAAAGCCCGGCCCGCTGGTGGCGGTCATCGCTTTCAGACCACCTACCGAAGCGC
>Ga0187873_1000957_pt1 | contig 25948 bp, 25 predicted proteins | sample June2016WEW_16_1_2_FD_133012 | JGI IMG/M metagenome (GOLD analysis project Ga0187873, IMG submission 133012) | Peatland microbial communities from SPRUCE experiment site at the Marcell Experimental Forest, Minnesota, USA - June2016WEW_16_100 | ecosystem: Environmental > Terrestrial > Soil >...
AACCGTCTCAAGCAGCTTTTGCCGGTCGTCGAGGCTCAAGTTCAAATTGCTGGCGATGAGATCGGCGAAATGTCCGGGCTGTTCGGTGTTCAGCGCGGCGATTTTGACCTGATCCGAGAGCGCGGGCGACATTTTGGTGATTTCCTCGAATTGCTTGTGCGCATTACGCAGTATCGCCTGCAACTCAATGGAATCTTCCGTCTCGTCGTGGAGCAGTTCATGGTGCGCGCGCAAATACAGTGCCAATGGCAAATATTCCTTGATGCGGATGCGCCACAGTCCTTCGACCATCACGCGTGCGGTGCCGTCGGGAAATTTTATCATTTTCACCAGTCGCGAGACACAGCCGACTTCGTGCAAGTCTTCCGGTTTCGGTTCGACAACCTCGGGCTTGCACTGCAGCACAACGCCCAGCAGCCGGTCGCCCGCCACGATGTCATCAATCAACCGGAGGCTTGATCCCGTTTCCACAAGCAATGGCACAAGCGTGCCGGGGAAAATCACAATATCTGACAGACCGAGAATCGGCAGGATGTCCGGGAGGGAATGCGAAGAAATTCGTGGCGGCGTTCCCGAATCCTCGGCGCCAAGAATGCTGACAAATTCTGTCTCCGGCGAAGCCATCGTTGTTCCCAAGTTACTAGATGCCGCCGCGCGGGGAAAGATTTATGCGCGGCTAATTTTCCTTGGCAATCGGCACCTTGGAATGCGGCTGAAGCGCCACCGGCACGTCAATCCGCAGAAAACCATTCAAGTAAATCGCCTTGGCCCGGCTTAAATCGTAACCCGGCGGCAATTCGAGCATGCTTTCGAAAGGCCCGTAACTGATTTCCATCACGAGAAAATTACACTTACCACCCGCCCGACAACCATCCGGACGGTTGCCGGCAACGCGCAGGCGATTGCCTTCGACGGTGATTTCAAGACCGTCACTTTTCATGCCGGCCAGTTCCACCTTGATGACAAGGCCGCTCTCAGTGGCATACACGTCCGTGTTCGGTACCCAATGTCCGCTGGCCGCGCCACCGCGCCCGCCTAACGTCGCGCCACGCGAAACAAAATGCACTGTCGAACTAACTTTCGTTAAGGCCATGATTGAAAGTGACAATACCGCAAAAACCTGAATACACAACCGTGCGGGCGACAGCTGCCCACCGCCAGCCCACGCTGCCAACATAACTCCAAAAGCAGTTCGTGCAACGTTGTTTTTTTTGGCTTTCTTCGGACAAAAAATGAGTGGTATGCTTTCCATTTGTTTCGACCTTGAACTTTGTGTTTGCCGACCTAACCTCGCGCCATGACCGTTGAAACGTTTCGTTACGCGCATCGTGTCACTTATGCCGAATGCACCGTCGGCAACCACGTTTATCACTCGCGCTACCTCGATATGCTCGAAGCGGCGCGCGGGGAATTTCTTCGGAAACTGGGCACGACAGTTCTGGAGTGGCAGGAGCGCGGCATGATTTTCCCGGTCATTGAAGCCTGTCTGCGCTACAAATCACCTGCGCGTTACGACGATGTGCTGGCGATCGAAGTCTGGCCGACGGCCATCGAACACGTGCGACTGAATTTTGCCCACCGTGTCATCGCTCAAACCGGCAAACTTGTTCTTGAAGCCGAAACGTTTCACGTTTGCACCGGCCTGGATGAAAAACCGAGGCGCATTCCGGAGGAATTGGCCGCAAAACTTGCGCCATATTTGAATATCGGAACGAAAGCCGGCTAAGGATTGCGGGGACATTTTGTTCCGACTTGCGCACCTCGTTCGCGTCTGTGATAATTCAGCGGCGGGCGCGAGCGAACGATGCAATATTATCCCAAGCACTACTGCGGCGTGTTCGGCATTTTCGGGCATCCGAATGCCGCTGAACTCACCTACTACGGCCTTTATGCGCTCCAACATCGCGGGCAGGAAAGCGCGGGCATTGTCACCTGCCACGACGGAAATTTTTTCAAGCATCACGGCATGGGACTTGTGCCGCAGGTTTTTAATCCGCACATTTTGCACGACCTCGTCGGAAACATGGCCGTCGGCCACACGCGTTATTCCACCACCGGTTCATCGCACCTGCGCAATGCCCAGCCGCTCACGGTGGATTGCATGCGCGGGCAAATCGCCGTCGCCCACAATGGCAATCTGACCAACGCCGCCAAGCTCCGGGATGAACTCGAACAGCATGGCCTGGTGTTCCAAACGACCGTGGACAGCGAAATCATCATCATGATGCTCGCGCAACCGACTCTCGGCGGCGTCGAAAACACACTCGTCCAGACTCTACGTCGCATCGAAGGCGCCTACTCACTCGTCATCATGACCGAGAAGGAATTGATCGGCGCGCGCGACCCGTTCGGGTTCCGTCCGCTGGCGCTTGGCCGCATCAACGGTTCCTGGGTGCTGGCGAGCGAATCCGTCGCGTTCGACCAGATTCAGGCGGAATTTGTCCGTGACATTGCGCCGGGCGAAATTGTCATCATCAACGAAAAGGGTTTGGTCAGCCTTCAGGCATTTCCCGAGCACACGCGCCGGGCGTTTTGTATTTTTGAATATGTTTATTTTGCGCGACCGGACAGCACCATTGGCGGGCGCAGCGTTTATGGAGTTCGCAAGGAATTGGGCCGCCAACTCGCGCGCGAATATCCCATTGCCGCCGACATCATTGTTCCCGTGCCCGACAGCGGCGTGTGCGCGGCGCTCGGTTATTCGGAGCAATCCGGCGTGCCGTTCGAGATGGCATTCATTCGCAATCACTACGTCGGGCGCAGTTTTTTACAGCCGACGCAATTGATTCGCGACTTTGATGTGCGCGTAAAATTGAATTTGATTGCGTCACTCGTGAAAAACAAGCGCGTCGTCATCGTGGACGATTCCATCGTGCGTGGCACGACCTGCAAAGCGCGCGTTAAAACGCTCAAAGAAGCCGGCGCGAAGGAGGTTCATGTGCTGGTGAGTTGTCCGCCGCACATGAACCCCTGCGTGTATGGAATTGATTTTCCCGACCGCGGCAAACTCATGGCCGCAAACCACAGCCTGAATGAAATCCGCCGTTTCCTGAACGCTGATTCATTGCACTATCTTTCGCAGGCGGGCATGGTCAAGGCCACCGGTTTGCCGAAGGAATCATTCTGCATGGCTTGTTACGACGGCCAATATCCCATGCCCTATGATCCGGTGCTCGACAAGCAGATCATCGAACACCGCCGCCACCAGGCGCAAACGCTTGGTGAAGCCGTGCAGAAGGATAGCGAGCAAATCAAATTGCTTCCGGTCTAACCCGCCGCAATTTCCTGTGGTCCTTTGCCGCCGTTCAACAAAAACAGGACCGCCATGCGCACGGCGAGGACGTTGGTCACCTGCTCCAAAATCAGCGAACGCCCGCAATCGGCGATTTCACTGTCAATTTCCACGCCGCGATTAATCGGCCCGGGATGCATGATGAGCGCATCCGGTTTGCATTTTGCCAGTCGCGTCTTGTTAAGGCCAAAGAGTTGTGTGTATTCATTGATGCCGGGAAACATTGTCTTGCGCTGGCGCTCATGCTGGATGCGAAGCAAATGAATGATGTCCGCCTCGCGGATCGCTTCGTCAACATTGTAAGTCACGCGGCAGCCCATTTGCTCGAACGTCTTGGGCACGAGCGTGGCCGGGCCGCAGAGCGTCACGTGCGCGCCAAGTTTTTTGAGCGCCCAAATATTCGAGCGCGCGACGCGGCTGTAAAGAATATCGCCCAGGATTGTGACGTTCAGCCCCTCGATTTTTCCCTTGCGTTCGAGAATGGTGAGCGCGTCAAGTAGCGCCTGCGTGGGATGTTCGTGCGCCCCGTCGCCGGCATTGATGACGCTGGCATTGAGCACCCGCGACAGAAAATGCGGCGCGCCCGACGCGCTGTGACGGATGACGATGAAATCGACGTTGAGCGCCTCAAGGTTGCGCGCGGTGTCCTTGAGCGTCTCGCCTTTTTTGAACGACGACGCCTCTGTGGAAAAATTAATGATGTCCGCCGACAACCGTTGCTCGGCCAGTTCAAAACTGATGCGCGTCCGTGTCGAAGGTTCAATAAACAAATTCACCACCGTTTTGCCGCGCAGGGCGGGAACTTTCTTGATCGCGCGTTCGCCGACGGCCTTGAACGCCCGCGCCGTGTCGAGCACGGTCATGATTTCATCCGCCGTGAGCGATTCGATGTCGAGCAGATGTTTGCGGTTCCAGATCATTTTGGCCTTTCGAGCACGACTTCGTTTTCGCCGCCCTGTTCGTCCAGTCGCACATGAATTTTTTCGCTCACAGCGGTCGGCACATTTTTGCCGACGAAATCCGCTTTGATCGGCAGTTCGCGATGTCCGCGGTCAATGAGCACGGCCAGTTGAATTTTTTTTGGCCGGCCAAAATCGTTCAGCGCATCCATCGCCGCACGAATCGTGCGGCCGCTGAACAGCACGTCGTCCACGAGCACGACGGTTTTGCCGGTTACATCGAACGGGATGACGGTGGGGTAAACCTTGGGTGCGGCGTGTCGATCCAGATCGTCGCGGTGCATCGAAACATCGAGACTGCCGAGCGGCACGGTGTGTTTCCAAATTTCCGCGAGAATTTTTCCGAGCTGTTGCGAAAGCGGCACACCACCTTCAGGAATGCCGACGAGCACGACCTCCGAGCCAATTTCGTTGTGCTCGGCGATTTCATGCGCGATGCGCGTGAGCGCGCGCTGAATCGCGGCGGCATCGAGGATGACAACGGATTCAGGCATAAAAAATCGCGAACTTACTCCGTTGGACGGAGCCGATTCGCGTTGTGCATTTTGCATTCATGTTTTCCTTCGCCGCCTCGCCGGGCTGCGTTAAAGGAATATTTTTAGCTTTTCAGTGGCTGGCGGCTTGACGGGCTTTGCGCCAGCTTGAACGATGTTTGATGATCCAATCCGTCAGCGCCTGCTCGAAGCCGATGTCGTGCCCGACCTTTTCCGACTCAATCCACTTGTGCCGGAGGATCTCCTCTCGTTCGGCCTGAAACTCGCGGTAAAGCGAGGAGTTCTTCAATAAACAGTCCGCTAAAGGAGTGTCTTTCATAACGTCCGGCATAAATACTACTCGGCACAGGCTAAAACTTTGCAGACGGATTGACAACTAAAATCTGGGCGGCTGGAAAACCCGAAAAACACCCGTAAATAATTCACCCCAACTTTTTCCGCAGCGTTTCAGCAATTTGAATAAACACCCGCCCCGCCGGATGATTCGGCGTTGAAACCACAATCGGTATTCCACGTTCGCCGCCTTCGCAGATTTCAGTGAAGATCGGCACTTCACCGAGGAACGGAACATTTTGCCGCACAGCTTCCTCTCTTCCGCCGCCGTGACCGAAAATTTCCACGCGCTCGCCGTTCGGCGCGGTGAAGTAACTCATGTTCTCCACGATGCCGAGAATCGGCACGTTGACCTTCTTGAACATTGCGATGCCTTTGCGCACGACGCCCAGCGACGCTTCCTGCGGCGTGGTCACGATGACGCCGCCGTCCAGCGGCACGGCCTGGCACAGCGACAGTTGCGCATCGCCCGTGCCCGGCGGCAGGTCCACGAGCAGAAAATCCAATTCACCCCACTCGACCGTCATCAGAAATTGCTGAATTGTTTTGGTGATCATCGGCCCGCGCCAAATCACCGGCTGTTCGTCCGTGAGCAGCAAGCCGATGCTCATCACTTTCACGCCGTGGCCCACTGGCGGCACGAGTTGCTCCTGCCGTCTGATGGTTGGACGTTCGTGAACACCCATCATCAGCGGAATACTCGGCCCGTAAACGTCGCAATCCAGCAATCCGGCGCTTGCGCCGAGTTGTTTCAATGCGCAGGCAAGATTCACGGCCACCGTGGATTTGCCGACGCCACCCTTGCCACTGGCAATGGCAATCGTGCGCTTCACGCCCGGCACGGGATTTTGATTTGCCCACGGATTCGGCCCGGCGTCCTGTTCGGCGGCGGGCAATTTGACTTCGACGTGAATGCGCTTCACGCCCGGCAGATTTTTCAAAACGCGCTCGCTTTCTTCTTTGATTTGTCGCGCGATATCGGGATTTGGCGTTGTCAATTGCATCGTGACACTGACCACGCCGTTGGCGACGGTAATGTCTTTGATAAGGCCGAACGAAACGATGTCGCGCGAGTAGCCGGGATACTTGACGGCCTTTAGCGCGTATTGGATGTCGTCTTGCGTGAGCACTGTAAGATGGTAGCACACCAACGATTGCACGCCAGCGCTCCCAGAACCTCCGCTCCAGACTTGCGTGAGCTTAAATTGCATGGGAGATTGACGCTCTAATCTTTGGAATTGGACAATCGAATCATGCCGCCAGCGACGCATAAACCGGACAACGGAACGAAACCGTTTCTGAAAAGCTTCAGCCACTTCGAATCCGTGTCGAAACCGTCATGGCTCCTGCCGTTGCGCCAGGCGGGTATGGCGCGCTTCGCCGAACTCGGTTTCCCCACGACTCACGACGAAGACTGGCGATTCACCAACGTCACCCCGCTCGCGAAACTGCCGTTCAAGCCAATGTTCGAGCCGGCGGCCGATGCCACCGCCAAATCGGCGCTTGGAAATTATATTTTCGCCAATGTGCCCGGCCCGCGATTGGTTTTTGTAAACGGGCATTATTCGGCGGCACTTTCGTCCGTGCGCGGATTGCCAGCCGGGGTAAAAGTCTCGAATTTGGCGGCAGCGCTGACGTCGGATTCGGCGTTTATCGAGAAGCAGCTCGGCCGGTGTGCGTTGACGGAGGACAATTCCTTCGCCGCGCTGAACCAGGCGTTTTTCCTCGATGGCGGATTTGTCCATGTGCCTGCCGGAGTTTCAATCGCCGAACCGATTCAACTCATTTTTGTTTCCACTGCGAAACAAAGCGGTGAGACCATTCAGCCGCGCAACCTCATCGTTGCCGGGGCGGACAGCAAGGCGACGGTCGTTGAAAGTTACATTTCGGCGGACACCACCGCGTATTTCACCAATGCCGTCACCGAAATTGTCGCTGGCGACAACGCGGCGCTGGAATATGTCAAATTTCAGGACGAGTCGGCGGATGCTTTTCATCTGGCAACCATTGCTGGCGAACTGGGCCGCGCCAGCAACGTGAACATCCATTCTTTCGCGCTTGGCGCAAAACTGTCTCGCAACAACATCCGCGCAAACCTTGCCGGCGAGGGGTTGGAATGCATTTTGAACGGCCTTTACCTCACGCGCGGCGAACAGCTTGCCGACCACCACATGCTTGTCGAGCACGCGCAGCCGCATTGCGCCAGCCACGAGTATTTCAATGGCATCCTCGACGACAAGTCGAAGGGCGTTTTCCACGGACGGATTTTCGTCCGGCCCATCGCGCAAAAAACCGATGCGAAGCAAACGAACAAGAATCTTTTGCTATCCGACGACGCGACCGTCGATACCAAGCCGCAACTGGAAATTTACGCCGACGACGTGAAATGCACGCACGGCGCGACTGTCGGCCAGTTGAACGATGAATCCATTTTTTATCTCCGTTCGCGCGGTCTCGGCAAGGACACCGCGCGGCAGATGTTGATTCATGCCTTCGCCGGTGAAATCATCGCGCGTGTGAAATGCGATTCCATCCGCGAGAGATTGGATAAATTGGTTTGGGAACGACTCGAATCCAATCCGCACCTGATGGAGAGAAAATGACTTTTAAGGCTGGAGGCGCGAGGCGTGGGGTGATAGGCAAGACTGTTCAGCCCATTGCCCGGGAGCCTGTCGCCTAGAGCCTGCGAGCGAAAGCGAAGCCATGTTTGACGACCTTAACGACCTTTATCAGCAGGTCATTCTTGACCACTGCAAGCGGCCGCGAAATTTTCACGAGATGCCCGCCGCGACCTGCTCTGCGCAAGGCAACAATCCGCTTTGCGGCGATCAGTTGAAACTGTTCCTCGCGATGGACGGCGAAACAATCAAGGACATCAGCTTTGTCGGCTCCGGCTGTTGCATCTCGAAGGCGTCGGCGTCGTTGCTTACGGAATTCGCCAAAGGCAAAACAAAAGCGGCCGTGGAAAAAATGTTCGGCCGAGTCCACGAAATGGTCACGACCGGCAACGTCCAGGGCGATGTCGGCAAACTGGCCGTATTCGCCGGCGTGCATAAATTCCCCGCGCGCGTCAAATGCGCCATTCTTTCGTGGCACGCCGTAATGGCCGCGTTGAAAGGTGACGCAAAACCGGTCAGCACCGAAAACGAGCAGACCTGATTGATTTTAATCGCAACAACGGTGATGATGTCTGGGGTAAATTAAACTTAAGTGAGTTGTGTGAATTCGAACGAAGCAAAAATTTTGACCCGCGACGTGGAAGCTGCCGTCGTGCCCGTCGGCACGAAGGTCACGTTGCAAAAGGGCGGGCAGGCTTACCTTATGCAATCGCTCGGCGGCTCTTACACCGTCATCGTCAACGGCAACATGTTCCGCATTGACGGCAAGGACGCCGACGCGCTCGGTCTCGACGTGCATCCCAAAGCAGTGGCCGCCACGAACGAGCCGGTGACGCAGGAGGCTCTGGAAAAGCAGGTATGGGACGCGCTCAAGACGTGTTACGACCCGGAGATTCCCGTCAACATCGTTGACCTCGGCCTGATTTACGATTGCCACCTCACGCCCGCCGGTGAGAACAGTTTCAAGGCCGACGTGAAAATGACGCTGACCGCGCCCGGCTGCGGCATGGGACCGATGCTCGCGCAGGATGTGCAAAGCAAATTGTTGAATCTCGAACCGATTGACGAGGCGAACGTCGAGCTGGTCTGGGATCCGCCATGGAACCAAGGCATGATGACCGAGGCGGCGAAATTGCAACTGGGTTTAATGTGACAGGTAGGGACGCGCTGCCAGCGCGTCCGTTTGTGGCGGACGCCCCTACCCACGAGCTAATGATGACACCAAAGAAAATTGATTGGTCTGCGCTACGAAAGGATTTTCCCATCCTCGACCAGAAAATCCACGGCAAGCCGTTGATTTATTTCGACAACGCCGCGACGTCGCAAAAGCCGCGCGCGGTGATTGATGCGTTGGTGCATTATTACGAATGCGACAACGCCAACGTCCATCGCGGCATCCATGAGTTGAGCAATCGCGCCACGGCAGGCTACGAAGCGGCGCGAACGCGTGCGGCCGGATTCATTAATGCAAAGAGCGCCGACGAAATCGTTTTCACCCGCGGCACAACCGAAGGCATCAATCTCGTTGCGAGTTCTTGGGGCGCGAAGAACCTGAAGTCCGGCGACGTGATTTTACTCACCGAGATGGAACATCACAGCAACCTCGTGCCGTGGCAGTTGCTCGCCCAGCGCATCGGAGCCAAGCTCGCTTACGTGCCTGTCACCGGTGACGAAGGTTTGCTGGATTTGAGCAAGCTGGACTCGCTGCTCACGAAGCAGGTGAAGATTTTTGCAATGGTTCACATCTCGAACTCGCTCGGCACAGTCAATCCGGTCGCCGACCTTTGTGCCCGTGCGCGCAAACTCGGCGTCACTACGCTCGTGGACGCCGCGCAAAGCGCCGGCCACATGCCCGTGGACGTGCAGCAAATCGGCTGTGATTTTCTCGCGTTCTCCGGTCACAAAATCTGCGGACCGACCGGCATCGGCGTTCTTTGGGGACGGCAGGAAATTCTCGATGCCATGCCGCCATATCAGGGTGGCGGCGAAATGATTTTGTCGGTCGAATATCAAAAGACCGAATTCAAAAAGGCGCCGCACCGGTTTGAGGCCGGCACGCCTGACATTTCCGGCCCAATTGGTTTGCACGTGGCGATGGATTATCTTGATGGCATCGGGCGCGAAAACATCTGGAAGCACGACCGGGAACTGGCGGCCTATGCCTACGAAAAACTGGCCGCGCTGAAAAACATCCGGTTGTTTGGCCCGAAAAGTGGTCGTGCGAGCCTCGTGAGTTTTCTACTTGCGGACATTCACGCGCACGACGTGGTGACGCTGGCAGACCAGGCGGGCGTGGCCTTGCGCGGCGGCCATCACTGCACGCAACCACTCATGCACCGGCTCGGTGTCGAATCCACCGCCCGCGCGAGTTTCTATTTCTACAACACCAAGGCTGAAGTGGACCGGTTCGTGGAAGTTGTAAAAGAGATCCAGAAGTTTTTCGGCCAATAATTTCAAAGGCGAAGTTCCGCTTTCGAAATTACACATTGAATTTGAACAGCAGCACGTCGCCGTCCTTGACGACATATTCACGGCCTTCGATGCGGTAATGGCCGGTCTCGCGGGCGTGGCCCACCGAACCGCACTTCACCAAATCATCCCAGTTCACGGTCTCGGCCTTGATGAACCCGCGCTCGAAGTCGGTGTGAATTGTGCCGGCGGCCTTCACCGCCGTATCGCCTGCGTGGATTGTCCAGGCCCGGACTTCTTTTTCGTTGAACGTGAAAAATGTCCGCAGGCCAAGCACGTGATACGTGGCGCGGATGAGCTGGCCGAGGCCGGATTCCGCGACGCCAAGTTCCTTCAAGTATGCCACAGCTTCCTCCGGTGGCAGATCAACAAGGTCGCTTTCAATTTGCGCGCTGACGACGACGGCTTCTGACGCAAGATGCGCCTTTACATAATCGCGCACTTTTTGGACGAACGGATTTTGGTCGGCGGTGGCAAGGTCGGTTTCCTTGACGTTACAGGCGAAAATGGTCGGTTTGTCTGTCAGCAAAAAGAAGCCGTGCATGATAATTTTCTCATCCGGCGACACCGGCAGCGCAAATGTATTGGCTGGTTTGCCCGCATTTAGATGGGCGCCAATCTTTTCCAGCAGGTGCTCTTCCAGCAGCGCGTGTTTGTCCCCGCGCTTCACGTCCTTGGAAATTTTTTCCCGCCGTTTTTTGACGGTTTCGATGTCGGCCAACACCAGTTCGGTGGTGACAATTTCGATGTCGCGCACCGGATCAATGTTTCCGGTGACATGCATGATATCAGGGTCTTCAAAGCAACGAACCACGTGCACGACGGCGTCCACTTCGCGGATGTGGCTCAGAAACTTGTTGCCCAGGCCCTCGCCGTGCGACGAGCCTTTCACGAGGCCGGCGATGTCCACGAATTCAATCGTCGTGGGAATAATCGTGCCGACCTTGGCGATTCTGGCGAGTGGTTCGAGGCGCGTGTCCGGCACGGTGACAACACCGAGGTTCGGCTCGATGGTGCAGAAGGGATAATTCTCCGCAGGAGCCTTGTGCGAACGGGTGACGGCGTTGAACAACGTGGATTTACCCACGTTGGGCAGACCGACGATTCCGGCTTTCAACATGATTTGGTTGCGGAAAGGTTTTCGCGCGCCGGCGTTTCAAATTTTGTGTTTGGCCAACTGCCATGCAATATGCACGCCTTGCATCAGCCCGAGTGCGAGCAGGCAAACGCCGGAAAAGCGCTCCATGCGCAACAGGGTTTGTTCGCTGAACCGTCCCTGCCCGCGCGATACAACATAGCTGAGCGTGCAGAACCACAAATTCGCGCCCAGCGCCACGCCGGTAATGAACGCTGCTTTGGCGGCGATGGTGTCTGCCACCCACTCGTAGGAGGTGAAATAAGCCTCGTGCGACATAAAGTAGGCGGCCGCCACGATCCAAAACAGGAGCACGCCCATGTTGCCCATCACGCGCACGAAGCCGGTCATAAATGCCGAGTGTGGATGGAATTTTTCGTCGATGCGTTTTTCGATCCGGCTTGCCGTTTTCCCGAGTTGAATTGGCGCAGTCACTGTTTGCGCCGAGAGAAATTTTACACCCAGAAACAGCATGAACGCGAAAGTGAACACTTCCATGATCGCCTTGACCATGTGGTTGTCGAAGAACGAGGAGAATCCGGTGAACGCTATTGTGCAGTAAATCACATCCATTGTCGCCGCGCCGAGGCCGATGAGCGCGGCCCATTTGAAACCGCGCTGCGCGCCGTCGTTGATGATTGTGAGATTCACCGGGCCGACGGGCATGGAGAGCAGCAATCCGCTGATGAAGCCTGTGAGGGCGGCAAGGAAAATGGGCGAAAGTTCCGGCATGGTTTTTAGAGCGCTGACTCCGGTTCATTCTCGTCTTCGTCTTCGATTTCCCGGCGCCACGCGCGCGAAAGGTGCGGGCGCACGAAGCCGTAGATCAGATAGAGCGTGAAGAACGCCGGTAGCATAAAAACCAGGATTTTTTCCCGCAAAACCAAAATGCAGCCGGCGAACAAAATGATCACGAGCATCTTGGTGAACGTCCGCGTCGCGCGCAGGTCCAACGACTTGAAACTCGGATAACGCACGCGGCTCACCATCATCCACGACAAAAACAGCAGCAGCGGCGGCAGCACGAACCGCAGATAGCTGACGGCAAAATCCTTTTCATCCCACCACATCATGAACAGCGTCAGGGACGCCACCAACGCCGCCGCCGAGGGAATGGGAAAGCCAAGGAAATCCTTGCCGCTGCCGCTTGATTGTGTTGACAGCACGTTAAAACGCGCCAGCCGGAACGCGCCGCAAATGAGATAAATTGAGGCAATGAACCAACCGATTTCCGGCTGCTTCACAAACACATCGCGCAGCACGACGCGATGCACCAGAAACGCGGGCGCGACACCGAATGAGATCAAATCCGCCAGTGAATCAAATTCGCGCCCAAACGGGCTTTCCGCGCCACCCCAGCGCGCGACGCGCCCGTCGAGCAAATCAAAGATGCACGCCAGCAAAATGAACGCGAGTGCGAATTTGATTTGGGTGAAATAATTTTCACCCAGCGGATCGGCTTCCACGATTTTTGTCAATGCCACAAAACCGCAGAACAGATTGCCCGCCGTCAACAGATTCGGCAGAAAATAAATTCTCAACCGGCTCTCGTCCGAATCGTCGAGCGGCGGTTTTGGAGCAATGGGTTCGTTCATTTTCAATTGAAAGTGGCGATCACCGTTTCGCCGCCGATGACTTTGTCGTTGAGTTTGACTTTGATTTTTGCCCGGCGCGGCAGATAAACCTCCACGCGCGAGCCAAATTGAATCAGGCTGATGCGTTCGCCGCGCTGGACGGTGTCGTTTTCCTTGATCCACGGCACGATGCGGCGCGCGATGAGGCCGGCGATGAGGCGTACGCCGATTTTTTCGCCGCGCGGTTCGACGGCATCGAAGCCGATAAGTACGTTTTCGTTGAATTGAGCGGATTCAGCCTTCATCGCGTTGAGGTATTGGCCAGGCGTGTGTTTAAAATAAGCGACGCGAGCCGTCACCGGCGCGTATTGCACGTGAACGTCAATGACGGATAAAAAAATGGAAACCCGCTGACATTCACCGCCGATGTATTCCAGTTCGGTCGTCGTGTCAATCACGTCCACTTTGCCGTGAGCGGGTGAAATGACGAGATGCGGGCCGGTCGGCACGAGCGGGTCGGGGTCGCGGAAAAAATAAAAGGCAAACACGGTAAAAATCGCCCAAAACACGATTAGCACGCCGGCAAACTCGAGCACAAACGCACCGATGACTTTGGCCAGAAACGCAACGGCAATTAGCGCCACGACCCCCGCGCCGGCCAAACCGATGAGACGCAACGCGGCGAGCGACGCTTTTCCGGAGTATTTCACGCGGCCAAGGTAAAAACTTTGGGCGCGACTTGCAATTCGGCATTTTGAGGGCAGATTAAGTTCGTTGCAAAATCCGGCGCGCTGCCGGAAGTGCGACGAAACAAAAACCGAAAATTTAAAACGATTATGTCATTACATACTCCTGATTTGACAAAACGCCCACCGCGCAGTCCGCGCGTACGGCTCGGTGGATATGTGATTTTACCCCGAATACTCGACAAAGGCCGCGCGACTATCGCGGGCAAAAATGGCGAATATCATTATGCCTGCCCGCTGGACGAGCGTTTCCTTGAGTTTGCGGGCATCAATCCCAAGGCGCTGAAAAAGGAACTTGCCAGGGGTAAAGGCGACGGCGAAATCCTTGAATGGATTGGAAAAAACGCGAAACACAAGCATTCGCCTGTGGAAATCGCCGCGTGGTCGGCGTTCGCGGAACAGCGCGTGCCGACGGACGTGGAAACACGCGCGTATTTCAACGATCAGGTTTCCAAGATCGCGCCCAAACGCGAAGACATCGCAACCTTTTTCGACTGGTTGGACTTGGACGACTACGTGAGCTTCGGTGGCAAGGCCTGAATCAAATTGCCGGAGCCGTTGCCTGAATTGTGGGGACGGCTTCCGACTCAGGCGCGGCGGTCTTGAAAGTTTGGATTCGGTCAATCCGATGGCGCCGTTTCGTCCCGTGAAGCTCAAATTCCACATCGTCGCCGACCTTGTGATTGAGCAGTGACTGCGCCACGGGCGAAAGATAGCTGATGATGCCTTTGTCCGGCTCGGAATCCCACGCGCCCAGAATCGTGAAGGTTTCCGACTGATTCGTGCCGGGATCGGTCGCCTGCACGATGGTGCCGATGCTCACGATGTCGGTCCTGGCATTGGAAAAATCCGTGCCGCGTGCGCGCGTGAGTTGCGCTTCGATCTCCTCTTTGCGGCGCATGAGAATCTTTTGCATTTCCTTTGCGGCTTTGTATTCATGATTTTCGCTGAGGTCGCCGAAACCGCGCGCGATGGCAATTTCCCTTGAGTTGGCCGGGATTTTCTTTTGCACGAGTTCCTGATATTCGGCGCGGCGGCGTTCGAGACTTTCCCACGAAACAAGAATCGAACTATCCTGCTTGGACTGCTCGCCGCTGACAAGCGATTGCACGGAGGGATGGGCTTTGACGAGCCGCGCCAGGAGCGAACGCTTGTCCATGTCGTCAAACACCGTTGAAAGCTGCAACGCGCGGGTGAGGTCTTTGATGACTTCGATGTCGGCGGATGCGGTCAACTCAGCGAGCAATTCGTGGTCATCCAAAATAAATTCGCGCAAACGGTTTGAGCGCTTCTCGTTGAATTGATCGCGCTCCATCGCCGTGAGCATTGCGCGAAAAACTTCCGGGCCCAAAATGTCGGCGAAGACGTCGCTGCGGTCGCGGCTGAGCCAGAGCAGCAATTCGCTGTGGGCGGCGTGCTGATTGATGAGCCGCGCGAGCGTTTCCTTGAGCAAATCCATTTTGCCTTCCTGAATGAGCAAATTGGCAAATTCGCGGCACAGCCTGGCGGAAACGGAATTCAGTGAACTGCGCAGGAACTCAATCCAACGTTCGGGATTTGCCGCCTTGAGCGATTCCAACGCGCGATGATGTTTCGCAGCGGGAATTTGTTCGAGCATCAGGCCGAATTTGGCGTTTTCCTGCGTCCAGATTTGCGCGGCGGTGATTTCGCCCTCGGTGGGTCCCGATGCATCGGGAGCCATGGCGCGCGAATCATCGCGGGCAAAAACCGCTTCCAGCGCGACGGCGGGCTGCGTGCGTTGATACGACGCAATGTCGATGTTGAGCGCGGCGATGATTTCGTTGGCCGCAGCCACTTTGTCGGTCAAGTCAGACGCGCTTTTCAGCATTTCACCGACAACCGCCACGCGCGCTTTCAAACCTTTCGCCGCGCGGAAACCCGCGAGCAAACGGTCCTGAAGCGACGTTTCCTGCGCCTGAAAAACGACCGGCTCCGTTTTTTTCATCGGCACAATGAAATGGCCGTCCTTTTTCATTTCGCGTTTGGCGGTTTCCCACCATTTCTTCCAATCGTCGCGAATGACATCCGGCACGAGCGCCTGCTGAATCTGTTCCACCGTCGCCTTGCCGCCGTAGCTGTTCAAAACCAATTTGATCAAATCGAGGTGATGCGCGGCCATTTGGCGCAGACCTTCAAGGTCGTTGGCCTTGCGCGCCAGAACATGATCCTTGGGGATTGGCTTCAGGGTTTCGGCGGCAAAACCCAAATCCATCGTGTGCCCCGGTTTGCCTGGAAAATCAATGGTGAACCGCGCAAACACCGCATCCACTGTTTTGATGCGCCCGAAGCCCCAACTGCGATGCGTGCAACAGCCGCTTTCCGCCAGCAACGTCAGCGGTTCCACGTGCCGCCCTTCGATTTTTCCCGCCGCCGCCAGTTTTTCAAATTCTTCCCTCATAAAAAAAATCGCATTTCTCCCGTCACGAATTCACAATGGCTCCATTAAACGGGATGAACGAACAAAAACCAAGACAAATTGCGGCGCGGGTTTTGCAGCAACGATGCGCCAGTGGCGAATTTATTGAAGATTTGCTCGAAATCGCGCTGCAGGGCGCGCAACTTTCGCCTGCCGACCGCGCCCTTTGTCTGGAAATCGTGTATGGCGTTGTGCGCTGGCAGGCCACGCTCGACTGGCTCATCGCCCGGAAAACGAATGGACGCGACCAAAAATCCGGCCTGCAAAATTTGCTGCGCCTCGGCCTTTACCAAATTTTCTGGCTCGACCGGATTCCCAACCACGCCGCCGTCCATGAAACCGTTGAACTCGCCAAACACAACGGGTTTGGCGCACAAGCCGGTTTCGTGAACGCCATTCTGCGCGGCTATTTGCGCGAAGCCGGCGAAACAGAAAAACTTTTGGCCGAACTCAAAACGACGCAGCCTGTGATTGGCTGGTCGCATCCCGAGTGGCTTGTTGCGCGGTGGCAAAGGCGCTGGGGCGCGGAGCGGACTGCGCAGTTGATGAAATGGAACAACACGCCACCGAAAACTTTCGCGCGCGTTAACACGTTGAAAACAGACGCGGGCAAACTGCTCGAGAAATGGCGTGACGAAAATGTCGAATACGATTTCGTCCGGCGCGAACAGCTTGAAGAAAATCTGGTCTTTGAACTGAAATCGCATCCGCCACTATCGTCGCTGGCGAGTTTTCGCGACGGCTGGTTTTACATTCAAGACCCCGGCACGCTGCTCGCTCCGTGCAAACTCGCGCCACAGCCCGGCGAAACGGTTCTGGATTTTTGCGCCGCGCCCGGCGGCAAAACGACGTTCATTGCACAGTTGATGAACAACCAGGGTCGCATCGTCGCGCAGGACATTTCCACCGAACGGTTGAAACTGGTCCAGGAGAATTGTGCGCGGCTTGGCGTGACTTGCGTGGAAACCGTTTTACCCTCAACCCTCAACTCTCAACCTTCAACCAGCTTTGACAGGGTTCTGGTGGACGCTCCCTGCTCGAACACCGGCGTGATGCGCCGCCGCGTGGATTTGCGCTGGCGAATTCAGCCTGAAGAAATTGAACGCCTTCGCACGACACAACTTGCTTTACTCGAGCAGGTTGTGTCGAAATTGAAACCCGGTGGTGCTTTGGTTTACAGCACGTGCAGTCTGGAACCGGAGGAAAATCAGGAAGTCGTGAAACAATTTTTAAGCGGGCACAAGGAATTCAAACAGGAATTCGAGTGCGAGCTTTTGCCATTCGTGGACAACGTGGACGGCGCGTTTGTTGCGCGCCTGAAGCGGTTGCCGTAAATTTTCCAGCGTTATGGAACTCGATCTCGAAAACCAATTTGCCGACCGCGCGTATCCGCTTCTTGTCAGCCTGGTCACGCCGCGGCCCATCGCGTTTGTGACCACCCTCAGCGCGGACGGCAAAGTCAACGCCGCGCCGTTCAGTTTTTTCAATCTGCTTGGCGCGCGGCCGCCCATCCTCGCTTTCGCGCCGGGCGACCGCGATGACGGCACGCCCAAAGACACCGCCTTGAACATCCGCGCCACGCATGAATTCGTCGTGAATCTGGTGGATGAAGCAATTGCCGAAGCGATGAACCAATGCGCTGTGTCGCTGCCTTACGGGGAAAATGAATTGCAACACGCGGGCTTGCATTCCGCGCCGTCGTCGCTGGTGAAACCGCCGCGCATTGTGGAATCGCCGGCAAGCCTTGAATGCACCGAATGGGGCACGCTGCAAATCGGCAACAACCGCGTGGTGATTGGCTTGATCAAGCGCGTCCATTTGCGTGATGAATTATTCGATGCGGAGAAAAAACGCATTCACACCGACAAACTCTTTTTGATCGGCCGTATGGCCTCGCCGCACTGGTATTGCCGCACCCGCGACCGTTTTGAAATGATTCGCCCGGCGTAAAGGATGATTACACCCCCATAATCTGGTAGCCGCAGTCCACGTAAATTGTCTGGCCAGTGATGGCTGCCGCGCCGTCGCTGGCAAGAAAAACGCCCATTGCGCCGAGTTCCTCCGGCAGAACATTTCGTTTGAGTGGCGTGTGGGTTTTGTAATGTTTCAACATTTCACTAAAACCGCTGATGCCGCGCGCCGCCAGTGTGTTGACCGGCCCGGCGCTGATGCAATTGACACGGATTTTTTTGGGGCCCAGGTCGTATGCCAGATAGCGCGTGCTGGCTTCCAGTGCGGCCTTGGCCACGCCCATGACGTTGTAATGCGGCACGACTTTTTCCGCGCCGTAATAGCTCATCGCCACGATGCTGCCACCGTCGGTCATCAACGGCGCCGCGGCGCGCGCCAGCGCTACCAGCGAATACGCACTCACGTTGTGCGCGGTGCAAAACGCCTCGCGGCTGGTATGGATGAATTTTCCTTGAAGCGCGTCCTTGGGCGCAAATGCGAGGGAGTGCAGGAGCAAATGCAGTTTGCCGAATTTTCCGCCGACGATCTTGAAAACGTTCGCGATTTCGTCGTCTCTCGTCACGTCGCACTGCAGGATGAGCGTGTCGGTGCCAAACGCGGCGGCGAGTTCGCCGACAATCTCCCTGACGCGCTCGCCTTGGTATGTGAACGCCAGCTTTGCCCCTTCGCGTGCCCATGCCTGCGCGATGGCCCAGGCGATGGAACGTTGGTTGGCGACGCCAAAAACGACGCCAAGTTTTCCATCAAGCAATGGCATAATCCAAAATGGTTAGATCGTTATACGGTTTGAATGCTAAAATACAGCTTCGGCGGTGCAAAGCAAATCGCTAGGCGTCCAGCCTCGACTCACCTTGGCGCGGGAGTTAAGTTAAACGCGCATGGATGTAAATTGGATCATTGAGGGCTTGATCAGTTACTTGGGGCTGATCGTGCTGCTGACGTTTCACGAATTCAGCCACGCGTGGACGGCGTTGAAATGCGGCGACGACACGGCGCGATTACAAGGCCGCTGCTCGCTCAATCCCATCGTGCATATTGACCCGATTGGCACGGTTGTGCTGCCGCTGATGATGATTTTTCTCCCGTTCGGCGTCGGCCGGTTCATGATTGGCTGGGCAAAACCGGTGCCGGTGAACGTGTATAATTTGCGGAACGGACGCTGGGATGACATTCTGGTTTCAATGGCCGGCCCGGCGATGAATTTGCTGCTGGCCGTCGGTCTTGTGGCATTGGCGCGGATCGCATTGCTGTTTGGCTCTGGTATCGCGATAAATTTATTTCTGCAAATGGCGTCGTTAAGTTTGCTGCTCTGCTTTTTCAATCTCATTCCAATTCCGCCGCTCGACGGCTCGCACGTGCTGCGGAATTTGATCGGCATGAGTCACGAAACCTACTGGCAATTGTCGCGCTACGGCTTCATCGCTATCATTGTCGTGGTGAACATTCCACAAGTGCAACAGGCGTTGGGCACCGTTACGTTCGGCACTTTGTCCGGCCTGGCTTTCTGTTTCGGTCTCTCGGCGCAGTAAATTTCAAATGGAAAATCCAGATTTTTTCCCCGCCGATTTTGAACTGCCCGTGGAGGGGTTCACCGGTACGCCGGCGGAAATCGAACGCCAATGGTTCGAGAAGGTTTATCGGGGCCGCGGTGATTCCATGCGCCAGCTCACGTGGCGTGCGGTGCTCATGGGCTCCGCGCTGGGCGGCATTCTTTCCCTCACCAATCTGTACATCGGGTTGAAAGCCGGCTGGAGCATGGGTGTGGCCATCACCTCGTGTATTTTGTCTTACGCCATCTGGACGGCCTTCGTCAAAATCGGCCTCGCCAAAACACCGATGACCATTCTCGAAAACAATTGCATGCAGTCCACCGCCAGTTCGGCGGGCATGTCAACCGGCGGCACGCTCGTCTCCGCTTTTGCCGCGTTCATTATATTGAACGGCCATGCGCTCTCGCTCCCGCTCACGCTCGCGTGGGTTTTCTTTCTCGCGATTCTCGGCGTGACCATGGCTATACCGATGAAAAAGCAGATGATTAATACCGAACAGCTCCGTTTTCCCAGCGGGGTGGCGGCGGCGGAAACCTTGCGCGCGCTCCACTCGCACGGCGCCAAAGGAATGCGGGCAGCCAAGGCGCTTGGCATTGCGGGCGTGCTCGCAGCACTGGATAATTTCTGGCACGACGGCTTCGCGGCCATCGCGCAGCTCGCGTCGTTTTCCAGCGACGCGTTGGTCACCAAATTTAATGAGGTCGTCTTCGGTCCGACCTGGATAGGCCGGACCGTGATGTTCAGCTGGGAACCGATTTTCATCGCTTCCGGGGCGATCATGGGGATGCGTGTTTGCGCCAGCATCCTCATCGGCAGCATCGTGTGCTGGATGGGGTTTGTGCCCGCCCTGCAACACGCCGGCCTTATCACCGGCTCCGGTTTCCGTGAGTGTGTGCAATGGGCGCTCTGGCCGGGCGTATCGTGCATGGTCTTTGCCGGCCTGCTGAATTTTATCCTGCAATGGCGGATTTCGCTCCGGGCATTTCTTGATCTTGCCAAAATGTTTTCGCGAAAATCAAAATTTCCCGGCGAAATGGAGGCCATTGAAACACCGATGTCCTGGTTCGCCGCCGGACAACTTGTTTCGCTCATCGCGCTGGCCTTGCTGGCACACGCGTCCTTCGGGATGCCGTATTGGCAAAGCGCCTTCGCCGTCGTGCTGTCGTTCGCGCTCGCGCTCGTAGCCTGCCGTATCACCGGCGAAACCGATACCACGCCCATCGGCCCGCTCGGCAAGGTCACCCAGCTCACCTTCGGCGCGCTCGATCCCGGCAACATGAACGTGAACTTGATGAGCGCGAACATCACTGCAGGCGCCGCCGGTTCCTCCGCCGACCTGCTGACCGATTTAAAAAGCGGCTACCTGCTCGGCGCGAATCCGCGCAAACAATTCATCGCGCAATTTGCAGGCATTTTCATCGGTACCGTCGTCAGCGTCTTTGCGTTTACGCTCATCGTTGACAAACCTGAAGTCGTCGGCTCGGATCAATTCCCCGCGCCCGCCGCGCAAACCTGGGCCGCCGTTGCCATGGCTTTGAGCAAGGGTTTTGAAGCGCTCGCCCCGGTGAAAATCTGGAGCATCGTCATCGGTGGCGCGGTGGGAATCGTATTTGCCATCCTGCCGGTGATTTTTCCCAAACAGGAGAAATATCTGCCGTCCGCATCCGGTTTCGGATTGGCATGGATTTTTCAGTGGTATTACGGCGTGCTGTTTTTCATGGGCGCGGTCATCGCCTATGGGTTCCATAAAAAATCACCGGCCAAGGCGAAGGAATTCACATTTCCCATCGCATCCGGCGTGATGGCTGGCGGCGCGTTGATGGGCGTGGCGATCATTTTCTGGCAGAACGGCGGCGGGATGTTCCAAAAGTTCTTCGGCCACTGAAACTATTTCCCGCGAGCCGCCGCCTCATCGCGATAGTTGTAAAATGCGGCCGCCGCGCTGAACAAAATCGCCACTCCAAAGGTCACGCCGGCGTAAAGTAAAAAGCGGTTCGTGCTGACCGACGCGGCGTGGTCACCGGCATTGGCAAACAGCTTGGTCACCGCCACGACGAGCAGGTCGCCAAAGGCGATGGTCAGAAACCAAAAACTCATGATGATGCTCTTCATTTCCGGCGCGGCTTCACGGAAGGCGAATTCCAAGCCGGTCGTTGAAACCAAAACCTCGGCGGCGGTCAAAATGAGATACGGCATGGTCTGCCATAGCACGCTGAGTTGAGCGCCGGTTTCGAGGCGTGCCTGAAGCAGCGCCACGACCAGGAACGATGCTGCTCCCAGAAACATTCCGTACGACATCCGCCGCAGCGGCGACGCGAATCGGCCGATGCGCGGATAAATTCCCAGCGTAAACAGCGGCACGAGAATCATCACAATCAGCGGATTCATGGATTGCATCTGCTCCGCGCCGATGTCCAGGCCGAGGATTTTGGTCGGAACCATTTTCCAGCCCTGCAAAACCCATGTCGAGTTCATCTGGTCGAACAGCGACCAGAACGGCGTGATAAATGCGAAGACGAACAGGATCGGCAGGACGGATTTCGCCGCGTTAATTTCCGTTTCATTGAACCGGTCCCGTGCGGCGTCCCAAAATGGATGCCCCGGCGTGCGTTTGGCGGTGAATGCGTGCCAGAACACTTTGAAGAATCCAGCACTTTTCGTTTCACGGCTTGGCGGCACACGGACGTAATGTTTCGTGCCCAGCCAGAAAATGAACGTCGCGATGGCCATAAAAATTCCCGGCACACCGAACGCGAGGCTGTAGCCGTGCCGGTCCTTGATCCACGGAATCACAAGGAACGAAAAGAACGAGCCAAGGTTGATGGCCCAATAAAACGCGCCATAGGCCTTTTGCAGCAGGTGCGACTGTTCCGGCTTGAACTGGTCGCCCACGAACGCCGACACGCACGGCTTGATGCCGCCGGAGCCGAACGCGATCAACGCCAGTCCGGCGTAAAGAAACAGCAACCGGCCATGAGCGTCGCTGGCCAGGCCGCTGCACGCCAGCACGCCGTGTCCGGCGCAGTAAAACAGAGACACCCAGAGAATCGTGTGGTAACGCCCGATGATTTTGTCCGACAGCCACGCACCGAGCAGCGGCATGAAATAATTGGCAAAGACAAAGGTATGAATGATTTCCGTGGCGGAGTCGGCGTTCTGCCCGAGACCGCCCTTGAGCGCTTCTCCGGTGAGATAGCCGGCCAGAACGCTTCGCATGCCATAGTAACTAAAGCGTTCACAGGCCTCGTTCCCGACAATGAATTTGATCTGGCGTGGCCAGCGTTCTACGGCGGATTTTGCCGGTGAACTCATTGGTGGCCAGCTGCGCTTTTCTCCACACCAATCTTTTTCAGGAACGGCTCAATGGAGCGCGGCCGGCCGAGAAACTTCTCGATGGAAACATTAATGTCGCGCGAATCACCAACCTGGTAAATCTCGCGGCGCAATTTCATGCCGGCGGTCTTGTCGAAGAAGCCGTCCGGCGAATTTTCAAATACCGTCGCCATGTCCGCCGCGATGGCGTCCGCCCAGGCGTAGCCGTAATAACCCGCCCCGTAACCGATGATGTGGCCGAAGTAAGCCACGAACGCCGTGTCCAGCGGCACGGGCAGGGATACCTCACTCAGGATCTTGTTCGACAACGGTAAAACATCGTCGGCGTTGGTCGCGTGGATTTGCGTGTGCAATGCCAAATCCATCAGGCCGAACGAAAGTTGCCGGCGGTAAAAAGTCCCTTCCGTCGCCAGCCGTGAGGCTTTGAGTTGATTCAAAACGTCCTGCGGGATTTTTTTGTTCGGATCGCGGTAGTCCGCCGCAAAGCTGTCCAAAACCTTCTTGTCCCACGGCCAGTTCTCCAGCATCTGCGATGGCGCCTCGACGAAATCCCCCGGCACACTCGTGCCGGAGAAGCGCGCGTATTTGGCGCGCGTCAGAATCGTGTGCATCGCATGGCCGAACTCATGGAAGATTGATTCGACCTCGTCATGGGACATGAGCGACGGTTTGTTGGGCTGGGGCGGCGGGAAATTGCAAACAAGCGCACAGACGGGGCGCTGATATTTTCCGTCCGGCAACAGTTTCCCTTCGATGGTTCCGAATTGCGCGAAGTGATTGTATTTGCCCTCGCGCGGAAACATGTCGAGGTAGAACAGCCCCAGCGGTTCGCCGGTCTTCGCATCGGACACGGCGTAGAGCTGCAGGTCGCCAATCCATTTATACGGCGGCTCAACCCGCTCGAATTTCAAATCAAAAATACGCTGATAAATCGCGAACAAACCTTCGAGCACGCGTTCGTACGGGAAATAGACCCGCAACTGCTCGGCATCCACACTATACTTGGTCTTCTTCAATTCGTTCGCAAAATAACGCCAGTCCCACACGTAGATTTTCGCGTTCGGGTCGCCGGTCTCCTTGATTTTCAACTGGCGGAACTCCTCCAGTTCTGCGTTGAATTTCGGTTGCAGGCCCATTTTCAGGTTTTGCTCAAAATCGATGGCGGTTGCGGCATTCTTCACCATGCGAACTTCCGTGGCATAATCGGCGTAACTGGCGTAACCCAGCCGGTGGGCGATTTCATCCCGGAGCACCAAAATTTTCTGCAACAACGGAATGTTCTCATCCCGTGCCAGATTGCACTGCGCGACCATCATGCGCTTGCGCGTGTCCTCGCGCTTCGCGTTGTCCTCCACCATCAGATAGTGAAACGTGATGTTCGCCATCAACGTGTATTCATCCGAGCCAGTCTTGATGCCTGCTTGCGTCAGGAACGCCTCGGGTATTCCTTCGAGCTCGGCCTGCGAAAACTTCAAGGAGTTCGTTGCCTTCGTGACGTTATTCTCAAAATCCGTTTCCAGTGCGGTCAGTTGTTTGCGTAATTTCTCGACTTCATCGCGTTGAGCCTTCGGCAATTCCAACCCGGCCCGGCGATAATCACGCAGCGTCTCGTCGAAAAGTTTTTTGTCCTCGCCGACCAGTTGCGGCTTCGTGTCCGCGTAAGCCTTCACGGCGGCGTAAACATCCTCGCGGTAATCAGTGCCCACCGACCAATCGTCGAGTTGCTTGATGGCGTCCGTCGCCGCGTCGCGCATGGCGGCGTTGGTGCTGGTCTGCTGGATTAGTTCGAGACGGTTTTCGGGCGTTTGGATCGAATAGCCAATATCATCAAGCGCACGAATCGTATTGGTGAAATTGACTTCATCGGGCTTGAGCCGGCCGATGCGGTCAAGCGCGGCGTTGCCGGAGGCGATGACGTTCGTAACCGTGGTTGCGACTTCGTCAGGCGTTGTTTCAAACGTCGGCACGGTGACGACCTCGTTGAACGTCGCCGCTTTTTTCTGAAATGCTGCCAGTGAACCCGTTGGAATCGGTTTGGGTTTCGGAACGCTGGTGCAACCGGCGGCCAGAGCCAGAATGAAGAACCAGTAATATCTCAAATACATGCGTCTGAACCTATCGGCAGTGACAAGTGGCAAGCAAGACGATTTGCCGCGCCGAATTGACTCTCGACGGCCTCGTAAATCTGGCATCCAAGGCGTGGCATTTGTCAGTCATGCTGCTGCTCGAAATTAAGAATCTCAAAATGGACTTCGGCACCGGCACCAACACCTTGCGCGCCGTGGACGGCGTGTCGTTGACGATTGACGCGCGGAAGTAAACGGTTTGTGCTCCGTTGAAGATGGAGCGGGCGAAGGGAATCGAACCCTCATGTGAAGCTTGGAAGGCTTCCGTTCTACCACTGAACTACGCCCGCTTTTAAAAGCGCAAACATCTTACCGCCCGCGCTTGCCTTGTCAACCGCCTCACGCTATTCTCCCCGCGATGAACTCGCTGCTTTTGACCGGCGGGCGAGTTATAGATCCCGCCAATCGCTTCGACGCCGTCGCCAATTTGCTTGTCGTTAACGGAAAAATTTCCGCTGTCGGCAAAGATGCCGCAGCCGGAGCGCCAAAAGAAATCGAGCGGTTCAATGTCAAAGGGAAAATTGTTTGTCCCGGCTTGATTGACCTGCACGTTCATTTGCGCGAACCGGGTCAAACCGCCAAGGAGAATCTCGCCACTGGCACCGCTGCCGCCGCGCGTGGCGGTTTCACTTCGGTTGTTTGCATGCCCAACACGTCGCCGGCGATTGACAACGCCGGCACCGTCGCGCTGATTCATGAACACGCCGCGCGCGAAGGTCTCGTCAACGTGTTCGTCGCCGGTGCAATCACAAAAAATATCGCGGGCGAAGAACTCGCACCCATCGGCAGTTTGAAACGCGCCGGCGTCGTGGCCATCACTGACGACGGCCACTGCGTGCAAAACAACGAACTCATGCGTCGGGCGTGTGAATACGCAAAAATGTTCGGTCTGCCGGTGATGGATCATTGTC
>Ga0187873_1000959_pt1 | contig 25914 bp, 17 predicted proteins | sample June2016WEW_16_1_2_FD_133012 | JGI IMG/M metagenome (GOLD analysis project Ga0187873, IMG submission 133012) | Peatland microbial communities from SPRUCE experiment site at the Marcell Experimental Forest, Minnesota, USA - June2016WEW_16_100 | ecosystem: Environmental > Terrestrial > Soil >...
AGGCCGTTCACATGGACCTGGCGACGGCCAAGGACGCTGTTGACTGGCTGCTGGCGGCTTGCGGGAATTTCAGGGGCGAGCTGAAAGTGAATTTCATGGGCGGCGAGCCGCTGCTGCGTTTCGACCTGATCCAGAAGATCGTTCCGTATGGCAAGTGCCGCGCCCGGCAGCTTGGCAAGAGCCTGCACTTTGGCTGTACGACCAACTGCACGCACCTGACGGACGAGATGATGAGTTTTTGGCGGCGGTTCGGCATGGGCTTCCATTGCTCGATTGACGGCATTCCGGAGGTACAGAATGTCAACCGCCCCTTTTTGGGCGGCGGGGCTAGTTCGGAGGCCGTCGAGGAGAATGTGCCGAGGATCCTGGCCTACCGGCCCGAGGTCATGGCGCGCGCGACAATCTCTCCCAAGTCCGTCCGCTTCCTCTTCGAGGGCGCCAAATACTTTGCGAAACTCGGCTTCCGGGTGATGACTTTCAAGGCGGCCGTCAATTGCGACTGGGAACCGGAGGATTTAGAGGCTCTCCGTTCCCAATATGACAAACTCGGCGAGTTTTACATCGACGCTCAGGTCGCCGGAAAACCGCTCGACATCGAAGAATTCACCAAAGGACTAAAGGCCATGCATTCGGCGGAGACCACTTCCAGGTTCCCTTGTGGAGCAGGTCGAGGCGTGACACTGGTCGACCCGCGAGGGGACCTGTGGCCCTGTCATCGATTCGGTCCCCACCAGTGCGCCGGCGGGTTCCGTTTCGCCAGGCTGGGCGAGCCTTTTAACGACCGGCTGCGGGCAGTGTTCCTGGACTATAACGCGCTCGAAGACGCAAAGACTGACTGCGCTAACTGCTTGGCTGCTCTAACGTGCCGCAACTGGTGTTACGCCGAGTGCGTGGACTCGACGCGCACGCTGTACGACCCGGGCAAGGTGTATTGCGAGGCCATTAGAATCCTCCACCGGGAGGTCCTCCACATCCATGACCTTTTGAGGTCGCGGCATCCGGGTGTCCTGAGCAGGTTGCTGAAGGAGTCCGCCTATGAGAAGGCGGCTTGAGGGAGCTCCTGCGTTAAACACGTGGGGTTGAATGAGAGTGAGACGTTTATCGGTGAGTGGCGGGAAATCGCTCTGTGAACAGGGGAACCCCCGGGGTTGGCTGGCCTCCGGGCTAGCCGGCGTTCGCCCGTTGCCTGAGGGCCGTCCCACGTCTGGCGCTGTTGGTTATGAAACTGAGACTTGGCTGGCTTGCTGATAGTGACTGCGCCGACTCCTACTCGGCCAGGGAGACCAGGGTCCTCCTAAGAGGGCTGGCCCGCGAGGGCGGCATAGTACCCCTCTGGTTCGCGGTGGGCTCGGCTGAACCGCCCCATGTGTGGGAGGGTATCCGGGTCTTCCCCGTTCCGGAGCAGTATCTGGGCTCGCCCGATTTTCTCCGGGTCCTGCTCGCCCAGCAGCGCCCGCACGTGATCCTTTCCAATCTCCGGCGGGATGCGTTTCCGGCTGGCTTTGACCACCTTGGGCAAAACGGGCTCGCGTGGCTTGACCGCATCAATCCTGCTGATGCGCGACCGGAGCCTAGTAACGCGGTCCCGGAGGAAGCGGCGAGCCGCCGGCACCTGGTGCTGCTCCCGCAGACGGGACCCGATCCCGCGCCGGCTAACACAGCTTTCTTACCCTATGTGCGCGGTTTGGATGGCGCGGCTGCCGCCGGCGAAGAGCCGACGGCGATCCTGCGGAAGTTGGGCAGAATCATCTCCGAGGCTGCTGCTGCCGGGGGTGTGCATGGGCCGGAGGCCAAGCCTGCGGCCCCTGCTGGGGCCGACCGATGCCCCGCCGCTGGCGGGGGAGCGCCCACCCACTTGGTCATGCGGCAGCAACTGTTTTGTAACGCCAGCGTGGCGCAGGTGATGTTCGAGTTGACCAACGCCCTGATCGAGTTAAGGGTGCCGACGGTCCCACAAGATGAGCACCAAGCCCTTTCGCGGGACTACGTATGCCGGGAGGAGGCGCTCTTTCGAGAGGGCGCCCCCGGGAAGTACGAGAGGGTTTTCGGGCAGATGCACCGGGACTACGACCCCGAAAACGCCATTACGGTGCATTTCACCATGCTCAAGTCCAGCCGGTACGCGCCTTGCGGCGTCTTTTCCTCCCTCGGGCGGCGCGAGGTCCTCTACGTGACCGGAAATCACACCGTGACGCGGGAGGGAGTCCGGTTGTTAGGGGACGCCTTCGAGGCCATTCTCGCCCCGTCTGCCCACGTGCTTCGACCATACCTGGAGGCGGGGCTCAGCCCGAACCGTGGGGCGACCGTGCCACACGGGATAGATCCATCTGTCTTTTGTCCCCAGTCGATCCCTTTCCATTACCCCACGGAGAGGCGCTTCAGATTCCTCCAGGCGAGTTTTCCGTGGCTTTTCGAGAAGGGCTTTGACGTCAGCGTCAAGGCGTTCACGCGGGCATTTTCAGAGCATGACGACGTCGCGTTGGTCCTGAAAGTTCCACGGCTTCGGGATCCTCAGCGGCGCGCCTCTTCCCTTGGACCCCTCGAGGCAGTGGTACGAGAGGCCACTGCGAAGCCAGGGGCACCGGAGATCCTGCTGCTGGAGTCGGATGTTCCGCTCAATAGCCGCGGGGGGGTCTATACCGGTGCGGACTGTTACCTTTTTCCGTTGCGCGCCGAGGGATTCGCCATGACGATTCTCGAAGCGATGGCCTGCGGGCTGCCCGTCGTCGCAACACCCTGGAGTGGTCCAGCGGATTTTTTGTCGCCACGCTATGCATACACTATTCGTCACTCGCGCCCGATCCCGGACAGAAATAGGGATGGCTCGGTGCGCAGCTATCATGTCGAGCCCGATCTGGACCACCTGGTTCACCTCATGCGGCACATATACGAGAATCGGGACGAGGCCAAGGCAATGGGGCGGGTCGCGGCGGACGTTGCCCGTGGAGGATGGACATGGAAACACGCGGCAGCGAAGCTGGCCGCTTTCTTCGCCCTGGAGCCGGAATGGCCCAGAACTGAGAGGCCGCCCTGAGTCCTTTGCTTCCGTCTGAAATCAGCCTAGCAGGAACGACACCCATGAAACCGAGGTTCTCACCAATACTGGCGCTAATGGTCGGACTCTCGGCCGGCCTTGTGGCTGGCCGCACAGCTTTCCGACGGCCGCTCGATGCGTCCAAGGACCAGCCCCGAGCCCGCTTCGATCCGCATCCTTCGCAGACCGCGCCCCGCGCGGGGCGTGCCATGGCTCCAACGCCATCAGAGCCCGGCCCTGCACAGGTCACGCTTGACCAACTGGACGCCGCCATCCGGTCGGCGCTCGCGCCGGGTGAACGCGGGCGCCGCGAGGAACTCCTGCGCCGATTGGCCGAGTCCATCGACGGGGCGGACATCCCGGCCGCACTGAAGCTGCTGGCCCATCGTCGCGAGCCCGAGGCGCGACATCACCTCGCCAGGGGCCTATGGGCCCGCTGGGCTCGGCTCGATAGCGGCGCCGCCCTCGCATCCGCCCAAGGACTCCCGCCGTCTAGCGCACGCTGCTTAGCCCTCGACGCCATCGTCGAGGGATGGACACAGAAGGCCCCGGACGCGGCCGCCAAGTGGGTTTCGCAACTGCCTGCCGGCCCGCGAAAGAACCAGCTTCTGCAAACCGCAGTCAACGCCCTGGCTGTGGCGGATCCGAGAGGTGCGCTCGATTTTGCAAAATCTCTCAAGCCGACCTCGACAACCGCGGGGCTCCAAGCGGACGTCCTTCGCTGCTGGGCTGAGAGCGACCCGGTTGCCGCGGCGGCCGCGGCTGCCACCCTGTCACTGGACGAGCCCGGCGTGTGGGACGGCATCGCCGCCGCCTGGGCGGGAACAGATCCTTCGGCCGCAGCCCAGTGGGTGAAAGGCTTGCCTGAGTCCCCCCGCAAGCGCGACGCGGCGCGGGCCTTGTGCGAATCGCTTGCCCCGGGCGATCCGAAGCTGGCGGCCCAGTTCGCGCTCTCGCTGCCTGAGGGAGAGGCGCGGACGACGGGCCTGGCGAGCGTGGCCTCGAGCCTGGCAGAGTCGGATATGAACGCCGCGGTTTCGTGGGTCCAGCAACTGACCAACCGGCCCGCCAGGGACGAGGCCCTGCGGAGAATCGCTCCGTTGTGGGCCCAAACCGATCCTCAGGCGGCCGCGGCATACGCGCTCACCCTGGAACCGGGGCGCGCCCGGAGTGACCTAATCAACTCTGTGGCCGGGGGCTTGGGCGCCACGGATCCTCAAGCGGCCCTGGGCTGGGCGCAGGAACTGCCCGCCAGCCGGGACCGAAGCCAGGTCATGGAACGGATCATTGATTCCTGGGCTGGCCAGGACCCGGCGAGTGCCGCGGCCTTTGCCCTGACTCAACCTTTGGGGAGCCTCCAGGTGAACCTGGCCAGCACCGCGGTCAGAGGCTGGGCCTTGAGCGACCCGGCAGCGGCGGCCGACTGGACGATGGACAAACTGGGAGGAGAGGCCCAGCGCCGCGCGTTGGCCGGTCTGGCTTCGGTGTGGGCGCGCCAGTCGCCCGAGGATGCCGCCAGTTTCGCCGCCCGCCTGCCGGCTGGCGAAGTGCAGAACGGCGCTGTGGGGAGCGTGCTAATGTCCTGGGCTGCCTCTGACCCGTCCGCCGCCGCCGCCTGGGTCAGCCAGTTCCCCGACGGCAGCCTGCGCGACCAGTCCGTTCGGACGGTGATGTCTTCGTGGGCCAACCGCGATCCGGTGGGCGCGGCGAACTGGCTCCAGGGCCTGCCGGTGGGCGCCAGCCGCGACGCCGCGGTCGGTTCATTTGTCGGTGTTCTGAGTCACAGCGACCCCGCTACGGCCGCCGTATGGGCCCAGTCCATTGGCGATGACCGGCAAAGGGCTTTCCAGATGGAAAACGTCGCTCGCGCCTGGCTGGACGAGGACCAGAGGGCGGCAAGCGCCTGGGTGCAAAACTCGGCCCTGCCCGCGAACGTCAAACAACGGTTGCTGGGCCGCCCCGGTGGCTGAATCACTGCAGTGAAACGCAACGACGATTCAACGTCTTGCGTGGCCTTTCTCCGCCTGAGAACCGCCATCCTCGAGGACTATTCTTATCGGGACCTGCGGGGCGTGGATTGGAAGCGACGCTTCGGGAGATTCGGACCGGCGTTACGCTCAAGCCGCACGGCCGAAGATTTTGCCCGGCAAGCCGCCAGGCTGCTGAGCGCCGCGCAGGACATCCACCTTTGGCTGCGGGTGGAAAACCAAACGGTGCCGACTTATAGAAGGTTCGCGCAAAGGAATGTCGACCTCCTGCTGCTGCCGAAAGTGATTCCCCGCTGGCGGCAGCACAACGAGGTGGTCGCGTCGGGCAAGTTCCCGGACGGTATCGTCTATCTCTGTCTGCGGGCCTGGCCGGCCGGCACGCCGCAGCGGCTCCGCCCCGCACACCGGCTGCTCCGCGAGGCGGCGGTTACACGCCGTCCGCTGGTCATTGACGTCCGGGCCAACAGCGGCGGGGCCGAACCGCTGGCCGCCCATTTCGCCGGTTGCTTTGTCAGGCGCCCGGTTTGCTATGCGAAACATTTGACCCTGCGCACCGGCGCCCTGAGAGGCCCCATCTATCGGCGGCTGAAGCCCAACCGGGCCGGACCACACTACCGGGGCCGCGTGGCCGTGCTCATTGGCCCGGGCACTGTTAGCAGTTGCGAGTCTTTCGCGATGATGATGAGGCAGGCCCCCGGCTGCAAGCTGGTCGGACAGCGGACTGCTGGCGCCTCGGGTAACCCGAAGCCAGTGGACCTGGGCAACGGCGTGGTGGCTTTCATCCCAAGTTGGCAGGACCTCGACCTCGAAGGCGCCTGCATCGAAGGACGCGGGATAGCGCCGGACATCGAGGTCAAGCCCCGGCTGCCAAGTAGTCGGGCGTGCAACGGGCCGAGTATCGAGGGGCGGTGCATGGTTCCCTCGACACCCGGCACTCGGCACTCGACACCCGACACTCGACACTCCTCTTCGGACCCCGTCCTGGCCGCGGCTTTGGAGTTTCTGCGGCGTTAGATCTATATGGTTTACGTAAACATGCCTCTGGGATCCACGCATGGCTGGGGAGTGCTCGGCAAAAACCTGGCGCTCGAACTTGGCCGGCTCGAACCGGTTCGGATCATCAACGAACCGTTTCCCCTGAGCGCCATCGGAGACGCGCTCGAGTACCACGAACTCCTGCGCCTGTCGCTGCCGGCCGAAGAGGCGGCAATGCTCCTGGCGGGCAACGGTTCCCGCCTCCTCGATGGTCCGCTCCTGCAAGGAGTAGGCGGCGAGCGGCTCCTCCCAAGGCGTCCCCAACTCCGCAGCAAGATGACCTTTGGCTACTGCGTCTTCGAGAACAACCTCCTCCATCCCGCTTGGATTGAGAATGGGCGCCGCTGCTTCAGAAAACTCGTCGCCGGGTCCACTTGGTGCGCCGGCGTGCTGACTGAGGCGGGTCTGGACGGCGTCGAGGCGGTGCCCCACGGCGTCGATCCGCTCATCTTCCGCCCGGCAGCCGACGAAAACCATGGCCGCGAGTTCTTCGCGGACAAGTTCGTGGTTTTTTCCGGCGGCAAGTTTGAACTGCGCAAGGGCCAGGACGTCGTGATTCGCGCCTATAAAGTGCTGCAGGAGCGCCATGCCGATGCCATGCTGGTCAATGCCTGGAATAACCCGTGGCCCGCCACCCTCGAGACGATGCGCAACTCGCGCTTGATTCGATTCGCCCCGCGGAGGGGGTCCTTCGTGGACGCGATCAACCAGATCCTGGCCGACAATGGCATCGATCCGCAACGGGTCATTACCTGCCCGCTGCAGTTGAACCTGGCCATGGCCAGGATCTACCGGAACACCGATGTCGGGGTTTTCCCCAACCGTTGCGAGGGCGGGACCAACCTGGTCATGATGGAGTACATGGCCTGCGGCAGGCCGGTCATTGCCGTCAATACCACCGGCCATGCGGATATTGTCACCTCGTCCAATGCGCTGGTCATCGGGACGAAGGGCGAGACCGTCGTGCGCGGTGCGGACGGTGCGCCGGTGGCGCGCTGGCCCGAGCCGGACCTCGAGGACGCCATTGACAAACTGGAATGGGCTTACCAAAACCGCGACAAGATGCGGGAGCTTGGAGAGCAGGCCGGCAGGGAGCTGGCCGTGCGGACGTGGTCCAAGACCGCGCAGGCCTTCCAGAAGATCATCCACGAAACCGCCGGCTCATGAGTGCGCGCTCAAATCCTGATCCTGCGGGGAGAAAAGTCCCGCGAATCTCCCAGACGGAGTGGGAGGTCATGAAAGCAGCTTGGGCCCAGGGGCCCTGTTCCGCCGCCCACATCACGGCGGTCCTCAACTGCGCAGACCCCTCCTGGCACCCCAAAACCGTAAGAACGTTCCTCGGCCGGCTGGTCAAGAAGAGGGCCCTGACGTTCACGAAGCAGGGAAGAGCTTACCTCTATCGACCGCTGGTCAGGCAGGACGAATGCGCCGACGCCGCCAGCGAACTGTTCTTACGCCGCGTCTTTGGCGGTTCCGCGAAGTCGATGCTGGCCCACCTCATAACGCGAAACAAACTCTCCGTTGGGGACATTCGCGAGCTCAGAGGACTGCTGGGCGGACAAGGGTAGCCGGTCCAGCCTGCCGAAAATGGCCGAGACGTCGAGAACGGATCCCGCAGCCCTGAAGCCCGATTCGAAGGTCGAAGGTCGAAGGTCGAAGGTCGAAGGAAACCCGAAATCCGATGGCCGAAATCCGAAGGAAATCCGAAATCCGAAATCCTCACCTGGCGTAGCCAGAACCAAAGAAATCCGCCTAAGCTTCGCCATCGGCTTGTCAAGGTTGGCCGCGAATTTTGCCTTCTCAACTCGCGCGCCGAGTGTACCTGCGACTGCAGGTGGATTGCATGTGTACCCGCATAAACACGGGTCAAGTTCAGTGTTTTAAATTTCCATCTTTCGACCCACGAAGTCCAGTAAAATTGCAGCCAAAATGGTTGCAATTTTACGAGGACGAAGCGAAAGAAATCCGGTATGCGACGTCCGCATCCGGTCGCTCATTCGGTGCGGTCGCTTCGTGACACGGAGGCGCCTGTGGCCTCCGTATCGAGCGCAGAGCCAATGCCCGAAAGCTGTGCGATCTCAGCCCTCGGATTTCGGGTTTCGGATTTCCTTCGGATTTCGGGACTTCGGATTTCGGATTTCAGGGCTGCGGGGTTTGCCCTTTCCCTCGCCAGCGTGACTTTAGAGCGGCTCTGCAAAATGACTTTGCCACGCAGGTCCAAGTCGGGCATTCTCGCCCGATGAACTCGATTACGCGTCGTCATTTCCTGCACGGTGCCGCTACGGGCGCCGTTGCCCTCAGCCAATTCCCCGTCCTCCTCGAGGCCGCCGGCCCTGATGCCAAGCTCAAGCTGGGCTTGATCGGCTGCGGCTGGTACGGCATGGTCGACCTCAAGGCCGCCCTCAAGGTTGGCGGTGTCGAGGTCGTTGCCCTTTGCGACGTGGACAGCGAGCACTTGGACCCCTGCGCCGCCGAGGTCGAAAAGCTCCAGGGCCGCCGCCCCCGGACCTTTAAGCTCTATGAGGACCTTCTCCGGACGCCCGGCCTCGAAGCCGTCATTATTGCCACCCCGCCCCACTGGCACGCCCTCCAGCTCATCGCCGCCCTGGAACGGGGCCTGGATGTCTATTGCGAAAAACCCTTGAGTTATGACATCCGCGAGGGACGCGCCATGGTGGACGCCGTCAACCAGAGCGGGCGCATCGTCCAGATCGGCTTCCAGCGCCGCCAAGAGGCGGCTTTCCAGGCGGTCCGGCAGCATGTCCAGGCCGGCAACGCCGGGCGCATCGTCTGTGCCGAGGCCAACATCCACTACACCGCCGGCACCAAAGACCCCACCGCCCAGCCCCCGCCCGCTTCGCTGGACTGGGATCTCTGGTGCGGCCCGGGGCCGAAGATCCCCTACAGCCCCCAGGTCGGCCATATCAATTGGCGTCTGGAGAAAACCAGCGGCCAGGGCCACCTGGTCGATTGGGGCATCCACCTCATCGATGCCGCCCGGGTTATCCTGGGCGAGGCTGCTCCCGTGACCGTCTCGGCCGCCGGCGGGCTTTACGAACTCGGGGGCAAAATCACTACCCCCGATGTCCTGACCGCCCATTTCGAGTTCTCCACCTGCCCGTTGACCTGGCGCCACCGCATTTGGGGCGCCGAGGAATACTCGCCCGACCTCGCCAACGGCATTTTCTTCTACGGCGACAAAGAGACCCTCTTCGTCACTGACGACCGCTGGGAAGTCATCCCCCGGGGCAAGGGCAAAGAGCGCCAGGTCCATAGGGCCCAAAGCGATGCGGGCGGGCTGCACATGGCCCAGTTCCTCGGCGCCGTGCGCACCCGCCAGGCCCCTGGGTGCCTGGTCCAGGATGCCTTCGCCTCAACGACCGCGGTCAAGCTCGCCATGATCTCCTACGACACCGCCTCGAAAATCACCTGGGACGCGCGCAAGGAAGAAATCGTCGCCAACCCCGCCGCCGCCGCCCTGCTCAAACGCGACTACCGCCAACCGTGGAAACATCCCTATCCCTATCACGGCTGAGTCGCCCTCTGGAACGGCGCCGTTCGAGCCAAAACGCGGTCACGCTCCGCTTGCCCTGCGCGTTACACAGCGTTTAGGCGGGCGGTCTTGGCATCTGAAGAATGCGGCGTGGTTCTGTTCTGGACAGCGCATTGGATCAACTTCGCCTTGCAGCAGAGCCCCGGCCTGGGAACGACCGACCGGAGGGACGTGCCGGCCACGCCGGCGCTGGACTACTCGACGCTGCGAAATCACGTCGCGGTTTCAGAGCCGACAGGACCGATGTTCTACCGCCTTATATCGCGATAGCGCAGCCAACTTGGCGCGGACCGAGGGCCGCGTGGTCGCGGCCCGCCTTCGGTTGCCTCCCCCGCCGGCTGACCTGCAGAGACAATCAAAATACAATCCACTGCGATTCAGACAGCGGGGGGGGGGCTCTCTAAATCCCAGATGCCGCTGGTGACTTTCACCCGGGAAGTGCTCCAGTTGGAAGCGCCAGCCCGCGACAAAGCCCTCAAGACAATCCAAGCCTTGGAACAAAATCTCCTGACTTTACCACCCAACCCAAGACCGGCCTAAAACCGTCCATCCCGTTGCCGGCTGCCCAACCCGCCAGATCTTGAGTCCAAGCCACGGCGGTCGGCCGCAGTGTCGCCAAAAACTCCCCCCGCCTATATGCGCCATATTCTTTCCCCCACTGTCTGAATCGCAGTTGGTGGTCTGCAATTCAGACAGTGGGGGAAGGGTGCGTAAAACCGCGTAAACGGGGCTGATTTTCCTCGGGACGCATGTTCAGACGTTTTTTTGCATTTAGTGCATTTTTCCGCTTGCATTCTGTATCTGTTAGTATATAAAAGATTCAGATTGAGCACCGAACTGTCCAGCCTCCGCCAGCAACTCTGGCGAGCCTACGCCGCCTTGGCGCCCGCCCTGCGCCGCCTCCAACGCTCCGACCCGATGGTTCAAGGCTCCTTCTACCTGCTCCGGCGCAAATGCGGCAAACCCAACTGCCGTTGTGCCGCCGGCCAGCTTCACGCCACCTATGTCTTGACCCGCAGTGAGCAAGGCAAGGACCGGCTCTACACAGTCCCAAAAGATCAACGCGCTCGGGTGCGGCAATGGGCCGCCGAGTATCGCCGTTACCAGCGCGCCCGCGCCGTGCTGGTCAAACGGCACTTGCACCTGTTGGCGCTGACGGATCAAATGGCCCAGCAGCGCCTGCTGGTCTGGCCGGACAAGGCGGCCAACCCCAATGCTTGATCTCAATATCGTCGAACACCACCCCCAGCGGGTGCTGGAGGCTTTTCGTCGCGGAGAGTTTGATCAGATCGAAATCGTCGGCCAAGCCGACGAGAAGGAGTTCTTCGAGTTGTGCTTCAAAGAGAAGATTTTGGAGGCCCTGGCCAAAGAGTTTCCCACGCTCCGAAAGAAAGAGGAAGTGCCCTTGTGGTTCTTGCTGGCGGCCAATCTCAGTTTGAAGCTGCACCTGGAGAACTCTTTCCGGGCCTTTGAGCGGGTGGTCCGGTGTGGCGGATTGCTCGGTGCTTTGCCGCCCGAGATCGCTTCCAAGCATTTGGATCCGCAGAGCCAGCAAATCCTGCTGGAGTGCCGCGGGTTCAATGACAAGAACCAGTACACGCGCCACACCCCCTGTGACCACGACACCTTGCGCAAAGGCGTCAAAGATGTCCCGGCCCAACAGTGGATGGATTGGTTCAACGGGCCGGTGCAGCCGATTTTCCAAACCTATGGTTTTTTCGATCCGGCGGGCCTATTTGTGGGCGACGGCAGCTATCTCTTTGTGCCGGACAACCCGGCGTATGAAGGCTCGGTGGTGATGTGGTTTGATGAGCACAATCACCCGGTGGAGTATGAAAAACTCAATGCGCAAGAGCGTAAAAAGGCGCACCGGGAACGTTGCTACAAACTGGTCAGCTTGTTGCATCTGCGCGGGGATTGTTACGTTTATGCCGCGCTGGCGGTCGTGCCGGGCAACGCGCACGAATGCCCGGTGCTCTACCAACTGGTGGAGCAATTTGTGAAGCGGGTCGGCAAAGGCGTGATCAAACTGCTCATCCTGGACCGCGGCTTTATCGATGGCAAAAACATCACCCGCTGCAAGCAGGAGTGGGGTATGGATGTGCTCCTGCCCATGAAGAAGAAGATGGACATCTGGGAAGATGCCTGGGCCTTGGGAAAACGGGGCCCCTGGCAGGAGTTGGCGGCGCCGGTCCCGGAGCCCAAAATCGCCCCGAGCCATCGTCCCGAAGTGATCGTCCGGCGGGAACTCAAACGGCAAAAAACCCTGGCGGCTAAAAAGGCCAAGGAGCCGCCCGCCGATCCGGCCGAGGTGCTGGTCCGCACTGAAATCTGTCCGATCAAAGGCTTTAGCAGTTGGACCGAATGTACCGTGCCGATCCACGTCCTGCTGCTGCGCGAGTCTTACGCCGATGGCCACCAGCACGAGTGGGCTTTAATGACCACCGCCGATTTTACCGATCCCCGCCAGCCCAAGGACCAGTACGAGTTGCGTCCCAAAGTTGAGGAACGGCATCGCGTGTTAAAATGCTTCCACGATCTAAGCGATTTCCGCTCGCGGTGCTTCAACGTGATTGTGGCCCAGGTGGTGTTCATTCTCTTGAGCTACACCTTGCGACAGTGGCAACTTTGGAAATTGCAGCAGGAAGATCTGGCGGGCAAGACGCCTGGCCTGCTGCGGCGGCAGCTCAATATTCATACCCAGTACGTGGTGATCTACCATGAGAATGCTGATACCCAGATGCCGCTGGTGACCTTCACGCGGGAGTTGTTGGAGATGCAACCGGAGGCCCGTGCCAAGGCGCTCATCAAGGTACGGCAACTGGAGCAGAGCTTCCTGACGCCGTTGGAAAACCTGCGCGCGCCCCGCTTTTAGGACAAGGTGGCCAATGGGATGAAGCTGAGTGCCGAGCTCGGTTCAGGTCAGCCCCAATCAGGGGCGGTCGGCGGTGCAGGCGGTCAACCCAAGCGCCTGCGAAACAGGCTGCGCAGGAAGCCGGGAAGAATCTGCCTCAACGCGACCTTGCCGTCGTCGTAAGGCTGCCCTGACGAACCGCCGCCAAGAAGGCAGGCTCCCGCGCCGAATCGTGGAGGGCGTTGCTGCAGGCTTTTACGCGAGCCCGGTTTTTTGGAGGCTCAAGGGCCTGCTCCCGGCCAGGTCTCAGGATGCGGCTGGTTGTCGTTGTTCCAGCGTTTGGCATGAAGTTCGTCTGGCTTAAACGTCGGAGCCCAGGTCTGGGAGTTAGGAGGAGATGTGGGAATCAGGCCAGAGTTGCTGGATTCCACATGCCCATCACAGAACGAGGCATTAGGCTGTGCATGGGGCCGATCTTGTGGCCATTGCACTCCGGGCCAACCGAAGCCAGCAATCACGCCCAGCCCAAGGTCGACTTCGACACCATCCCCGATGGCGATCATGTCGGTTGGGACCAGTACACGCGACTCGGGCAATGCCAAATTATCGGCAGGGTTGCTTCCCATGCCATTATTGGCAGAGCCGCCCAGTCCCAGAAAACCATCTCCCACCATGGCTCTGCCGAAGGCACTCCCAAGTCCGAAGGAAGTCCCAAGCCAGTTGTACGCGTAAGGACCCGAGAATTGGCAGACAAAAAGAGCAGACGGGCTTTCATAGGATGTACCGTCTTGTATCCCGCCGCAATATGGCGCCAAATCTCGTTCCCAGCTTTTTGTACCTCCATTGCCCCACATCGGATACTTTTCAAACTCGTCCACGTAAAGTCTGAGTGCGGTGCCGATCTGCTTGAGATTGCTTTTGCACACGGCGGATCTGGCCGAAGCCTTTGCCCGGTTCAACTTGGGAAGCAACAAGGCCGCAAGCATGGCGATGATCGCAATCACCACCAGAAGTTCGATCAACGTGAGTGCAGAAGTTCCACTTCCACCGTGTACCAAACCGCTCTCTTCGCGGCGCATTTCAGCTGGACCTCTGGCTGGTTTCCTTCCCATCGGAATGAGCGAAGCCAACCCTCTCAATCCGCGTTGTCGATAGTTTTCATGGTTCATAGACGCGAACCCTGTAGAATCTGGCTGATGCGGCCGTGGTGACATCTTCAATCGTGGTCTGACCGTTCGTCGATGAAAAAAACGGGCGATTATCCGGCTGATCCAAAGCGACCCACGATGTCGCATCGAGCAGATTGGTGGTCCATTGCACCTCAAAGGCACGGTTGGCCAGTCGAGGAAAGAGAATTTGCACCGAGGATGCCTTGAGTTGGATGCTGATTCTCCAAGCATCGCCGGGCAGCAACGGGTTGCTGCCGACCAGGTATTCCAGTTGGTTGCTGGCGCCGTCACCATCGGGATCCGCATCGGGCGCGGCCGCCGGAAGGTTGGTCGAGCCGAAGAACGCCAACTGCCAGTCCGCAAAACTTTGGTAATTGGCCAGCCCGTTGGTAATCCACTCGCTCAAAAGATTAACCGCTTCGACGTTCACCACCGTGGTGGCCAGCGGTGGCATTTTCAAGTTGGCAATATTATAGAAGATCATTGAGTGCTCGAGCGAACCAGGAGAAATGACCCGCCCGTTTGGATCAGCAGCGACCGGGAACACCAGCTTGCCGTCGATGATCCCCGCAGCGGCGGTTGGAGTGGTGATGCGCCCATCCCATTTCGCGAGACAATCCGTTCCCGGCTGATGGCACTGGGCACAATTGGCGGCGAGGTAGGAACGAACGCGATATTCGAGGCTCCAGGCAGTGTTGGTCGCGGCCGCCAGGGCGCGCAGGGTATGAATGGCCGTAACGTTGCTGGAGAAATAACCCGCCTGATTGAGAGCCGCTATCTGATTGGCCGTGACTCCAGCATAATCGAAGTCACGATTGAGTTGTGGCGTGTTGAAACCGAGGGCGAAACCGGCCACCGGCAAATGACAACGCAGACATTCTGTGCGGGTGGGATAGTGCCACACTTGAGTATGAGTTTCGCCGTGGTCCTGAATGTCGATGTCCTCCTCGAAACCTTCATCGGCTACCAGGGTGGCGTTGGTCTGCGAGTCATCCCAGCGGTAGGTCACCCCATAGACTCCGTCGGCTGTCCGGACCAGGAAACGAGTTTCCATGCGGCGCGCGGAGCTCGGCACCCCATTGGTTAACTGCAGTTCGAAGTGTTTGATCCAGACCGTGCCGACGGGAAAGGACCAAGGTGCTTCCCGCTCAAAGCCGACCGTCAAGTTGGTGTCGGGCACCGAGAACCAGCGGGTCTTGAGCGCGCCATCGGACCAGAAGGGGACGTTCAGGTCGTAGCGCACAATGCCCGCGTTCGGGGTTAAGTTCACGAGAACGCTGAAGGCCCCGGTATCAGCCAGGGTTGGCGGCAGGGGCGCGGCTGTTGGATCCGTAATGCTCAGCGGCATTCGCAGCGTGGTGTTTGGCGCGCGCCTCAGCGGAGCAGGGGATTGCGCCTCCGAACGCAGCATAAATACGGACAAGTAAAGGACCATGAATAGACCGACGCAGAGCTTCGGCCGCGATAGCGCCTGGGAGAGTTCTGAGTGCGGCAGTCCCTTATGCACCTTACACGGATCGTCGCCCACATTCGCGACAGCTCCGTTAAGACCGGCGTGTTTATAGCCATATGGCCGCGCCCCTCCCACAAGCTCCATCGGAGTGGCATGGCACGGTTGCGAACCGGGTTGATCGCTTGCTGAGAGGCCCAACCATTCCATGCCGCTCCTAATGCAGCTTGACGACAGGATTGGTACGGTTGCGTTGCCATAAACATGTCGCTCCGACTGGAGCTTGGCCGACCTGTTCCTAAGCTCTCCAGGATTCATGTAGGGTGTGGGGTGTTCTTCCGTTTTCGGAATCGCCAACCACCTCGACAGGGCCGCAGGACTAGAGGACTGGCGCACTTCAAGACCTGGCGGAGCTTCGAACCGCTCATCGCCACTGGATATTTTAGGGACCTTGTCCACAAGCCTCCTCGAATCTCACTGGCGCACTGCGCGAAAGTACTGTTGTGTCATCTGTGCTGCATCCAGCGTGATCACCGGCATGGCCATGTTCGTGGTCAGGATATTGGCGAGCGAAGTCCAATCGACCAGGTTGGTGGAAGCTTGCAAGTCGTAGGCGAATCCGATGCCGCCGTTCAGGAACAGTTGGTATTGACCGCCAATCAAACTGCCCTTCAGGCGCGCGGGCTCCGTCACGGTGAGAAACTGTTTGCTCGCGACGTTGTGCAGTTCCTCAACGGTCCCCGAGGGCCACTCGATGCGCACCGTATCGATGTTCGTGGCCTCACCCAAACCGAAGCTGGCCCGGATGTCCGATTGGCCTTCCTGACTGCCGCCGCCGGCAATGTCACGTCGTTGCCAGAAGGTTTTGCCCCCGATGGTTGCTTTGACCCGCACCTTCGCTCCAATGGCCGAACGGTTGGAGGCGGTTCCCACCAGCTTGAAATTGATCCAATGGTTGGTGTTGCCATTGTTGTGGAAGAGGGAATTTGTGCCGTCAGCGTTGGCGATGACGACATCCATGAAGCCATCGTTGTCGTAGTCTGCCCACGCAGCATCGACGGAGTTGATGGTACCGTCATTGACCATACTGCCAGTCTTGATTTTGGTGAACGTGCCATTCCCATTGTTATGATAGAAGGCGTTCTTATCATTGATGTTTATGACAAAGAGGTCGAGGTAGCCGTCGTTGTCATAGTCCACCCAAGTGCAGCCAATCGACTCAAAGATCGTCGCGTTCGTGACGATTTCACCCGTGGTGATCTTCGTGAAAGTGCCATCGCCTTTATTGTGGTATAGCAGGTTTGTTTGACCTGCAACAAACAGGTCCAGGTAGCCGTCATTATCGTAGTCGCCCCACGCACATCCGCGTGAATAACCACCATCGTGCAGGGGAATGCCCGTTTGCGCGGCGGTGAGCTTCGTAAAGCCGCTTGGACCATCGTTATGGAACAGTTGGTTGTCTTCTCCATTGTTATGGGTCACAAAGATGTCGAGTCTCCCGTCGTCATCATAATCCGCCCAGGCACCCGTCCAGGAGGTCTGGAGATCGTTGACAATGCTGCCATTGGTGACTTTGGCAAAGGTCCCGTTTCCTTGATTATGGTAAAGAAAGTTTTTGAGATCGCCCTGAAAAGTACCATTGGCGACAAATACATCCACAAAACCATCGTTGTCGTAGTCCCCCCAGGCCGTGCTGCCGGAAAAGCTGTGCTCGCTGAGGATCGGGCCAACGACCGCCGCGTTGGTCAGGCGAAGGAAAGTGCCGTTCCCTTCGTTGTGAAAGAGACCGACCCCTAGATCGCGTGCGCTCACCGAATAGAGATCCAGGAAACCGTCATTGTCATAATCTGCCCAGGCGCCAAAACCATAACTTAGGCCGCCAATCACATTGGTCAGGACCCGCTCGAACGTGCCGTCGCCCTTATTTCGATAGAGGAAGTCAACCGGCGAATTTATATTGCCCACTAATAGATCCGGGAAGCCATCGTTCTCGTAATCGCCCCAGGCGACGCCGGCTGCCGTGCCCGTATCCGTGACGATCGGACCCGTGGCAATCATTGTGAAAGTCGGGTCCACGTCGAGTCTCGCCACCAGGCTGGTCACAGAACCGGAACTATCGGTCACCACCACCGAATACCCGCCGGCGCTAACCACTTGGATGTTGGTCAAAATGAGGGTGCGCTTGATTTCACGCGCGATCTCAGCGTCGTTGAAATGCCACTGGTAGGAAAGCGGGGCGATGCCGGACGCGAAGACCTGGATGGTGAGGTTGGCGCCCAGACTCACCGAGGCATCCTTGGGTTGCGTTGTGAAGACGGGTAGAGCGAAAGCTGCGCCTGAAGTTCCCAGCCAAATGAGAATTACGGCGATGTTGCTTTGTATTCGTGTATTCATGTCGGTTTCCAGATTGCAAGTGTTGCGGATTGGTCCAAGACGCGAGCCGTGGGACGTGAACCGTCCCGCGGCCCCGGTAAGGATTTATTTCCCGGCGACTATGCGTTTGAATGAGCCCACACCCGGTTGCGGGAATGAGGCCAACAGGTTGCCATCAGCATCGTAAATGTATACCGTCCCAGTGACCGCGAGCTGGTCTGAGGTGCGATTCAGCTTGATGGTCAGAACTAGTTTTACCAGCCCGTAAACTCCACGCTTTGGCCGCTGCGAAGCACAACCACGGTGGACACGAACTCGTCGTTGCCTGTCCGTTTCCATTCGCCGTGCCCGGTGCTCGCAAGCTCGAACATGCCCGGCCCGGTTGATACGGTCACGGGTCTGGAGAAAATCGCGCTCCCGTCGGCCATAAAGCTCACCAGAGCCGGTGCCAGCGTGGATCCGGCATTGCCGACCCAGGTGCCAGCCAGTTGTTTAGCCTCAGGTTCGTTCCGACCGGAATCGGCGCGTAAGAGGGGGGCCGTGAGGCCTAGTGCCGTTACGGCTATAATGGATAGGAATCTTGTCTTGGTCAGGCGTGCCAGCCCGGTTGATTGGTTTAATGTGTTCATCATACGATTTGTTCTTTCTCTGTTTTTTGTGATTTTGTTTTCCGCAGGCATTCGCGCCTGACCGGTTTACGGTTCATTGGTTACTACAGGAGCGCGCGGGCAGGGTTACAGGAGCGCAGTCGAATAGTGCGGAGGCATGAACGAACCGCGTGCGCGTTGCGCAGATCGCGCCAACAACATAAAGGATTAGGATCAATTGCGGTTCATCCGGGGGGCGCACAAGCTCCAGTCGGAGCGACAGGTTTATAGCAACGCAACCGTACAAAACCTGACGTCAAGCTCCTTTAGGAGTGGCATGGAGGGCTTGGACCTCTGTGTGAACCGTACTCTCGTGTGGCCGATGATCCGTATAAGGAGCCGCACGGCAGCCGACGCTACCAGTGCTCGACCGGAGAGCGCACTAGCATCCAAATCAGGTCCTGCTTATCAAGCGGGTTCACAGTCTGAAGGAAGAAGGGGGGCGGGCCCGGGGTCCATTTCCGGTTTGGCCAAAGCCATTTGTGATGTTCGACGTGGCCGTCTGCAAAGGCGATATTGGCACCTTGGTCATGGCGAACCGCCGGAAGATTATCCCAACCCGGGTCTTGGCCGAACGCTAACACTGGTACTTCGGCGGCAGTCAGTGCGCCTGGATTGGTATTCCAGAGGCCATCATCGATGCTCTCTTCGTGCTCGTCGATGAAGACGAAAGTTCCTGACGGTGGCGGGTGGACAATCCGCGAAAGCTTTTGCGGCATGTTCTTGAAACCACTGGGACCCCAACCGCCAGGCAGGCCAGCATCCTGGGAGGAATTCAGCCAACCGTTGAGCGTATAACTCCGCGTACGCAACAGGCCCTGGTCGCCAATCACTGTCGACCGGTCCGCCGGGCAACGATAGGCACCCACAGCCGGAGTGTACCGGAACATGACGCCCAAGATAATATTGCTGATCGACCGATCTTGCCTTGCGTTGCCGAGGACCCACGAACCAGGTTGGTTCACCCAGTTCACTGAGATACTTCCGGCCAGGCGATCATCGTTGTCGGCCGCATACAGTGTCCATCCCAGCAAAAGCTGTTTCAGATTGCTCTGGCACACAACCGATTGGCCTTTGGCTTTGGCTTGTGACAGTGCCGGGAGCAGCAGGCCCGCCAGGATCGCGATGATCGCGATAACGACCAGTAACTCGGTGAGGGTAAAAGCGGGTTTGTAGCGGCGGCGCTGGTGCGCGCCGTTAGCGGCCTTGTGGCAGAGTACGGCACTCTGCCGAGCCGCCGCTACAAACTTCGGGACCGGCCAGAAGACAGATTTCGTTTTCATCGTTTCTTCGTCTCGCTTTTCTCCGAGGCAGTGATCTCGCCGAATTTCGCAGCAGGCCAGAGCCTGGCCGTTCCGTCGGAGCCGCAGGTGGCCATGAGGTTCCCATCCGGCGAGAACGCCACCGAATTGTCCCCTCCGCCGCCAGGAGCGAGCAGCAATGCGACCTGGTAGTTCGCTAGAGACCAAAAACGGATGGTCCCGTCCCAACTCGTCGAGACCAGCGTCTTGTCATCGGGCGCGAAAGCCAATCCAAACACCCAATCCGTATGGCCCTCCAGTTGCCGCGTGAATCCACCCCTCCGCACCTCGTAGAGCACGACTCGGTTGTCTTTGCCTCCCGAAGCCAACCAAGTTCCGTGATGAGAGAAACAAAGCGCATTAATTTCATCCGAATGTTCATAGAACCAGCGTATCCGGCGCCCGGTGACAAAATCCCAGATGGATACCTCGCCGTTCCCCATTCCCAGAGCGAGCCTATTCCCATCCGGGGAGAAGACCACACTGTGCACGTCGTTGGTCGGGGCGGCCGCCAGCAGGTTGGTCCATGTGCCGGTTTGCAGATCCCAAAACCGCAGATCTCCGCACCCGACTGCGAGGAGAGGCTTCGACGGATGAAAAGCAATCGAGCCGCGGTAATCCACTTTGTGCAGGTTCCGAATTCTCTTTATTGGCGAAATGCTCCATATCTGCACGTCATCGTAATCTCCAACCGTCGCGACAAGTTTGCCATCCGGTGAAAACTTCACTCCGCGGCAGGCCCCCAAGTGCTCACCGACGTTTCCAACCCGCCGTTGGCTCGCCGCATCCCACAAGACCGCCGTTCGGCCGTTAAAGTCAGCAACAGCGAGAAGCCTGCCGTCAGGCGAGAAGGACACTTCGTCCGTCCAATCCGGATGGTGCAGGATATTGGTGGATCCCTTCGCAGACACGTCCCACACTTTCACGGTTCCGTCGACACTTCCGGTGTAAAGTTCGTTTCCATCTCTGGAAAACATCACCGACCTCACGGTGCCGATATGGCCATGCAAAAAAGTGGGGGGCAATTCCAACCTGGCGAGGTTCCAGAGGCGGACTGTGTGATCGGTTTGCCCGCTGGCCAGCCGCAGACCATCGGGAGAGAATGCCAAATCACCGAACCCCCCGCCCCGGTCAGGGAGGTCAGCGAGCAGACGGCCGTCGGGGAAGCTCCGCACATGGATATGAGCGTCGCCGCCTCGGGAGACGAGTTTGCCTCCAGCACGGTCGAATGCCAGGAAGGCAACGCTCGCGGCATGACCCGTAAACACGTTGGCTGGTTTGAGTTTCGGTACTTCGAGAATATGAATCTTAGTTCCAAGGGTACCACAGGCTAAATACCTCGAATCCGGGCTGAACGCCAGACTCTCAATATTCTCCTTTTCGCCGAGACTGAATGCGGGGCCGACCGGCTTGCCAGTCTTCACGGCAAAGATTTGGACCGTGCTGAGCGCAGTATTACTGCCCGAGGCGGCGAGCATTGACCCGTCCCACGAGAGCGCAAACGCGCCGCCGCCCAGCCCGGGGGCCAACCCGCCGCCCAACAACTCCTCCCCGGCGGGCGAGAGAGCTTTGATTCTATCCGTGTGGTACGCGACCAGGCCCGGCTGGTCTCCGGACATGGATAGCCCGTCAATGGCGTTCGTACCGACGGCGAGGATCTGGACCTCGCGGTGCTTCTGCCGGTCCACCCATTTGAGTGAATCGCCGCTGGCGGCGATCAACGTCTGACCGTCGGCGGCCAGCGCCAAACCGTGATGAACGCCGGCGAAATGGACGTTCGTAAGGGTGACGCGACTTTCATCCTGGCAAAGCCTCCACAGGTAACGCCACTCAAAGCCGCGCAGGTCTTCTTTGCCTGCCTGAGGCAAATGCGCCCGGAGCAGCTTCTGAGCACGTTGCAGGCTGCCTTCGTTCCAAGCCTGGTATGCCAGGTTCATATCTGCGGTGTAAAGGTTTCTAGTCGTTAGTGATTCGCTAACGGTCGCGCGTCGCCACTGCCAGAGCACTCCTGTCAGACCGAGAGCAAACACCAGGTGCAGGGCCAAGATGAGCCCGGCCAGCGCGGGTTTGCGCCGGCACCAGCGCCAGGCGCGTTCTGCGCGCGTGATGGGCCGCGCGTGTATCGGTTCATGGCGAAGAAAACGGCCGAGTTCGTCGGCTAATTCCTGAGCGCTTTGGTAGCGTTTGGCCGGCTCCTTTTCGAGGCATTTGACGCAAATCGTTTCGAGGTCGGGCGGGACACGCGGGATGAGCAAGTGCGGCGCCAGCGGATCGGTGTCTGCCAATTGTCGCAACACCTCCGTCAGTGTCTTGCCTTGAAAGGGCGGACGCCCGGTCAGCAGGTGGTAGAGAATAGCGCCCAGCGAATAAACATCGCTGCGCTTGCCCACCGTGCCACGTTTGGCCTTCGCCTGTTCCGGCGACATGTAGTTCGGCGAGCCGAGCAACTGGCCGCTGAGGGTCAAGTCCGTCTCGGCTTCCAGCCGCTTGGCCAGACCAAAGTCCGTCACCCGCGGCTGGTCGGTCGCCGAATCAACGAGCACGTTTGAGGGTTTGAGATCGCGGTGCAGCACATTCCGCTCGTGCGCAAAGTGGATCGCCTCCGCCACGGTCTTGAGATATGTAGCCGCCTGCCGGGCCGGCAGCGGGCCTTTGGCGACAAGTTGCGCCAGCGTCAGGCCCTCGACAAAATCCATCGCGAAGAAGTGCTGGCCTTCGGCGAAGCCGACTTCGTGAATCGCGACGATGTTCGGGTGTTGCAGGCTCGCGGCGGCGGCGGCTTCGGTGCGGAAACGTTGAACGAAATCCTTTCCCGCCAACGGCCCGGCCAAAAGCATCTTCACCGCGACGATCCGGTCCAGGCTCACCTGCCGCGCTCGATAGACGATGCCCATCCCGCCCCGCGCGATCTCCTCCAACAGCTCGTAATCACCAAAGCGGCCGACTTCTTCTGTATTGCTGGAGCGGTTGGACTTCGCTCCCAAAGCGGGGAAATGCGATTCGTCTTCCCGATCGTCGAGGGGTTCCGTCATCGGCCCGAGGCCCGGCTTGAGCAGGCAGTTGCCACACACCCCTTCCAAGGAGTAAACGCTCAATACCACCCCGCATTGGGCGCAATGACGAGGCTCGGCGATCAAGCTTTGTTTCATTTCAATGAATGCTTCCGCCCTTTACTACAGCACAGCAAGCGGGAGGTTACACCAAGGCGGGCCGCGTGACTCGGCATTCATGCGGTCAACACCGCAATTAAATGCTGCAACTCCTCGTCAACTTCACCAGGAGTCGCGACGGTCTGGGCTATTTCCGCGCGCAGGAGTTCGCGGTAGCGGCCGCGGAGGCGATGCACCGCGACCTTCACCGCCCCCTCCGTCAACCCCAACAGCGGGGCCACTTCGGCGTAAGAGAGAGTGGTCTGCTCACCCCAGATAAAGGCTTTCAGGGCCTCAAAAACCGGCAGTCGATCTGCGGCCGCATAGCCCTCGCGCAAACGGGCGACTACGGCTTCAATTAGCGTGACCGCCCAGCGTTTCTCGTAAACCTGGTCGAGCGTCAGCGCCTGAACTGGTTCCGCTGCGTAACGGCTTTCCGCGATGTCGGCGTCCAGGTGAATGAAAGACTGCCCGCCGCCTCGCTTCTGGGCCCGCGCCTTCTCCCATTCGTTCACCAGAAAATGTTTGAGCGATTTCAACAGAAATGCGCGGAACTTGCCGCGGTCCGGATCCGCCAAGCGCAGGTACTTCTTTTCCAGCAGGCGCGCGAAAAGCTCCTGGGTCAAGTCCTGGGCATCATGCGGACTTTGTCCCTGCCTGCGAACGTAAACGTAAAGCGGATACCAGTAAGAGCGGCAGAGTTTTTCGAGCGCCTGCTGCGCGCCCGGCACCGAGCTGTGCCCCGCCGCCAGGACCACGCTCCAGTGGGTCGTCTCAAAAGCGGCTGGGGGACAGGCTGAAAGCGGGACGACCACAGGATTGGAGTTGGGCACCGCCAAATCTAGCACAGCCCACGCGGAATACAAGATAAAGGGTGAAAAACCTGCGGTTCCGAATAACCCGTTCGCCCGGCGAAAGCGGCGCCGGGAGGGAAAATCCTTGGTGGAGGCGGCTGGCAGAGGGGCACGATGGGGGGGCCGTGCAGGGTGTGCCGGAGGACGGGGATTAGATTGTCAGCGGGATCGGGCGGACTGCTTTCGGCGCGGTCAGTTCAGGCCGAGCTGAAGGGGATTTGACCCAGGGGAGGCAAGTCCGGGGGCAACCGACAAGTCCGAAGGCCTTCCCAAAGGGCACGGGCCAAGCCTTGCTCGGTGGCCCGGCGTGCCCAGTCATAGAGCCGACGTAGGCCCCCATGACAGGTCAGGGTCCAGAGGACCTCAGCGACCTGCATCATGGTGTAGTAGTTTTTGGAGGCAGTGGCATTGGCGCAGAAAACATGTGCCAGCCCGATCCCGTTGTTTTTTTGGGCATTAAACGTGTCTTCGATCAGGTGCCTTTCTCGGCCGCCGCTGTTGACCACGGCGGCCACGCGCTGGGGCGTGAGATTGGAGAAATTGGTGATATAGGCGTAGAGGGTTGCGCTGGGCTCGTTGGTGATTTCCCCCTGGAGGATGACGTTGGTCTGGTGCTCGCCCAGCATGACGTTCTCGACCCAGCGAAAGTCCTTCCGTCCCTCTTTGCCGCCTAGTCCGAGCAAGCAGCGGAGCCGGTTGGTCCGGTGCAGAGGCAGCAGGTGGATCGTCTCCTCCCAGGTGGTGGGCTGGCGGCCTTCCTTGAGGGTCAGGACATACCTCCAATCAAACTGCTTGCAGGTCACCACGACGGCTTGGCAGCAATAGAGCGCGTCGGCCACCAGGCAGATCGATAGTGATGGCGCAATCAACCAACGGGAATTATTAGTGGGGAGCAACCCTTTGCTGGGAGGGCGAACACTTCCTTTCGCGGGGAGCATTGCCGTGCGATTTCCAATCGAGGCGAGGGTCGGTTCTCGACTATCGCCAAAATGGAAGGTTTTGCCATCGACTTGATTCGTAAGTCGTTGATGCAGCTTGGGATTGGCAGTGGCCAAAACCGTAGATTGAAACTGAAGCGGGCCTAAACCGGTCGCGCCCCCGCTGCCCCCGGCCCGTAACTCCGTCCAAAAGGAAGACCCGAGAGCAAAAAAGAGCCAGTACAGCCAATACAGCCAATGGAGCATTTGCATCCGCACCCCCAATTATGCCAAAACCTTGCGCATGAACGAGACAGAAGCCGCAGGATTCAAAACGCAACGTCTGCTGTTATCAAGGATGCAGGCGCAAGTGTCGAGCCGTCGGCGGCGAGCGAGCGAGCCCCCCTCGCCCCTCGCGCGCCCGATTGCTCACCGATCCAGGTCCAAGCCCGCCTCCAACGGTTTTAAGCAATTCTAACCAATTATGACCTCCCGCCCCCTCACGGCAACACCCCAATTCGCTCGCGGCCCTCGAGCAATTCCTTCTCTGCGCTCTTGGCGTCTCTGCGTTTCAACAGCCCACCGAACCCGCCGGCCCGTCCCCATCCAGTTGCCACCGTCCCTTCCCCCGCGCTCTGTGGAGTGTGGCCTATTGGCTATCGCCTATCGGCTATTGCCTATACCCTCCCCGCCCTCCGTGGACTGTGGACCGTGGATCGTGCCAGGTTCGATCCAACCCGATCCAACCTAATCCGACTCAAATCAAGGTGAAATCGAGAAAAATATTTGCCGGCCGGGCTGGCGCTGAAAGTGGATCATTCCCCCTCCCATGCGCTCCGAGCGCTCATGAGGGGGAAAGCGCCACTGCCAAGGACTTTTGGTGGCTTGCGATTTTCGGAGCCAAATTCCCCCTCACCCTGGCCCTCTCCCCGAGGAGAGGGAGCAGCAATCGCCAACTCGTGGGGCGCGACGCGCATTTGGAACGTGCCGCCGGTCGAGTTAAACACAACGTGCTCGCCCCGGCAGCCGCCAACATCTGGACGCGCAGCTTTACGACCTGCCAACAGCGGCAGCCGCTTGCCGGCGCGCCCCACGGTCGCCTAACCGAGGCGGCTCGACGGACCTTGTCACTGGCCCTGGGAGGATGTTCGGGAACCATTTGACATCCTGGCAACTGCTGCATAAGCTTCGAGCGTATTGATGACTTTCTCACGGACGCTGCTCGTCGTCAGCATTGGTTTGCTCCCCGGTTTCAGGCTCTCGGCGCAATCCCTTCTGCCCGCGGACGCGGGCACGACGGTCAATGGTTTCCAGGATGGCTTCTCCGGGAGCGCCCTGGGAACGAACTGGGTTGTGTGCGGAGCGAACGTCTATTTTGTGAGCGGTGGGCTTTTGCACGTCGCCGCGGCGGGGGGCAATCCCAGCCACCTGCTCTATGAGTTGCGGGGCTACAACGGCACGGTGCAGGAAATGCTGGCGCGCATCCGCGTCCTCAATTTCGCGTCGGGCGGCGGGTGCGGGGGCGGCCTGGGCGTGGGCGTTGACCCCGCTTCGAGCCTGGGGATCAATTATCTGTTTCAGAACGCCAAC
>Ga0187873_1000962_pt1 | contig 25882 bp, 32 predicted proteins | sample June2016WEW_16_1_2_FD_133012 | JGI IMG/M metagenome (GOLD analysis project Ga0187873, IMG submission 133012) | Peatland microbial communities from SPRUCE experiment site at the Marcell Experimental Forest, Minnesota, USA - June2016WEW_16_100 | ecosystem: Environmental > Terrestrial > Soil >...
CGTTCGGTGGTGACGGCGTATATTCAGGTTTTGAAGAGCTCGGTGTATTTTTTCATAAGTATCTGGGAGTTTTAAGAGGTGGCTGTCCTGTATTTGATCAAATTTAGGTAACTCGAATGAAAAGTGTTTTATCTCAACAAGATTTTTTGAAGCAAGTTGAGAAAATAAGCAAAAAGCAAAAGGAGAACTACTTTGGGAATTGACGATAAAGTAACGAGGATAATTAAGTGCGACGGACCCGATTGCCCCAACGAGGTGTCATTCGATCCGCGCGATCAGAAGGCGATCAGCGAGTTGCCAGCGTGGCTGCGGACGACTCGTACGATCACTCTGGGAAACAATGCTCGGTTTTCGTATTGCTCCGATGTGTGTGAAGTTAAGGGCGCTACGACGGGCAATCATAACGTCCCGGAACCGAAGCAGATTCAGGAAGCGGGCTCTGTTGATTTGCAGCGCGCGATCGCTGAGAAGCAGATCGCCGATGCGATGAAGACGAAAGAAACAAAAGTAACTTTGGAGTAATCGATGCAGACCCTGGTGATTGTTCGAGGACTTCTCAAGCGGCCCGACGGACCCAATCTAACGAAAGGGCAAGCGTTTCTCGTTGAGCACCCGACTGAAGAGGTGCTTGGGGAGAGGATGCAAGCTGTCTTAGGAGAAGTCCTCACGTATCAAGGGTTAACAATAGTTGCAGACGAGAACAAGCCAAAGAGTCTTGATAATCTAGAATTTTGGCCGATGCACAATTTCCGTCGAATATGGTTGGAGCGGAAAGACCTCATTCGGCCATACGTTGAAGAAAAAGGACCAGCTCAATGAGTAACTTCTACGTGGTCGGAGAGATCAGTCCCGCAATGGCCACCTCGTTCTTTAGGGGAGCAGCCGGTCGGTTTATCACAGATGTTGTGATATCTTCGCATGGTGGAGACACCGGTTTGACCTACGGGATGTTCGATGTGATCAAGCACCAGGAGATCAACACGCATGTGGTGGGGCTTGCCCAGTCGGCTGCGGCTGTACTGCTCCAGGCTGGCAAGTGGCGAACCATGACCAACAGCAGCTTGCTGCTGTTCCATCGTGCAGAAGAAGGCGTTTCTGATCAGGAGTTTCGGTTGTTTACCCAGCTTGTTGAAATGGCTGCGCAGCGCGCTGGGCTTCCGTTCATAGAAGCGATCGGGATGTTTGACGATAAGTTTATCAATGCGAATCGGGCCCTGGAGTTGGGCCTGATCGATGAAATTGCGGAAGATGCAAAAGTCATGAGGTGGATAGATGGGGAAAGTGATCGAGATAGACAGTCAGAAAAACCTCCCGAGCAGCCATGTGCGCTGCTGCGGGAAGGAAGTACCGGCGAATCTGAAACCCGATCGTAAGACGCAGCTTGACGACGCAACGTCAGCATTCTATTTTTCGCGGCTGCCAAGGGAAGAGCGTATTGCCAAGACTCTTCAATGGGCCTGTTTAGGGGGAATGACACTTCTTGAGTCTGCGCAGGCTTTACTTCCTTTCAGAGATTGGTCTGATTTGATGGAAGTTGCTACAAGAATTGCTCCATATGCAGTTAAAGATTTTGCGGTGCGTCCAGGGAAACTGTAGTGGCGCGCCGAAGAGTTACCAGAGACAAAGACGAGATTGAATATCGTCTTCTGGAACTAGTTCGTCACGCGCGAGCGTGGGGTCCAGAGGAAATCAAAGCACGGCTTTTTGCGATTCTTATGCTCGCGAAGATGTGGGGCGTTGATTTGTCCAACGCTCTTATTGACAGCGCTTTAGAGAATCTCAAGGTGCCGCGAGTTACGCTTCGGGGATCATATCCTACAAAAGAAAAGACACCCGAAGAAGTGGTGCCAGTTCCTGAGAAAAAAGACTTGACACCGAAACTAGAAGGTGGTATTCTCGCAGAGATGGGATACGGAGAAGAAGATGGCGACCAAAAAGATTAAGTATATCCCGATGGAAGACACGTTGAATATTGCGGAGGGGTTTCCTCCCCAATGGCGTGTCGAGGCTCTTGACACCGATACCGGGGGCGTGTATATCGCTATATTTGACGGCCCGGGAGCGCAGTTGAGAGCTGTTGAGTACGCCGCATTCAAGAATGGTGCAATGCCTGCGGTCGTTCCCGGTCTTGAAAAGCCGGCGGCAAGTCTTCGCATAAAAATCAAAGACGGCACCGAGACGACTTTGTATTTCAGCGGGATTTACTGGACCCAAGACATAAAGCGGAGAACAGTTACCGCTCACGAAAAGCGTTCGATCGTTCCGGTCGACGAAGAGTCGATGGATTCACTAGGAGCATAATCATGTTAATAGCCGCTTTTGACCTGGAGACAACCGGGCTGGACCGCAACCAGGATCGCGTCACCGAAGTGGGCGCCATTCTGTACAGTACTACCCGTAAGCATCCGTTGATGAGCGAGGGGTATCTGGTCGACAATGAGATCAAGATTCCCAAGAACATCACCGACCTTACCGGTATCAGTACCGGCATGGTGGAAAAGTTCGGGCTTACTTCGTCCGACGCCTTGGCGCGGTTGCAGAACATTTTTGATCTCGCGGAGACGATCGCGGGCAAGAACATTCGGGACTTCGATCTTCCGTTCTACAAGAACTGGTGCCTGCGCGAGAAGGTTGATCCGATTGAGAAGCCGGTGATCGATATTGAAACTGATCTCCCGGGTGCGCAACAGAATAGGCTGTCGTACATGATGGCCGATCACGGGAAGCTGAATCCATTTCCACACCAGGCGCTGTGCGATGCCTTGTCAGTGTTGTGCTTGATCGAGGAGTACCCGCTGGACAAGGTTATGGAGCGCGCGCTGTCTCCGCGGATGGCCCTGCAAGCGATAGTGACATTCGATACGAACTACAAAGCCAAGGACGCCAAGTATCGGTGGGATCCAAATACGAAGGTGTGGTATAAAAATTTGAAGGAGCAGGACGTGGAAGCCGAGACGAAGGCTGTGCCTTTTGATGTCAAGCGCATCCCATACGTCGAACAACATTGAGTTTCGGGCACAAGCCTGAATGCAAAGACAAAATGAAAAAGGAGCAATGCTTATGCTAGTCTCAGGAAGCAACAAAGTCTACGAGCAACCGAAGGGTGGTTTGTATGAAGGCGTTCTCGCAGACGTGATCGACCTCGGGATGGTCCAAGGGATGTATGGAATCAAGCCTCGGACGCGTCTTATTTGGATTCTCAACGCGACGGATTCGGAAGGAAACTTCTTCCGTGTGCAGAAATCCTACAACGCAGTTCTTCACGAGAAGTCAAACTTGTATGCCGATGTTCGGGATATGCTTGGTGCAGCCCCGTCCATTCCGTACGAATTGGACCTTCTCATTGGCAAGAATTTTCAACTGGTGATCGTGCCTGCGACCAAGAAAGACGGCACACCGTGTGTCAATGTCAAGGCAATTCTGGCCCCCAAGTCTGGTCAGAACTTCCAGATTCCTGCCGACTTTGTTCGGAACAAGGATCGTTCGAAAACTCAACAGCCAAACACTCAAGCAGCCCGTCCAGCAACCGCCGCCCCCGCGCAGCCCGCGGCGTCGGTACAAGCACCAGCGGCACCGCCCGTGGAAACAGCTGATGAGGATTTACCCTTTTGATTAAGACTTGTTTTAAGTGTAATGTTCCTAAGCCGATCGAAGATTTCTACGAGCACCGTGGTATGTCTGACGGTCGGCTTGGGAAGTGTATTGAGTGTTGCAAGAAAGAAGCAAACAAAAGACGCAGCGAAAAACTCAAAGAGATTCAGGAATATGACCGTAGACGATCGAGTTTACCTCACCGCATCGCGTTACGAGTGAAGTATTTCAAAGATCATCAATTCGGTAAAGAGAGGAGAGCACGACAGGCTGTAGCAAATGCCGTTAGAGATAGGCGGTTGGTGAAGACGCCTTGTGTTGTTTGTGGGGCAGAAAAAGTTGAATCACATCACGAAGATTATGACAAACCGTTAGAGGTGATTTGGCTCTGCAAAAAGCACCACGTAGAGGCAGATAGAATTCGGAGAGAAAATGTCCTTTAAGGATTTAGCTTTACCTCTCGCAATGAGGGGTGTCCGGGTAGCAAGACTCCACCCCCGGAGTAAGATCCCCCTGGAGAAAAATTTTCAGAATCTCGCTACAACTGATGTTGATAAGATTTTGGCGTGGGATTCGGAGACGCCCGGGGCAAACTGTGCGTGTATAGCAAAACCTGACGGCGTTTGTTTCTTTGAGTCGGATGTTCCTGGCACCATGGAACGGTATGAAAAGGAAACCGGCACGTCGGTAAAAACGTTTACTGTGCAATCTCGACCCGGTCGGTTGCACTATTACTTTTTACAAACGGACGAAACAAGAGAGTGTGGAAATATTATTCAGTCTTCGAAAGGTGGTGCGACTGGTCTTCCTTTCGGATCATTTCGTCAGGCTAACGAATTTGTGGTGGCGCCCGGATCTACTCATCCGGATACCGGTCTTAAGTACGAAATTTTTGACTCTTCTCCGATTATCTCCGCTCCCAATGGGTTCGCGGGTTGGCTGTCTGCTCAACGATCTAAACCACCCGCAGCGAATCCTGAAACAACTGAAATAGGGCCGATTCTTGAGGGTGGTCGTGACAACACGTTGACATCGATCGGTGGAAAGCTGCGGCATGCGGGATTGGACTACGCGGAAATTGAAGCCGCGCTGCTGCGCATCAACGAAGAGCGTTGCAAGCCGCCCATGACCGTTGACGACGTGAAGCGCATTGCGTGCAGCGTGTCAAGGTATCCAAAAGATGATTTGAGTCCCACCGTGTTGATTGGTGGTGTTCCTGCCGGCCAGACAGTGGTGGCATCGTATGCACAAGCAAACGTCGAACAAGCACAGGTTGCGATTGAGACAGTTTCAGCCGCAGAGGCCGAAGGCCAGGAAGTTCGTGAAGAAGAGTTCGAGTATCCATACTGGTGCTGGAACGGGACACTGTACGAAGACTTCGCACAGTTGTGCGGCGAAAATAACGTGGTCCCGAAAGAGTACATGATCGAATCTATCAAGACGGTCGTAGGAGCAATATGCGGACACCGAATTTTTCCGTACAAGACCCCCAGTCAAGAATCAAGATTCTATACCGTCCTCATCGGTCCTGGGGGCACTGGGAAGACCTCTGCCGCACGATGGGCGCGCGACCTGTTTATTGGAACGGGTCTGTTGTACGAACTGAGTCAGAATGGCGGTTACTCGAACATTGGATGTGCTCAGGGAAGTTTTGCTTCGTCCTCCGGTTTGATAAAGAATGGTTTCTCGAGGCATTCCCGTATTCTTCAATTCTACGACGAAGCGACGACGATGATCGAGAAGTTTGGTATCACCGGCTCTGGAGATTCTTTTCTCGACGCGCAGAATCAGCTTTACGAGGCTGGCGCGATGCCGCAATTGACCACGAAAGAGCACAAGGACGAGAGCCCGCTGCGAGCCGGCCAACTGGTCCACAATAGTATTCTGTCCTGCACCACGAAAGAAAAGTGGGCGTCTTCATTCGTGAAGACCAATTCCGAAAGTAGCGGATTCTTTCAGCGGTTGAATGTCATTACCAACGACTCGGAAGACACGGTCGCCAATTTCATGGATCCAGACCTCACGGCATTGCGTGATAGCTTCGTGAAGAAGATTCAGCCTTTGGAGTATCAGAATGTCGTGGTGATGAAATTACCCGAAGCTTCAGATATGCTTGAGAAGTGGTACAAAGAAAAGCGCGCAGAGTTTAGAGAGATGCCGACAGACGTTACCGGCCGAATTCAAGTTCTCGTGCAGCGCAACGCATCACATTTGGCGTGGCTTATGGCTGGAGACATTGTCCCCGATCCTGACAAGGCGAACGAGCCTATTGAAGTGGTTTGCGATGAAGACATTATGTCGCGCGCACTCGCGTTAGCGGAGTATCAGATTGGTGCCCGCCACGCGCACCAGCCAGCCCCCGGGAAGAACGACTGGGCCATCGTCGAGAACATGATTAAGATCACGATCAAACGGAAGGGCGCTATGCAGCGCAGCAAGCTACATCGTGAGATTCGCGCCGACAAATATGGAATCAACGCCTTTGATAAGGCAATCACAAACCTTGTACAAGAGGGCATCGTGGCCATTTGTCAGAAAGAAGGAGAAACAAAAAGAGGAAGGAAAGCACAAATAATTAAATGGGTGAATGAGTGAAACACAAACTGCACGTCGATTATGAATCGCGATCACCGCTCAATTTAGAAGATGTGGGCGTCGATGCTTACTTCTCCCATCCCAAAACTGAATTAATCCTGTTGGCTTATGCGTTTGATGACGGCCCGGTTGAAGTCTGTGACCTCACCAAAGACCCTCTCCCTCAGAAAGTAAAGGAAGCTTTTGCTGATCCGGACGTGACGAAATGTGCGTGGAACGTTAGCTTTGAGCGTACCGGCACAGAGAAGAAACTTGGGATATTCGTTCCGTTCGAACAGTGGGAAGATCCGTCTGTTGGCGCTCGCTATTTGTCGATGCCCGGGAAATTAGATAGCGTTGGCGAGATCATGGGTATGCCTCCCCACCTAAGGAAGTTAGAAGCCGTAGGCGCGCCATTGCGGCATCTGTTTGGTGAACCGCGGCCGATCAAAAAGAAAAAAGAAGCTTCGGACATAAACTCTCTTTTCGATGTGTCTCCTATAGCTGGTCGAGAAGTGGAATACATGTTTGCAGATGCAGTTTCCCATCCGAAAGAGTGGGAACAGTTCGTTGAGTATTGTCGCCAGGACGTGGTCGCGGAACGGGCAATCGGTCGTATCGTTAATAAGTTCCCGCTCACTGGCAACGAAACGAAGATGTGGCATCTTGATCAGAAGATCAATTACGTCGGCATCATGGCTGACAAGGCATTCGCGACGAATTGTTTTGAGTTGGCGGCACGAGATAAGAAGTACTACGGCGACCTTCTGAAAGAGATTACGCACCTGGAGAATCCAAACTCGAATCCTCAGATGATGCGGTGGGTTCAGGCGCGCGGCTATCCGTTCAACTCTCTACGCAAAGAGCCTGTCAACGCCGCACTTACGGACCCCGAAGTTCGGTTGACGGAAGAGTGCCGCGACGTTCTCGGGAAACTGAAGTACTCCAAGAAGACTTCGTACACAAAGCTGGAGGCCATCACTCTAGCACTGGGCCCGGACATGCGGCTGCGCGATCAGTTTCTGTTTCTCGGTTCTCCGCGTGCGGGCCGGTGGGCCGGCCGCAACGTGCAGTTGCAGAACATGGCGCGGCCAATCAAGGCTCTCGAAAAGAAAGGTGCGCTCGAAGCCGCTGTGGAGTTGATCCGCCAACTGGACTATCAAGGAATTCGTGATCGGTTTCCGAAGGATCCTGTTATTGATGTCATGACGTCTTGCATTCGGTCGGCATTCATCGCCGCTCCGGGACACAGGCTGGACGTAGGAGACTTGAACGCGATTGAAAACCGCGTGCTCGGGTGGCTGGCAGATGAGCAGAAGATCCTTGACGTGTTCCGCAGAGGTCGTTGTCCGTATCTTGCCTTTGCTGCGATGATGTACAACATCCCATATGAAGTCCTCAAATCCGCGTACGATAAGGGAGATGAGGATGCGAAGGAGAAAAGGCAGGTTGCAAAGCCTGCAGTCCTAGGCGCCGGTTATCGCCTATCCGGTGGCGACTGGAAGGAGAACAAGTACGGCGATCGGGTGAAGGGTGGCCTGTGGGGCTATGCCGAGAACATGCACGTCATCATGTCGAAAGAGGACGCCCAAAAAGCCGTGGCCGTGTTCCGGGGTGAATACAAGAAAGTCGTGCAACTTTGGTACGATTGCGAGAACGCGGTAGCTCGTTGTATCCAGACCGGCAAGACCCAATGGATGGGCCCGACGCAGCTTGTGTGGTGCGGCCGTCGGAAGATGAAGAATGGTAAGTTCATGCTGGTTATACACTTACCTTCCGGTCGGTGTCTTCACTATCTTGATGCTTGGATTGACGAAGAGAAGAAGATCGGGCGTAGCGGTAAGGAGTACACAAAGCGCACGATGCACTACAGTGGCATCAACCAGGATACGAAGACCTGGGGTGATATCAGTACACATGGTGGGAAACTGGTCGAGAACATCGTCCAGGCGATCAGTCGGGATATCCTGGTGGAAGCGATGCTTCGGGCAGATGAGATTGGGCTCAATATCGTGGGCCATGTTCATGATGAGATTATCACCGAGAATCCGGATACTCCGGATGGGATGGGATTGGACGATCTACTTTGGTGTCTTTCGCAGACGCCAGAGTGGGCCCCAGGATTACCCTTGACAGCAGCCGGATATTCTGGTACATTTTATAAGAAGGGTTGAGGAGATAATCATGGAAAGCATCGTGGTAACTGGAGACCTTATTCTGTTGTCCGCGGAAGACCGCGTGAAGTTCTACGTCCAGGTTTGCGAGGCGATGCATCTTGACGTCAGGACTCGTCCGCTGCAATACTTTGAACAGATCGATCGGAACGGAAAGCACAGTTTGATTTTGTATGCTCTCCGAAATGCGTCCGTGCAACTTAGTCACCACCACGGATTAAGTGTGTCGTTGTCGAAACCAGAGATTCAACAGGACGTGGTGATGTTCACGGCGACTGTCACAGACATGCCCGGTCGCACCGATTCGGCTGTTGGCGCTCAATCTTTGAAAGGCCTCTCAGGAAAAGATTACGCCGATGCGATCATGGCCGCACAGACGAAAGCCAAGCGCCGTGCCATTCTAGATTTTGTTGGCTCGGGTTTGTTAGACGAATCCGAAATCGAAGGAATGAACGGGGCGCCCGTGGAGATGAAATCGGATTTGATAGATTCGTATGTTCCGCCTCCCCCGGCCCCTGTGCCATCAAGTGCGCCGGCGGTGGAGGTATCAGAAGTGATTGATCCGGGATTGCACGATCCTTTGGATGAAAAACTATCTCCCTCAATATTTAATCCGAATCCGCCGTTCGAGATTCAACCGCCGCCCCCAACCGAAAAAGCAGCAAAACAGTACTATGGTAATAAGATGACCGATCCGGGCAATACTGCGTTTAGTGTCAATTCTGCATCTGTTTCTACGTTCGAGAGTCCGGCAGTTTCGCAGACTGAATCTCAAACCATGGATCAAATCACAGCGCGCCTCAACACCTATCGGCGCGACGTGCTCCAGCGTGGCGGCATGCGTCCCGCGAAGGGTTTGGGGATTGCGGCGAAGTGGGAGAAGTTTAGGGCTCGTAAGGTTGCAGAGAAGACGGTTGAGGAATATGCCAAGCTTCTATCCGAGTTGGATGCTGTGCTTGCGAAGAGCGGTGATGTGGGCGTGGTCGCGTTTATTGAGAAGGAGATTGCGTGAGCGACTTCCCCCTCAATCCAGAGCAGCGAGAAGCTGTCCGAACTAGAGACGGCGCCTATGTGGTTACGTCGTGTCCAGGTAGTGGCAAGACGCGTGTTATTGTAGAGCGTGTGCATTCACTGCTGGAAGAGGGGTATCCGCCCGAGACAATCCTGGCGCTTACATTCACGCGAGAGGCTGCACTCGAAATGGGACAGCGAGCGGCGCTTCCGGAGGACCAGAAGATCTTTCGGACGTTCCACAGTTTTTGTTTGGAGCTGATTCATCAGGAAGTTTCAAAGCTTCCGTTTCAACTGTTGCACGCACCACCAGAGGCTGGGCAGCAGCGTAAGTTATTCGGGACACTGTGTCGTGCCAATCGGTTGGATTTCAAGAAGATGACGGCATATATTTCAAACATGAAGCGGAAGGGCACAGAGCCGGACAAGGCAATGGAGTTCGCGCGCGGCGCAGAAGGTATGCGCATGGCCCTGGCTTATCGACAGTATGAACAGCGGTGTCGGGAAGAGGGTTGGTTGGATTTTGATTCAATGTTGCTAGAGAGCGTACGACTGCTGGAGGCGAACGAGGAAGTTCGTACCCGGTGGCAATTCAAGTTCGTTCTCGTAGATGAAGCGCAGGATACAGATGAAATACAATGGCGATTGGTTAAACTTCTTTCGGAAAAACACCGAAACGTTTTCGCGGTCGGAGATGAAGAACAGCTTATTTATGAGTGGCGCGGGGCAGAGCCAAACGGATTATCCAATTTTGACACACGATTCCCGGGAGCCAAGACAATCTATCTATTTAGAAATTATCGATCGACTCCTGAGATTGTGGGGTTCTGTAAGCAGTTTGCTCCCAAAGAAAGCAGACTCATCGAACTCATGGTCTCGGAAAGGAATAGCGGACCCATACCCAGAGTACTCAAATTTGGGTCCGACTCTGATGAGGCATCAAAGATTCTCGGATCAATTACGGACCCAGAACACACTGCCATCCTTACCAGGACCAACAGACAACTTGCCCGCTTCGAAAACGCCTGTATTGACCGAGGGATTAAATATAACTTACTCGGAAAATCTGGGTTCTGGACCCAACCCGAGGTTCGTTATCTGCTCGCTTATGTCCAATCCAGTGACTTCCCCAGCGACGCCGCCGTCAAAACCATCATCCAGTCTCCCTTCCGATACACCAAGTATCTTAAGAAGAGAGACCTTGTTTCCGCTCTCGAGCGCGCTTCGAAAACTGAAAAGGAAGCGACGGGCAAGGCGGCTCCGTTTATCACGATGATGACTTCCCCGGAAATCCTGGGGCAGTTTGAGGCGAATCAGCAGGACAACATTAAGGCCGCGGCGCACTTCATGAAATCAATGCGCCATGGGCCGACCGCGAATCCGGCGTTGGTGTTGCAGGACGTTCTGGCCCGCGCAGACATTCGGACTTACTATGAGACCGAGGAAGAAGGCGACGAAGATAATGACGCGTTGGAGAACATCAATGAGCTCTACAAAGTTTCAACCAAATTTGGAACCGTTCACGAATTCATCGCCCACGCCCGTAAAGCTATTGCTGCCTCCCGCAAATCTAAACAGCCTCGACTTACTCTTTCCACCATCCACCAAGCCAAAGGAAAAGAGTGGGAGCACGTTTTCGTGGCTGGAGTTTGCCAAGATATTCTTCCCCACAAGCGCGGAGCGCTCTCGGAAGAGAGGCGGATAATGTGGGTCGCGCTTACGCGCGCCGCTACGTATTTGACTGTGACATTTTTTGGATCTATGTCTCCGTTCTTGACGGGCCATTGGGACCCCGTGAAGCAGGAAGAGTTTGAGAAGCAACCATTGCCCGGATTCAAAGGTCAGCAAACGTTGTTTGAGGGAGCGATCGATGGCAATTTTATACATTGATTCAGAAGGAAACGAGCGCAACCGGCACTCTTATAGTGCGGGCCTAGAGTTCACAGGCAATGCGTATAAGTATTACCTACACCGCATCATGGGGTGGAAAGAGAAGGATACGAAGGCGGCGCTGCTCTTCGGACGTGATCTGGAAGACACGGTGGAGTTCTATCATAAGACCGCCGGCAAGTGTGACCCTGTGGAAGAGTTCACGCGCCTGTGGGCGCAGCGCAAGGACATGAAGCAGTTGGTTTATACCACGCGCGAGATCGACTGGGCCAGCCTATTACGCGCTGGCACGGAAATGATGCGTCTCTACAAGATTCGGCAGCCAAGTCTTCCAATTCCGATGGACACGATTTTTCAACGTCCGTTTACGAAGGAAGTCTTTCCAGGCCACCCGAAGTATGGCGGCATAGATTTCTACGCCAAGCTGGATATGATTGCGCGCGTGCAGCCCGATCATCCTATGCTTCCGAAGGTTGAGTGGAAGAAGGAAGACGGCCTGTTTCGCCAAGTGATCATCGATATGAAGACCAGCGGTTTGGACCTGGACGACACGAAAGGCATCGTTGCGCATGATCAACAAATGCGGGTATACGCGTGGACCGTCAATATCTTTGATGTAGCTTTCCTGTGGTTTAAGAAGTGCGGACACAGCGTCAAGAAAGGTTATAGTGCCACGATGCTGGTGGATGCGGGTCGATTTGCGGCCGGCGATGAAGTAGTGATCGCATCTGTCGAGGAAGACTCTTGCTATGTTGTTGGCAACGACGTGATGGTCGAGGAGATGAATAAGGCCCAGGGATTCCGCGAGAATGGCGACTTGGATACCAAGAAAGATGCGAAGGAACGGGCAGCTAAGTGGCGTGAAGAGAATGCTGTGTTGGTGAAGCGCGAAGATCTTACGCGACAGAGGCTCCAGTTCAGTGCGGGCATCGTGGACAAACTTAGTGCGGATGACGCCGGCCAGATCGCTGCCGATCAGATTGTTCGTATCGTGAACGCCTGGGAAACTGGTAAATGGACGAACACTTTCGGGATTCGTTTTCCGCACGACGATCGCCGTGACAATTATTTCAAGGCTTTCTGCTTGCGGGACAACGTGTTACGTGACAGTATTTTTGAACAAAAGACGGAAGAAGATTTGAAGGATGACTACTTTGATGAGCCCGAGGAGGCCCTATAATGCCGATTGGAAGGATGTGTGTTAAACTGATGTGTTCAGAAATGGCTTTTGGTGATAGTGCTTATTGTGAGCGTCACAAAAAGATGTATGAGACTATTCCCGATCCCGGACCAGATCCGTATTTGGTTACAGAAGATCGGGCACGGAATCTCGAAGAAACGCGACGTCTTCTTCTTGATCGTCGTGGGTGGAGGGACAAGCAGCCAGTAGGGGATGTGCTGGAAGACGATTATAGTGAGGAGTCAATGCCATGAATACGATACTCCGTTGTTCTGGTGACCACTGTTCTAGTTGGGTGTCTGTTCCTGTTGAACAAGTTACCGAAAGATCGAAGTATCTGTGTTCGAAATGTTCGCCGCCGGATACGGTTAATGGAAACATACATTTCCAAGATGTAGCGTTTGATTCCACGTTGAATCGACACAGTGCGGAGAAAGAACTTTTAAAGTCATTTCCAGAAGAAGACTTATCAGATCTGCGTGGTTTTCTTAGTGGGTTTCAGATTAAGAAGATTCGTACGGAGGAGCGGGAGTTGCCCGACTGGGCGAGAACAACGAAAGGAATTCAGAAAATTCTTCTGACTGCGTTTCCAAAATTAGCAGTAAATGAAAACCAAAGGAAAAGAGCCGGACGTTGGGCTCAGGTTATTCAGTTGTATTTTAGGATGGGCTGGACGTTCGATGAAGTCGCAAAAGAAATGAATGAAAAATCTCGAACGGTCGAGATGCTTATTAGAAGCATTGTTCGAACTTCGAGAGGTGAAAGACCCGACGGAAGCGGGCCTCGGGTCAGAAACATGCCGTAACCGGTCAGTCTTATGGAGAGAGGAACAAAGACCCACAATGGAACCTCTCAACCGTCAAAGTTCTTGGGGTGACGGGTTCCCTCTCCGATTCTTCAAAGGAAGGCATTGTGGTCAAGGGCGTCGTTGAAGTTCATTCGTGTTACAACATCGAGCTGGGGGAACCGCGGCCGATCCCGTGCGCCTGCCGGAAAATTGTAAGCATCGCGAGAGCAAATGAACTGGTTAAGCTGGGTGGGGCAGAATGGGTAATTGGGTATGATCGTCCGAAGCCTTATCATGACGGCGGAAAGATTTGCCTTACTGGACGTATGAACCAAACTCCTCGGGCTGCTACGATTGATGATGTTCATATTGAGCGCGCGTATGTGGACGGTTATCAGGAAGAAAAATCGCGCATTGAGGAGTATGGTAAGTTGAATTATGACGAACTTGCTTACCTGTTTGTAAATGTATCGGCAGCCGATTTTAGAAAACAGGAAGACGCCGATTGGGGAATTCCGGTTTTGCAGTTTACAGAAAACAACCGGACACTTGGTGGAATCAATAGAGAGGAACGATGAGCGACGAATTGTTGACTGAACAACAGGTTGAGAAAATCGCGAACAAAGCCAGCGAAACTCTTAAGATGTTTGTAGCCACTGAGAGTTTCAAGAAAGAATTTAAGTTGCGCTCATTCTTTGGCCGGCACCCCGAGATCGGCAAGATGATCAAGTGTGCCAAGTGTGGTCGGCGTCATCGGGAGTTTGACGTGGAGAGTTGCGGGACGTTCAATCTGGTCAAGGAAGCGGAGGGGCAAAGAGCCCATACATCCGCGAACCCCTTTTGGCGTTCGCACCCTGGCGCGTATGTTTGGATTCGGGATTTGAAGCAGTTTGTTACAATCCACCGATAGAAAAGGGAGTCATGGGCCTATTCACGAAGGACAAGCCGGAAGTCGTAAAGATGGACGAATCCAAAGTCCCCGAGGAAGTTGCAAAACTGGAAGAGGGGCTGAAAGCTAAAGTCGCCGGTCAGGATAGGGCGATCAAGCATTTCGTTCGCGTCCACGAGACGTACATGGCTGGAATGGCTGCGGCTGATCGTCCGCTCGGGGTGTTCTTGTTCGTTGGTCCCACAGGATCGGGAAAGACACACGCGACGGAAGTTTTTGCCGAATTGATGGGCGTCACGCTTATTAAGATGGATTGTGCGGAATACCAGGCCTCTCACGAGATTGCCAAGTTGATCGGCTCGCCACCGGGATATATCGGGCACAGAGAAACAGAGCCAAAGATCACAAAGAAAGCCATTGAAGCAAAATGGGCTGATGGAAAAAGTCCGAAGTACACAATCATTCTTTTTGACGAAATTGAGAAGGCTCACAATTCAATGCACCAGATTCTTCTGGGAATCATGGATCGCGCGACTTTGACCACTGGGACGAATGAAGCGATCGATATGCATAATTGCGTTATCGTGATGACGTCCAATCTTGGATCGTCCGACATGAAAAAGATTTTGAGTGATACGAAGGAAATGGGATTTGTGTCCAAGAAAGAAAGCCAAAAGTCGACCGAAGATGAAATCTACCATGCCGCGAAGGATGCGGTGAAGAAGTTTTTCTCCATGGAATTTTTCAATCGGATTGATCGCATGATTGTGTTTCAGCCTTTGACGGATGAAGTACTTCGAAAGATTCTTGAGATCGAGTTGAAGCGTATTCAGGATCGGATTCTGAAATCACACAAGTACATTTCCGTCGATCTATCCGATCGTGCAAAAGATTTTATAATCACAGAAGGAACGAGTAGAGAGTTCGGGGCGCGAGAACTTCGTCGTACTCTGGAGCGGTTCCTTGTAAGCAAATTGACACGTGCGTTCGCGACAAGTCAAGCAGTCGATGGCGATATGATCGTGGCTGACAAAATTCCTGAACACGAGGGGCTTACGCTGGATATCGTCAAGGACGCCATGGTCATACCCGAGAAGGCTGTAGCAGTGCCAGTAACAACAAGCAATACTTCGGGATCACAACCAGTGCAGAAGCCAAAAGCAGCTTGGATAGAACCAGACAGTCCGACGGCGTGGATCCCGTTAGAAAGTGCCAGTCACCCGGGTTATTGCGCGCGTTGCGGCTTTCGCTGGTACGCCGGACACAAATGCATTCTTGATCCGTCTCCATCCGGCTTTGACCGTTCCAAAAAGGACTCGGCACCGTTTGAGCGGTTCAAGAAAGATCTCGAGGACAGGGCAAAAGAAAAGGGAGACAAGTAACATGGCAAATTTTGGAAGTATTATTGAGTGGGTGCTCCGGCTCGAAGATCGGACGCTTGCAGGAAAGACGGAGGACTTGGGCGACGGCGCCGGCCTGACGCGGTTCGGGCTCACGATCCGGGATGAATGCTTGGTATTGCCTAAGTGTTATTGGGTTGATGATCCTCCAGGTACGAGGCTCAGTAATGTGGACGCGTTGGAGATGGCCAAGCAAATCTATCACGATAAGTACTGGACCCCCATACGGGGCAATCAGATCGCCTCAGACGAGCTTGCGGCCACTCTCATGTCCTTCGCTGTCAACGACGGCATCGAGACGGCTGTGGAGCTCCTACAGCGCGTTCTGGGTATGCAGGCGGTGGATGGTAAGCTCGGCCCGTGGACGCTGGCAGCCATATCGGACCACAACGCGGAAGAGCTCACAGAACAGCTCAGGGATGCCCAAGAGGCCCGATATCTGGCGATCGAGGCCCGGAAGCCGCAAGATGTCAAGTTTCACGATGGGTGGCGGAAACGGGCTTACGTTCGGTATCCGGATTTGCCATGAGTGGGAAACCTATTTATGTCGTGTATACCCCGCAAGTACAGCAGTTGTTTCAAAAACGTCTTGAAAGACACAATTATCGTGTACTTCGCAAAGGGTGGCCAGATCTTCTCGTTAAACGGGACGATTTGCTGGTGGCTGTTGAAGTGAAAGGACCAACAGACAAACTTCACGGTCTTCAACCGGAGATGCTGGAAATATTAAACAAAGCCGGCATCCCTTCGGTTGTCGCGAAGGTTACTAAAGAAGGGGCCTTGGTGGATATCGAGGGGGATTCGGTTATTGTAGAGAAACTGAAAAGACTTTGGAAGACGGAAAATCTGTATTCTTCGAGTTTTTATTTTTTGGATGAGAAATAATGGCTTTTGGCGGTACTTAAGTCTTTTGTTTTCTGTGACTTGATAGGTGGGGTGGGAGCAACATGCCGTAACTCGTTGGTCTTATGGAGGGGAGTAGTGCGCTATCAATATGCTTGTGTTAAGTGTGGAAGTTCGGTTCATAAGCCGAAAGTCGAGATGGCCGAGAAGAAATTCGTCCATGGGCTTCACGGCTGGACCTGTCCAACCTGTGGCCCGACGAAGGTAAAGAGGATTTTATGCCCACCGTCGCAGAATTAGTTGAAGCCTTCAACAATAAAGCGCCGAAGGCTTATTCGACGGCAAGCACGGCTTTTGTGGCCAGGAGTCCAGGAAATCTTAAGAACTACCACTCGGCTTTGAATTTAGAGCTTTCGATTGAAGCTCGTATTCTTTTTGCAACACTTAGACGTATATTAGCTATGAGAAACGAGAACCCGTGGCCAAATGTTGCGCCTTGTGAAGTGTGTGGAAGTGTCGGTAAGATTTACTGGCATCATGATGATTATTCGAAACCTTTTGAAGTACGGCCATTTTGTTATAAGCACCACACAGCGTGGCACCGCCCCAAAGAATCTGAGTAGCACCTGGAGAGGCCCCGATGCCGGTTTACGAGTTTTTGTGTCCAGTTTGTACGAAGAAGTTTGAGTTGATGATTTCGTTTGAGCAAAGTGAACGATCCAAGCAGCCCTGTCCCAATTGCGGGCGTGTTCGCAGAGTTGAAAAAGTTCTGTCTCGTCCCGGGTCTCCGATCTTAGTCGGCAGTGGTTTCCACGCGAACGACTATTCGGCCCCCACAAAGTAACTACCCCGTTCGCTGTTTGCGAACAACGAAGGGCGAATTCCTCCATTCGCCCTTTTTCTTTTGTTATATCATTCCTCGACGATTTGAAGATTTTTAGTTGGAGTATATTTTATGACCCTCCAAGGTTTTAAGAAAATGGTTCGTGAAATTCACAGCGAGCCTAACGGTGGAACTCTATCGTGGGGTCGCTGTGCCTCGACAGGAACGTTGATTGCAATTTTGATATATGTCGGGCACATTGTGTTTCATTCGCACGCGCTTCCTGATTTGGCGGGTGCCAGCGCCTTTGCAATCTCTCCGTACGCGGCAAACCGGGTTGCAACGGCTGTGCAGTCGTTCAGCAGCAATCCAGTAACGCCGTCGATCGATCCTACAAAGGTGTAATCATGTCATTTGAAAGCAAAGCACAAAACGCCTGGGCTCACACCAAGAAAGGAACCGAAGCACTCGGCGGTCCAGAGAAAGTAAAAGAGTGGGAACAAGCAACAGATTATTCAAGTCTCCCGAAGCGTAAAAAGCATCCGAAGACCAAGGCGCCAGCGGCGCCCGTACAACGAATGAGACACACGGCAACGCCGCGGTGAGGAAACGATCATGCCACAAAATACAGCAAAAGATGACGGCGGAGTAAGTAAGAAAGTTGCGGATGCCAAGAAAGCTTTGGATACTGCATGGAATTCTAAAGTGTCAGGCAGACGGCCGCCTGTTCCAGCAGCTCCCGGCGTTGCAGCGCCGAAGGAAGATTCTAAGCCTGCGGGAAGCAAAGGTCTGCTTGGTCCCGAAGGTGTTGATCTTGAAGGATCCGTGCATGGTGTTGAAGAGCGTAACAGGCAAATGGAAGGAGTCAAGGACTTGCTGGCTCCACAGAAAATGCACGATGGCGGAAAAGTCAAGGAAAGTGGAGTGAAGGATTTAGAGAAGGGCGAAACCGTTCTTCCAAAAGACAAAAACAAAGCGGAGAAACTAGCCATGGAACATCTAGGAAAGAAAGCCAAGGGCGTTATGTCCGCGGCAGTTGAAGAAGAGGAAGCGGAGCCCAAGGAAGAAGAGAAGCACGAAACCAAGAAAGAAGAGAAGGCCGAGGGCAAGCACAAAGGCGAAAAGAAACCGGCTGGCAAAAAGCATGTTGGATTCCACGGATACACCCACAAGGGTGGTCACGCGCTTCATCATGTGTTTGATGATGGTTCGAGCGAGACGCATAACTTCGCGCTCGGCGATCACGCAGCCCTAGGCAAGAACATTACGGATATGCTCGGTTCACAAGGCGAAGAGCCAGCCGAGGGTGGAGCAGGTGGTGGTCAGGGTGGAGCATCCCCGGAACCGGCCGCGTTATAAACGAAATTGATGTACCGTGAAACGGCTCGGATTGGGCCCTTCCGAGGTCGCGAATATGTCGGAACCAATTTGGACTATTGATTATTTACTTAACGAGGGTAAAGCCGAAGCTGCAAAAGCCGGCGACCAATTGTCTATCAAGCATTTCTGGAAAGTGGCAGATCGTGATCTTGCGGGCCCCGCTCCGAAAACGTTTGACGAATTAGTTATACGCGCGAAGAATTACATCACGTTTGATATGGTGATGGCTGCATATGGTGAAGCAGGTTCTAATGAGAACATTGATTCTTCGATTCGGCGATTGGAAATTTTAGGCCTTAAGCACAAAGGAAAAGATTCGAGCGGCAAAGATTTGTGGGTAGATCAGAAAAAGTGTCCAAGCTCGACGTCAACGACGGATTTCTTGAGATTCATGTGCCGGACGAATTTGTTGTTTCTGGGCCGTGAGATTTTCAACAAAGACTTCACATTCCTAACGCACGCGCCTGTCTGTAATTTTTTCGTGCAGAAGGATCCGTCGAAGAAGATCGAAGAGCAGGATGAGACGAAAGAACGTCTTTTGCTGTATCCTCGCGGAAGTTTCAAGTCTACGATTAACGTGGTTGATTGCGTGCAGTGGTTTATCAATCTTCCAAACATTCGTATTTTGATTCTTACGGCCGAGTCTGGTTTGGCGGTCGCGTTCATTGGGGAACTTAAGAACTATTTTCTGGTTCTCGATAATGCGGATGGCACGATTTTTCAGAAATTATTTCCAGAGTGGAATCTCACTCGCAAGAATGAAGGCATCGAGGACGAATTCATTTGTCCTTGCCGAACAGTAGGCGACGAAAAGAAAAGGGATCCATCGGCTTGGGCATCATCGATTCTATCGAACTTGCCGGGTTGGCACTGCGATTTGATGAAGGGCGACGACGTCGTTAACGACAAGAACACCGATACTTCGATGCTCGTAGTCAAGGTGATTCGGAAGATCAATTATGCCGAGTCGCTGGTTGACCCAGGCGGATACAAAGACCTTCTGGGAACGCCGTATGCTCCTGGTGATTTGTATGCTCATACAGTCGAAAGCGTTTTGCATCCGGGCGATTTGAAGGTTTTGATTACTCCGGCTCGCTGGTTGCGGCCCGAGATGATTCACAAGGATGAGCGTGATTGCACGCCAGCCGATTATGAGTTGTTGTTTGAAAAAGACAAGACCGGTCGCGTGAAGTTGGATCACAAGTTTCTCGACAGGAAGAAGAAGAAAGACATAGCGGTCTATCTCTCGCAGTACATGTTGAGTACGGCGGGCACCCGTAAGATCAAGTTCACGGTGGATCTTATGCTCCAGCGGACGGTTGGGTTGAACGCCATTCCGCATCAACTTCAGTACTATATCATTTGGGATTTTGCGTACGCAGTAAACCAGAAGAACGATTATTCAGTCGGTGCCGTGGTTGGCCTTGACATAGAAAATCGTGTGTATGTAGTGGAAATTTTTAGAGACCATTATCTTGACAATGATCTGGCGAAAGAAATTGCTTCGTCATTTCAGAAATATCACCCGCGTCTGGTTCTGATCGAGAACTCGAACGGGGCCCAGTTTTTGGAGCGCTCAATTCGTCAGTACGCCTTAGAGGCAGGAACTGAGTACATCCCGTTGGACTTCTTCAAGGTTGATCGTTCTCCGAACGCTAAAGCGTCCCGTGTAGGTGCCCTACAACCGCTTCTTTACGGGGGACAGTTATTCTTTTTGAACACGATTTCGTGTCTTGAAGATCTCTACAAAGAGTTTAAAGATTTCGGGACTTCGCTTCATGACGACATTCCGGATACGATCAGTCACATTCATCGAATCATTCCGACCGGAACCACGGAGCCCGGTGGCCCTGGCGGCAGAGACCGTCAGAAGGAATTCGATCGCATTCTCCGCGAGAAAGATTTTTATGACCTGATATTTGGGCAGGGTGATTATGCTCCAGGAACGAATGAGTTACCTATTGTTCCAGAACCCGGCACCGGCGACACAGCCGGTGAAGAGCTCTACGACCCATACACCCCGATAGGATTCAAACGATAGAGGAAACACAATGGCACCAGTTCTACCTCTCCCCGGTACGTCGAGCTCGGGGCTGCTGAACTTCAAGGAAGTTTTCAGTCCTGAGGAAGTAAGTGATGATGTTGCGCTAAAACTGGTTACTCTGGACTCGAAATTTACCCGCGCGTGGATTGAAAGCCGTTATTTCAATATTCGGTGGATAGAAATCGACCTGTTGTACCAATCGCCCCCGACGCTTCGCGTTTGGGAAGGCACCTCGATGCCCAAGGCGAACATCGCCAAATTTACGGTTGCGACGCACGTCAATGCTATCAATTCGAAACTTGTAGGCGGAATGTTCTATGAAGAACCTCCGTTCAAACTTGAATCTCGTTCTAGCATTTCAGCTAATATGGCGCGTGCTATTCAAGAACTGACGGCATATCAGTTGGATCAAATGAATTTCAAGCAGGAAGTAAAGTATGGGCTTTTCTCCTGTTTGCTCAATGGCACCGGTATTTGGAAGTGGGGTTGGAAAGATCGTTACGAAACCGATTGGGATTTCCAACCGGTTCATGAATCTCTCACAACTACAGGCGCAGACGGAAACATTGAGGAATTACCGACGCCCGACCAAGACAAGTTTCGTATGGTCAGAACGGAGCGGCTGGTATCGCATCCGTATTTCGAGAATTGTGACATCCGCACGGTCCTGGTGGACCCGGGTACGCGCGTTCCCGATATTCGTGAAGCCAAGTTCGTCATTCATGAATTTCCGGTCACGTATCGTGACATAATTAAGTGGAAGGACGAAGTTTACTACAACGAAAAGAACGAACCGATTTATCGCTACAATTTGCCAGACGAATCGACGATTAGATCTTGGTTCGAGACGCCCGCGGCAGCCGACCAAAGTCAGGCAATCGCCGGTCAGAATATGACTTCGGGCCAGAATAATACACAGTTTGTGCAGCACGCGGCTCCTTTGTTTGCGAAGACGACCGACGATCCTCTCAACGAACCTTTGCTTATTCAAGAACGTTGGGACCGCGACAAGATTATCACAGTCCTGGCCGGTCAGCGCGTCATTCGTAATGAGCCAAATATGTTTGGTTGCATACCGTTCTATTCTGTGAACTGGTGGATGATTCAAGATTGTTTCTGGGGCATCGGCCTCGGGACCGCGCTCGGCGGCGAGCAGCGGCTGCAGCAAGGGTTCATCAATGCGGTTGCCGATATCGGCACTCTGTCAGCCAATCAACCGATAGTCCGTTCGCGCGGCGCCAATATTAACACGCAGCAAGTCCGGGCTCGCCTGGGCGGCTTCATCGACGTTGACGGAGACGCAACGAAAGCGCTTCATCCGCTGGACCTTCCAAAGATTCAGCAAGAGTTATTCCAGGTGGTCGCAGCTTCCGAAGCGCGTACCGAATCGACTTCCGGCGCCAATGAAATGCTTACCATGGGCGCGTCTAAACCTAGCGGTCGAGGCTCTTCGATGGGGCGTACAGCTACAGGCGCAGGCGGCATGATGCAAGCGGCCGTAGATCGTATCGGCGGATTGGTTGAAGACTTCAACCGCCAGGTGTTCCAGCCGTGGCTGTGGAAGATCTACGATTTGAATCGTATGTTCCTTCCGGCCTCGGTGTACAAAGAAATTCTAAACGAACAACTCGGAAAAGATTACAAGGCCAGCTTCCGTGACTTCATGGGCAGTAAGAATGGCATCAAGCGGTTCAGTGTGCTCGCCGGCAGCCACATGGCGGCCCGTCAGCAGATGGCCCAGTCCATGCCGCTGATCATGCAGTACTTCACGAACCCGGCCCTCGCAGGTCAGATCGCAGACATCAATGGCGAGTACATCGCCTTCTCCGAATTGCTCCACATGCTGACAGACGTCAGTGGTTATGGCAGTTCGCAGTATTATTCGATCTTTCGTCCGTTGACTCCGGAGATGAAGGCGCAACGTGCTGCTAACAATCCGGCAGCGGCCAAGATGGCAGCACAGAAAGCCAACAACGATCAAAAGTTCCAGGCAAAATCCCAGTTACAGGATCAGGCGTGGACACAGCGTGCGGCGGGGGATATTATCCGCCACTCTCTCGAAAAAGCCGGAGAACCAGAAGCAGTAACCGGAGAACCCGGGGGCCCAGGATTTGGTGGCAATGCCGAAGGCATGCCAGCGTAATAAGTAGCGAGCTTCCGGGAGGAATCTCATGGAAATCGAAGAATTCGAAACAGGGCCGGTCGAAGGGTTACAAGTTCCGATTGCGATGAGGGACCCGCGGTTCCTCAAGCTTTCGTCTACCGAAAAAGTCACGCTGGCAAACTGGTACGGGACTCCTGCCTATCAGGTCTGGATGAAGCTGTCGCAAGGCGAAATTGAAAAGCTTGAGACATCTCACTTTCAGAACTGGAAAAATAAGGAAGAGTTCGAGCGTACCGGTCTTCTTGCCGTATCCGCGCGAATATTTTTCGAGCGCATTCAGAATGAGTGTACTCGGCAGATGGAAGAATTTTCTGGTGAAGTGGAGTTTATCAAGCAGAAGAAAGATCTTTTAGGCACTTCGCTGGAAGATCAAGTCAAAAAGGAATTCAAACCCGAATAAGGAGAATATCATGGTTTACGAAGTCGTCGCATTGGTAGTTGCTCTCGGCCTTGGTTTCGCAGCCGGCCGCGTGAAGAACGCAGCCAAGCTTGCGGCCGTCAAGGCAGAGCTCGTCAAGGTCGAAGGATCGGTGGTCGCGGAAGTCAAGGCTCTCGTGGCAGCGGTCAAGGCCAAGTTGTAACTGGATTAAAAGCTACGAAAACGGAGAAAGAACCAAACATCTAATCAGTGTTGTGTCGGATTGACACCACCAGGAGATAGTGTTATGAAAAGCGTTGAAGAACTAATCACGCTGGGTAAAGTCCCAGCAGATACAAAGCAGTCAGAAAATACCCCCGGTTATCCGAACGGCTGGCCCCTATTCACCGATTTGAACGAGCAAGTGAAATACGATTGGGCCAATCTGCCGTCGGATCGGGTTCGTAATTTGCGAAGTAATCTGGAGTACAAGACGGCTCTCGAAGCTTTCTTGCTTGCTCCCGCGGTTGTGGTTGACGCCTCTGGCGCCACACCACCCGTTGTTGAAGAGCAGATTGTCGCGGCCCCTCCGACGCCCGTCGCGGCGGCAGAACCGGCGGTAGTAATCGCGGAGCCTCCGGCGCCAGTTGTACCGACTGAAGAAGAGGAAGGAACGAAGTCCGGACCTTACACGAAGGTGAAGGGCGGATGGGAAGCGCGTGTTGAAGCGATTGATGGATCGGGCGAACAGGTTTGGTTCGCAAAGACGAAAGACGAATTGAGCCAGAAGATTTTGGACGCGCAGGCGAATGCGACTGCCAAAATTCGTCAACAGCAAGAAGAGAACAACCAACTGCTTCTTGAACAGCCGGCCGATATTGCTTCACCTCGTAAAAAGTTGGAGCCTCGGGCTCTGACGGCTGATGAGCAGTTTGAAATTGCAGAAGATCTAAAATCCGGTGATCCTTCACGCGTCAATAAGGCGCTCGAGAGGAGAGACCGCATTCGATTCGGCGCCCCTGCCGAAGAAATTGTCACCCGTGTGGTGACCAGTGAAGCACAGCTTGACAGGGCGAGTTATCTCGCAACTGCCAAGTTGTTTATGAAACAGCATTCTGATGTCGAGTTCAGCAAAGAACTCGGCGACAAGATGGATGTAATCCTTGCTGAAAGTAATTGGGATTACACCGTTCGCAATTTGAACAAGGCCCTTGGTATGTTGAAAGAAAAGGGCGAAGTTCCAACTAGAGTTTCAACACCGGTTGAGCGAAGGGAGCTACCCGCTCCTGTAGTCGCTTTACCGTCGGCCGCGGATCCAGCAGCACCGGTAGCCGCAGCCGTAACACCGACGAGCGCAGAAGCGCCCGTCGTAACACCAGTATCGAAGGTCACACCACCCGCCGCCGCGCCAGTCGTGGAAGTGGGCAGGTTGCGACCAGGGTCTGCATCCACAGGGCTATCTCCGCGTCAGGCAAGTGTTAGGCCTGGTTCGAGGCCCGAACCATCCGTGGGGCTGACCGTCGAGGAATACAACAGAATGTCCGTTAGCGAGACGCGTCGCAGATACAGAACCGACTTGGGATTCAAGGCGGCTGTCGACAAGTTGATCGCGGACGGCAAGCTCTAACGTAATCCGCGCACACCCTGTATTACAAGGAAATATCCACCATGTCTCTCGGATTTCCCGCGTCTAACGTGACCGGGAATTTGCCTCAATCTACCGTCTTGTTTTATGACAAGCAGTTCGTTGAGAACCTGAAGGCTGAGACGCCCTTCGTGCGTTGCGCGGAACGGCGTGATCTGCCCCTTAACTCTGGTAACCAACTCGTGCTTTAATCAAATAGGTTCGAGTATAAATAAATTTGACTAAATCGGTGAAACTCTGATATTATGAGTATCAGACAATACCGAGGAAAGGATTCTCAGATGGAAAAGAATGCATGGCCGTATGTGGCCGGGATACTTGATGGAGAAGGTTCTCTATCTATTCATAAGGCCGACGTCGCTGGCGGAAGCTACAGACTTCAGATTGTAATTTATGGAACGTCTGTTAAGCTGATGAAGTGGCTGTTGGGGAATTTTGGCGGAACGTTCTATTCTCGAGATAACAACCCTTCTGGTTGGACAAAGACATACAGTCGTCCGATTCACAAGTGGACTATCTCGGGGCGAGCAAACAAGGAAAGATTTTTACTTGGAGTCATTCCTTATTTGATCATAAAACGGGAACAAGCCGAAGTCGCTCTGGAGTTTGTAAGACTTGGAAATTCACAAGTCCCAGAGATCCGAAAACGATTAGAAGAGAAAATGAAGTTTCTCAATCAGGGAGAATCATCCCTAACGACTAATACGTCAAACACCTCTCCTGAGGTGAAGATAGAGTCTGAACATCACGAGCAATCGTGAGAGCGAACCTGTGGTGACACAGGATTCCTAAACAAAATTGATTTGAATATAACACGTTCGGTGCCAATATCGTCCAAGCCACAGAAGGCACCCCTGGCCCCGGTCAGGCTGCCAGCTTGGTCACCAACACCTCCACCATCGGTGAGTTAATCGTCAGCTCACCTAAACAAAAACTTGACTATATCCGTCAAAGTATGCTACAGTTAAAGCTGGCAGCATAAGAGACGGAGGTAAGATTCCAAATGCAAATCAGTAAAACGAAGTGGTCTTACGTCGCCGCAATGGTTGACGCCGAAGGAGGAGTTTTCCTCAGTCGGACCACCTTGTACACTTCAAGTGGCAAACCGTATTTCGGTTATGACTTAAAA
>Ga0187873_1000964_pt1 | contig 25831 bp, 19 predicted proteins | sample June2016WEW_16_1_2_FD_133012 | JGI IMG/M metagenome (GOLD analysis project Ga0187873, IMG submission 133012) | Peatland microbial communities from SPRUCE experiment site at the Marcell Experimental Forest, Minnesota, USA - June2016WEW_16_100 | ecosystem: Environmental > Terrestrial > Soil >...
GCGATGGTGCTGTCGTTATTGAAGATGGTGGCCCACTGTTTGAAGGGCTTGTTGGTGGTCAGCACGATGGAGCCGCGTTCGTAGCGGTGGCTGATGACCTGGAAGAGGAGGTTTTGGACCTGAAGGCGATTGATTTTCTTGGGCCAGTCCCAGTGGAACTGATCGAGCGTTTTGAGGACCGGAAAACGCGCGGCCTGAATGCGCCGCTGGATGGTGTGCTGGAGGCGTTGCTGGTATTGGGCGTCGATGAGCCGGCAGAGGTAATCGACGTGGGTCCAGGATTGCTGGGCTGCCTGCGGGGCCGGTTCGGCATGCTGGGCTTTGAGCGAGGGCAGGTCCAGGTCCAACAGGTCCTGCCGCCGGGTCAGGTGCAAGGGCGAGGGCGCCGGAGTGTGGCGCTCCCGTTGTTCGAGGAGGTTGGCGATGTATTCGCAGCCATAGGCCTCGAAGGTCAGCGCGTCGTCCAGGGCGCGGGCCGCTTTGTCGGGGCTGTAGACCTGGCTCAACGCAACGATCTTCTGGATGTGGCGCGGAGCATTGAGCCGCTTTTCCTGAAGCTTGCGTGCGTAGAGGTCCGCTTGCGGACCCAGGCTCAAGCAGGTTTGAAGGAAGGTTTGCTCGCGCGCGCGATGGCGATGGACCAGGAGTTCCTGGAGGTGATCCGGATTGCGAATGTCCTGGCGGCGATCGCAAGCGCGCAGGTGGGTGGCGATGAGTTTTTCGTGGTGATAGAGGAGCAGTTGGTCGGGATAGATTTTGAGGGTGAGCTTCTGGGAGGCGTAGAGATAGGGCACGGTGTCGCGGTTGGTGTCCCGCACGACGCGGCAGCAGCCGTTGGCGCCGGTGGAGCGTATCACCGCGCAGTCGTAAGGCAGGGCGGGCAGTGGCCGGAGCAAGGGCTTCTCCTGGGCGAAGCACTCGAGGGGCTGGCAGTGGGTCTCGCCATGAATGCGCACGTTGGCCACGGTGTCCATCCACTGGCGGGCGGCGGGATTGAGGGCGCTGAAAGAGGGGATTTCCAAGCCATTGAGGAGGTTTTTTTTGACGTAACCCACGCCGTTCTCGACGCGGCCTTTTTCGTTGCCCTTCCTGACCTGACAGGCGACCGGGCCAAAGCCGTAATGGGCGGCAAAGTCCAAGAAGCGAGGATTAAAACGCGCTTCCATCCCCGGGGGATGTTCCAGCACGCCGGTCTTGAGGTTGTCGATCATTACTTTGGCCGGCGCGCCGCCGAAGAACTCCAAGGCGTGCCGATGACCGGAGAGGAACTGCTCCCTGCCCTCGGAGAGGGTAAACTCCTGGATTAACGACCCTGAGGCAGATTTACTGGGTGGGTGCATCCATGGTGCAGTTGTAATGTGCACCAAATGGACGACGTTCTGGACGCCCCCATCGCAGGAAGAACGGTTCAGACTCATCTTCGGTGGAGTAGGTATCCAATACCACAGCCAGGAGTGGCGGCGCGAAGCAGATGACAAATCTGAAGACGCGGCCTTCCTTGTATTAAAAGTGCTAACACAGCGAGGAATTGCGGCTGAAGTTGAAGGACTAAGGCTTGCTTGCCCACGCGGCGACAATAATAATATGGTGATGAAACAGGATATTCCGTCTCCCGCCAACCAGCGAGATTCGTCCGGCGATCACGAGCTGTGCCAAAACCAGGATTCCCCGGGCAATGGCGATCTGATTTTCCTGGTGGCACTTTTCTCGATAGGTTTGGCAGCCCTCCAATTAGCCATGGCGGCCAGCGGCTACGATATGATGCGAGTGCAGCACCTTGCCACCGCCGTGCATTACGCCCGGGGGCACATCGACCTGATGCGGCCAGTCATCCCCGGCTTCAATGCCAACGGGGCCCCTACGCCAGTGGAGTTTCCGATTTGGCAGGGAATCACCGCCGCGCTCATGAAGCTGTTCGGCGTTTGGTATGGCTGGGGCAACGTGGTTTCCCTGGGGTTTCTGTTCAGCTCCATGTGGGCCTTGTTCGATTTGACTCGGCGGCTGTTTTCAAAGCGCGCGGCCTGGTGGACCCTCTTGTTTTGGGTGACCCAACCCATAAACATCCTCGTCGCGGCAGAGGCGGGCGGGGATGGGACGGCCTGGGCCTTCGCCCTCTGGTTCGTTTATTGCGCCTTCCGCATGATGGCCGGCGGCGGCTGGCGCTGGTGGCCGGCGGCGGTCCTGGCCGGATGCCTGAGCGCCACCACCAAGGCCCCCTTTTTCATGACGGCAGGCCTGACCACATTTCTGTGGCTGCTTCAGAGTTACCGGCGCTCGCGCTCGGCCTGGATAGGGTTGGCCTCTGCGGGAGCGGTCAGTTGCGCGGTGTTCCTGGCGTGGAGCGCCTACTCGCACCGGGTCTATGCCGAGGCTGAATTCCCGCTGACGAACTTGAATGTATTCGCGCACGGCGGGGCCAAGGGGGTGTACTTCGGAGACCTGGCCTATCGGCTGAAGGTGTCCAATTGGATTTACGGCTGCTGGCATGTGCTTACTTGGGTGGTCGGGAATTTCACGTTGATCTTCCTGCTGCTGGCCGCAGTGCGGTTGCGCCGGATGTTGCCGGTGTGGTCTTGGCTGTTGGCGGCAGGCTGCGCGACGTTGGTGTTCACCCCCACAATTATGTTTCGGGGACACGTGCAATATTTTTTTATCTTCTCGCCCGTCGTGGCGCTGCTGTGCGCGCGGGCGGCCGAGGAGTCCGAGCCGCAGCTCTGGCAGGCCCTGCGGGCCGGGCCGGTCTGGCGTTGTCTGCTCGTGCTCGCGGCCACCCTCTTTGGGCTGGTGGAGTCCTCGCAAGTCCTGCATTTCAACGCTTATTTCGACACTTACAATGACGACGTGGCGCTGATCCTCAAGCAGCACACGGCCCCGACCGACAAACTGATCGTATGGGGCCAGGTCTGGGGCGAACCGTTCATGCGCGCCGAACGGCAGGGCCTGACGGGCGGCTTCACGCTTCAGGACACGGCCTGGCTCAACGATGCCAACACGCTGGCCCGCTTGAAGGAACTGGGTTACACCAAGCTCGTGCTGGTCAATGCTTCGCCCCTCACGGTCGCGCTGACCCAGGTGACGGGCTCGCACCTGAGCCAGACATTCGAGCTGCCTCGGTTCCTGCCTGCGGCAGCGAAGAATTGGCCGGTGGCATTCAATTCGAGGTCTGTTTTAATTGTCGAGATCCCCAAGTGAGTCGCATGAAGGTCCTGTTTGTCTATTCGAGCCATAGCTGCCGGTCGCCCCGGATTCCGCTGGATTCGCTCCAGGACATTCATCTGGGCATCTCCTACATCTCGGCGGTCTTGAGGGCCGGTGGACATTCGAGCCGCAGCGCGGTCCTTTCGAGCGAATGGGAGCGCAAGAGCGCGGAGGTTCTGGGCGCCGTGATGGGTGAATTCGCTCCCCGGCTCGTCTGTTTTACTTCGGTTTCATCGCAATATGGATTTATTCACGAGCTTGCCCGGGGTATCAAGGCGCGTTGGCCGGACACGTTTCTCCTGGCTGGCGGGACTTGCGTGTCCCTCGACCCACAGGCGGCCATCGGCGACGCTTTCGATGCGCTCTGCGTGGGCGAAGGCGAGTATCCTACGGCGGAGTTGGTCGAGGCGCTGGAAGCCGGCCGGTCTCCACTGGGGATTGCCAATCTCTGGATCAAGACCCCGGCCGGTTCGGTGGAGGCCAACCCGACCCGCCCCTTTCTGCCCGATCTCGACCAGTTGCCTTTTCCGGATCGCCAGATGTGGGAGCCCTGGGTTCAGCCGAGCGGCAAGGACCGGCAGACCCTCCTGGTTTCACGCGGATGCCCCTTTCGATGCTCCTATTGCAGCAATCATGCCCTATGCAAACTGGCGGATGGCCGTTACGTTCGCTTTCGTTCCCCAGCCAACATCGTGGCCGAAGTTGCCCACCTATACCGGGCGTATCCCGAGATGCGTGAGATTTATCTGCAATCGGAAACGATTGCGCTGGACCTGGATTGGGTGACTGAACTCGGGGACCAGCTCGCCGGGTTCAACCGGTCGCTGCCGGAGCCGTTGCGGTTCGTCTGCAACTTGCGCGTGACCCGGTCTTGCCTGGACGAGCGGTTTTTCAGCGCTCTTGCCAGGGCCAATGTCCGCACCATCGAGATCGGCTTGGAATCAGGCAGCGAACGCGTGCGCCAGGAAATCCTGCGCCGGACCTATACCAACGAGGAGTTCCTGGCCGCGGTGGACCTGGCCCGCCGGCACGAAATGAGGGTGAATGTCTATAACATGGTCGGGCTTCCCACCGAGACCCCGGCGGAGCACCTTGAGACCGTGGGAATGAACCGCCGCGTGTGTCCCGACCGGTGCAACACGAGCATTTTTTATCCCTACCCGGGCACTGATCTCTACACGCTGTGCGAGAGCCAAGGTTTGCTGAAACATCACGCCGCCACCACTTGGGAGCGGGACCTGGCGACTCTGGACCTGCCCACTTTCCCCCGCGCCGAAATCCAGCGCGCCTACGACTGGTTTGACTTCCGCGTGTACCAGGGCCGGAGATCGTTTCTGTTTCGGCTGCGAAAACTCATCCGGCGCAAGATCGGCTCGCGCGTGTGGCTGAGCACCCTCTTCAACCGGTTGCTCCCGCTCTGGCATCGGCTGCGCCAAGGGCATCCCCTGCTTTGAGGCCCATCAAGCGCCTTTCCTGCGGTAAAAAAGAGGCACTCGGACCAGTATAGGGGGCCGCCGCCAGAGGCGGCGCCGGCAGGCCTGACCAGCTCCCCACAGGAACCACCGCGAGTACTCGATTACCCACGACGTCACCCGGAAGGTGCTTTGTCCGCCAAAAAGGCGGTCAATGCTGACCAACGGGACCTCGCCCAAAGGCACCCCCAGCAGTTGTGCCTTGATCGCCATCTCGAAGGCGAAGGCCCAACCGATCGGGTGGCTCTCCAGGCGGAATTCATCGAACAACTCCCGGCGGAACATCTTGCACCCGGTGGTCGCGTCGGTGAAGGGCGAGCGAACCATGAGGTGAAACAGCCAATTGGCGGTGCGCGAAAGGCACCCGCCAATGACAGACCCCCCCAACCGCCGCCCGCCATGGGCATAGCGAGTAATACTCACAAAGTCGCACCCCTGGCGCATCAGCTCCATCATGTCCTCGATCACCAGCACCGGCCCGGTATCGTCGGCGCAAAGGATGCAGAGAATCGGCGAGGCAGCCGCTTGCACGCCGGCACGGACGGCATTGAGGGCGCCGCGGCCAAGCTGGTTGTGGACCAGACGCAGCCCCGGGTAGGCAGGCTGCTCTTTGCGGACGATGGGGATACTCTTGTCATCGGGCGTATCATGAATAACCAGGACTTCATGGGGGCAGTCCAGGCTCGAGCGCAGGATGCGCAGGAGAATGCGCAAGTTGGTCTCCTCATTCCGCACCGGCAGGAGGATCGTCAAGGCTGGCGGTTGGGGATTGGTCATCTCAAGCAACGCCACGCGGCTCAGTCCACAATCCTGGGCTCGGGCAGCGGCACGATGAATTTCCCGCGGTAGCCTTTGCTGCGTAACTTGGGAATCAGTTCGTCGGCGATGTGCCACGAAAAGAGCAGGGCGTATTCGGGTTGGTCGGCAAAGAGTTTGCTCTCCTCGAGCACCGGGATGAGCGTGCCCGGCATGTACTTGCCGAGCTTGTAGGAGCCTTTGATTTCCAGCACGCACTCGAGAATGTTGCTGTCCAGCCCAACATGGTTCACCAGCGTGCTGGCGCGCGAGGGCGCGCCGACGCCATGGAGGCGCGCGCCCTGCTCCTTGAGCTGTTTGAGCAGCGCCATCAAGCCCAGTTTGGACGCCGCCACCCGACTCTTGAATTGGCGGAGCCGCTCCACGCGCAAGGCTTCCGCCTCGCGTTGGAGAATGGCGGCCACCGCCGCCGAAACCGGCCGGGAGCCTTTGCGGGCGGCATAAACGCGGATCGAGCCGCCGTGCGTCGGGATAAGCCGGGCGTGAATCACTTCCAGCCCCTCGGACTCGAGGAGGTATTTCAGGCTCGTCAGCGAGTAATACCGCAGGTGCTCGTGGTAGATGGTGTCGTACTGCAGCGTCTCCACCAGGCCCACCAGGTAGTGCGACTCGGAAATGAAGAGACCCTGCGGCCCCAGCAGCGCCACAATGCAGTTGAGGATCTCGTGAATATTCTCGATATGCGCGAAGACATTGGTGGCGGTGACCACCGACGCCGGCCCATGGGCCTTGAGGGCTGCGGCCACCGCCGCGCGGCCGAAAAAGGAGTTAATCGTCTGGATGCCCCGCTCGACGGCGATTTTGCAGGCGTTGGTCGGCTCGATGCCGCACACCCGGTGCCCCTTCTGGAAGTTCCCCAGCAGCGTGCCGTCGTTGGAGCCGACATCCACCACCAGGTCCGTCTTGGCCAGTGGATACAACTGCATCACTTCCTGATAAAGCTGGGCGAAATTCTCGCGCAGGATCCGGGTGGTCCCGCTCGTGTAAGCGTAATGGGGTGGAAAGAGGATGGCCGGATCGACAATCAGCCCCAATTGCACCAACTGGCACCGTGGACATAGCAGCATCTCGGCGGGGTAGGCCGGCTGCTCCTGCGGTCGGCTCCCAATCAGCGCCATCGTATTGACGGGAGGCAAAAAGCCAAGAAAGAGCAGCGACTTCAAATCCGGGTTGCCGCAGACCTGGCACTTGTCCACCACGACGCTGCGCTGAGTTCCCGCAGCCAGCGGAAGGAAGTTCTTTGCATCGTTCAAGGACACAGGCGCAGGTTTCACAAGAAAGAGGGCCGGGTCAAGCCGATTCGGCCAAGTACCACGCCACGGTTCGGGCCAGGCCGGCTGCCAGCGGCACCTGCGGAGCAAAGCCAAGCGCCCGAAGCTTCCCGATATCCGGACACCGCCGAGGGGTGCTGCCGGCGGTCAAATCGCCCGGAACGACTTCGATCTCGCGGCCCAGGCAGCGGGCGACCGCCTGGGCCAGGTCGGCGACGGTCGTCTCCTGCCCGGTGCCAATGTGATAAATGTTCAGATGCCGCCCCTGCGCCATTACAGTGAGCAGGCCGTGCACAAAATCCTCGATAAAAAGGAAGGCGCGCGTTTCCTTGCCACTGCCCTGGATGGGAAAGCGCAGGCGCCCCGGCTGGCGGGCGGCCAGGTCCTTTAGCCGCAGAATGAATTGCGGAACCACGTGCTCCCGGCCCATGTCCGGTCCATAGACGTTGTGCGGCCGGAAGATGACGGCACGTTCGAAGAACTTGCGCCCGTAATTCACCGTGAGCAGTTCGCTGAGGATTTTGCCCCCGCCGTAAGAATACCGCGGGTTGAGCGGGTCGGGCACCGAGAGCGGCACGGTCTCACCCGTCGGGATGACCGGCGGGGTCTGATAGACTTCCGAGCTGGAGGCGGTGAATAATTCTTTCACGCGGTTTTCGATGCAGGCGTCCAGCACGTTCATCATGCCTTTGACGGCAACCTCCAGGACCAACTCCGGCTTGGAATAGAAGAACTCCGTGCCGTTGACGGCAGCCAGATGAAGCACCGCATCCACCTGCCGAGCCGCGCGTTTCACCTCCGCCGGCTCACGGATGTCCCCCGCCACCAGTTCGATTTCGGAGGCCAGGTCCGCCAGCCGGCGGCGCGAGCCGCGCGAGTCGTTATCCATCACCCGCACCCTGGCGCCGGCCTTCACCAGCGCGCGCACCGCCGCGCTGCCGATGAAGCCGGTCCCGCCGGTGACCAGGAGGCGCCGGTTGGCAAAGTATTCGCTCATCCTAAGCGAGGTAAAACTCCTGGATGGTTCGGCACACATAGCGCACGTCCTCGTCTGTCAATTGGAAGGCGGACGCAAACCAGATGGCCCGGGGCCAGAGGCGCGTGCTGTTGGGGAAGCCCTCGTCGGGCAGCCGGTACGGGGCTTGAGTGTGAAGTGGAAACCAAAAGCGGCGATAGCCGATCCGGCGCCCGGCCAGGAACTTCTCCAGCTCGTCCCGCCGTTCTGCCAGCGCATCGGTCCATTGCGGGCATTCACCCCCCGCGGTGTTGGCCTGCATGAGCGTAATCGCAGGAATCCGGCCCAATTCTTCCCGGTAAAGCTCGTAGATTCGCATCTGCCGCCCGGTGCGCCCCCGCAGATGGTTCAGTTGGCCGAGTCCGAGGGCGGCTTGGAGATTCGTGAATTTGAAATTGAAGCCGACGCTCTCATGGACGTCAGCGCCCCCCGTGCCGCGCACCGGCCGCCCCTGGTCTTTGAGCTTCCGCAGCCGCCCGTGCAGTTCGTCGTCATTGGTGACGATCATTCCGCCCTGCCCGGTCGTGATGGTTTTATTGGGCGAGAAAGAAAAGCAGCCGGCCTGTCCCAGGGTTCCAAGGTATTTCCCCTGGTGCCGCGACAGCAACGCTTCCGCAGCGTCTTCCACGACCGGCAGCCCGTGGGCTTTTGCCAGGCTCAAAATCTCGGTGATCGTGCCGGCCCGGCCGCTGACGTGAACGGGCATGATCGCCCTGGTCCGCGGGGTAATCGCCTCGGCGCAGGCCGAGGGTGAGAGCGCCAGCGTCTGCGGGTCCACATCGGCCAGCACCGCTTTGGCGCCGGCCATGGTTACCGCGTTGGCGGTCGCAATGAACGTCACGTCCGGCACGATCACCTCGTCTCCGTGCCCAACACCCAGCGCCTTCAACGAAAGATAAAGCGCCGCCGTGCCGCTGGTCACCGCTACGCCATGACGGGCGCCGACGAGCCGGGCGATTTCGCGCTCGAACTTCTCCGTGATTTCGCCATCGTTAACGAAATTGCTGCGCAGCACTTCCGCCACCAATGAGCAATCCTCGTTGACGATCTCGGGGGACCACCAGGGAATCGGCTTCATGGGGTGCATTTCATTTTTTTTGGGTAGCCATTCCTAATCCTAATCTTAATCTTAATCCTGCTCCTAATTTGGTGAGGCTGGCTCGCCGGGTGGTTTACGCATCTTCCGCGGGAGCAGGATGTCTGAGGCCATTCTGCGGGCGGCCGCGATCATTTTGTCTTTGGGTCTTGTCTTCCACGGGCGCGCGGGGATTCCCCGATAGATCGTCCAGGGCTCGGTAGATCGGGTGACCAGCGCGCAGGAACCGACCACGCAGCCTTCCCGCAGCGTCACGCCCGGGTGAATTACGGCGTTGGTGCCGATACTGGCAAAGGCCTCGAAGATAATCGGCTCGACGCAAACCACATCACGGAACTGGGCGGGAGCCAAGCCCGCCAAGCCGGCCCCCATGAACTGGTCACTCGCGCAGAGCAGGCGGCTGCCGGCCCCAATGGTGTTGAAGCCGGCCATCCGGAGCAGGGCGGGCGCGCCGCCAATGACCGTCACGTACGGGCCGATGTGGATATAGTCCCCCAACGTGGCGGCGGTGGTGCAGTAGAAGCCGGTGTCGATGGCGATGTGGCTGCCGAGGCGGACGAGCTGCGGGCGGCGGATTTCGACGTTGGCGCTGACAAAGACATCCTCGCCGCAGGCCGCCAAGCGGGTCAAATCGTACTTAGGCGAATCCAGTTTTTCGGGCTGAGGGCGTTCGGGATTCATGATGGCGGCGCGGCGAAGTTTCTCTGTGTCCGCGGGGCGCGGGCGTGGCGCCGCGCGGGCGGGAGCTGATTCCCCACAAGTCGATCACGACCGAGCCGGCCGGGAACCTCAAGTGCTGGTAGGCCCGGTGCGGCACGGCGATGAAGATGACCTCCGCGCGGCGGCACAACTCCTCCTTCGATACGAAGGTGGGGTCCTTGACGTACTCATCCGAGTAGAGGACCTCGCTGCCCTCGAATCGCAGGATTTTGCCAAGCTTATACGAGAGCGAGTCGCGGATGTCATCGGACTCGGCTTTGAAGGCCATGCCCAGGATGCCGGCCTGCTTGCCTTTCAAGGGCATTTGCCGGCGCAGTTGGTCCACCAGGAAGTTGGGCAGACCTTCATTGATGGTCATGGCCACCTGGCCCAGCGGGAAGGAGTGCCGCCCAAAGGCAAACAACTGCATCGTGTCCTTCATGAGACAGGGTCCCGCGGCGAAGCCGGGGCCGGGAATGTGGGACATGCGCGGGTAGCCCTGGCGCATTTTCTCGAGCAGCGCCAGGTAATCGACACCGGCCTGGGCGCACATCATGTAGAGTTGGTTTGTGACCGAGAACATGATGTACCGGAAGGTATTGCAGATCAGTTTGGCGAACTCAGCCTCGATCGGGCTCATCTCGATCACCTGTGGCGAAACGCGCGAAAACAGGTCCCGCGCCACTCGCAGCGCCCGGGGTGATGTTGCCGAGATGAACTGGGGAATACTCTGAATCTCGACCACCCCTTTGCCCTGGGCCACGCGCTCCGGGCAGAAGGCCAAGCCGGCTTTCCAACCGCGTTGCCGCAGGTAGCGCTCGAGAAAATCGGTCACTCCTGGCGCGACGGTCGAGCGGAGGATTATCGTCTGCTCATCGGTGAACAAAGGCAGGAGGGTGTCCATGCACCGGGTGAGCAGGCCGAAGTCGGGATTGTGGAACTCGTCGATCGGCGTCCCGATGGTCACGACGACCGCCGGAATGCCGCGCAAGTCAGCGGGGTTTTGCGAGAACCCGAGAGTGCCGGCTTGGAGGGCCGCGCGCAGCAGCGTCTGGCCTTTCTCCTCGATGAAGGGCAAACGTCCCTGGCGCAGGGTCTTGAGGGCGCTTTCGTTGATATCGTAGATGAGCGTCCTGAGTCCGCGATGGGCCAGCACCAGCGAGAGCGGAATCCCAACCCGTCCTGCCCCGCCAACCACCGCGACATCGTAAGCGGATTTCATGTTGTCGATAATCGTGGGGTGCTTGGTTCATCGGTTCAAGCGCAAATTGCGGGTCATAATTTGCGCGGGCGCACGACAGGTTTCTTCCAAGGCTCCCGCCTGCCGCATTTATGCGGTAGCGAAGAATCCTGTCGTGCCCACAACGCGTGCTTGCCATTGAGCCGGAGCGGTTTACGATACGGTCCGGTGTGACAAGCAAGACCCAATATCCGATACAGCGCGTTTTTCGGGGCCTTTTCATCGCCGTCCTGCTTCTTGCAGTGTCCGGCGGCTCGGTTGCCGCCGCTCCGGCGGGCACGGCTTTCACCTATCAGGGCAACCTGGCCGCCGGCGGCCACCCTGCCAGTGGCCTCTATGACTTCCAATTCTCCCTTTGGGACGCCGCCACCGAAGGCAATAGCGTCGCCGGTCCGCTCTCAACCAACGGCGTTGAAGTGACCAACGGTCTTTTCACCGTCTCGCTGGACTTTGGCGCCGGGGTCTTTGGCGGGCAGGCCAAGTGGCTGCAAATTGCCGTGCGGACCAACGGCGGCGGGGATTTTACTGCGCTCGGCCCGCTCCAGCCGCTCACCGCGTCTCCATTCGCACTTTACGCGCTCAACGCGGACCTGAGCGGGCCGATTATTGCCACCAATCCGGCCAACCAGCTCCAAGGTGTTTTTGCCGGCAATGGCGCCGGCCTCACCAACCTGAACATCACCGCCGGCCAACTGGCCGGGCAGAGCGTTTCGCTCACCAATCTGACGCTCGACAACTCTCTGCGAATCGCTTGCGGCGATATTGACGCTTACGGCATCAACCGCTTTGGCTGGACGCACACCCTGGCAAAGCTCTCCACCAATGGTCCTCTCGTTCTGGCCGTTGTGGGCAACGGCTGGGCGCAAGACTCCGACTTTGGCGGTTTCGTGACCAACCTGCTGGCCTACAAACCCCTGGCCGGTTACGCATCCGATGTTCTCTACTACATGCCTGCCTACATCGGCTACGGCCCGTTCACCGGCTTGGACACGGCCCTCTACGTATCCGGGGATGATACCAACTGGCATGGCTCCTATTTCGTTCTGACCAACACCGGCAGCATCAGCGCCCTGGAACAGGTCGTGGTTTCGGATATCTGCGGCATCCATTATCTGGCCAACCCCAAAGGCGGTTCTTTCGCCCTGGAAATTCGCACCAATGGGGCCTCGACCTACGACTTCACGAACCTGGACAACACCTGGACCTCTGTGGCCAACGCCAGCGCCGTCAACCCGCTTTGGGAGGGAAGGACGCTGTGGTGGACCAACACCAGCCCGGTCCAAACCCAGGTGCGGGTGCGAGCCACCAGCCCGGGCCGGACCCCGATTGTCGGACATGCCCAATGGAACAGCACCGTCACAAACGGCGTGGTTCTGTGCCAGTATGCCCACCAAGCCTCGGGCAATTGGTGGAGCTACACCGACACCAACAGGGTTTTCCCGATCTGGAGGGTTTGGCAACCCGACCTGGTGCTTTGGACGGGAGGATTCGATAATTCGCGCTCCGCGGATCTGGTTGGAACGTTGACCCTGCTGCGAAACGGCTTTCCCGGAGCGGACGTGGTCGATGTGGCTACGCATGTAGTCTCTGCCACTTACAACTACATTCTTGAGCGCCAGTTTTGTTTCGCCAACGGCATCCCCTGCTTTGACGGCCAGGCGGCATCAATTGCGGCCTGGGGAGGCTACGACAACGGGGTCGCCCTTGGGCTTTACGAGGATACAGCCCACCTCACGCCCGAGGGATACGCCACTTTCAGCCAACTCCTCTGGAGCTGGATGGGGCTGACGAGTGATTCCCCGGCCAGCCGGCTGGCGATGGTTGGCAATGGGGTCACCACCAATATCTCAGTCTCGGGAGGCGTGACTCTTTATATTACCAACGGGCAAATCTGGAAAGTCACTGTGCCATAGCGGCAGACGTTGGCTGCCTTCTTTCATCCCTCCGGTATGCAGCCGGCGGCTACCCGGTTTCATCTCGCGGCGGGGGGCTCGGGGCTTTGTTGGCGGCGGACTTGAGTTTCCACCCCAGGCGCAGGATCGCCCAGTGGATGGGCAATGCTCGGGCGCGCAGGCGGGAGAGGAGGCGGTACTTGGATTTGAAAATCATCAGGGTGGAAGACTCAGCGCCGCCGAACCGCCGTTTGAAATCCATCGTGCCGGCCAGGTTGTACGACTTCATGCCGCGGGCCTTCCAGTATCGCATGGCATGCCATTGGAGCAATTCGTTGGGATGGAGGTGTTGATGCTCGCGCCAACTGGCGCCCGCCCAATAGAAGGCGGCCGGCTCCAGCCCGATATAAACGCCGGTGGCGACGCACTGTCCACCCGGCGCCCGCGCCCGGAGCAGGAGCAGCCCGCCCGTGGGCGCCAGGTGCCTGATCAACGCGCGCACGCGCTGGGCGCCGAAGTGGGGAACCATTCCCTGCTTGGCAAACACGTCCTTGAATTGAGCGGCAAACTCGTCGGCAAACCCTTCGTCATGGGCCTCCTCGATCACCACGCCGTGCTTTTCCGCCCGCCGGATGTCCCGGCGGCGGTAGCTGTTCATGTTGTTCAAGAGGGTCTCCTCGCTCAGGGCGAGGTCGTTGATGATGGTCGCGTGGACCTCGTGACCGAAGCCCAGGCCCTGGATGTCTTCCAACCGGACATGCGAATCAGTCACCTCGACGTGGATGCACCCCAACTCCTTGAAGGCATAATCGGAGAGCGCCTCCAGGGCCAGGCGCCGCGGCACGTCCGGGCGCAGGTTGAACCCCATGTAAGGCGTGGACCAACCTCGAAACGGGCTGCCCAATATTTTGCAGCCGAACTTCCGGACGATGAGCCCGCTAAAGTATCCCAAGACCTCATCCCCGGCCTTCAGCGCAGCGATCATGGGTTCCCCGCGCTGGTCCTCAGCCAGGAAGGAGAGGTAGGCCGGGCTTTGGTGCGGGATTCGATCCGGCGAGGCGGCCAGGGCCTTTGCCCACTCGGCAGCGTTGAACTTGACACGTTCGAATCTGGCCATTCGTCACTCTCCGCACTGGAACACGTAAAAGGCCTGTCCCCAATATCCCGCCTGGCTGACGGCTTGAAAGGCCCCGTTTTCGGCAAATACGGGCGCGTAGCTATCGGGCACGAGCACTCGCTCGGCATAGATGATCGTCATCACCTTGTTGAGGCTGCGAGCCCGCGCCGCCATGATGTCCAGGACCGTGCGCGTCAAATCCCGCGAAAAGGGCCGGAGCATCAGGAAGAGGTCGGCGTCGGTCTGTCCGCAGAAGACCAGGGCATCCATTTGGACGATGTCAATGGGGGAGAGCTTTCCCGAAGGGGGGCGGCAGCGCGCGATGTTCCGGCGGGCGGCCGCGCAGAATTCAGCGGCCAGGTCCACTCCCGTGACCTTGTCGAATCCATACTCGGCCGCCAGGATGCAGGCGCGGCCCAGGCCGCAGCCCACATCGACAAAGTGCAGGTTCCGGGGAAACCTGGATTTTCTGAGGAACTTGCGGAAACCCCAGCCGTTGATGGGGCCATACTGGGTGGCGTCGAGCAGCCTGGAGCGGTCAAAGGACGTGCCGGACAGCAAGATGATCCCGCTGGTCTGAATCCGGTACCGCCGATCGAAGCATTTCAGGTATTTCTCGTCCAACGACGCCAACAGGGTGGAGAGAGCAGGGCCCAAACCTGCGCGCTGCAGGAGGGTGGCCAGCCTTTTGGATGCCGAACCCACGGTGTGATGTCCCAAGAGACGCGACATGGAGGGGCAACGAGGCAAAGCGGAGACTAAAAAACCAAAAAGTCAAATGGCGTCTTCACCACGATGGTTTATCGCAGCGGGGCGAGGGTTGGCAACGAAAAAAGAAATCGGTTGCGCTGAGGGACGGGTTTTGTGCTATTCTGGTTGCGAAATGACAGGTTTCTATAATCGTTCAATCTCATGACGAGCGCCTCCACCTTGTTGCGGTCGTTGCTGGTCTATGGGCTGTGCCTGCCCCTGGCGGTATTCCTGGGCTACCTGCTGGCCACACCGCTGGACGGCACCACGTTTGTCGCCGTCATGATGGTCTTGTTCGTCCTGATGATCCCACTGATCCTGCGGTGGCATCATGTGTGGCTGATCGCCTCCTGGAACATGACCGCCGTGATCTTTTTTTTGCCGGGGAGCCCCCAATTGTGGATGGGCATGGCCGCCCTCAGTTTGCTGATGTCCGTCCTCCAGCACATGTTGAACCGGGATCAAAGATTTCTTTGGGTGCCTTCGATAACTTTATCTTTGATTTTCCTGGGATTGGTAGTCATGGTCACCGCGCGGATGGCCGGCGGCTTCGGCCTGCGGGCCTTTGGCAGCTACGTCCATGGAGGCAGGCGCTATTTCTCGCTGCTCATCGCGATCATGGGCTACTTCGCCCTGACGGGCCGGCGCATTCCTCCGGAACGGGCCTTCCTCTACGTTTCGCTTTTCTTCGTCGGCTATGCGACGCTGGCCATCGGCAGCCTGGCCGGGACCATTAGCCCGGTTTTCAATTTCCTGTTCCTCCTTTTCCCGGTGGAAGACCTCGCCGCTCTGAGGAATGACCCGGTCGGCGCCACCAGCCTGATCATGCGCTCGGGCGGATTGAATATGTTGGGGTGGGGCGTCTTGTGCGCCATGCTGGCCCGCTACAATCTCCAAGGCGTCTTGGACATGCGCCGGCCGCTCCGGTTGCTGTTCTTTGCGGGCTTCGTCTTTATTGGGGCGTTGGGCGGATTCCGCTCCATGATGGTTCAGTTGTTTCTTTTGACCGGCGCTCTCTTCTGGCTGGAGGGCCTTTATCGGACCCGGGCGCTCCCGGTCGCAACCACCATGGCCCTTCTGGGCGGGGCCCTGCTGATGGGTCTTGCCCCGCACCTGCCCCGCTCGGTCCAGCGCTCCCTGGCCTTCTTGCCCATCGACATCGATCCGGCCGTCAAATTGGACGCGCATTACTCGAACGAATGGCGGCTCAGAATGTGGGAGGAAGTCCTGCCGGAAGTCCCGCACTACCTCGTCCTGGGCAAGGGCTACGGCTTCGACCCCAAGGATGTCGACATCGCCCGAATCAGCCTCCGCTCCACTAGCACCGCCGAAGGCACCGAGCTGGTGGGCGACTACCACAACGGCCCGCTGTCGGTCATTATCCCCTTTGGGATTTTCGGGACGATCGGCTTTTTCTGGTTCCTTATGGCCTCAGGCCGCGTGTTCTACTTGAATTACAAATATGGCGATGCGGCCCTCAAGACCATTAACACGTTCTTGTTTGCCTTTTACATCGCCAAGTTCATCTTCTTCATGACCATTTTTGGCTCGCTCTACGTGGACCTGGCAGCGTTCGCCGGCATTGTGGGCTTGAGCATCAGCCTCAACGGGGGCGTCGCCCAACGCCAGGCCGTGGCGCCCGAGCCCGCCCAACTCATCAACCGGTTCCGCCTGTCTCCGGGCCTGCGCAAACCGGTGGGCGCTTGACCGCCGCCATCCGGTAGGCGCTCAGGAAGTTGCGGGCCATGCGGGCGGCAGAGAGATAATCGCGGCTTTGGGCCAGGGCGGCGGCATCCACCTGTCCGCGGCTGAACAACGGATGCCGCACCGCCATCCTGAGTGCGGCCACGAATCCCTCGAGATCACCCGGCGGGAACAGCAACCCATTCTTGCCGGCAAAGACATAGTCCGGCACGCCGCCGGTGCTCGAGGCCACCACTGGCACCCCCGCCACAACGCATTCCTTCACGGCGTTGGGACTGACGTCCGCCCGCGTGGGCAGGAGCATGAGCGTGGCGGTTTCCAGCTCCTGCGCCACTTCGCGCGGCAGGATGTGCTGCTTGAACTCCACCCGTTCCCAGAGGGCCGCAGACACCATCGGCCTGACTCTCCCCAGGTAATCCAAATTGGGCCCGCAGATCACCTCCAGGGTAAAGGCCAGCTCCTGCCTGAGCCGATCCAGCCCTTGGAATAACAAATCCGTGCCTTTGCGAAAACCGAGCGTCCCGATCGAGATAAGCCGCATCGGCTCAAGCTGGGGCCGGCGGCGGACCTGGAAGAAGGCCTGGTTGGGAGCGTGTTCGGCCTGCTGGATGCGGATTCGGGGATACCGCGCCTTGAGATAGCCTACGGCATAGTTGGATTCCGTGGTCACGACGGGGGCGCGGCGCAGGCAGAGCGGTTCGAAGTGCTCGATGAACCGATCGTAGCGGTCCATCGGCACCCGCTGGCGATACCACCCCAGAAGCCCCTGCACGGTCATCAGGTATGGCCGGCCCAGCCGATGGGCCACCAGCGGCGCGCCTTTCTCCATTCCCCAGGCATGGACCAGGTCCGGCTCAATCCGGCGGCAGACCCGCCCGATGAGCAGCGTGTCCGCCCAGAACAGCGAACCGACCCGCAGCCACGGAGGGGCTTTCAAGACATGAAAGACCGTCCCGTTCCGCTCGAATTGAACGGCCCGTTCCAGCTCACGGCGCAGAAGTATCACATGCACCCGGAGCGCCGGGTCCCTCTCGAACTCGGAAAGCAGCACCATCTGCCATGTGGCCGGATGCCGCCGCGGCGAGGCGCGCAACGCCTCGGGCAGGTCCGGCAGCCACTCGACCGGAAAGTCGGAAATCCAAGCTACAGTTAACGGTTTGTCAGCCACTTCAAGCGCCCGAGCCTAACTGCTCGGCACAACCGGCACAACCCGGAACGAATCACAAAGATTCCTTGCAACCGCCCTTACGGATGATTAGAGTCCCATCCGACTCGGCCAGCATTTGCACAATCACAACCAACGCAGCCGTCGAGCCTCCGTTTTATGAACTGGAATGTCCAACCCGCAACCCAGGGCCAACCCAGCCATCAGGAGGAGGTTGGCCGGCCGGCTCAACCTCCACCGGCCCCACCCCCGCCGGAATCCTCCGCCCGCCCGCGCCAGGGAATCTCGATCGGCAAAACACATGTGGTCACTCAAGAGAACGGCAAGGAGACGGAGATCGAGGTGTTTACGATGAGCCTGGGGGCTGAGACCATTGAGTTGCTCCCCTTGAGGAACTGGGGGCAACTCGATACCTATAAGTGGGGGGTTCGTGGAAAACTGCCCGGAACCCCGGCCGGTTTGGATATTGCCTTCGACCATGTGAAGATGCTCGGTCAGACCGCATCCACAAAGGAGCCCGAGGGTTGCTCGAAGCTCGAGGGGCTTTTCAATGAGTGGCTTGCTTTGGAGAGAGAGAACCTGGAGCTGGCAAAGAAGAAAGATCACCCCAAGCAACGCCCGCCAGCCCAAGACTCCTCCGGCTCGCCCGAACAACGGGGGGCGCACTTCCGTGTGGAACTGGACACCACAGGGCAAGTCCATATCCGGCGTCTGCAAGGCAAAGAGATCGTGGCGGAAATCGGCCTGAATATGCCTGGGTTTAGCGGCTTGTCCAGCCAGGGATTGATGCGCAAACCCCGGAAAATGCAGGTCGGCGTACTGCATGACTGGGTGGAACTGGACGGCGAGCTTTTCAGCTTCGAGAAAGGCAATAATGACGCAGCCAAACTCGAGAAAACGCTCAATGGGAAATACCTTCCCGAAGCCGCCCTGGGACGGGGCAAGGACGTGGTGATATTTGCCAATGCCGCCTCCTCGACCGGCTTCGACATCCAGTTTCCCGTCACGCAGGCGGGCGTGCTGAACAATCGCAGGCGCCCCTTAAACGAGGATTCACTGGCGTTGTTGCAGGACCCCAACGCGTGCGGGGTGTTGCACAAGGCAATCGTCATTAAACTGACGCGGCCCAGCCTCGTCTTCAAGCTAAAGACTCCCGATGGAGGAGAACGGTATCTTGAACGAAGCGCCGAACACACCGTCACGGTGACCGGTGATGATGGCGGGCAGAAGCTCATCGACCTCAGCCAGCCCGTCAGTTATCTGCGCCTGAGCCCGGTCGAACTGACTGCCGTTTTCAACCACTCCGCCATCAATCGGCACAGCCAGGCCGCTGAGGCCGCTGAGGCCGCCGGCGGCCTAAAGCAGGCCGCCCCGCCACCGCCTGCCCACGAACCGGGCGGCGCCGGCCTCTTGACTGCGGGTCCGCCCGCCCTCCCGCCCTCCGGAGAGGCGCGCGGCCAGAGGCCCCCTGAACCGGCCTGCCAGGAGGCCCAGGCTGCCGCTCCGGCCCAGGTCATCATCTCAACGCCCGTTCCAAAAACGGCAGAGGCCCTCTCTCAGCCTGAGGGCGCGCCGGCCGAAGACCGGAGGCCTGTTGCCGAGCCCGTCACCGAAGGGACCGCGCCCTCGGCAGCACCCTCCAAGGACGCCCCGGAACAGGCCGGCGAACAGGGCGTCACCCCCGCGGTCCAGGCCAAGCCGCAGCCCAATTCATGGCTTGAAAATGTCCTGGCACAACCACCGATCAGACATGCTTGGTTGGCAAGCCTGGTGTATAGTAAAATTGCCGAGAGATTCGGCAACTCGCGCGACGCCACATTCGGGCTGAGCAGATGCTGGGCCGTCGCCCTGGATGAAACTGAAGATATTGCCGATCCTGCCTTCAAAGGGATCTTTCTAACCGAAAAACACGGGCTCGGCTTTCTGTGCCGGGAACAGATGGCTCGTTTTAATCAGGGCGTCGCCTTCATCGGAACCCAGGAATCGGCCATCCAGGGCATTGGCGTGAGCCTGCTGGGTGTCGGTTTCGATGTTCAACAGCGCGTTGTGCTTGTCATCACCGATGACTATCGCAAGAAATTCGGCGTTCCGGATCAAACCCTGGCGCAGGAGCTCGGACGTCTCGAGGAATATGGCGCCGTCATCATGAGCGTTAAAGAGGTCCTCCACAGCCAGGACCCGATCGAGGTCCTTTGGACCGTCCCGGCCGCGCAAGAAAACTCCGACGATCCCCGGATCATCGAGAGCATCCGACCGACAGTGGTCCATCCCGGAGCCGTTGGTGTCGTCGACTGACCGGCGGAAATTCCCCCTCTCCTTGGGGAGAGGGCAGGGGTGAGGGGGAACGTGGCGGCGCTTTTCCAGGCCAACCTCGGCAAGAACAATAAGCGCCCTGCTGAACAGTTACCTTCAGTTTTCCACCCGCCACGCTGCAAACAGTGCATCCTAACCGGCCGAAGGTCGCAATCGCCGGAGGCCCTGCGGCCTATTTCAACCTTGCCGGAAGGCGGTCGTTCGTTTAGGAACCGGCGGTGCTCTTGAAGACAATCCTCGGCTGCCTGGCGGTCTTGAGCCTTGGGCTGATGCTCTGGCAATGGTGGGTGGCCTGGCGTTTCCCGCTCCACCGGCGGGTGAGCGCCTCTGGCTTCTTCCCGGCCCTGACCTTGCTCAAGCCGCTCAAGGGGTGTGACGAGATGACGGAAGATTGCCTGCGCAGTTGGCTGGCCCAGGAGTACCCGGGGCAGGTGCAAGTTCTGTTCGGAGTGGCCGAGGCGGACGACCCCGTCTGCGCGTCGGTGCGCCGGCTGCTCACGCAGTTCCCGGATGCCGAGGCGCAACTGGTGGTCTGCGGTCCTCTCCCGGGGGCGAATCTTAAAGTTTCCAAGCTGGTGGAACTCGAGCGCCTCGCCCGGCACGAGCTGCTCATCATCAGCGATGCCGACGTGAAGGTGACGCCGGATTTCCTGGCGAATATTGTCGCCCCGCTGCGCGAGGCCGAGGTGGGGCTGGTGAGCTGTTTTTATCGCCTGGCCAATTCCACGACCCTGGCCATGCGGTGGGAGGCGCTGGCTGCGAATGCCGACTTTTGGAGCCAGGTGCTCCAGGCCCGCAGCCTCAAGCCGCTGGATTTCGCCCTGGGCGCCGTGATGGCAACGCGCCGCCGGCAACTCCAGGAAATCGGCGGCTTCCAGGCCCTGGCCGATTGCCTGGCCGACGATTACCAGTTGGGCCACCGCATCGCCCGGCGCGGCTATCGCATCGAACTCTCACCCCTGGTGGTCGAGTGCTGGTCCGCCCCGATAGGCTGGGCGGCCGTGTGGAAACATCAACTGCGCTGGGCCCGCACGATTCGCGTCTGCCAGCCGGTCCCGTATTTCTTGAGCATCCTGAGCAACCCGACGCTCTGGCCGCTGGTCTGCCTGGCTGTCAATCCGACCGGTCCGGCTCTCCTCTTCGGCCTGGCTTGCTGGGCCGTGCGCATGGCCACGGCGGTCGACTTGCAGGCCAGGCTTGAACGCAGTCCACAGTCCACAGTCCACAGCCCACAGCCTGCCTGCCGTAGCGCCGGCGAAGGCAGGTCCACAGTCCACGGTCCGCATTCCACGGTCCACAGTCCAGAGGCCGCAATCCGCAATCAGGAGCTTGGGGGATGGAGCCGGGTGCGGGGTGGATGGCTGGCGCTGCTCAAGGACTTGTTGCAAGCGGCCATTTGGCTGCTGGCTTTCACCGGCAACAGCATCGAATGGCGCAGCCGAAAGATGCGGCTGCGGCGGGACGGATCGATCGTGCCGAACAGGAGATAACGGAGGAAACAGAGATGAAACCGGCGAGGACGTGTGTTCAAGCCCGCTCAATTCGACCAGCAGGGGCGTGACTCCTCATCGCCCCCCGCGATCATTTAGTCCAAGGCCCTTTTTCTCCGTTCTCTCCGTTTTCTCCTGTTCAACTCCGGTCGGATAAGCGGCTAAGCCGTCAACGTCCACGGGCTGCGCATCGGGCGGGAGAGCAGGGCATTGGCGGAGTCGTCATTCTCAAACCGCTCGGTCTTGGGATCCCATTTGAGCTTGCGTCCGAGCCGGATGGCGATATTGGCCAGGTGGCATACCGTGGAAACGCGGTGGCCGATATCCACGGGAAAATAGGGGTCCTTGCGGCTTTTGACGCATTTCAAGAAATCATCGTGCTCGCCTTCGAGGTTGGTGTAAAGGTGGAGCTCGTTTGGGCCGATGGGCGAGTTGAGGATTTCCGCGGAGCTGGCCTCGACCTTGGCGCGCCAGCCGCGGTTGCCGACCCAGCCGTCCGTGCCGATGAATTTGATGCTCGGATTGCCAGGGTTGCACGTCATGACGACGCCGTTGGCGTAGCGGTAGGTGACCTTGTAGTCCTTGACCGTGTTGAACAGACCGCTTTCCCAGTGGTTGCCGACGCCCTCGATCTCGACCGGGCCGGTCCGTTCGGTGTCATTGGCCCATTGGGCGGTGTCGAACAAGTGGGCGCCCCAATCGCAGATAATCCCGCCCGAATAATCCCAGATCCAACGGAAGTTGAAGTGGACGCGGTCTTTGGTGTAGGGCGCCTCGGGCGCCGGGCCGAGCCACATCTGGTAATCCAGCTCGGGCGGGATGGGCTGGGGAGTCGGGTCGCCGGCAAACGTCGGCTGTTTGGGAAGGATGACTTCGATCTTCTGGAGCTTGCCGATCCGTCCGTTGCGCACCAACTCGGCTATCCGGTGGTACTCCGGCACGGCGCGGTCCTCGGTGCTGGTTTGGAAGACCTTGCCGAGTTTGCGCATGGTGTCGATGAGGATCCTGCCCTCGCCGATGGTCAGCGTCGGCTTCTCGCATTGGACATCTTTGCCGGCGCGGGCGGCCATGACGCTGATGAGGGTGTGCCAATGGTCGGGCGTTGAGATCATGACGGCATCGACGTCCTTGCGGGCCAGGACCTCGCGGAAATCCTTGGTCGTGGAGCAGTCCTCGTTGTCGTACTTGGAGTCGGTCATCATCTTGGCCCGGCGCATCCGGGCGCCGTCCACATCGCAGACGACGATCACTCTCGCTTCTTTCAGCTCGAGGTATCTTTGGAGATTCCACGTAATCCCGTGGTCCCCGGTGCCGATGAAGCCGATGGTGATCTTGTTGCTGGGGGCGTCGGCGCCCAGGACGGATGCCGGGACGATATAGGGCAGCGCCAGCCCGGTCGCAGCCGTGCGCACAAATTGCCGCCGATTGATCTTCTTCATAGATTCCTTGCGTGGATATTGGTTTGCCCATTGAGCTTAGTGTGGCGACCCCGAAATGGCGATACATTTCTGCGCGCATCCCACCTGCGAGCGGGAGCGATTCGATGAGGAGTTGGCTGCCAAGCATTATCTGAAAAACGCGAATGCCGTTGGGCGAGTGCTGCGTTATGTTGCCGAATATCGGGGCCAATGGGTGCCGCTGCTGGTGTTCAGTTCGGCCGCCTTTCATATACGGCTCCATCTTGTGCGCCGTGGCGGGCATGGCGGCGTATCGGGCGACCCTCTTGCCCACCCCACCCCTTCATCGCCTTCGGGACTTTGTCACTAGCCGTGCCATGAGCGACGGTGAGCACACCTTCGTGCTGGCGGGCCAGAGCTTTGGCGGGCAGATCGACCTGTTTGTCAGGGGGATGGGCAGGGAGGGACCCCGCACTGGCTGGCCAACGCGGCCCGCCTTGCCCGCCATTGCGCGTTGTAGTTGGGCCTCCACTCGTGGAAACGGCCCAGTTTGTGCAGCACCTCCGGGTTGGCAATGGCAATTGGCAAACCACCGGTACAGGCCCGCACCGCTTCCTCTCCCACGCTCTTTTTCAGCTCCTTTAACGAATCCTCGGAATACCACGCGGCGTGGTCGCTCACAATCACCCGGGGATGCTCTCGCAAGGGCGAACCGGGCGCCAACGGCTCTGTTTCGAACACATCCAGGCCAGCCGCAGCCACGTGGCCGCTCGCCAGCGACTCGGCCAGCGCCGCCTCATCGACCAACGGTCCACGGGCAGTGTTGATGAGCATGACTCCAGGCTTCATCGACGCCAATTCTCGTCGCCCGATCAAATGACGGGTCTCCGGCAGGAGCGGCGCGTGCATCGAGACATAATCTGATTCGTGGCAGAGCGTCGGCAGGTCCACCAGTTCCACTCCCAGTTCGGCGGCCTGCTCTGGTGGGACATACGGATCGAGCGCCAACAGGCGCAGGTTCCAGCCACCGAGCTTGCGGGCCACCGCCCGTCCGATATTCCCCAGGCCGACCAGTCCCAAGGTGCTCCCGGCCAGGCGCCGTTGGCGCACCGGCGGAGTGACGTTCCAGCCGCCGGCGGCGACTCTTTGGTGTGTGGCTGCAACGTCGCGCACGCAGGCCAACAGCAGCGCCAGGGCATGAGTCGCGACTTCATCCACGCAGTAGTCGGTGCAATGGCCGATGAGGATGCCGGCGGCGGTTGCCGCTTCGTAGTCCACGTTATCGTAACCGATTCCGTAGCGGACGATAATCCGACAGCACCTGAACCGGCGGATGTGCTCCGGGGTGAGCGGAGTCCACCGGACCAGGATGGCTTCGGCGTCCTCAGCCTCTCGCAAGGCAGCGGCTTCGCTCGGCAATTGGTCGCCATCGACGACCCAACCGCCGGCTTGGCGGATAATCTGTTGCTCGCTGTCCGTCGAAGGAAAACCGTGTGGCAGGATGACGACTTTGAAAAGGCTCATGATCAGGCATTTGTATTCAGCCCGGCTTCCACATCGGCACCCGACTGGTCCTGAATCGCATTTGGCACCCGGAATGTGCATCCCAGGACCGTGGCCGCCTTGAGTCCCTTGTCCAAGGTGATCGCCAGCTTGCCCTCATCCATAAACTCGCAGCCGTTCACAATCAAGTGTCGGCCCGAAGCCCGAATGCAGGGGTCCCCTTTGCCGTCGTGGTCCCACCCCGTGAAATGGCACGCGCTCAGCACCAGTGAACTGCCTCCCTCGTGCCGGACTGGGTGATGACGGCGTTGCCAGGGCCGTGGCCAAAGTCGTCGAAGTGAAAGCCGATGCGTGGAAAAATCACGAAGCTGTTGCTGATGAACTCCCAATCGGTCTTGCCGATCTTAAAGCCGACCAGGTTCTTCTCCAGCCACGCCTTAAGGTCGCCTCCCGGGAAACCGGGCTTCAAGGCCATCCGAGTCCAGAAGTTCGGCTTGAAGTGAACGTTCTCGATGCGGCCGATGTCGGTGCACTGGTCAATGTAAACACCGGTCTTCAACGGGCAGGCAAAGACGTTCCGGACCAGGTGCAATTCGTTCCATTTGGTGCCCACGTCAATGGCCTGGTAGGGGTTGGTCAGGCTCACGTCCAGGATCTGGCACAACTCGCCATCGGCGCGGATGGACCAGGGGTAGAACAGACGCTGCGATATACCTACGTGAAGTACCTGAAAGCGTACATCGACACCCTGAGCGAGTACTTGGCATTTACCGGCAAGCACGACCTGCAGGAACGCATCGCGCCCCTGGATCTATACATTGAATTCGGGGCGCGGGACAAAGTCCTTGTCACGCTCATCTCAATTGGCCTGTCGAGGACCACCGCGATATTCGTGAGGGATGCGATAACCAGAGAACAAGCAATAAGCCGTGACAAATGCTGGGCAACACTCAGCCAACTTCCTCTTCGGGTACTCGACGTGCCAGAAGTATGCAAGGCGGAGATTCGGCAACTGACCGGGGAGGCAAGCACCGGCGAACGAGCAGCATGAATTATCCAAGGGATCTGTAACGAGCGAGCCCGGCCGTTGCCCGGAGAGACCTCAAGCGCCGCCCTGCCGAGCCGCCGCCACGCCGCCGCTCCGCCCCTCGGCACCCGCCGCCCCAGCCACCACCGCCACCAAACCGCAAGGGGAAGTGAGGCCGCAACGATACCCCGGAGCCAGACTCTAGAACAGCAGCCCTGCGCGCCGTCCCCCCCCCCTTTTCTGTAACTGTTCAGGCAGGGCGCATATTGTTGGTGCTGAGGTCGGTCCGAAAAAGCGCCGCCACGTTCCCCTCACTGCTGCCCTCTCCCTGTCAGCGTTGGCGCGAACGGGATGCAAAACTGACGATCAGGAAAGGGATCAGAGTTTTGGCTTAAGGCGGCATGAAAAAGGCCGGAGGATTTTTCCACCGGCCCGCACGGCTGTAACATTCTGAGGTTATGGCTCTTCGATCTGGTCCTTCATCCGGTAGCTCCTTCCTTCGATGGTGATCGTTTCTGCGTGGTGCAACAGGCGATCCAGCAGGGCAGAGGTCAGTGTGGCGTCATTGTTGAAGACCTTGGCCCAGTTTTTGTAAGCCTGGTTGGTCGTGACGACGGTCGATCGGGTCTCATAGCGCTGGCTGAAGACCTGGAAGAGCAAATCAGC
>Ga0187873_1000968_pt1 | contig 25767 bp, 21 predicted proteins | sample June2016WEW_16_1_2_FD_133012 | JGI IMG/M metagenome (GOLD analysis project Ga0187873, IMG submission 133012) | Peatland microbial communities from SPRUCE experiment site at the Marcell Experimental Forest, Minnesota, USA - June2016WEW_16_100 | ecosystem: Environmental > Terrestrial > Soil >...
CATTTCGCGCCCGGTCAAACCTTCCGGCATCTTGGCTGACCGGTAGCTGCCGCGCTTGCCCAGGTGATCCACCAGCTTGGTGGTGATACGCGGCGACAGGGCGGTTTCCCCGGCCGCCACCCGGCGGATCGCCTCTGCCAGGTCCGTCCCGCTGGCAGTTTTGAGCAGGTATCCGCTCGCCCCGGCCTCCAGCAGCGGGAATACATAGCTGTCGTCGTCATAGGCGGAAAGGATCAAAATGCGGATCTCGGGGAAACGGGCAGTAATCGTACGGGTGGCCTCGATCCCATTCAACTTTGGCATGCGCACATCCATCACGACCACGTCCGGGTGCAGTTCAACCGCCAGCCGGACCGCTTCCAATCCGTCGGCGGCTTCCCCGACAATGTACATGTCCGGAGCTTGTTCCAGCAGCTGGCGAGTGCCCTCCCGGACAATTTTATGATCCTCAACCAGCAATATTTTTATATCCATGGAAAACTATCTTAGCACACAGGCGCGAAACAGGGTAGCCGGATATACCATAAATCAGGTAGACGGGATACACCAATTGAAGGATGCGTTCCGGAATTCACAAACGTAAAATGAATCCACAAACCTATATTTAATCAAGGAGAAGAAGATGCAAAACATCGATCCAGCTTCAACCGCTTTGGTTCTGATCAGCGCAGCCCTGGTATTTATCATGACGCCCGGGCTGGCGTTCTTCTATGGTGGCCTTGTGCGGCGCAAGAATGTCCTGACCATCATGATGCAAAGTTTCGTTTCGATGGGTATTGTCACAGCCATCTGGGTATTTGGCGGGTTCAGCCTGGCCTTCGGAAAAACATGGGCAGGGGTAATCGGTAACCTGCAATACTTCGGATTGAACGGGGTCGGGTTTGCTCCCGGAGTGGTGGCCGGGGTCCAACAAAAGATTCCGTTCCTGGCATATTTTGTCTTCCAGGAGATGTTCGCGGTCATTACACCGGCTTTGATAACCGGCGCTTTTGCCGACCGGGTGACATTTAAAAGCTATCTGATCTTCCTGGTCTTCTGGAGCATCCTGGTCTACCTGCCTCTCGCTCACTGGACATGGGGAGGTGGTTTCCTGGCACAAATGGGTGTGGTGGATTTTGCCGGCGGGATTGTCGTGCATATGAGCGCCGGGTTTGCTGCATTGGCCTCGGTCTTCATCGTTGGGAAACGCAAAATCCAACCCGGTGAAAAAACCGCACCGCATAATATCACCTATGTGGCCCTGGGCGCCGGCTTGCTTTGGTTCGGGTGGTTTGGCTTCAACGGCGGCAGCGCCCTGGCAGCCAATGGCCTGGCAGCCAACGCATTTGTGACCACCGATATCTCGGCCTCGGTGGCAATGATCGTCTGGTTGTTCATTTCTTGGATCCATGAGGGCAAACCGAGTATCACCGGCGCCATGACCGGCGCGGTGGCCGGACTAGTGGCCATCACTCCGGCAGCCGGATACGTGCAGCCCTGGGCCGCCGCAGTCATTGGTATCATCACCGCTTTCGTCTGCTACGGAGCCATCCAGCTGCGCGCCAAATGGGGTTGGGACGATGCGCTGGATGTGTGGGCGTGCCATGGTGTGGGTGGGACCCTGGGAACGATCCTGGTGGGCGTGTTTGCTGCCAGCGCCGTCAACGGCGTGAGCGGATTGATCGAAGGCAACGTGCACCAGTTTCTTGTACAGCTCCTGGCAGTAGTGATTGTCATCGTTTATTCATTCGGGGTCACCTGGTTGATCCTGAAAATCCTGAATCGCTTCACTCCGGTGCGTGTCCCTGACGAAATTGAAGCCAAAGGCCTGGACGAAGGCGAGTTCGGGGAAGAAGCGTATACGTTGTAATATTGATCGTTCGAAACCGCAAATAACAAAATGGCTGCCCAAAATAACGGGCTGCCATTTTGCTTTCCACCTATCCAGGCGCTGGTGATGATATATCTGTGGATACCTGGATCTTTACTCCGTAGAATCTTCCCATCATCGCGCATCTCAGCTATCCGGGTATCCGCTAGTGCTATTACATAACGACGCCCGGCTGAATGGTGACGGCCTTTTTTAGGTTCATCGGAAATTGCCGGAACTTATAGGAAGAGATGGGGGCTTGGGCCGGGTCACCTGAAATGCGTCATCCTCACAAGCCATTTGTGGTTTAATTCATGGCAACCAGGGATTCTGCCAGGGAATCTGCCAGGGAATCTGAATGATTGCCAATTCTTCCAGGCCGACCAGGTCCGCATGCAATACTCCCTGTTACCTTTTCTTATCACCCGGCAACATATATATCAGGGAGCTTACCATAGGAGGAGGATTGTAACCACGGTATGAACACACCAGGCCAAAACCAGCCCATGGACGATGCCGTGCTTGCGCAACGGGCGCGTACCGACGGGGATGCTTTTGCCGAGCTTTATTGCCGGCATGTCCCCGGCGTCTACCGTTATCACATGGCGCACACCGGCAACGTCAAGGATGCGGAAGACCTGACCTCGCAAACTTTTATGGCGGCGATGGAGGGCATCCGGTCTTTTCGTGGGGAGGGTTCGTTTACCGCCTGGATTATGGGCATTGCTGTTCGCAAAAAGGCCTTGTTCTTTCGGCGCCGAAAACTCGAAGCCCCGCTCGAAGCGGCGGAACACCTCCCAACTCCCGGCCTGCCTACCGATAAAGCCGTATTACAGCATATGCAGATCGAATCCGTTTCCCGCTCCATCAGAAAAATCAACCCCGATCGGGCGGAAGCGCTGGTCCTGTATTTCTTTGGCGGCCTGACCAGCCTGGAGGTAAGCCAGGTCACCGGCAAAAGCCAGGCGGCGGTAAAGATGCTGCTTTCGCGCGGCCTGAAGGACCTGCGTGAACGGACCTCGCTGGTATTGGAGGTGGAACCATGAAAGACGATCAGATCAAAACCTTTGCACAATTATTGGATCCCGAGGACGAAAGAATTTCCGCGCTGCTGCAAAGAGTCGCCGCGCAAACAAACGTTAACCGCCAATTCCAAATAGAGCTGGATTTGCGCTTGAAAAAAGCTTACAAACCGAAAGGGCTTGTTTTCAGGATTTCCCTTGCGAAGCTGGCTGCCACTCTGGCCTCGATTCTGGCCTTGATCGCATTAATATTCCTTGTGGATTGGGTCATCCGCCCCTTGGTTCCGCAATCCAGGCTCGCTTCCGAAAATATCTCCACACCGACGCTGGCTTATCCGCAGGTCACACCCACGCCGTCTGAAAAACCAAACCAGCCAGGCCCGACGCCGACCAGCGTTACCTATTCCTGGAACGGCACGACTCTCTACTTGCAAGCCGCGCTGCCGGATTCGCCCGCCGAGGCAAACGTTTATCAATTGCAGCCCGACCAGCATGTAACACTTGATGAAGCCGTCGCCCTGGCTGCACGCTTTGGCATTCAGGGTGAAGTCTATCTTTCGCCGGGGGAGCTGCCCGGCACAACGGATTATATCGTTACAGATGGCAAGCAATGGATGTCCGTCCGGTCGGATAATTATTTCACCTATTATGCCAATTATTCCCAATCCCAGGCGCTCCCCGGAACTGGCATAAACTCCACGCAGGCGGCCGCAAATATCGAGGCTTTCCTGAAATCCCGGGGTTTCAATTTCAAATACAAAGTGGACTCTACGGATATGTGGGGAAAGTATTACGTCACGCCTCTCACCCCGGATGGCTTCGCCGTTCACATCGAAGACTTGCGTCCGTCAGGTCTCTTGATCACGCTGGATAATTCCGGGCAGGTCGCCTCCGTACAGGCCAATCTGCTGGATTACCAGCCGGTTGGTACGTATGGGATCCGCACAGCCCAGGCTGCCTGGAAAATCCTGCTCGATTCCGGAGTCCAGGCTGGCAAGCTGGAATGGGGGTCCTCTCCGAGCGGCCCCAGCCAGGCATGGCAGAGAACCTATCCCCTCGGCCAGACGCAGACGATTTACAGTCATGTATATTCTTATCCATCCGCCGGGCCGGGTAAAGCGCCTCTGGTCCTGGTCGGAATGGTCACTGCCACCGGCAATATCGCCGGATTGGATCAGCTGCCCTCCAACACCTTCGTCGACGCAACCGGCCAGTTTGTGACCGACGGCGGGATCACAAAATTCAACGTGGATTCCTGGAAAGTGACCCCGCTGACCGAGGATGGAATCGAGGGGACCTTGGAACTGGTGAATGGGCAGGTTATACTCTCCGCCCAGGAAGGCAATTTTCAGTTGGTGGACGTGCCCTCCGATATTCCCTTGCCGTTCAAAAATGCCTTCGTCATCGGTGTCCGCTTGGGCACCACGTTCGATTGGTCGTCGATCGATAATCGCGGCGGACATAATGGGGGCGGGGGCGGCGGAGGCGGCGGGCAGGGTTTCTATAAAATCAATTTCAGCGGCACGCCTGTACCGCTCCCCACGACAGTACCCACACCTTTGCCACCCGACCAGCAGCCGACCGGGCAAACCATCCAGGCTCAGCGTGGTCTGCTCAATGTGACCATCTACAAGCAGCCGGATGGCAGCCAGAGCGTCGAATATGCCCTTCTACCCTGGAATGGTCCCTATTCTTACATGATCCTGGAGGGCGATCTGCAAGCCCTGCAGTCCGACCAAAACCGTCCGGCGGATATTTGGGGCAGTCTCGACCATATCAACCAGGACGGCAACCCCGTGATAAAGGTCGACCGCTACGAGCTCCCCTTCCCCGGTCTACAGTTCCAGGTCTTGAGAGGCACACAAAAAATCGTTCAACTGGCAGGCCAGCCAGCCACCCTGTTCACAACCGATGCCGGCAAAATCTACCTCCAGGAGACTCCGGGTGGAACAGTTGACGGGAGCGAGGTCGGGCGTGCAGGCGACCCGGTCTTGATCCAAGCGCTCGCAATACCGGGCGAGTCTATGGCTGGTTACCCGACCGTGCTGGTGTTCAGCGCGCAAATGGCGCTCAGCCCCAAGAACGGGCAGCTGACCGGGCTCGAAATCACTGCCGACCAGCCTGTTATTACGGATAAGCCGCAAACGATAGAAACCTCTGCTGCAAACCCTCCGACGGCCACGATCGAGAAGGTCGAGTTGGTCTACTTTGTCAGCAACCCGCGCTTCACGACCGACCCGAATGCTGGATATCCCTACCTTCAGCCCGCCTGGCGGTTTTATGGGCATTTCAGCAACGGGGATGAATTCGAGGTCCACATCCAGGCGCTTAACGATGAATACCTGCTCCCCGAGCTGGCTCCATATATTCCGGCCGGATAATAAATATCCCGCCTGAGTCATAACCACACATAAAAACACTACCCCTTTTTTACAATGGGATAGTGTTAACTTTATTGAGCTGACAGTGGCAGGTATTCCGCACTCAGTGCCATTAAATCCGAAAACCAACCATGAATTCTTGTTATATATCCAGGTTCCTGACCGCCTTGGCGTGCGTCTGGATGAACCTCTTGCGGGGATCGACGGCGTCGCCCATCAGCATGTCGAAGGTGCGGTCGGCTTCGGCGGCATCGTCCACCCCCACCAGCAGCAGGGTGCGCTTTTCCGGGTTCATGGTGGTCTCCCACAGCTGTTCCGGGTTCATTTCACCCAGGCCTTTATAGCGGTTCAGGCTGACTTTATCGGGGTTGACGCCCAGGCTCTTGAGCAGCTTGTCCTTGTCGGCGTCATTATAAGCATAATGGACCTGGTTCTTATAGGCCAGGCGGTAGAGCGGCGGCTGGGCAATGTAGAGATGGCCTTCGTCGATCAGAGTGGGCATGTAACGGAAGAAAAAGGTCAGCAGCAGGGTGCGGATATGGCTGCCGTCCACATCCGCATCCGTCATGATAATGATGCGCCCATAGCGTAGGCCGGCCAGGTCGAAGTTGTCGCCGATGCCGGTGCCCAGCGCCGAGATAAGCGAACGCACTTCGTTGTTCCCCAGAATCTTGTCCAGCCGGGCCCGCTCGGTGTTCAATATCTTGCCTCGTAGCGGCAGGATGGCCTGGAAGTGCCGGTCGCGGCCCTGCTTGGCCGAGCCGCCGGCGGAGTCACCTTCGACGATATACAGTTCGGTCTTGGTGGCATCCCGCCCGGAGCAGTCTGCCAGTTTGCCTGGTAGTGTTAGGCTCTCCAGCGCGGATTTGCGGATGACCAGGTCACGCGCCTTGCGGGCGGCATCGCGTGCGCGTGCCGAGGTGAGACATTTGGCGATGATAGCCTTGGCGGCCTGCGGGTTCTCCTCCAGGAAGGTCCCGAAGGCCTCGCCCAGCACTTGCGTGACATAGGTCTGCACTTCGGGGTTCATCAATTTCACTTTGGTCTGGCTTTCGAACTGCGGGTCCGGGTGCTTGATGCTGATTATGGCCGTCAGGCCCTCGCGTGTATCGTCGCCGGAGAAATTCGGGTCGGCTTCCTTGAGCATCCCGCTCTTGTGAGCGTAGTCGTTGACCACACGTGTTAGGGCCGAGCGCATGCCGGTCAGGTGGGTACCCCCGTCAACCGTGTTGATGGTATTGGCAAAGGCATAGACCGATTCGGTATAGGCGTCCGTATACTGCACGGCGCACTCAATGCCGATGCCCTCAATCTCCTTTTCGACGTAAACCACCGGGTGCAGGATCTCGCGGTTGCGGTTCAAATAACGCACAAAAGATGTGATGCCACCCTCGAAGTAGAAGGTCAACTCTCGGTTGCTGCGCTCATCCAGGAAATAAATGGTGGTGCCACGCGTGACAAAAGCCATCTCGCGGAAACGCTGCACCAGCGTGTCAAAACGGAATTCGAGCGCTTCGGTGAAGATCAGCGGGTCGTACTTGAAGGTGGTTTTGGTTCCGGTATCTCCGGGCTTTTTAACCTTCCCGATCACCTTGACCGGTTCCTGCGGATGGCCGCGCACGAAACGCTGGAAGTGGATCTGGCCGTCGCGTTTGACCTCCACCTCGCACCATTCGGAAAGCGCATTCACCGCCGATACACCCACCCCATGCAGGCCGCCCGAAACCTTGTAGCCGCCTCCGCCGGATTTGCCACCGGCGTGCAACTTGGTCATGACCACTTCCAAAGCGGATTTCTTCTCGGTCGGGTGCATATCCACCGGGATACCGCGGCCATTGTCGATGACGGTGACTGACGAGTCGGCGTGGATGATGATCTCGATGCGCGTGCAAACCCCCGCCAGGGCTTCGTCGATCGAGTTGTCCACCACTTCATAAACCAGGTGGTGCAGTGCCTTGATATCCGTTCCGCCCACGTACATGCCCGGGCGGCGCCGGACGGCTTCCAGTCCTTCCAGGACCTGGATATCCTTTGCGTTATAACTTCCGTTGGTAGCCATAATTTCCTCTAGTTTGCCTTTGCCGAAGCAGTCCGTTTCTGGAGCTGCTCCAGGACGGCCGTCAGCCAGGCGTTGATGTCACGATAGTAAATAAAGCTTGCCGCCAGCAGCGCCGTCGAGACGAAGGCGTGCCCGGCAATGCCCACCAGCATCCACCATGAATTATCCGCTGGTGTATTCCACAAAAAGTTCATACCAGTATTAATGATCACGAATACCAGCAGGAACAAGCCGGTGTTGGGCAGGGTGAAGCGCACCATGCGCAGGCTGCCCAGGATGGAGCGGAAAGCATCCAGTTGCAGGGTGAAAATGCCGTGTACCGAGAAGAAAACCGGCATGATCAACCATATCAACAGCAAAACTCCTATAAAAAACATGATCTGCCCAAGGATCGGGCTGAAGTATGTGATCGCGGATAGCACCAGGAGGACTGGCAAACCCAAAACGAACAGGATGCCTAACCAGATGATCGATAGGAACATGGTTTGTTTGATGGAGTTCGAGAGCGAGCGTCCTTCCGGTTTAAGCGCTACGCCGGAGATCCAAAAGTAGTAGACAGCGCCTATCAACCAACCCAGCAGGACCAGCAGTACGACCCAGCTAAAGATCCCAAAGAACGAACCGGCGTCCAAGGCTGCAGGGGTTCCCAGCGGGGTCTGCACGGGCATCTGCAGGCTCAACAGGCTCGTGGCTCCCACAGGGAAAGTGCGCAGGATCATGAACATGTTGAACTGGTTGATGAAAATCATCCATGCCGACTGGATCGTGGCTACGTCCGGGAAACTGGATGGGAACGCTTTTGCCAGTGCCGGCAGTTGGTCAACGAATGGTTGGAGAAAGCTCTTTAAACGCAAGTGCGGACCGAGCCATAGAAACAGGTCCAACAATACAGGCGGCAGGATGACTAGGATGTGGTTGGCAACAGAATCGAAACCCCGCATCAGCGAGGCGATTAAACCTGGGGGTGGAGGCAATTTTACCTGTTCAGTTTCCATAGGGATTGATTCTACCACACGGCTATCTTCGCACAGATGTTCGTATACGGGTTTATTGGGAATTGGCGTTAAGAACCTCTTATCGGTGAACAGGCAGGTAGGCGGGGTTAATTTCGCCGTACTGCTGGCGGCAGATCCCGGCTAGCGGGTAAATGGAGACGGTACTCCTGGTGGATGGATGGACTCTATAATAAGACAATTAATGTCCTAATTGATGGTATAATATTATCCTCGACGTTGGAATCCTCCAACGTCTTCTTTATCGGTATTCAAAGGAGCTTAAATAATGAATGCAATCGATATGATCAAATTAGGGTTGGCCGGGATGGAAATGGGACAATCAGGAAAGCTGGCTGAAATACTGACAGATGACATGGTCTTTGCCGGGCCTGTGCCCGAACCAGTCGGCAAACACGAATTCCTCGGCCTGCAGACCGCCCTGGTTAAAGCCATGCCGGATTGGAAATTCAATGCCACCGATTTCAAGCAGAACGGCGAGCAGGTGACCGCCACATTCCAGATCACCGGGACGCACACAGGGGAATTGAGTCTGCCCATGCCGGGTTTCCCGAAGGTCCCGGCCTCCGGCAAACACGTCTCCCTGCCAAAGGAAGCCATTACCATCACGCTCAAAAATGGCAAAATCTCCCGGCTCGAGGCCGCCAAAGTGCCTGGCGGCGGAGTAGCCGGCGTGCTGGCCCAGCTTGGCATTCCCGTGCCGCAAATGGCATAAATACAAGTTTATCAAGATCGCAAAAAGATGTTGCCCGGCACTTTGGAAGTACCGGGCAGTTCTTTATTTCCGCTACGCCGCTACTTCCACCTGTGGCAAGTGCTGCATGGCTTCCTTAACAGCTTCGACCGGATATTCGAAATCCTCCAGTTCACCGTTCAGGTAAGCCTGGTAAGCCATCATATCGAAATGCCCGTGGCCTGAAAGGTTGAACAGGATCACGCGCTTCTCGCCTTTGGCCTTGGCATCCAGCGCCTCGTCGATAGCCACGCGGACGGCATGGGCAGATTCCGGTGCCGGGATGATGCCCTCGGCCTTGGTGAACATCACTGCCGCCTGGAAGGTCCCGATCTGCGGGACTGCCACCGCGTCAATGTAGCCGGCATTGCATAATGCCGAAAGGCTAGGAGCCATGCCGTGGTAACGCAAACCGCCCGCATGGATGCCGGCCGGCATGAAGGTATGCCCGAGCGTGTACATCTTCACGATGGGCGCCATCTGGGCTGTATCGCCGTAGTCGAAAGTGTAAGCACCTTTGGTGATGGACGGGGTGGCGGTCGGCTCAACCGCCAGCAGGCGTGTGCGCTGCCCGTCTTTCAGGTTCTGTCGCAGGAACGGGTAGGCGATTCCCCCAAAGTTCGAACCGCCGCCTACGCAGCCAATCACAACGTCCGGGTACTCCCCGGCCAGGTCCATTTGCTTGAGGGCCTCCTCGCCGATGACAGTCTGGTGCAGCAAGACGTGGTTCAGCACCGATCCGAGACTATACTTCTTTGTACCGCCGGAGCTGGCGGCCACTTCCACCGCTTCCGAGATGGCGATACCCAGCGAGCCGTTGTTTTCCGGATCTTTGGCCAGCAGGCTGCGCCCATACTCCGTGCGGTCGGTTGGGCTGGCAAAGACCTGTGCCCCGAACGTCTGCATATAGATGCGGCGGTAGGGCTTTTGATTGTACGAGATCTTGACCATGTAAACTTCCAGTTCCATGCCGAAGAAGTTGCAGGCCATTGCCAGCGCAGTGCCCCATTGGCCGGCCCCCGTCTCGGTGGTGATGGCTTTTGTCCCGGCGGCTTTGTTGTAAAAAGCCTGCGGGATGGCGGTATTCGGCTTGTGACTGCCCACCGGGGATACGGACTCGTTTTTGAAATAAATGTGGGCGGGGGTGTCGAGCATCTTTTCCAGGCGGCGCGCCCGCACCAGGGGAGTGGGACGGTACAGCTTGTAGATCTCCCGCACTTCCTCGGGGATTTGGATATAGCGTTCGCTGCTGACTTCCTGCATGATCAGTTCCATTGGGAAGAGCACGGACAGGAAATCCGGCGTGACCGGTTCCTTGGTAATCGGGTTTAGTACGGGCGCTGGCGGCACCGGGCTGTCGGCGTTTATGTTGTACCAAAATTTTGGCAGGTCGGTTTCATTTAGCATAAAACGGGTTTGGTCAGACATGGGCTAGCTCCTTTAGGTTTGTGAATAAGAGAATAGAGAGTAGAGGTTGGTAAGAAAAGAATGGTCTACGAACAGGGCACAACCCTTCAAGGCGGATGGAAGCTAAGTGGGCACATGGCATCCGCTCCTGCTCAGGGAACAAATACCGGGCACGGGCTGTCCGGGCCTGCCTCAACCTGGCGTTCCGCCAGGATTTCGGCCATGCTCCGCTCGCTCCGCAGCGGGAGCGGGCCGGAGAATTGCTCCTGCAGGCAGGTTGCCTGGGCGTGCCGTGGCTTCACCGCCGCATCGGGGGTTTCCGGGGTCATAATACCCAGTTCAGGTATATCAGGTATAAAGGTTGTGCTCATCTTTTCGCTCCTATGGTCTCGCCCTTCTCCCACAAAGGCTGGGTCGGGGGCAGGGAAATAAAAATACGCGTTCATCCGCTAACGGGACGAACGCGTAGTCCGTGGTGCCACCCGAATTAGGCCGCAATTAACAAAAAATCCCTGCAATGATGCACAGGGACGAAAGCCAGCCTCACTCGTTTCAGGTACGCTCCAACAAATTCAACCGCTGGAGTTATACCCTAACCCTGTAACGGGAGTATCCCGGCTTGCGCTAATCCTCTCACCGGCAACCCACCCGGCGATCGTTTCGCTCTGCAACTCTGAGGTCCATTCTGCTCCATCGTGCGGACAGGACTTCCACCAACTTCATCCTGTTCTCTGACCGCCGTACGAGGCGTACTCGTCCTCTTCAAAGTCTTTCAACGTATTGGGCGGTATTATACGCTGTATGGACAAATTGTCAAGAGGTTGGAGGCTGGTACTGAAGGGTGATACGTAACGACGTAATGGGGTATTCAAATCCTGAAAAATGGTTAAACTCCTCGCAACTGCCTCTTGTCCCCTGCCTCCAGAATCGCATTTTTTTGAAAATCTTGCGATAATATCGCCAAATACTACTGCTTTTTTGCATTGTTTTGGCGGGAAAATTTCATTCGCCTTTCTTTCCGATAATCCTTGTGATTTGTCCTTTAACTTCCTCCGCATTTCGCCTCACGCCAAACTCCAAAAATTGCCCGAAACCTGCATTAAAATGCCCTTTCCCCCCCTGTCCCCGTACTATCGGGACTTTCCTGGTCACTATATTACCTGATTAAGTGGTCGCCTTCTTTCCTTACCTCCAACCTTAAAAAATCCCCTGTCATTGATCCTCATTGTTTCTGCACGCCCCTCGCGCGCGGTTCACTATTTCTTCTTCATCCTCGACAGGCCCTCCGTATCTGCTGATAGTTTGCTCTAAATTCTCATTTCCCCTTCTTGCTTATTAAACGGCTCTCTGTTCTCATCCTCCCTTTGTTGCGCCGTCTCAATGACAAAGACGCCCGCACAACTGGAGACTTGCTGGTAAGTACAAGCCAGCCCAATGGCTTTGCAAGCCGCAATGGTTTCATCCCCGGCCCAGTAATACTCCGCTTCGCTCCACAGGCTTCCCCAATACGCGCGCGCCTGCGTTCGGGCCATCCGGTCTGGGTAGGCAATATCTGCAATGACCACCCGGCCCCGGCTGGCCATATAATTCCCAATCAGGCGTTTTAACAGCCCCATTTTGGCATCCAGATCAAAATCATGCCAGACGTATGCCGACACAATCCGGTCGTAATGCCGCATAAGGCTCTGCGGCCAGGTCTCGTCGCGCAGGTCTGCTAGGACAGGCTGCAGGGAGGGCAATTTCTCCCGGGCTTTCGCCAGCATATTTTCAGAATAATCCATGCCCCAAACATCGCAGCCCGCACTCACAAAACGGGCTGCCAGGTTGCCTGTGCCGGTACCCAGATCCAACACGCGCATGCCTGGTACCACCCGGGCCTGTATGACTGTTTCAGCCAAAACATCCTGATACCCTTCAAAAGAAATGGAGGCATTCCCGCCATCCAGTAATTGATCATAATTGGCCGCCCAGGCGTTGAATAATTCCTTGCCGGTTTTCATGTGTTAAGACCCATCTTGATGTATTCGTTAGCTTTCAATGGATGATCTTTATATCACTAAAGCGGCCATATCAACCTCTCTCTTCTCCTCTTTCCTGCAACCTTGTACTATAATCACGCTATCGTCCCCTGGTTTTATCCGGCAATCCTGGAGGTCAGCCATGTCCTTCACACCCAATACCATCTCCCAGCGCGATCCTGGCTGGATAAACGAGAAACTCGGTTTTGACACCTCCCTGACTATCGGAACCGACGGCAGCACGCTCGTCTGCCTGACCATGCTGGTCAATGGTTATGGCTTCAGCGAAACGCCCTATAGCTTGAACCAAAAACTCAAGGAAATGGGCAGCGGGGTTGGTTTTCTCGACAGCCTGATTGTCTGGCCCGGGTTGACCGAGGCGTTCCCCGGGATCGTTTATCGCGGCATCATCATCTGCCGCGATCAGTCCGCCCCGATCAGTGATATTAACGCTTCCATTGATGCCGGTCAGCCGCTCGTGATCGAAATTGACGAGTCTCCTTCTGCCGGGCTGCAAAACCACTGGGTGGTCATCTATGCCCGCCAGGGGGACGACTACCTGATGCTCGACCCCTGGCCTGAGCCTCCGGATCAAGCTCCCACTTTCCTTTCCACTCGTTACGGTTCAGGCCGCTCCGCCAGTGAATTCATCACTGCGGTTGCCTGGTACGATGCAGGCGGCAACCCGGCGCCTGCCCCCGCAACTGCATCCGACACTGCTACCACTGCCGACCCTGTCACCACCGCCGAACCTATTACCACCCCCGACCCTGCTACCACCCCTGAACCTGCCACCACTCCTTCTCCCGGCACAGGCCTGTTCGTGCGCGTCCAGGCCGCCGTAACAGCCGGCTTGACCCTGCGTTCTGCCCCGTCAATCTCTGCGACTACCGTTGCTTTGGAAACGCCCGGCACGCTGCTGCATTGTAATGAACCTGACGCCGTGGCTCTTGCAAAGATTGGCGTCATGGACCAGTGGCTGCAGGTCAGCGACCCGGGCGGGCTGAATGGTTATATGGCTGCCTGGTATGTGAAAAAAGTGGCCGGAACTTCTTCCGCACCGCTCCCTGCTCCCGCTCCCGCGCCTGCTCCCACGCCGCCGGATCCAACCCCTACTCCCGCACCCGCGCCCATTCCCATATCAGTGTCGCCAACCCTGACAGTGCTGGTCCTGCAAAGCATCGGGGTGGTTGGCCTGCGCTTGCGCGACCAGCCGGAAACGAACGCCAGTACTCTGGCAATCCTTTCCGGCGGCCAGGCTTTGACCGTGCTCGAACCAACCAGCCAGGCCATCCCGAAAATTGGTCAGATCAACCAGTGGCTCAACGTGAATGACGGAAACGGGCATACCGGTTATGTGGCTGCCTGGTACGTGGAATCCGGAACAACCCCCTCGACCCCACCGCCGCCTCAGTCGCCTCAGGACACTAAAACACTGACGGTACTCGTCTCCAGCCAGGCCAGTGCCGGCCTGCGCCTGCGTGACCAGCCGAATGCCAATGCTGTCATTCTCAAAGTCTTGATGCCTGGCACTCCCTTGACCGTGCTGGAGCCTGCCAGCACCGCCCGGGCCAGGATCGGTGTCACAAATCAATGGCTGAACGTTCAGGAACCGGGCGGGACGACCGGGTATATAGCCGCCTGGTTTGTTACCGGATAAGGAACTGCTGTGGATAGCATCACCCGTCAAAGCTCGCTCGACCTGTTGGCCGGGGATTGGGCAAATTACGTCCCCCGCTTCCAGGCTCTTCCGCCCGCAGCACAGGCCGCCTTTTTGCAGCAGCAGGGCTATAAACGGCTGGCGGACCTGCTCGCGCATATCGTCGCCTGGTGGGAAGTCGGAATGCAAGCCATCCCGCGCTATCGCAGCGACCCAGCTGCCCAACTGGCTGAGATCGACGTTGACAGCTTCAACGCCCGGGCCGTGGAGCAGGTTCGCGCGGTTCCGGAGGCCGAAGAGATCAAGGTGTTCGAAGCCGCCCGGCGAAAATTCGCCGAATTGGTCATGAAGATGACCGATGACGATTTCAAGGACGAACGCATCCTGACCCAGATTAAATGGGAACTGGTCAACCACCTGGCAGATCATCAAATTCAACCAGACTCGCTTTTGGAAAAATAGAAAAGCGCTTGAAGGGTGAAAAAAAAACATGATCACCACCAGGCTAAACCTGACACACAGGCAGGCCTTCCTGCAGATGTTGGCAGATTACGCTGCGCTCGATCCTGAGAATGGGAAGCTGTATGTGCGCGGGCGGGAAGATTTTCCTGCTTACGTGCATAGGCTTGCCGATGATGAAGAGGGGGTCAACCTGCCGTCCGGGGTTGTGCCCTGTTCGCATCGCTGGTTGTTGGATGATGCCGGTGCCATCGTCGGTGTCGTTCGCGTACGCCACAATATCGGTACCAGATTCCTGGCTGAAGAAATCGGGCACATCGGTTACGATGTCCCGCCATCTTTTCGCGGCAAGGGCCATGGCATCGCCTGTTTGACAACCGGGCTGGAAATTGCGCGCACGCTCGGCCTGGAGCGTGTGCTCTTATGTGCGGATACGGATAATCCGGCTTCGTGGAGGACCATCGAACATTGCAGTGGGATATTGGAGGCCGAGCGATTTTCTCCTCATTACAAGAAGTTGTTCCGCCGTTATTGGATAGAAATTGGGATTGGTTATTCATAAGGATGCCAATGCTGTTCGAAGTAACTGAAGCCTGGAAGTCGGCTTTCCCGGACGCACATGCCGGCGTACTGGTCATGCAGGCTGTGCACAACCCCGCCAGCCACGCCGAGTTGGAAGGTTCAAAGGAAGTCTTGATGGGGGAATTGCGTTCGCGCTATGGCGGGCTGGACCGCAGCCAAATCCAAGCCCTGCCCGCCTTACAGGTCTATGACTCCTACTATAAGCGCTTTAAAAAAACCTATCACGTCCAACTCCAGCTCGAGTCGATCGTGTTCAAGGGTAAATCCATCCCCAGCGTGGCGGCCCTGGTGGAAGCCATGTTCATGGCCGAAATCAAGAACATGTTGTTAACCGCCGGGCATGACCTGGATAGCCTGCACTTGCCCATCCGGCTGGATGTGACCAGGGGCGATGAAGTGTTTACCCTCATGCGCGGCCAGACCCAACAGGTCAAGCCCGGGGATATGATCATCTCGGATGGCCTGGGTATCATTTCCAATATCATCTATGGTCCGGACCAGCGCACCCAAATCCAGCCTGGCACGCGTAATGTCATCTACACCACCTATGCCCCGGCCGGTATCGGACTTGCCAGCTTAACCCGGCACTTGCAAGATATCGAGGGGTACGTGCGCATGTTCTCTCCGCAGGCGAAAACGGAACTGCTGCAGGTTTTCGGGTAGGCCAGCTCCTCCCAGCCCCAGCATGCCCGCGGCCCAGTGGCGCCGCGCGAGCAGGCCGCTTATTCAAGATAATTGTTTTCCAATTAGCGGGGATCGAATTGCTTCAATAAATCTTCCAACGGCAAATCCGCCAGGGATGTGAGCAGCAGGCTGGCGCCCTCATGGGTGTCTTGCGCCGTGATGGGGTTGGGAACCGCCACCACCCGCATGCCGGCGCGGTTGGCAGCCAGGATGCCGTTCTGGGAATCCTCGAAAACCAGCAGCTCGTCCGTCCGTAGCTTGAGCAGGTCGAGAGCCTTCAGGAACAGGTCCGGGTAGGGTTTGATATGCTGGACATCCTCCCGGCAAACGATCACATCAAAATCGTCGAACAAACCCAATTGGTGGAGATACCCTTCCAGGCGGGCACGTCCTGAACTGGATGCCATTGCCAGGCGCAGGCCGAGCCGGTGGGCGGTTTTTATATAATCGTTCACACCGGGCAAGGAGGAAAGTTTGCTCTGCACCTGCAAGCGGTAGGTGAGCGCCCGATTGCGCAGTGCTTCCAGGTCAAGGGTCTGTCCGGTCATGGCAGCCAGATAAGCCGCCGCGTCGAATTTAGCATCGGAGACCCCAACCACAGCGTGGATCCAGGTCTGGAGCGGAAATTCCTGCCCATATTCGGCATAAATTGCCTTCCATCCGTCCACTGCGGGGGACTCGGTATCCATGATCAGACCGTCAAAGTCAAAAATAAGTGCTTTTATCACAAGCCCTCCAGGGTTGGAACTGGCCCATTATAACCGAGGCAAATGCAGCTGGTTGGCGCTCTCTTTGGGAATAGCCAGGGAGGAGGAAAAATTTACTTGCCAAAAATCGATTAAAATGTATTTTCCTCCGGCGGAAAATTCACGCCCGGTCAAAACCTTGGAGAAAAGAATGGCTTACAGATGGTCTTCTCATTCCCACCTATGGCGGTTATCCGGCCTTTTAGTGGGCGCGATCGTCCTGGGTGCCTGTGGGAATCCGGCTTCTTCAACCCCGGCTCCTTTGCCGGTTAACCCGACCGCCTCGACCGTCCCGGCTACAGCAACTTCGCAGCCCACTCCGCAAACACCGCCTCCCGGCATCAACAATGTCATCCCCAAACCGGCGAGCGTGGTTGCAATGGGCGGAACCTTCAGCCTGTCTGCCGGTAGCGGCATCTATGTTGAACCTGCCACGGACGAAATAAAGGCCATCGGCCAGTACCTGGCTGACCATATCAACCCGGCCACCGGTTATGCGCTCAAGGTACAGGCTGCGAACGGGGCGCCTGCCAGGGGGAGCATCTACCTGAGCCTGTCCGGCGCAGACCCGGCGCAGGGCGCGGAAGGCTATCAATTGACCATCACGCCGGAGCTGGTCAGACTGGCGGCCAACCAACCGGCCGGTCTGTTCTACGGGGTCCAGACCATCCGGCAATTGCTGCCGCCTGCCATTGACAGCTCTGCGGTCCAGCCCGGTCCATGGATAATGGGAACCGGAACGATCAGCGACTTCCCACGTTTCGCCTGGCGCGGGGCCATGCTGGATGTGGCACGGCACTTTTTTAGCATTGCGGATGTCACCCGGTATATTGACCTGCTGGCGTATTACAAGATCAACCGGCTGCACCTGCATCTCTCCGACGACCAGGGCTGGCGCATCCAGATCAAAGCCTGGCCGAACCTGACCGTAATGGGAGGCGGCCTGGAAGTGGGCGGCACTCCCGGCGGATTCTACAGCCAGGCTGACTACAGTACCATCGTGAATTATGCCAGGAGCCGCTACATCACGGTGATCCCGGAAATCGATATGCCGGGTCACATCAATGCCGCCCTGGCCTCCTACCCCGAATTGACCTGCGACGGGGTCGCGCCGGATCTCTACACCGGCACATCCAGCCCCGGCGTTTCGCTGTGTGTCAGCAAGGATATCACTTATACTTTCCTGGAGAACGTCATCGGCGAACTGGCTGCGATTACGCCCGGTCCGTATATCCACATCGGCGGAGATGAGGCGCAGGGCACCAGCACGCCCGATTACATCAATTTTATGAATCGAGTCCAATCCATCGTCACAGCCAGCGGCAAACAGGCGATCGGTTGGGAAGAGATCACCCAATCCCAGCTCCTGCCCGGCACGATCGCCCAGCACTGGAATCTCCCAACCGGCCCATACACTTCGACGGAGCAGCAGGCGGTGCAGCAGGATTTACTGCAGGCGGTTCAGCATGGCACCAAAGTCATCATGTCCCCGGCAGATAAGGCCTACCTGGACATGAAGTACCAGGATGCCACTGCACTTGGGCTGAACTGGGCCGGAGATATCAATGTCGAGACGGCCTACAACTGGGATCCTGCCAGCCTGGTCTCAGGAATATCCGAAAACGATATCCTGGGGGTGGAAGCTCCGCTCTGGTCCGAAACGCTGAACAACATAAACGATCTTGAATATATGGCTTTTCCGCGCATCCTTGGCATTGCCGAGATCGGCTGGACGCCACAAGCCGGAAGGGACTGGAACGGGTATATGGCCCGCCTGGCCGCGCAAGGCCCGCGCCTGAAAGCGCTGGGGGTGAACTTTTACGCATCCCCGGAAATTAACTGGCCGCAAAAGTGAGTAAAACGGATCCCGGTATGTCCAACCCAGGCACCTACGACCTGATCATTGTAGGCGCAGGCCCGGCCGGGATTTCCACCGCGCTGCACCTGGCGAAGATCGCGCCGGATATGATCGAGCGCACGCTCATCCTGGAAAAAGCGCACCACCCGCGTCCCAAACTGTGCGGCGGCGGATTGTTGCCGGATGCGGAAATCATTTTGCGCCGGCTGGGGTTGGACAGCCGGGAAGTGCCGCATTGCGACGTAGACTGGGCCCATTTCGATTATGAAGGGCAGGGCTTCCGCATGCGCGCCGAGAAGAAGGGCACGTTCACATTCCGCACCATCCGCCGGCACGAGTTCGACGCCTGGCTGGCGGGCAAGGCGCGTGAGGCCGGTTTTCTCATCCAGGAGGATACGACGGTCAAACGCATTTCTACCAGCGGGGCGGAGGTGGTGCTCGAAACCGATCGGGGCGAGTACCGGGCCCGGGTCGTTGTCGGCGCAGACGGGTCGAACAGCGTGGTGCGGCGCTACGTCGTCCCGCAGGAAGCCACCCACACCGCCCGCCTGCTGGAGATCGTCACCGAGCCGCGGCCGAAGCAATCCTTCCACGTGCAGGCGGATTCCTATTTCGACTTTATGTACGTGCCGCAGGGCATTCTGGGGTACAGCTGGGATTTCCCCGCCCTGGAAAACGGCCGGCCGGTGCGGGTGCGCGGCATCTACGATAGCAATGTGTATCCGGTAAAAACGGATATTTCCCTGCAAGCCGCGCTTGCAGACGAGTTCGGCCGGCATGGCTACCGCCTGGCTGAATATAAACTGGAGGGCCATCCGCTGCGCTGGTTCGAGTCGAAGAGCGCCTTTTCGGCCCCGCATGTATTGCTGGCCGGGGATGCCGCCGGGGCGGATGCGCTGTTCGGCGAAGGCATCAGCATCGCGCTCGGCTACGGGGAGCTGGCGGCGAGTGCCATCCAGGAGGCTTTTATCAGAAAGGATTTCAGCTTTCGGGAGTACCGGAAAACCATCCTGCGTTCGGAATTGGGCAAGGCCCTGCGGCGGCGCACCTGGACGGCCAAACTCTACTACCGGCTGCGCAGCCGTCCCATCCAGGCGCTGGTCTGGAGAAAGCTGGGCTGGCTGGTGACATGGGTCATGCAAACCTGCATGATCGGGTGGGCCAGCCGGTAGCGAAGAATAGAACGCGGATGAGGAGGATTCAACTGATCTGCACGGATGAAACCAAAAGAATCCGCGCCCATCCGCATCATCCGCCTGATGCGATTGCTAGCTACCTGACTCTTTCGTACGAGCGGTGGTCGAGTAGCCCCGAATGTACTCTGAGAGGCGTATCGCCTGTCCTGCCTGCACCTTGACGCACCGTTCGTGCCGCGAACACCGGCGACACGCCGGTGCGAGACGGCAGGCACAGGTGGCCGGACAGGCCAGGGAGGCCACATTTCAAGGCTTTTTTGGTTATCGTTGGTCTCGATTCGGCGGTTACGCAAGCACCGCCTACTCGACCAACGGTTTACACTTGAAACAAACTGCCAGGTGGCTAAATCCGCGTGCTATTTTTTAATTTGTTCGATAAATGAGGGGGAATTCAAACCGCGTTCCAGCAGGTAGGTCAGATATTTCTGAATCAATGTCTCGAGTTCGTTCTGGACTGCCAGGCTGGGCTGGCGCGCCCGTTCTGCTTCCTCATAGGTGCTGCGCTGGAAATGGCGGAAATACTTGAGCGCATCCACCGACACGCTCCAGACGCCCGGCAGCCCGGCGCCGCATTTCGGGCACAGCACCCCGCCCGCCGCCGGAGAGAAGAACTGGTCGACCGCCCGGATCTTCTCACCGCAGTTGGCGCACTCGAACAGGTGCGGGCGGAAACCCAGCAGATCCAGCAAGCGCACCTCGTAATAGCGCAGGGCCAGCCAGGGCTGCGCTTCCGTGGCAATGCGGCCGAGGATTTCGGTCAGCAGGCGGAAGATGGCGTAGTTTTCCGATTCGTCTTCGTAGGTAAAGCGGTCCAGCAATTCGACCGCGTAGGAGGCGTAGCCGGTTTTGACCAGGTCCTCCCGTAGGGGCAGGTAGGCATCCAGCGTGTCGGCCTGGGTGACGATCAGCAGGTCGCGCCCTTTGGCCAGTTGCAGGGTGACACGCGTGAAGGGCTCGAGGTGCCCGGCCTTGCGCGAGCGGATCTTGCGGGCGCCCTTGGCGATGGCGCGCACTTTGCCGCGCTCGCGCGTATACAGCGTCAGGAGGCGGTCGGCCTCGCCCCAGTCGGCATGGCGCAGGACGACGGCTTCGACCCGGAAGGAACGGGCTTCTCTCATGGAAAAATTATAGCATGGGAGGGGGCTAATAGCCATTAGCTTCTAGGAGGTAGGGGAGGCGGGCAGCGGGGGCCGCGCAGGTCGCCCAAGCACGAACCCCCCAAGGGCGGGGGCACCCGAAATATCCGGGTACAGGCAAGTACACCGTTTTTTGGGGGTGCGCGCGACCCGTTTACCGAAACAACCGAAAATAAAAACAATTTAACCCCCACTGCTGGGAAGGTAATCCAGTTAATACACTATATATGGGGGATTTTTGGCTTTTTTGAATGAATTGATCCTCCGGAATCGGGCTTAAAAAGGGTTGTTTTGGGTTGTTTTTGGGCGTTTTTTGAGAAAATAATCCCCTTCGACAAGAGACCCAAAGGTTCGGCCAAGACTTCCGAAGTTTTTAAAACTTAGGAAGTCTGTCCCAAGTATCAACGACGAGCTAGTCGGGATGGCCTGCTAGAAAAATAAATCTAGCATTTAAGGCAGAATCTGGTTGTGTTCCGAAATAAGCAGATTGCTGATGCGGCCGTTGTTTGATAGCAAGTGTTAATCAAGGCTGGCAGGGCGTAGGAGCGTTTTCCCCCACAGCATCCCGGCGAGGAAGAACAGTACCAAGAGCCCTGCGAGTTCTTACCTGCTTCGCCCCTCCGGGATGCTTCGCGACCCCTACAGGATGCTACGCGAGGGAGACTGCGCAGTATTGGGCATTAAGACCCAGGAGTTCTTACCCCTTTCGCCCCTCCGGGATGCTTCGCGACCCCTACGGGATGCTTCGCGAGGGAGGCGGCGCGGTACAGGGCATTAAAACCTCGGAGTTCTCGAAGAACTCCGAGGTCTGCTTCAGCCCTTGACGACCCGCCGATTGAAGGATCAATTACATGCGGGGACCCTGACCACAACCTGCGGCGATACGCTGGTGTAAATGAATCCTTCCAGTGCATACACCAGGGCTTTACCCAACGGCGCGCTGGTGTAATAGGAGGTCACTTTAGGCCCGAACGTGACCAACAGGTTGCCGTTCAGGTACAGGCGGTAACCCGTGGCATTAGCCACCCCTGCCCAGTATAACGACACGCTCAGGGTATGGGGGGTTGTGCTTGTGTTACAGGTGTATCCGCCCACGAACGAGGCGGGGGCCTGGAGCACAGGCGCAACCACGACGTTGGGGGCCTGCGCCACGGGGCCCTGCGTGCTGGCGCCCTGGGCACCTATCCAGCAGGTGACATTTCCCGGAGCCTGAACCAGCCACCAGGTGTTCTGGCTGTTGCGGCCGACCACGTTGTAAGCCGTCCCGGCGGTGAGGGAGGTGACGACCGCATAATCAGTCCCCGGGCCCTTCCGGCAGTAGGCGTTCACGGAAGGGATCACCTGAGCGACCGACTGGACAGCCAGGGTGGCTGTTGCAGGGGGCGTGGCGGTGATGGCAACCGTCGGAACAGGCGTTGCCGTTGCAGCCGGCAGGCTGGTGGCTGTTGCCGACGGCTCCACAGGGAGCGGCGTAGCCGTCGGGGTGGGCAGGCTGGTCGCCGGCGCAGGGGGGACGGTTGCAGCCGTATTACAGGCCGCCAGAAAGAAGCAGGCAGCCAGGGTGATTCCGATCCATTTGCTGAATATCTTTTGGGCAAGCATAATCCACACGCTTTCGTTTCTGATACTGAATGATTCTTATCAATAGCGTATCACATGGCTCATGCGAGGTCAACGGATTATGTGCGTGCTCTTAGAATATTTTAACCAGGGTGGCGTATTTAGGGGATATTCTCAAGCTGTACCGATCTCATTTTCCAACACACATACGAAATTCTCCATTAAGAATGCAATTGCCCCGAATTTCCTCCTCCGGCATGCCGAAAAAAGGATATACTGGCCCGCTTAAGAGCATGCGTATGTCACCATCAAATATCATTTTCACGACCACCACCACTACCACCCCGCCCCCGGCTTGAACGGGCGGATGGTCGTACCTGGTTCCAACCCGGCTTCCGAAGTCTGCTCTCTTCGGAAGTTTTTTGTTAAAAATTTTTACCACAAAGGACACGAAGTACACAAAGGAAAAAATTTATTAAAGCTTTTTAAACGTTGTGTCCGTTGTGACCTTCGTGGTGAAAAGGTTTTTTTAGATGAAAAGATATTAACCTCGATCCTGCGGAAGAGCACCGCGGGACAAGCGGACACGAAGTACACGAAGGGACATGAAGAAATTATATGTTTTTAAACTTTTTTATCCTTAGTGTCCTTAGTGACCTTCGTGGTAGAAGTTTTTGTAATTAAGTCATTATCCGAGGAGAGTCATGGCAAGTTATCAAGGCGTTCTGAAACGGTATCAAGGCTTGTTTGACCTGCCGGCGCACACCAAACCGGTGACCCAGCTGGAGGGCGATATTTTTGCAAGCTCTGCAAAAATAGTGCGATCCTGGAGACAGAGGTCAAGGCCAGGGAGGATTTATCTGACGGGCGATCAGAGAAAAAAGCCCGGCTTGTTAGCAGGCCGGGCGAGGGATATCATTTGAGGGCATAGGTCACGCTGACCGTCACCGAGATCTGCGTCTGCCCGGGCTGGATCGGTACGGAGGCATTCGGAGCAGAGGCGCCGCCGCCGCCCATGCCATAATAGGGCAGGGGCGAGTTGTCGGAATAGGTGATGGCTTGAATTTGACCCAATTGCACACCGGCGGTTTTGGACAGTTCGGAGGCCAGGCTGCCGGCGTTCGCCATGGCCTTCTGGCGGGCCTGCTCCATCGCGGCCGTTTTATCGGCCACGTCAAAGCTGATACTGTTGATATTGTTGGCGCCTGCGCCCACGGCGGTATTAAGCACATTGCCCAGATGGCTCAGGTCGCGTACGGTCACGTTGACGGTGTTATCGACGGAATAATCGCCACTGCTGATCACCTGGCCGGTGGTTTTATCAAATGTCTGGCCGTTGGTGTTGGTATAGACGCTGAAATTGCTGGTCTGGATATCCTTCGCAGCAATGCCGGCGGTTTTCAAGGCGTCCACCAGGGCCTGGGCCTGCGTGTTGTTTTTACTGACACCCGCAGCCAGGTTCGGATCTTCCGTATGGACACCGATGGTAATATAAGCGATATCGGGGGTCAGATAGACCGTGCCATTGCCGCTGACGTTCAGTGTGCGGGGTTGCGCGGCGGCTGTTCCACAGCCACTCAGCGCCAGTGCCAAAACCAGGATGAAGCCAAAAATGGAAAGTTTGGTACGCATGCAATCCTCCTCGTCGAATAATGGTATAACATCATTGTACAGTTTATTGAAGACGCTTCACAATAGAAGATTGTTCCCGGCCAGGCTTGTTTTTTGCACGCTTTGCCTGTAGAATTGATACAAATGTTCTAAACTGTCCCGCGACTAGCAGGAAAGTCCTGTAAGCAGGAAAGTCCCGCCCAAGCGGGAGGAATCGGGCCATGGCACTGAACTTCCAGCAGGTGTTCGAGAAAATTCGCGAGATCGGGTTGGGGGCGCGCGCCCGCCAGGAAACGCTGGACGGCTTGCGCAAGAAGGCGCGTACCCTGCTGGCTGCCTGGGCGGATAAGAACGCCGAACTGCGCGACAAGCTGGAGCGCGCCCGCCAGGCCGACCCATCCGTGCGCTGCGCCATCCCGCTGGACGAGCGCCTGGAGGCGGCCTTTCCAGCTCCGGCCGGCCGGAATTCCGTTACCTTGCTGGCTGCGGATGGGTCACAGATCCTGCCAGACCGCCATGCGGCAGTGCAATATTCACTGGTCAACGTCGGCGCGATCGCCATGCAATCCGGCTCCGGGGGCACGCCGGAGGTCTTTACCGACAGTCACCTGCTTTTCGGCGACGAACTTTTTAGCGAGACCGGCCTGGTGACCGGCGAAGCCATCGAGCAACGCCGTGACATTGCCGAGCGGCGCAAGCTGCTCGAACTGGCCCCGGACTTCCCAGCGCCCGTCCTGGCTCTGACGGACGGCCCGGTCGAACTGTGGGGGGCAAAAGGCGCCGGCGAGGACGACTACCGCAAGAATCTCGAAATCCATAAATCGATCCTGTCGCAGTTGCAGGCCAAAGGCGTGACGGTGGCCGGGTACGTGGACAAACCCGGCGCGGACCTGGTCGTGCGCACGCTGGAAATCGCCCAATTATCCACCGACGAGGAATTCAAAAATATCCGCGGCCTGCACAGCCTGCGCGGTGTGACCGACCGCTGGCTGTACAGCTTCCTGCCCGGCGGGCATCGTTCGGCGGTCTTCGGCCTGCAGTCCGGCTCGCGGGCCCATTACACCGGCGACCTGGCCCTGCATTTCTTTTACCTGAACGTCGGCGATACGCAGCATCCCTGGCTAGTGCGGGTCGAAATCCCGAAGTGGGTGGCTGACGACGTGGAGAAACTGGCCCTGCTGCATGCCGCCCTGCTGGAACAATGCAGCATCATGGGAGCGAAGCCCTATCCTTACATCCTGCAGCGCGCCCATGAAATCGCGGTGGTTAAATTCGAGGAAAAAGCGCAGGTCGAGCAAATGCTGGAACTGGAACTGCGCCAGGCCGGCGGTGAACTGGATGAAATATCGGCCAAGCAATCCGCCAAGAATTTGAAAGGCCGGTCAAGGTAGGCACCCAAAAGGTTTCGTGAAATTCGGTGAATCCTGGGTATCGCGTTAAAAAAACACCCTGGTAAATAAGTGCGGCCGCAAAAAAAGGATAGGAAACATGAATGCAATTCCGATCGGTCACCTGCTCCACTCAAGCACAACGCAATTCACCGCCGGGTGCGCCGTCGCGCAACTGGAAGCCCCGGCTTTCGGCGCGCTGGTGCGCGCCCCGCTTGACCAGGATTACGGCGTGTATGGCTTGATCTATGATATTCATATCGACGAGGATGGGCTGGTGCGCCAGCTGGTCACGGCCGGGAATATCAGCCCGGAGGTGATGCGCGATAACCGCGAACGCCGGATCGTGCCAGTCGAAATGTCCGTACTAACCGTGGGGTACGAACAGGACGGGAAGATCTTCCA
>Ga0187873_1000972_pt1 | contig 25701 bp, 26 predicted proteins | sample June2016WEW_16_1_2_FD_133012 | JGI IMG/M metagenome (GOLD analysis project Ga0187873, IMG submission 133012) | Peatland microbial communities from SPRUCE experiment site at the Marcell Experimental Forest, Minnesota, USA - June2016WEW_16_100 | ecosystem: Environmental > Terrestrial > Soil >...
CAGACTCTCGAGGTTCGCATTTGGTATGAACAGACAATGGTCCATTCCTTGACCCTACCACTCGCCAATTCTACGGTTCACCTTTGATGTTTGACTGAGTTCACTTTTCAAGTTTTGCTAACACCTGATCCAGCGACCAAACTACATTGAGATGTATTCCCGCAAATTGTGCTCCACCGCGTAAGCCGCAGCCTCGGCGCGGTTGCTCACGCCCAGTTTCGAAAGTATGCTGGAGACGTAGTTGCGCACGGTTCCTTCGCCCAGGAAAAGCGCTTTTGCTATCTCACGGTTGGTCCGGCCTTCCGAGACCAACAAGAGAACATGCTTCTCCTGCTGGCTGAGGTGAACAAAGGCGGAGGCTTCTTCCTCCTTGACAGCCCGGCGTACTTCCTGAAAAACGCGCTGAGTCACCGCCGGATCCAGCAAAGCTTCACCGCGCGCCACTGCTTCGAGGGCCCGCACCAATTCCTCTCCGCCAATTTGCTTCAGGATGTAGCCAGATGCACCAGCCCGGATTGCAGAGAAGAGCATTTCATCCTCGGCATAGGAGGTCAGCATGAGTACGCGGGTTTCCGGGAACCGGCTGGTGATTTCTTCACAGGCTTCAATGCCGGAAGTTCCTGGCAGGCGGATATCCATTACCACCACATCGGGATGGTTGTTTTCCACCTGTTCAAGGGCTTCACGCGCCGAAGCAGCCTCCCCGACTATCTCAAATTGCGGATGGCGTTCCAGTAAAGATTTCAAGCCAAGTCTGACCACTTCATGGTCATCGACCAGCAGAATGCGCTGTTTTACCATATCGCTCTCTCCATCATGGGAAGGCCCATTGATCCAGTAGTATATTCTAGAGCAGGTTGTCTGACAAGACTAAAAACCCTTGATAAAGAACCAGATGATGAAAAAATAGCCCAAGGCTGCCCCCCACAGCCATGAATCGATCCGGTCCAGGACACCGCCGTGCCCGGGGAAGAAGTTGCTGGCGTCTTTCACGCCCGCCTCACGTTTGAACATCGACTCTCCCAGGTCACCCAGGATGGAGAGGGCGGAAAGCGCCCCCCCCAGTACGGCTCCTTGCCACCACGTTATTGCCGGGCCTTTTAAGCCGAAGCTCTGCCACAAAATCGTCAGTCCCGCTGCGGTTAGAGTGCCGGCAATGACGCCGCCACAATAGCCCTCCCAGGTTTTGTTTGGACTGATCCTCCGGCTAAGCGGGTGTTTCCCCAAGCGGCTGCCCACAAAATACGCTCCAATATCAGTCAGCCAGATGGTGGGAAGGACTATCACCAACCACCACAACCCACCTGGCATATTTCGCAGGTCAATCAGATAGGACCCAATCCAGCCCATGTAAAGGATGCCGGTAGTGGTGACGGCAAAGTCGCTGGCGGCCCGGTCACGTCCCTTTTCGTAATCGAACAGGTGCCAAGTCATGGCAGCAAAAACAGAAAAAGTCAGCGCGGCACCCGCCAATTCAGGCGGGAATTTTACCGTCAGCGCGGCTGCAGCCGGATCCATCAGGAGCTCCCGCACCACTGCAATCAGGACTACGCATCCGATCAGAAGCCCTCCGGGAACTTTATAGCCTGCCTTGGTAAACATTCGCCCATATTCCCAGGCAGCCACCGCCAGAAAGAATGTGATCAAGGCGGAATAATATGGCCCGCCCAGAATGATCACCGGGATGCCAATCACTGCCAGTAATAGCGCAGTTATGGTACGTTTAATCAGCATGGGTATCGTTATCCCCATCCACCTGAGATAGGCCGCCGTACCTTCGATCCCGCTGGGCAAAGGTATCCAATGCCTTACGGAATTCATCCTTGTTGAAGTCGGGCCAGTAGACAGAGGTAACGTACCATTCAGAATATGCCCCCTGCCATATCAGAAAGTTCGAGACGCGCAGCTCACCCGATGTACGAATGATTAAATCCGGATCCGGGACCCCTGCTGTGAATAGATAACGACTCACCAGGTCAGAGGTGACCTCTTCGGGCTTGACTCCATCAGTTATCATCTTTTGAATGGCATACACGATTTCGTCGCGCCCTCCATAATTGAAAGCAACAATCAAGTTTAGGCGGTCATTATGCTTGGTCAGATCAATGGCATAAAGAACTTTTTCCTGAAGTTTGGGGTCCAGTCGCTCGAGGCGCCCGATATGACGCAGCTGTACGCCCTCTTTGTTCAATTCCGCCAGTTCACGGTCGATCACATCCTCGAGAATATTCATCAACCCCTCAACTTCTTCGCGAGGACGGCCCCAATTCTCTGTGGAAAAAGCATAAATGGTCAGATATTTGACCCCGAACTCAACACAGGCTGTAATGATGCGGCGCAGATTCTCTGTTCCGGCGCGGTGACCGACCAGACGCGGCAGGCCACGTGCAAGGGCCCAGCGTCCATTCCCATCCATAATGATGGCGACGTGGGTGGGAACTTGCCGCAAAACGGCCGTGGACTTTTTTGCCATAATTGGTAGTGACGTTCAAGCTGTCACTACACCTCCATGATCTCCTGCTCTTTATGCAATCCGTGTTTGTTGATCTCTTCGATATTATGGTCTGTGACTTTCTGGAGTTCATCTTCGCCGCGTTTCAAGTCATCCTCGGAAACAAGCTTTTCCTTTTCCAACTCGCGCATATCGTTATGCAAGTCGCGGCGAATATTGCGGACGGCGATGCGGCATTCCTCCAGCCTGTTATGGACAATTTTCACTAGCTCCCGGCGGCGCTCCTCGGTTAGAGCAGGCAAGTTAAGGCGGATTTGTTTTCCATCATTATTCGGGGTAATTCCCAGCTCCGAAACCATGATTGCCCGCTCGATGTTCTTCATCGAAGCCGGATCGAAAGGCTTGATAAGCAGGCTGCGTGGCTCCGGTACGGAAATGGATGCCAGTTGCACCAGTGGGGTGGAAGCACCATAGTAATCCACTGGCATTCTTTCCACCAAAGCGGGTGTGGCCCGGCCTGTGCGGATTCCAGCCAGGTCATCATCCAGGTTTTGGATCGCGGCGGGCATGCGTGTTTCTGCTTCTTTGATCAGGTCTTTTATCACGTCGGCCTCCTATTTGTTTGAAAATTGTCTGCCTTAAGGATACCCTAAAACCAGAAAAAATGCCACTAATACAAAAAATCAGGGCTGTCCCAAGTATTGCCAGACGGCCCTGTCAAATAGTATCAAAAAACTAACAAAGGTTGCTGGAATTCAGGCCGAAACCAGCGTGCCCACTTTTTCACCGCGTAGTGCCCGTTCGAGCGCAGACGGGTCCCATAGATTGACAACCAGGATGGGAAGGTTGTTGTCCATGCACAGGGAGATGGCCGTGCTATCCATCACAGAAAGGCGGCGATTGAGAACATCAATGTAAGTCAGGGTGTCAAACTTTTTGGCAGCCGGATCCTTTTGCGGGTCAGTATCGTAAACGCCATCCACCTTGGTAGCCTTGATCAGCACCTTCGCGTCGACCTCCATGGCGCGTAGTGCAGCCGCAGTATCGGTGGAGAAAAACGGGTTGCCGGTGCCCGCCCCAAAAATGACCACGCGTCCCTTCTCCAGATGGCGGATGGCGCGCCGGCGAATATAGGGCTCGGCCACCGCCCGCATTTCAATCGCCGACTGGACGCGTGTATACATTCCGCATCGTTCCAGGGCATCCATGAGAGCCATGGCATTCATGACGGTGGCCAGCATGCCCATGTAATCAGCCGTGGCACGCTCCATTCCGTGTTCGAGACCCTGCTTGCCACGCCACAGGTTGCCTGCCCCAATGACGATCGCCACTTCGACTCCCATCTCACGGATATCCTTGACACGCGCCGCAACCGCTTCGGCCCGTTCGGGATCAATCCCGAAGCCGTTGGGACCTGCCAGGCTTTCGCCGCCCAATTTGAGCAATACACGCTTGAATTTCAAATCCTCCATATATTCTCTCCTTTCCAAACCAGAAAAAAAGCCAACCCGATGGTTGGCTTCTTCCAATTAACTACTCATCTCGCCCAATTCCCAGCGGACGATCCGCCGGACAACAATATTCTCTCCAATGGCAGCAATCTGTTCCAGCAGAAGTTTCCCAATTGTGATTTTGTCATCCCGGATGTAAGGCTGGCGCAGCAGGACAACTTCATCCTTGAACTTCTCCAGTCGGCCCTGGGCGATCTTTTCCAGCATGGCCTCCGGTTTTCCTTCTTCCCGGGCGCGTCCTTTGGCAATCTCGTTCTCGTGCTCGAGCACGTCGGCGGGAATATCTTCTTCCTTGATATACTTCGGCGCGGCCGCGGCCACCTGCAAAGCCACCTCATGGGCGAACTTGGTGAATTGCTCGGAGCGCGCAACGAAATCGGTCTCGCAGTTGACTTCAACCATCACGCCGACGCGGCCATTGCCATGCGAATACAACTCAACCATGCCATTCGAAGCCTGTCGATCGGCCCGCTTGGCGGCAGTCGCCAGCCCTTTTTCACGCAGAAAATCTACCGCTTTCTGATAATCTCCATCGGAAGCCTCCAAAGCTTTTCGGCAATCCAATACGCCGGCTTTGGTGGCTTCACGAAGGTCTTTGATCATTTGAGTCGTAATTTCCATCCAATCACCTCAGGTTACTTTTCTGGTTCGTTGTCTTCTTCATCTACGTCAACAACGGCTATTTCTTCCACCTTCGGAGCCGGAGCAAGCTTTGCCAGGGTGGACTCTCCGAGCAACTTGGCATCCTCGAGTTCATCTTCCATGCCGGTGGTGCCTGCCTGGTCAGCCGCTTCGCCCGCTTGCATCTCAGAGGGTTTCATGGCGGCTTCCGCCTCGATTTCCTCATCCTTACGCGCCGCTTTGCCTTCTTCCACGGCATCCGCCATCTTTGACACCATCAATTTGATGGCGCGGATGGCATCGTCGTTGGAGGGAATGACATAGTCCACGAAGGATGGGTCGCAGTTCGTATCCACCAGGGCAATCACCGGGATTTTCAACAGGTTGGCCTCGTGGACCGCTGCATACTCGCGCTCCACGTCGATGACAAAGATCAGGTCTGGCACGCGTGCCATGGTACGGACACCCGAGAGACGCAAATTGAGACGGTTGATCTCGCGTTGGATCAGCAGTGCCTCTTTTTTGGTCAGCTTTTCGATATCGCCCGTGGCAAAAAGCTTTTCCATCCGATCAAGTTCCACGATGCGCTGGTGCATCGTGGACCAGTTGGTCAACATGCCTCCCAGCCAGCGTTCGGTGACGAATGGCATGCCGCAGCGCATGGCCTCGTCCCGGACTGTTTCCTGCGCCTGGCGCTTGGTGCCAACGAACATGACAACCCCGCCATTGGAAACAGAATCACGGATAATGTTATACGCGACGTTAATCGCCTTCACCGTCTGCTGCAAATCAATGATATGAATGCCATTGCGCTCGGTGAAGATATACGGCCGCATGCCCGGGTTCCACTTGTTGGTCCGGTGGCCGAAATGGACGCCGCTCTCGAGCAGCGCTTTCATGGAAACAACTGCCATTCTTACTCCTTTTTTTCCCATCCTGCAACGCCAACCGTTCCAGGCGCGCGATGGGGTGAGTTTAGCGGGTTAAGCCCCCGTCAGGGGGTGGAAATGTCCCGCTCAGGGACGCTTGATGCCCGTCCCGGGCAAGATGTGCCTCCTTGCGGAAGCGGCGGGATTATACCATACTCCTGAACGCTATGGACGTACTTTTCAGGGGCGGCTATACTACCCGCATGCCCATCATCCCTCTCCCCTCCCGGATCGAAGCGCGCAGCGGTGTGTTTCAATTTTCCGCAGAGACGGTAATCCTGGCGGACCTTCCCAATCTTTGGAATGCGGATTTCCTCCATCGCTTGCTGGCAGCCTCTACCGGCTTCCCGCTGCCAGTGCGGGCATTCGACCAGGCCGGGAATAACTCCATTTGCCTGCGCCTAAACCCGGGATTAGCCTCGCTGGGGAAAGAAGGCTACCGGCTGGTAGTTACGCCTGAAGCCGTAACCGTGGAAGCACCGGAACCAGCGGGGGTCTTTTATGGACTGCAGTCGCTGCGCCAGTTGCTGCCGGTCGAAGTGGAAGCGCGCCAGCCTGTCTCCGGGGGTAACTGGCAGCTGGCTTGCCTGGTTATCACCGACACACCCCGTTTTTCGTGGCGCGGCTTCATGCTGGACGAAGGCCGCCACTTCCACGGCAAGGAAACGGTTCTGCTCACGCTCGACCTGATGGCCTTGCAAAAGCTGAATGTTTTTCACTGGCATCTTACGGAGGATCAGGGCTGGCGCATCGAGATCAAAAAATATCCACAACTGACCAGAATAGGCTCCTGGCGCGCCGGGACCAGCTCTGGCTTTACCGGCCGGGTGCATAATGGCATTCCTCATAGCGGGTTTTACACGCAGGCGGAAATCCGTGAGATCGTCGCCTACGCGGCCGAAAGGCATATCACCATTGTCCCCGAAGTGGAAATGCCGGGCCATGCGCTGGCAGCCCTGGCCGCCTGCCCGGAACTTTCCTGTACCGGCGGGCCGTTCGAAGTGGGCACGCACTTTGGAATTTATCCGGATATCTTTTGCGCCGGCAAGGAAGCTACCTTCATCTTCCTGGAAGACGTGCTCAACGAAGTGCTGGAGCTCTTTCCTTCGCCAACTATCCACATCGGCGGGGACGAAGCGCCCAAAAAACGCTGGCAGGCCTGTCCCGCCTGCCAGCGCCGCATCCGGGAAGAGCGGCTGCAAAACGAGCACGCCCTGCAGGTCTACTTCACCAACCGCATCGCGGCTTACCTGGATTCGAAAGGCCGCCGCGCCATGGGCTGGAATGAGATCTTGCAACCGGGGCTGGCCAACAGCGCAGTGGTGCAGTTCTGGGCAAGAGGCCGGGTGCAACTGCTCCAGGCCCTGCGGAACGACCAGCGCCCCATTGTCATGTCCACCTTCATGGATGCCTACCTGGACCATGCCTACAGCCTGATGCCCTTGAGTCGGGCCTACCACTACGAGCCGGTCCCGAAGGAATTGTCAAAGGAATTGCTAAAAGAATTGCCAAAGGAATTAGATCAAGAGTCGGCACTCACCATCCTGGGGCCGGAATTCCCTCTCTGGACCGAATGGGTGCCAGACCGCCCCCGCCTCGATTACCAGGTCTACCCGCGTCTGACTGCCATAGCCGAAACTGCCTGGACCTCCAAAGACCGCAAGGATCTGGCAGATTTCCGCCGCCGCCTGGCTGGTTTCATGTGCCGGCTGGACCGGCTGGGGGTGCGCCATGCCTCGTTGGATGAGGCCGAACCCGCCAGGATCAAGCAAATGTTTGGCATTTTTTCGATCGCGCGGCCCCAGACCAAAATTGCCGGTTAATTATCCATCTGGCATGCTATACTCCAGCAAGGATAATTCCGAGCCGGCGGCATAATGTAGGCAAACAAACCTGAAGGAGATCTGCTATGAATTTCTTCCAAAAAATCCTGTCTGCGGCAGGCTCCAACAGTGGACCTTTCCACATTTTCGCCGTGAAGTGCGGCCGCTGCGGAGAGATCATTCGTGGGCAGGTCAATGTCAACAATGACCCCAGCCTGGAAATTGACGAAAAAGGCAAAGAGTATTTCATCTGCCGCAAGGTGCTGGTGGGAAATCAACACTGCTTCCAGCGCATTGAAGTGATCTTCAAATTCAACGAAGCCCGCCGGCTGCTCGACCGCCAGATCAGCGGCGGGGAATTTGTGAAAACTAAAGAGTAAGGAGAAATTGATATGACCATCCTGCAGGCGCTCATTCTGGGGATCGTGCAAGGCCTGACCGAATTCATCCCCATCTCAAGTTCCGCTCACCTGATCATCGTGCCCTGGTTGTTCGGATGGAACGATCCGGTTCTGACCAGCCTGTCTTTTGATGTGGCTTTGCACCTGGGGACGCTGGTGGCGGTGGTATGGTTCTTCGCCAGTGATTGGGTGCGCCTGATCCGCGCCGGCGTGGCCAGCCTGGTGGAACGCAGGATTGGGTCCGACCCGGACCGCAAGCTGGCCTGGCTGCTCGTAATCGGCTGCATCCCGGGTGGCATCGCCGGCGTGCTGGGCGAGAGCAAGATTGATGCGCTCTTTCACCAGCCGGGCGTGCCGATCAAGCTGGTGGCTATTATTATCATGGCAATCATTATTGCGGCGCTGGCGCTGATCCTCTTCATCGTTGAACGGCGGGCACACCACACCCGTGAAATGGATTCATTGACGCTCAAGGATGCCATCCTGATCGGCCTGGCGCAGGCATTAGCCATCTTTCCGGGCGTTTCCCGCTCAGGCAGCACCATCACGGCCGGGCTGGCCCTCAATCTAAAGCGTGAAACCGCCGCGCGCTTTTCCTTCCTGCTCAGCGCTCCGATCATCCTGGGGGCCGGTTTGAAGAGTGCCTGGGATATGTTCCAGCAATACCATGCCGGAGTCTCCTTCGGTTCGGGCGAGTTGCTCCTGTTTCCTTTCGGGTTCGTAGCAGCCGCCATCACTGGGTACTTCTGCATCAAATACCTGCTGCGCTATTTGCAAAATAACTCCACCGATCCGTTCGTATACTATCGCTGGGGTCTGGCCATTTTGATCATCATCGTGGCGATGATACGCGGATAATCCTTTCGCAAGGGCGCAAATCATTGCGCCCTTGTTTTTTTCCTTGCTCCTGAGCCTGTCGGAAGGGCACATTTTATGGCATATTTTTGACCATTTTTTATGGTAACAGGCCGGATGCCAGATATGTTATGATTAACCCAACCTTTTGACAATTTTCGATCAAGCATTCAGCTGAACCAGGGGCTCAAAGACAGCTCTTAGGAAGGAGGAGGTAGGATGGATATCAAACAGGCGCTATCCCAGGCAGATTTGTTTATTCGCCAAAACCAGACCGCCCAGGCCAGGACAATCCTGGGGCAAATCCTCCTTGACAACCCCCAGAATGAAGAAGCCTGGATCTTGAGCGCCCAGGTCAGCGATAAACCCGAGCAGGTGATATATTGTTTGCGGCAGGCGATCAAGATCAACCCGGCCTCCCGGGCGCACCTGCTGCTGGAGCGGCTGCAATTGCCGCAGACTCCTCCGGCCCCGGTCGAATCTTCCGAACCTGCCCCTCAACCTTTATCGGAAACGCAACCCCACCAGGCGGTTCGTCTGGCAGTTATCCCACCGGAGCAAGCCATGTCCCTCCCTGCCGGTATTACCGATCCCGGACCGGATGATAATGCAACGGATTTGACTGACCTGCCACCGGATGTGGCAACCGTCCCCTCCATGCCTTCGGCTGTGGCAGCCATCCCCTCCATGCCTCTGGCTGTGGCGGCCACCCCCTCCGAGCTTCCGGCCCCGCAAGCCTCACCTCACAAACGTCCCCAGCGCTGGTTACAAAGAATTTTTACGATTGCAGCCACTGCCTGTTTGGCTGCGCCCTGGATCACAATCCAGAACGGCGCAAGCCCATCCAGCATGTTGAGCGGTGCCCAGGTACTGCTGGGTCCGATATTCTCGCCTCTCGGGGTGGATGTGGGCATCTCCAGCCTGGCGCTTCTGGCCAGCCTGGTACTCCCGCTCTTGATGTTTTTCCGCTTCCGTTCTGCAGCCACACAAAAATGGGGCGAACGGGCCACGATTGCCCTGGCTCCCCTGGCATCCGTGCTATGCCTGGACATGATCTCCTTTTTTTACGCTGGACTAACCAATAATATTATATTGCGCTGGGGTATCTGGGCCAGCTGCGGCTTTTATTCGCTGGCCGGTTTAACAGCTTTGATCAATGCGCGCCGGCTGGGGAACGTAGGCCGCACGGAATTATACGCAGCCCGGGCTGGTTGGATCTTCACCTGGCTGTTCAGCTTCGGCGATATCCTCGCCCTCCTGGTGACCATGATCGGGTTGGTGGTAATGGGTAAATTCAGCCTGTTTGGAATATCCATCCCATTTATCTGGCTGTGTCTGGGAGCATTGCTAAGCCACATCGTCTGAGCAGAGCGGGTCTTGCAAAGGTCCACAAATTGGGCACGCAGAGTAAGGAGCCAGGCATGTCTTACAATCTGCATGTCGAACCCAGAAGCACTTACCTGTACATCACTGTGACCGGCGAAAATTCAGTTTAAGACTTCCGAAGTTTTTAAAACTTCGGAAGTCTTTGTGTTGAATTCACCGGGGATGGACGAGGATAAACAGGGTATGTAAGCCCTAAACGTACGTTTCCCGGCCTTTATCAGACCCGAAATCCGTTCATCGCTGTTCACATCGTACCCGTAGGGTATCTCCGGTAGAAAATATGTTATGCGGGCACCATACCTCGTACGTAAGACAGCAGCTTCGAACTGGTTGGGCCGGTTTGGATATCGGTAAACCCGGCCTCCGCCAGCAGCGGCACATACTCCCGCACATCCACATGCGCCATCGGAGTTATGGCTTTCTCCACGATCATCCGCAGCAGGCCCGATTTGGGCGGCTCGAAATCCACCACCAGGCAGACGCCGCCCGGCTTTAGCACCCGCCGCATTTCGGCCAGGCCGCGTTATTATCAGCGCGTACAGGCGGTCGGCACAAACCTAGGTGGCGTGCGCGTATACGATCGAGTTCTCCCCGGGGGAAGATAGGCCAAGATCAGTAACTGTTTCGAAACCGTGTTGAACCAGGATATGAGAAACTTGCTCACGCAATTGGGAGGTATGCGTTTCTACTGCCACTTGTTTGAAGATGGTCCAATGCATTTCCTCAATTCCATCGAGCACCGAAATTTCGCCGCCCTCTACATCGATCTTGAGGAAATCAACACTGGTGATCCCCTGCTCTCGAATGACGGATGAAAGTGTTCTGACCTGAACAATCCGCGTTTCAGTTTGATTGAGGAAATCCGATAGTTCCTTCCCAAATATTTGATCCATCACCGATTTTTGTTGATCTTTTAGAGCGGGTATGGCAGTGGAATTACCCGGCATATAGGGGAAAAAGGTAAATGTTTTCTCATCGTGATCCTGAGATCCGATAGCCACGTTGTATAAATGGATATCTGAGCCTCCGAGTAAACGCACATTCTGTTCCAAAACCTGGAAAGTGTCCTGGATTGGCTCGAAGGCATAGACAGCCGCCTGTGGAGCCTTCAGTTTCACGGCCATCGTAAAAATGCCAACATTCGCGCCGATGTCAATGACACAGCCTGCTCCCAGAACGGACAGCCCTTTCTGGAAATACTCCTGGTTGACCATGATCTCGTTGTAGATCAGCGCAACTTCTTCACAATTGGGTGGGGCATAGCACGCGAATCCGCCAGGGAATGTGAGTTTCTGAAGATGGTTTGGCGCATCTTCAACCAACTCCGGATGGACGTAACCGGGTGGGTATGCAAAGTTACTGGGCATTTTGTTATTCATCGGAAATCTCCTTTCTATATTACTTGGAAATTTACAAAATCAAGACTCTAATAAAGATTGGTAAGATCCTTATCACTTCTTCCGAAAGACCATTCCACCCACGCAGCCTCCCAACTCGCGAAGAAGCAGATCGTAACCTCCTGTGCAGCTCATGCTAGCAGCTGATAGGCAATCCGTAACTGTCCCATTATTATTATATAATTCCAAATGTCTATTAGAATACCGATAAAATCTACCCTATAATGACTATACAATGAATCCAATGCAAGAGCAAGCGGCGGCGAGCCGCTTTTTCCAAACAAGCTTGACAAATTAGAACATATGTTTTATTATACAGGCGCGGTAGGGTCATTCATAGGGTATTCCTGGCCGCCCCATTGCACCTTAACAATCGCACTCTCCGCCGGCTGCCGCATTGGGCGGAGGGTGATCAGGGACGCGAACCCTTCCCGCTGGCAGAGCGGGAAGGTACATATGTGAGTTATAGCAAGGGAAGTGCTTCCCTGATTGGTGTTACATCAATGAAGGTGGGATTTCAACCCCCAGCGTTGTTTCGCTGGTAACATAGATGAACCATTTCATCATATAAAGCGTCATACCATGCTGGGCAACGGCTTCGAGGCTGGGATATTTCTCCACACCCCATCCACTCCACTTTTCATCCAGCGAGGCTACCATTGCGAGCACCTCGCCTCCGACCGCCTTGCGCGAGGCTTCGACCTTTGCCGCAAGGTCATGCTGTTCCTCGGCGGACAATGCATACCATGCCGGTGTATAGGACATCCTGAAAAGCTTGTAGACCGCTTGCGCCATTTTAACCTCCTCTAATTCAAAAAAAAAGGAAAAAGGAGAACAAAGTTACTATTAAATAATAGTGATTGTGCGGAATAAAGTCAATAGGCAGATGCCCTCGAGTGCATGAAACAAAGCAACCTAATGAGAATAAATCCAGCATTGCGATAGTGAAATGTTAGAGCGCACCGCCTCACCGCCCCGCCGCGCTTCCTGGGCAGGCATTCGTTCCTCTTCGTTCCGCGGAACGAATAACCTGCCAGCTGGGCAAAAATATATATACATTTTCCCCTCTCCAAATCCGACCTGTCCCCGAAGGGGGAGGATTTGGGGAGGGTGCCCGCAGGGCGGGTGGGGTTGCCGGGAGTATTCGTTCCTCCCTTCGTTTCCAGGAAACGAAACATGTCCCCGTCAGGGGATACTTGTCCCCGGCAGCCGATCTTGTCCCTGATAATGTCTTCATTTCTCTTCCCCCTTCTTTCTTCTCCCCTCTCCAATTGCGTTTCCGAAGGATTTGGGGATCGCGAAGCCTCCCGAAGCGTAGCGGAGGCAGGGCCGGGGCTGGCCGAGGCAGCCTCACCTGTACCTGCGGCGTCAGTGGCGCAGGCAAGCTGCCAACTTGTACCCGGTTTCTTCGGGTATCGGCTGGTAGGCGATCGCGTAGCATCCCGTAGGGACGTTGGTCCCCGACTGGCCGAGGCGGCCTCAAGCCGCCATCGGCCGATAGGCGACATTGGTCGCCGAAGGGCGGCTGGGGTTACCGGGAGCTATTCGTTCCTCATTCGTTTTTTTCGAATAACGAATGCCTTATTAATCAGACACCTGACCCGGCTAAGCCTAAATAAATCACCAAGCTCCCGCCCAAATGCACCTCGGGACTGGCGGCCACAAATGGGCATCCAGAAAAATTATAAACACGAGACCTCCGAGTTCTTAAAGAACTCGGAGGTCTGTCAAAAATGAACTTTGTATACCTTAGTGTCCTTAGTGTCCTTAGTGGTAAAGTTTTTTACCCCGCCAGTTCCCGCAGCCTCTGCACCATCAGCGAGACCCCCATTACCAGCAACGCTGCCAGGATGATCCATTTCCAGAAATGGATGAACAGGATCACGCTGGCTACCATCGCCAGGAGCAGGGTGACCCAGGCAACCGTCTCGACGAAGGCCCCGCGCAGGATCGATTCGATCACCACAAAAAAGATCAGGGCAAGGGCCAGGCCCACCCACACATACTGGGACGCAAAGAAGACCAGCCCGGCGATCACAAACAGCAGCAGGCTCAGGCTGACCGCCGCCCAGGTCTCGGCGGCGCGGTCGAAGCGCAGCTTCTCATCCGGGTTATCGGGTGCATCCAGGTGTTTGATGTGGGCATGCGGATCATCTTTGAGGCCGGACCGCAGGCGTTCCAACTGCCGATCAAAGCCCTCTAGCAGGGCCACATTTTCCGTCTGCTCCTTGCGCAGGTCGCGCAACTCGGCCGACAGTTTCGTGATGCCCTTTTCCTGCGCGGCATATTGTTTGGCCAGGTGCGGGTTGCCTTCCATCCCTTTCAACTCCATGCCCATCGATTGCAGCAGATCGGCTTTTTCCGGGATGAGTGGCTTCAGTTCTCTTTGCCGCCGGGAGATTTCCTGGCTGTCTTCCTCCAGCATGTGCACGGCCTGCGGCGGCGGCGGCACTTTGTCCAGCCCGGCAAAACCGAGCGGATCCACCCAGCGCCCGCGCGGGGTGCCGTCCCGGTTATACATCGGCCCGGCCGGGGCATTCCCGCCTGAGATCGGGTCCCTGGCGAACAGCCCCCACAGACCGTGATACTGGCTCACCCACGGAATGGTTTCATCTACCAGAACCGGCGACCAGGGGTGCGGTCCATCCGGACCGATGCGCAGCCCATCCGCCCGGGCGTAATCCACGAAAGGCACGTGGAAGGCCTCCACCGGCTTCTGGCCGAACGTCTTAGTCCATAGCGTATTCCAGGCCTTTATAATAGCGGCTAGCCAGTCCGGCTGGGGCAAGGTCACCTCGTCCTGGTACTCCCCACGCCGGAAATAGGAAGCATGCGACCCCGCTCCGGCAAAGACCACCGGGTGGCCGTTCTCCATGGTCAGTTCCGTCTGGTCATCCCAACGCCGCCGCAGGTCATCGCCGTTGAAATCGTGCGAGGCATAGGCTGCCCACTCCGGGATAAGCTGGCCGTCATCTTCATATAAATACAGGCTGATCATCTCCCAATCCGACTCGTGGTCGTTGACGCCGTGAAAGCCGGAGCGCCAGGGGTTGGAGTAGTAGAAGAACCAGTATTGCAGGACGGTCCAGCCGGCCTGGCGGGTCACCCTTCCATAATAGATGTACTCCGGATGTTCCTCCCGGATGGCGTTATAGTCCAGCTCGGCCGCGGCCATGTCCGCCGCAGGGACCCGGCCTCTCAACAGGAACGAAAGCGAGAACAGCCCATCCGCTAGGCGCGGCAGGAAGCCGCCGCGTGCCAGCCGGCCGATTCCGGGGCGAAAATATTCCCCGATCCTCCGGCGCAGGGCCGCCTGATCTGCCAGTACCCGGGCTGCATCCCCCAGGTCTAACGGCTCGATAAAACGCAGGTAGCGGATGCTGCCGAAGACAGCCGGTCGCGGCTCGATCAATTTCTCCATGGTCATTTGCCCCTGCGGCACCAGCAGCTCCTCCGACCCGTCGGGATGGTGCTCCCGCAGGCTGCATTCCCTGACGTAATACTCCACTGCTGTCGGATAAACCTGTTCCCCCTTGGTATAGTACACCACCGGCTCGAATTTGCGCAGCAGTTCCAGGTCGGGAGTATCGGCCGGCGCGCTGGGTCGATCAGATATGGGCTTCATCGTCCCTCCTTATATCGAAGGCGCGCTGCACGCCGGGCAGGTTGAGCGCAAAGGCGATGATGACGTTGGAAGCCATGACGACATAGTTGGCATGGCTGTAGAAGAAATCGACCAGGGCGATGATCAGGGAAGCCCCCGTCCAGGCCATCAGCAGCACCCAGCTCCAGCGCTGCAGGCGCAGGAAACCGATCAAAACCAATATCCCGGCCAGCGACAGGATGAGGTAGGAGATGCTCGAAAACAGGTCATTACCGAGCGGAGTCAGGCTCAAGCCGTTGAAAAGTGGCCCGCTGATGCCGTTCTTGAAGAAATTGTGGCGGATCATTGGTTCATACACCTGGTACAGGCGAATAAGGAAGAGCACCACGATCGCCACGGCAATCACGCTGACGGCAATCGGGCTTTTCTTTTTATTACTTTTCTTTCTTCTTGGCATGGATCCACCTTTCTAATGGATGCGGAGTTGCGACTTCAGTCACTTTTTAGTCGAATGTATCGCATTCCTGTTTTTTTAGGGTAGTTGCACCTGCGTTTTTCGTGTCCTGCTGATTATAGAACCAAGCCGGAGAAAGTGGTGAGGGCTGGCTCCATTAAAGTTGATGAGATTTTCTGCCGCCTGCGCTGGGGCATGACTATCAAAGGAACGTCCCCGGTTAAATTGTTAATGTTTTATAGTTATAGGGCTGGTTTGCCTCCCCGCCCGACCTGTTTTATGCGATAATGGTTTTAGACCTTCTGACCGGTTATATAAAGGAGAATTTTCTATGGATATTGCCATCATCGGACTGGGAAAAATGGGCGGAAGTATGGCCCAACGCCTGCTCAAGGGCGGGCAGCGGGTGGTCGGGTTGGACCAGTCGGCGGAATTGACCCGCAAGCTGGCGACCGAACATGGACTGACACCGGTATTTTCAATTCCCGAGGCAGTTGCGGCTCTGCCGAAACCACGCGTATTCTGGCTGATGGTACCGGCCGGGGCGGCGACCGAGGCCGTGGTGAACGAACTGGCCGGGTTGCTCTCGGCCGGGGACGTGATCATCGACGGCGGCAACACTTTCTACAAAGACGACATGCGCCGCGCTGAAGCACTCCATTCCAAGGAGATCCATTACGTGGATGTAGGCACCAGCGGAGGCGTCTGGGGCCTGGCCGAAGGGTACAGCTTGATGATCGGGGGAGAGGCGGAAGTGGTGGAAGGATTACGCCCGATCTTCGAGACGCTGGCCCCGGCTGCAGAGCGGGGCTGGGGGCGGGTCGGGCCGGTAGGGGCGGGACATTTTGTCAAGATGATCCATAACGGGATCGAGTATGGCTTGATGCAGGCCTATGCCGAGGGCTTCGAGATCATGCATGCCAAAAAAGATTTCGAGTTGGATCTGGAGCAAGTGGCCCAGATCTGGCGGTATGGCAGCGTGGTACGTTCCTGGCTGCTCGATCTGACCGCGGATGCCCTGTCGAAAGACCAGGATCTGGCCAGCATCCAGGGCTGGGTCGCCGATAGTGGCGAAGGCCGCTGGACGGTAGCCGAGGCGGTCGACCTGGATGTGCCTGCCCCAATCATCACCCTTTCGCTTCAGCAGCGGTTTATCAGCCGTCAGACCGAAAGTTACGCCGCCAAGTTGCTCGCCGCGATGCGAAATGAGTTCGGCGGTCACGCCGTAAAGACAAAACCATCATGATGGAATGCGGGTCTGCCACCTCAATTGTCATCTTTGGCGCCTCGGGCGACTTAACCTGGCGCAAACTGATCCCGGCTCTCTATAACAATTTCAAGAAGGGCCGGCTGGTGGAATGCGCGCACATTGTCGGCTTTGCGCGCCGCCCATTGACGGATGATTCTTTCCGGGCGCGCCTGCGGGAAGGCGTGGCCCAGTTCTCGGCGGGGACATTCGATCCGGCCTCTTGGGAGACCTTTTCCCAGATGATATATTACTTCCAGGGAAACCTTGACGTGCCTGGAGATTTCCCCAAGCTGGAGGCTTTTCTCCAGACGCTGGAAGGCATGCCAGACAAACCACACCAAGCGAGCGGGAAGGCGCCTGGCCCGCAGGATGCCAACCGTCTGTATTACCTGGCCACTGCACCGGAGCATTATGCAGATGTGGTGAGCTCGCTGGGCGCGGCAGGGATGGCTTCCCAGAGTCCATGCTGGCGGCGGATAGTGATCGAAAAACCCTTCGGGCACGACCTGAACTCGGCCCGGGCTCTGAACCAGGCCGTGCATGCCGTCTTCGACGAAAGTCAGGTCTACCGCATCGACCACTATCTGGGCAAGGAGACCGCACAGAACATCCTGTTCTTCCGTTTCGCCAACACCATTTTCGAACCAGTCTGGAATCGCCGGTATGTCAACAATGTGCAGGTGACGGTGGCCGAGGACGTGGATGTCGGCTTGCGGGCGGGTTACTACGATTCCGCCGGAGTGTTGCGGGACATGTTCCAGAACCACCTGCTGCAACTGCTGGCACTGGTGGCGATGGAACCGACCAGCTCATTCAACGCAGACACAATCCGCAATGAGAAAGCCAAGTTGTTGGAATGCATCCGCCCGATCGCCCTGGCCGATACCGTACGGGGACAATACGCAGGGTACCAGAAGGCCGAGGGCGTGGCTCCGGGCTCGTTGACGCCCACCTATGCCGCCTTGAAACTGTATATCGACAACTGGCGCTGGCAGGGTGTACCGTTCTATTTGCGTTCTGGAAAAGCGTTGATGCGCAAGACTTCCGAGATCATCATCGAGTTCGAGCGCCCACCCCACCTTATGTTCCACTTGCCGGAGAAGAGCACCATAACACCCAACATCCTCTCGCTTTGTATCCAGCCGGACGAAGGCATTCACCTGCGATTCGAGGCCAAAGTTCCGGATTTCGAGCAGGCCATGCGCTCGGTGGATATGGATTTTCACTATCGCTCGGCTTTCGACGGCTCCCTGCCGGAAGCTTATGAACGGCTCCTGCTGGAAGCCCTGGCCGGGGATGCCTCGCTTTTTACTCGCAGCGACTCGATCGAAGCCGCTTGGAATTTGCTCGACCCCATCCTGCAGGGCTGGGAGGCGCAGGCTGGCTCAGGCCTGGTGGTCTATCCGGTAGGCAGTTGGGGGCCAGCCGAGGCGGACCAATTGCTGGAGCGGGATGGTCGCGGCTGGCGTCTTGGCTGTGTGGACGAGCCGGGCATTATTCATGCTGGCAAGTAGAAAAAAACAAGAAACAATAAGGAGGTAATCTGGCAACGCGTATGGGCGGAATCGTGATATAATTAGATAATCTAATAATTAGAAAGGTAAACAAACTATGAGTGCTTCCAGAGAAGCCGTCGCGCGCGAACTCCTGGACGTGGTTCCGGTAATCATGCGGACCATCCGGACCGAAATGCGCAGCCACCGGTCAAATGACCTGACCGTGCCATTATTCCGTACCCTGATGTTTCTCGAACGCCATCCGGGGGTATCGCTGATGGACCTGGCCGGGCACCTTGGATTGACCTCCCCGAGTGTATGCAAGATCGTGGATGGACTGGTGGCGCGCTCCATGGTAAAGCGCCAACATTCCAACACGGATCGCAGGAAAATCACTCTGGCGCTCACACACTCGGGACAAAAGGTACTGGATGAAGCCAGAAACAGCACACAGGCCCGTCTGGCCGGCCTGCTGGTGCCCCTTTCTGCGGAGCAATGCGAGACCGTTTTCCAGGTGTTGCAGATCGTCCAACCGCTCTTTATGGCAACCGGAGACAAAATCATTCCAGGAGTAACAAAAATATGATGCGCGGTGGCGGCGGTGGCGGTGGCCACGGAGGTCCTTGGAGTATCCTTAATTCCACGGACGAGAAACCCCAGGTCACCTGGGTCTTACTAAAACGCGTCATGGGATATGCACGACCTTACATCTGGCTGATCATGGCGATGCTTATCATTACCCTGCTGACTTCCGGGCTGTCCCTTTTAAACCCGTTGATTTTAAGACAGCTGATCGACCAAACTCTGCCGCACAAGGACCTGCACCAATTGGCCTGGCTGGTGGTGGCGCTGCTGGCGATCCCGCTGCTTACCAGCGGGCTGAACGTGTTTTTTCGACAATTGAACGCACGTGTCGGCGAGGGCGTGACCTACGACCTGCGGGCAACCCTGTTTGCACATCTGCAGCGTATGTCGCTGAGCTTTTTCACGCATACCAAGGTGGGGGAATTGATCAGCCGCTTCAACAACGATGTGGTCGGCGCACAGAGCGCCATCAGCAACACGTTTGTCAACATCGTCACCAGCCTGATCCAGACGGTGGCGACGCTGGTGGTCATGTTCACGCTGGAATGGCGATTGACGCTGATCAGCATTGTCATCCTGCCCTTCTTCCTGGTGGCGGCACGCCAGCTGGGAAACCGTCTACGGGATGTGGCGCGCCTGCAGCTGGACCTGAATGCAAAAATGAACGCAGTCTTGAACGAGCTGCTCAATATCAGTGGGGCTCTGCTGGTCAAGCTGTTTGGTCGGACTGCCCAGGAGGACGCTCGCTTCAACGACCGGGCAGCGGAGGTGCGACAGAGCGGCATCACCCGGGCAGTGATGGGTTCGTTATTCTTCTCCAGCATCGGGCTGGTGAGTGCGATCGGGATGGCGCTGGTGTATGGTGTGGGCGGGTATCTGGTCATCAAGAGCACCCTGACCATCGGTACCATCGTAGCGCTGGGAGCTTACCTGGGCAACCTGTACGGTTCCTTGCAGACCCTGACCAACGCACCCGTGGATTTCGCCACCTCCATAGTCAGCTTTGAACGGGTCTTCGAAGTGATCGACTTGCCGCACGAAGTGGCTGAGAAGCCCAATGCACTTGTATTACATAATGTGCAGGGTGTGTTGGAATTCGAGGACGTCAATTTCCGTTACTCGGTCGAGGAGAGAAGCCTGCTGAAGGACGTGCGCCGCTACGGACAGATGCAGAACGTCAACGCTGTACTTTCGGGCGAGGACAATGAGAAACCTCACAATGGCAAGGATCCCGAAGACAAGGCGCTGGCGGTGCATACTCAGGCACGCGACGAGGTGCTGGAGCACATCTCCTTCCGGGCCGAACCGGGCCAACTGGTGGCGCTGGTGGGACCGAGTGGAGCCGGCAAGACCACTATGACCTATCTTATCCCAAGGCTGTACGACCCGACTGGTGGTCGCATCCTGATCGATGGCCAGGACCTGCGGGATGTGACGTTGGCTTCCCTGACCTCCCAGATCGGCATGGTAACCCAGGAAACCTACCTGTTCCACGATACCATCCGAGTTAACCTGCTGTATGCCCGGGAAGATGCCAGCCAGGAGGAAGTGGTAGCGGCCGCCCGCGCGGCCAACATCCACGACTTTGTGATGGGGCTGCCAAATGGTTACGAGACCATCGCAGGCGAACGCGGCTACCGGCTGAGTGGCGGTGAGAAGCAGCGCCTGGCACTGGCGCGCGTAATCCTGAAGGACCCGCGCATCCTTGTGCTGGATGAGGCCACCAGTTCGCTGGACAGCGAATCCGAGATCCTGATCCAGGACGCACTTAAACGGGTTATGGTAGGGCGCACGAGTATCGTCATTGCGCACCGGCTCAGCACCATCCAGGCAGCCGACCTGATCCTTGTGATGGACCGTGGTCGGATCGTCGAGCGCGGCACGCACCTGGAACTGCTGGGACAAAAGGGATTGTACGCACGGTTGTATGAGACGCAATTCAGGAGGAAGATGAAAGATGTTGTTGTAGCGAAAACAGATCCGGGTGAACTTGAACTAAAACCCCGTTAGAAGTAAAGAAAGAGCCCACTTTGAGATTATGGTCGATAAATCCATTCTCGCAATGGGCTTGCATCACAAACAAGAAGCCGGGTAAACAGGAACAGGTGAGGCAGGCGACTCAAAGAGCCATACGATTGTTCCTGGCTGGTTTATTCAATCCAGCCGGCTCATTGGTCGCTTTCGTCCTCTGAATTGGTTCGAGAAGTGTGGAAAGTTTCACCGGATGAGTGATTCTCCCCTAACATCATAGACTGTTGGTGGTTCGATTGGTCAACCTGGTTCTCAGCTTCACCTGAATGGGTTGGAATAAGGGAGGATTCAGTCGGAGTCGCCGTAAAATCCGATTCCCCTGATGGCTTCGGCGAAGAAGTTGGGGTTGAGGACAATCCCAGATGCCCTTCTTCCGCGCCTGAAACTTTGGTAAGTGACAGATGGATGACTTTCACGGTACCAGTGATATCGGTGGAGCCTTGCACATCAATGTCGTCTCCGATTTCGATTCGCTCGTCCTTGTCAACCTGAACAGTTATGACGACAGGTATCCCAGAGACGAGCCATTCATCTCCCGACTGGCTCGTTACCACGCCGGTAAAATCCACATCTTCGATCCGCCGAATGGTGATCAGGGATTTGGTCTCTTCCACCCGGCGCTCGCTGAAGGTCTGTTCGAGCACATGCCGTTGCGCCAGGTTGGAGACCAATTGCAATTGGGTAGATTCTACCGAACGCTTCAAAGGATAAAGGGTGTCGCCAGGAATGGAGTGAGCCGAAGCAACCAAGATCCCGTTACTACTCATAACCAAAATGAATATCGCTGAAAGGACTGCCACAGCCGGGCGGAAATAACGCCGATACACCTTGTAGTGGATTTTCCCCTGGCGCAAGTCCTCAGCCAGGGCCAGACCACGAGAACGCTGGCGCAAAAGAATAGTCCGGGGAATGGATTCCCGACTGGCAGAACGGGCGCGGACTGCCGTGATGAGCAAAGGTCGCAACGCAGCAGCCAGATGGGGATAGCCAGCCAGGACGGAGTCAAGCGATTCCCCATGGTCCATCTTTTGCAAGCAAGCATCCAGGGCATCGATCAATTTCTTATTCATTCTCTTTACCAATCCTGCGGTGTAAGGCATTCAAAGCACGGAACTGCAACGCTTTAATAGCATTGATTTTCTTTTTCATGATGTCGGCTGTCTCTTCCAATGAGTATCCCTGACCAAAACGTAAAGCCAGAACCTGTTGCTGGTCTTCGGTCAATTGGCTGATCGCCGTGTGCAGGATATGCGAAGTGTCACAGTGTTCAACCAGCTCAGAAGGTCCAGCCTCATCTGATTTTATTGCATCCGAGATCGCCTCGCTAGGATGCCTGTATTTTCGCCGAATATGATCCACGACCAGGTGGCGGGCAGCGCCTATCAACCAGCCGCGCAAATTCTTTGCAGGTCCGTCTCCGCTCTTGACTGCTTTCAGCCAGCAGAAGAACACCTCACTGGAGATGTCCTCCGCTAACATATCGTCAGATAGGCGATATTGGACATAATGAAATATCTCCGGGAAGTAATGGCTATAGATAGTTGTAATTGCCTGGGCATCTAAATCGCCCTGGCGATCATACTCAAGATGTAAATCAATCATGGAGAGTCTTATGGGATAATGATTGGTCAAAACGTAATCATCCATGACAGTATACCAGATTGATGAGTATTTTTATTAGAATCGGGCAGATATACCGCCTAACTTTTTTGTAAGGGTTGCCCTGCCGGGGTTCGTTCCTCCCTGGGCTCCTTAGCTCCAACCGGGGTACGCACCGGCTTTCGACTGGTCAGGATCCGATATGTAAGCATAAAAAGAAGACATCCACCTGTGATCCAATAAAAATCCACCGCCCAGACCGTACTTGCGTCCGTACCACTCATCAGCCCGTGAATCATGGCAGCCAGGTAGCAGCCAAAACTGCCAATATGGATCACGCGCCAGGTCTTTTTTCCGATCCCTTTTCGGATGTAGAAAGCAAGTATGATAAGGAACCAGGCGTAGAACCCCACCTGGCCAAGACCCACCCAGGTAGGCCGGTATTGGACCGCCCCAAAGGGCATGAGCAACTGTACCAGTAGGTATTTGCTATAAGTATCGCCAAGCAGAACCAGGGCATGAAAGCCGGCAAATAATAAACCGAGCAGTCCAACATACTCATGCAAGGCCATGGTTGGCGGGATTCCAGGCCAGATGCGGGATATCTTATTCGTGATCCCGAGTCCCAGCATCATCGAACCCCACAGCAGACCCAAGGCGACGAACCCCGTTCCGCGCGAAAGGTACCAGTATGCCTTGGGATTGGATCCAGTGAACGAGTAGGATAACCCAGGTAGCCAGATCGGCAAAATATAGGTTGCCGCCACAAGGCCGAAGAAGACGGCCAGCAGAAATATCAGCATAGATTGGATCGAAAGGCTGGATTCATATTCCATACCCACGTTTATTTCGTCCTTTTGATCAAGAACTTCTTTTGCCATTAATTTATCCAAAGATGTTTCTCCATATTATCACTGTAGATGCGCGTTCCATTTTCCAATACAAGGACACCGGCCAAGCCGCTATCCGCTTCGAGCCATTCCAGACCGGCCTGGCTGCCCAGGATCAGAACTGCTTTTGCCGCCGCTTCGGCCTCCATGACTGAAGGTGCGACAACGGTCGCCGCCAGTACATCGGTATCAGCCGGAAGACCAGTGCGCGGGTCGATGATATGGTGCTGCCAGATGCCATCCTTCAGCCAGCGGTGATAATCCTTGCCCGAAGTAGCTACCCCGGAACGGGCAAGCTTCAATATCTCAAAATGCGTGCCGATCGTAAAGGGGTCCTCGATCCCGATCGGCCAGGCCTGCCCATCGGTAAGCGACCCACTGATGGCAATATCGCCGCCCGCGGCCACCAGCGCCGGTCCATAGTGGGAGAGACGCCGTACTGCCCGATCAGCAGCCCACCCTTTGGCAATCCCACCCAAGTCAAGATGGACGGATTCGGGCAAAACCAGGCTGCGTGTCGGTAAATCCCAAACGATGGCGCCAGTAGGACCAGGCTTCCCCGGCGATGTATATAAATGTCCCGTTTGCATAGGCGGCAACAACTCAAACGAGCGGTCATAACCCAGCCTGGCCAGGGAATCCAGGATCGTTGGGGTCACCAAACCACCCGTAAATTTTTCAGCACTGCAGGATGCTTGAAAAACTTCCCAAAACGTCCGGCTGACCACCATAGGCCGGCCATTTGACTTGTTCAGGCGATCAAGCTCGTTCCCGGGGCGGAAACGACTGAGCAACTGTTCCCACGCTTCGAACCAAGCCGGGACCCGCTCGAGAGCCTGTTCGCCTACACTGGCTGCACAATCCAGCACGGCAAGGATTCTGCTACCCATGGCCTTGTATTCGATCCTTTTCATGGCTTAGAGGAGGATGTACTCGCAACGGGTGCAGGAGCGGGATTCGACGAACTCGCACTACTTTTTGATGCGCTGGCTGGTTTGCCGGAGGCGCTCGCCGGGGGTTGGGCTGCAACTGGGATTGGCAGGCTCCCCCCCAACAGGATGTGCACTTTCGGAAGATGGATCGGAGCAAGAGGATCCAGAGTTGCAGTTGCAGTTGGATATGCAGTTGCTGTTGGATTGGGAGTGAATACAAAGGTAGAGGTTGGATCCGGATTGGGATTGTCAATCGAACTGGCGACCGGGCAGCTGCCTTTGACAAAGAGGTTCCATAGAGCCAGAGTGGAAGTCACTGCAAGCGAAGCAAGGATGATCTGAACATCCAGCCAGCGATTTTTTGATTTATTTGACATAGTTGGAACCTTTAATCATCTCCGCCATTATTATCGTGATTCTGTTTTTGGCTGGGTTTGGCTGGGGATTTATTCGAATTTGTCTGCTGCTTTGGGGTCGGCGAAGCAACATTGCTCTGGAGGGAAGTGATCGTTAGGATATGCCCCTGCGGGCTGACAAACACAATGGATCCCGAACTGAAGTTGACCTGGTAGACATCCATCCCATAACGGGTAACTGTATCAATACTGTAAACCTTGTTATTGCCCAACGCAGATGAAGCAATAAAGACAGCCTCCTGCGGGCTGATGAACGCGGCGACGGTTGGCAACGCGCTTGCCGTATTGGTGGCTTGTAATGTTGGAGTATCCGTCGGGGCAATAGTATCCGTCGGGACCAGCTTTGTAACAGTCAGATCGAGAGCACTCGCTCTCACAATAAGTAGCATATTGGCCAGGATTACAAGGATGAAGATGGTGATGGCCGCGGAAAGGAATAGTAAACTTTTTTTCATTTTACAGAGAACCTCCTGAAATTGAATCCTATCCTGAATTCACACAGACAGAACTCCCATTTCCCACAAGGCAAAATTATCCTATACGGAATAAATGTGTCTTTCACAAAGGGTCGTTCTGAGGGGAAAATACAGATAGGTGACTAGCGCAACTACTCTACCAGTACCATCTGTTACAATCATTTAGTCGCCGAGGTGCTTAAAAAGTTATGGCTTCCACTACTTTATATCAGGGGGAGGACGTTGGGGATCGTTGGTTTTAGAATTTCTGAAGGGAACTCTGATGGGATCTAAGTTCAATGAATTGCCTAAATTACCGGTGGGGGAGAGAGCATGAGTTGAAAATAACGAGGATTAATAATTTAGGGAAAGAAGAAGGATGGGTTAAACCGGTTGGCGAATAACTAAAATGGTGGAAAGGACAGAAATTGGGCATTTTACGCCGATTGGGCTATACTTCGGTAATCGATAGAAAATGGCATTAACCATATATGATCGCACTGCAATTACGACCAGACCAATTTTGTCATAATTGTACCCTCCTCAAAATGGGTTTTATTTAATATAATCAGACCACACACCGAAGTAAAGAGGTCTGAAGTATGTACAAAGCTA
>Ga0187873_1000974_pt1 | contig 25671 bp, 18 predicted proteins | sample June2016WEW_16_1_2_FD_133012 | JGI IMG/M metagenome (GOLD analysis project Ga0187873, IMG submission 133012) | Peatland microbial communities from SPRUCE experiment site at the Marcell Experimental Forest, Minnesota, USA - June2016WEW_16_100 | ecosystem: Environmental > Terrestrial > Soil >...
ACACCGCTTCCGAGCGTCTTGATTGCGGCTTTGGGCACATCGGTAACGACGCTGTCCACGATCAGCCCCATCAGGAAGGGGGCCTCCGTTTCCTCGCCGGCGGCATCGCGCTGGAGGCCGGTCTTGGCCTGGCCCGCGACAATCTTCGGGGCCTTCATGCCGGTCACCTGGAGGTTCAACGACCCGAGGTAATCCTGTTTGCGGTTGTACTGGTCGAAGAACCAACTGTTGGGGACCAGGACCACCTGGCCGCCGCTCCTGGCAAAGGCGATGACCCTCTGCACCACCTCAGCCTGCTCGTACGTGGCGGCCGGGATGACCAGCACGTGGTATTGCGGCAGTTTGCCCTCGAGCACCTGCCGGGTGGTGATGAAATCAATCGGCACGCCGGTTTCCAGCAGGGCATCGTAGGTGCGCTCCAACTCCAACAGGTAAGGGGTTTTGTCGCCGCCGGTCTCGGGCACTTGCAAGAGGGAGGCTCTCGAGTAGAGCAGGGCCACCGGGGCCTTGAGGTCCTGCTGGAAGGCGAGGATTTCCTTGCGCAAACGGCGAAGGTCCAGGCCGGTGCGCAAGAACCGCTCCGCCTCCGGGAGGGTGCAGTAGGGGGGCCGGCTGCCGCGGCCGTATAGCAAGGCGCCGCCGTCGCCCGGCTTATCGGCCCAGCCCCAGTAGAGAGAAAGAGCCGAAAGCCCGTGCAGGAAGCTGGCCATGGTGTTGCGGTATTCGCTGCCTTCAACCTCGACGATGGCCTTGCGGTTGTCGCTGAGCGAGCGCAGGAAATCGACGTACTTGGTCGAGGCCGGCGATTCGTTGATGCAGAAGTCGTTGACCTCGCGAGCCAGGGCCTCCACGTCGCTGCCGCTCTCGCCCCACTCCTTGGTGAAGTTGTAGTGAGGAGCGCAGGTGGCCATGGGGATGCCGGGATCGATCTGGCGTTGTTGGGCCTTGGCCCATTTCATGAACTGGGTGAAGCGCCAGAGGTTGAAATCCAGCCAGTCATAGCGCTTGGCATCGTTGGGCTCCCTCCGGCGATAATCGGGCAGTTGGACCTCGGCGAAATCGTTGTGGCGGGTGTCCCAGGCCCGGTTCAGTTTCTCGACGGCATCGAACTTCTCTTTGAGCCAGGCACGGAAGAGGTCGCCCGTGGCATCACAGTAGCAGATGTAGAAATACTCGTAATCCAACAGGCTGACGAGGCGTGTCTGGCTCTGCATTTGGGGAGGCAGGATTTTCCGGTAGGCTTCCACGCAGGCCCGGCGGGTGTGGGGGCTTTCCAGGCAAATCACGCAGTTGGCGCCGCTCACGCCTCCGGACCACTTGTCGGCGATGATGTGTCCGCACCAGCCACCGTCCCAGAGGCGGTGGGTGTCGGGATACTGGTTAAAGGCTTCCCAGATGGGCATCTCCTTGTAATTGAAACGGTCGGCGCCCGGGGCCATGCAGGTATAGACCCAGCTCGTGTGCGGCGTGAAGAACGGCTCGGCTTCCTGGGCCGGACCGCTGTGGACACTATAGATGAAGGTGGGAACATCGGCCTGGCAGAAGTTGCGGCCCTTGAGCTTCATCCGGGCGAACTCAGGCTTGGGCGGCGCCTGCCGGGGTTGGGTCTTGCCCGAGAGCACACTGGTGATTTCCCGGATGATCTCCGGGCCGCGCGCTTCCACATACCGGAGGGTCTCGGGCCGTTCCTCGGGAAAGCTCTTCCAGCGTTCATCGAGGCCAACTCGCATCGGGATGGCCGCCGCCTGCCAGTAGAGCACGTCGACGCCCCTGGCTTTGGCCTGGGCGATTAGCGCAGTCACTTTGGCAAGGGTCTCGTTGGCCTGGGAAAACCCCGCCCAGCCCGAAGTCGGCTCGCCACAAACGCTGCACTTGGCGGCCTTGGGATCGACCTTCAAACCGCAGAAAGGACACGGAATTCCACCTCCACCGGGAAAACCCCGCAGGGTCTCCTCGACCGGGCCCAGAACCAGGCCGTTCTTGAGGCCGGCGCCTTGGACCTTTTCGAGCCGGAGTTCGTCCAGCCAGACTTTCCCCGAGCCAAAGAGGTAGATATAGAGCAAGTTGCGCTCGCAGGGCTCGTCAAACTGCCGCGTGAGCTCGAATTTCCGCCAACCGCAGGTCCCGGTCGGCAGGTCCGTCATTATCTCCTTGCCTTTCGGCTCAAAGGAAATGACCAGGCCGCGATCGTACTGGCCGGGCTTGAGTTCAATGGTCCGGACGTAGCCCGAAAGTTTGTACCACCCGGACTCGGTCTTGACGGTCTGGCTGAGGCCGAGTTTGCAGGGGCCATAACTGAGCATCTGGGCGCTGGCCTGGCCGTCGTGTTTGATGTCGGTGTCGGCGAGGCGTTTGCAGTTGCCTTCCCACTTCCAGCCTGACCAGACTTTAAAGGGATTGCCTTGTTCATCAGGCGGGTCGAGGTACTGCTCAAAACCGCCGTCTTTCAAGAGGTTTTCGGCGGCCTGGCCCGCGTGAAGGCCCGCCGAAAGCGTCGCATCCTCCAGAACCAGGAGCCAATCACCGTCGCCATCGGCGTTGTTGCCCGGCGGTATGAAGAACGGCTGGCCGGAATTGGGGAAAGGAGAGCCTTTGATAGCGGAGAACGTTCCGCGGCTCGGATCGTACCACCGCGCGGTGACCGGTTTCCTGAGTTGTGAAAGATCGATTTTCAGCGGGCGCAACGAAGGCATGTAGGCGATGGCCAGCCGTCCGTCCGGCGTCCGTCCGGCGGTGACATAGTCGCTGGTCATCACGTAATGATTGCCTTCGTTCGAGGCGCCGTCGAAGGTCCCATACCCGGCGACCACCAGCTTGTGGCGTTGATCCGGGACCAGGTCGAACCAGGGGCGCGGCTCGAACAGAGCTTTGACCCACGCCATCTGGACCGCCCCGATGGAATCCAGCGCCCCCTTCCAATTGTCGGCGAACGGCCAGATCGGCCCGCTGCCATAGACCTGCCCGGCGGCGCCGGCCAGGATCGACCAATACTCCTCGCGGCGCAAAACCGCGGGCGTGGCCCGCTGCTCGAATTCGTAGTCCGACTCGATCATGATGACGGGCAGGAAGTTGGTCCGGTTGTATTCCTTGAGCACCTGCGCGTAGGTGGGATAGTAGGTGTAAGCGCAGCTAATGCCGATGACCGGTTCCCATTTCGGGTCGTCCAGCGAACCGCTCACCTCGTAATTGAGTTCGACGGTTTGCAGATGGTCCGGGTCGGCCTCGCGAAGGCCTTGGGCGACGGCCAGGGCCACTTCGTCGTTCTTTGGGTCGCGCCAGTTCTGAAAATCGTTGCCGCTCATCCAAAGAAGGTTGGGAAACCGCTTGTACCGTTGGCCGAGATAGCGGCCGAAGGCGCGGCATTTCTCCGGGCCGTTGGCCACGAGGATTTTGAGGTGGTCGATGGTCTCGGCTGGGTCGAGGATGACCAACAGACCGTGATTTTGGGCCAGGGCCAGCATCCGGTCGCAACGGGCGAAGTAGGCCTCGTTGGGGGCGGACAGGTCGTCGGTTGTGGTGAAGGGAAGGATGCCGTCGTATGTCGCGCCGTCGTTGCGCCCGCCGGTGCCCGGGCGGCAGAGGAGATTGATCCAGACCGCGTTGAACCCGTGCGCCACGCGGTTCGAGAAGTAGAGGTCGGCGTCGGCTTCGGTCAGTTTGACCATCAGGGCTTGAGGAGCGTCGCCCGCGAGGAGGAACGGCGCGCCTTTGGAATCGACCAAGTACCGTCCGTTGGCGCTCTTCTTGAGCGGATAGGCAGGAGGAGGTTGGACCGTGTTGCCGCTCGAAAGGTCCGCGCTCCGCGCCTGCGGCGGCAGGCACAGCGCGCCTGCCAGAGCGGCGGCGAGGGCGATGGGAGCGGCTTTCAGGAGAGTTTTCATGGCTAACGGAATTTCATAGAAATCTCATGGGGTGCGACGCGTTTTCCTCCGGACAATGAGGCCCGGTCCGGGATGAGGTCAAGTTGAAACCGGATTTGGCAGAGCCTGTCCCAAAAACTCCGATTCCAGACCTTTGTCCCAACCTTCGGCGCCAACTTCGTCGAAAGATCGCCAATTCGACAAAGGTTGCGACAAAGGTTGCGACGAAGTCTTCCGTTCGCCGGGGTTTTGGGACAGGCTCCAGGCAGTACGGGAGACTTGAGGGGTTGTGTTGGTGCCGCATACGCGCTTAAATCCCAGCATGGCACACAAGCTTCTGGCTCCTCTGCTTTGGACGGCGTTACTGGGTGTGGCCACGGCCACGGCCGCCGCCCCGGCGCCATTGACGCTCAACATCGCCACCAACGGCAACGACCTTTGGTCGGGACGCCTGGCCACGCCCAATAAGGGGCGCACTGACGGGCCGTTGTCCTCCCTGGCAGGAGCGCGCGACCGTATCCGGGCCGAGAGGATCGGCAATCAGCCGGTGCAGGTGCTGGTGCGCGGCGGCACGTATTGCCTGCCCGCGCCCTTCGTGCTCGAACCGCAGGATTCCGGAACGGCGGAGGCGCCGGTCGTCTATTCAGCGTTTCAAATGGAGAAGCCTGTGTTCAGCGGCGGACGCGCCATCACGGGCTTTCGCCAGAATGGGAGCCTGTGGGAAACGATGATTCCGGAAGTGAAAGCCGGCCAGTGGTACTTCCGCCAGTTGTTCGTCAACGGGCAGCGGCGTCAGCGGGCGCGTTCGCCAAACTCCGGTTATTACCGCATCGCGAAGCTCATCCCCGGTCCGCCCGTGCCGAACGCCAAACCGGTCGCGCGCGACAAGTTTGGTTTTGCGCCCGGGGACCTTGAGCCTTGGCAGCGGCTCGACGATGTGAACCTGGTGCTGATGCACTCCTGGGAAAACTCAATCCACCCGCTGAAATCCGTGGATACGGTGTCCAACCTCGTCCAGTTCGCCGCGCCGATGAAGGAGTGGTGGGGCCTGGGGTATTGGGAGGAGCACCAACGGTATTTCGTGGAAAACGCGCGCGAGCTGCTCGACACCCCGGGTGAATGGTACCTCAACCGCGAAACCGGCCTGCTGACCTATTGGCCGATGCCCGGGGAGCGCGTGGACGAGACGCAAATCGTGGCGCCGAGCTTGACCGAATTCGTGCGCCTGGCCGGGAATCCGGAGGAAGGCCAGTTCGTGCGGCACATGACCCTGCGGGGGCTGACGTTTGAGCATGCGGACTGGGTGCTTGACGCCAAGGGCAACAGCAGCACGCAGGCGGCGGTGGAAGTCCCCGCAACCATCACGGCGGACGGCGCCTTGAATTGTGCGTTCGAGAGCTGCGAGGTGGCTCACGCCGGCACCTGCGGGATCTGGTTCCGGCGCGGGTGCAAGGATTGCCGCATCCAGCGCAATCGCCTGTTCGATCTTGGCGCCGGCGGCATTCGGGTGGGCGAGGAACGCATGGCCAAGGCGGACGTGGCGGAGACGAGCCGGACGCTGGTGGACAACAATCACATTTTCCAGGGCGGGCGGATTTATCCCGGCGGTGTCGGAATCTGGGTCGCCCAAAGCAGCGGGAACCGCATTTCGCACAACGACATTCACGACTTTTACTACACCGGGATCAGCATCGGCTGGAACTGGGGCCTGGAGCCAAATCGAACGAGCAACAATGTGATCGAGTTCAACCACGTTCATGATCTCGGCCAGGGTGTCATGAGTGACGCCGGTTTGATCTACTGTCTCGGGGTGTCGCCCGGCAGCGTTATCCGCAACAACGTCTTTCACGACCTGTGGCCCTACTCGGCGCCGGCGCTGGGCTGGGGCATCTACCTGGATGCGCAATGCGGGAATTACCTGGTCGAAAGCAACCTCGTCTATAACACCCTGAGCGGCGGCCTGATGTTCAACAACGGCGGTCACGAGCACGTCATCCGGAACAACATCTTTGCCCTCTCCGCGAACCAGGCGCTCTGGCCGTATTCCGAAAAGCGCCCGAGCACCTTCCGGCAAAACATCGTCTATCTCACGCAGGGCCAACTGCTGATTCCCTACGGCGAGAGCTCGCTCAACGAACGCCTGGCCGCCAAAGAATCGCCGGGAGATTGGGACGAAAACCTTTACTGGCATACCGCCGGGCCGGACGCGCTCCGGTTCTTTCGCCGGACCTTCGGGGAATGGCAGGCGGCCGGCCTGGACCAACACTCGCGGATTGCGGACCCGCAGTTTGTGGACGCGGCCGGGCACGATTTCCGGCTCAAGGGCAGTTCGCCGGCCTTGGACCTCGGGTTCCGGGAGTTCGACATCACCAAGGCCGGCCTTTACGGGGATGCCGCCTGGGTTAAGGAAGCCGGCCACGCGCGCTGCGCCAGGATCGCGTTGCCCCCGCCACCCTCGCCGCCCTAGCCGCTGGCCTACCCGCCAGCCCCGCGTGGGGAGGTGGTTGAGGACTACAACGGCGTCAAAGTCGCCGATCCATATCGCTGGCTCGAGCAACTGGACTCGGCTGAAACACGAGCCTGGGTGCTGGCCGAGGCTGGGCTTGCCGACTCGTATCTCGAAAAGGTCCCGGCTCGGGCGAGGCTCAAGAGGCGGCTGGCGGAGTTGCTCGATTTCGAGAAGTACGGCATCCCCTTTCACAAAGGTGGCCGGCACTTCTACAGCTACAACCGCGGCCTTGAGCCGCAGAGCGTCCTCTACACGACGGCCGGATTGACAGGCGCGCCCAGGGTCGCCCTGGATCCAAATGCACTGTCGACCAAGGGCAGCCTGGCCATCGCCGGGTACGTCCCCAGCCCGGACCGTATGACCTTGGGTTATGGGGTCTCGGTCGGTGGCTCGGATTGGACCGATTGGCGTTTCCGCGACGTGATTGGCGACAAAGATCTGCCCGACGTGGTGCGCTGGACGAAGTATTATCATCCCATTTTTGCGCCCGGCGGAAAGGGTCTTTACTACAGCGGCTTTCCGGCCCCGCCGCCGGGTGAGGAACTCCGCGCGCGCGACCTGGGAAACGCTGTCTATTATCATGCTTTGGGCACGCCTCAATCCGACGACCGCAAACGTTACGAGCGACCCGACCACCCGGATTGGCAGTTCATGCCACACCTGACGCCGGACGGCCGCTGGCTGGTTCTGACTGTCGGCGAAGGTGAGGTGGGCGACAAGGGACTCAATAATGTCTATGCCATTGACCTCGCCTCGACCCAAGCGGCGGTGGTGCCGCTGGCCGAGGGTTTCGAGGCTGCATACCTTTTTGCAGGCGCCGAGCTGGGTACGCGATTACGGCTCCCCGCACAATCTGGCGACCAAACTCAGCGCGGTGGGCCAACGCGGCGAGGCCCCTCAACCCGCGCAGGAAGCCGTCAGCATCTACCGGGAATTGGCCGGGAAGAACCCGGATGCCTTCCTGCCGGATCTGGCCAGATCCCTCGGCGCCATGGGATCTGTTTGCCGCGGGCTTGGTCGTCACGTCGAGGCGCTGCATCATTTCGAGGAGGGAGCGCTTCTCCTGCATCCCTGCTTTGAGAAGTCACCTCGTGCGTTCGTCCACCTGCTGCGCTCGCGCCTTGGCGACACGCTCGCCTTGCTTCAGGCCTGTGGGCAGGAGCCGTCTGGGGATCTGTTGAAAGTCCTTCGTGCCTTTGACAGCATACGACTGTGCGGTGGGGCAGCAAACGGTCGGGGACGGGTGACGAATCGAGGGTGACACGAGCCGTGCGGCGGGTCAAGGGCCGAGCTGAGCCTGGATTGGAGAAGGGCGCATCGCGGCCTTGTCGAGGCCGGCGGATACCGCAGCGCGAAAACGGTTAAAACGGTTGACATTCGCTCGTTCGGCGCGTAACACCCCGCTGAAGCAGGGTGTTAATGAGAATTGGGGGGAGGCCGACAGAGGTGGGATGCGCCCATTGGAGAAGCTGAAGGAGCAGTTGGAACACACCTATCAGAGTTGGGCGCCGACGAACCTATGAACGAGAATCAGAATTCCGGGACCGCCTTTTCTTTTTTTCTTCTGTGGCTACCTCGGTCGGACGGATTCGATCTCGACGATGCGCACTTCTTGAACAAGAGGATCAAGCCAATAAAGCGCCCGAAAACGGCCAAAGTATTTTACAGAATAGTCCCGACCGGCTGGGGAACGGCGGAGAGCGTCCGGCCTTTGGCTAGGGTCATTGACAAGCGAGCGCAGCCCTCGCTTAAGCCGGCCTTTTTCGGCTGAGCCGAGCGTTTCGGAAAAATCCCAGGCTTGCTCATGGATTACGAGTTGCCAACCAGAGTTCATTTAACCCGGGTTCAGCCGGTCCAGACGCCGCTCAAACTCGTCCAGAGACAACCGTTTGTTTCCGGCGTCCAGGTCAGCTAAGCGCCGATCCAGTTCCTTCAATTCCTCCTGGCTGCGGGCCTGCAGCTTCTCCGATAGACAGACAAATAAGAACTGCTGCTCCTCCACCGTGGCATCGTCCACAATCCGTTTGAGTTCAGCCGTACTCATGCAAAAATCATAGCAAAGAACCCTGGCCATTGCAACCACCTCAGGGCGTTGGTCGCCACACGTGCTCAACAAGTTCCCTCCCTGGCGGTTTCAAAACGGCCCGCCCTGTCCTGAGCGGCTCCGGTGAAAGCGCCTCGCCGGTGGCCGGAGCACCCGCTGTCGAGCCAGTGAAACAGGGTTTTCACCGGTGCTCCATCTCGACATCATCCAGTTCGAATCACCTGACGGAGGACGGCCGCCGGCTGGTTCTCACTGTCGGCGAAGGTGAGGTCGGGGACAAGGGACTCAATAATGTCTATGCCATGGACCTCGCCTCGACCGATCGAACCGTTCAGGGTTTGGGGGCAAGGAGGGCATCGAGACTGCTTGGACCGGAGCCGGTTTTCTCCAGCCTCGGGTAGCGCAGGCCGCCGTCGTAGTCAAGGTCGACAGTGCGGTAGATTTCGCCGGTTTTTACCAGCAGGCCGAGGGGTGATTTTTTCGCCTTGAGCGCAGCCTTTAGCTGGTCGGTATCGAGGGTGCGGCCGTTGACGGCGATAAGCTTGGAGCCGACCGTCAGGCCGGCGTTGAAGGCCGGACTGTCCCAGGCAACGTCGGTGATCTCGCCTTCCTTGCCTAAGACCAGGCCGCCAGAATAACTCAGGTCGGTGACCTTGCGCGCTTTCTCACTGGATTTGAACCACTGGGTCGGGGTGTCGGTGTAAGCGAGCCCATAGCCGCCACGGGTGAATCCGTCGAGCGGGGCGCGCTCACTGGCCTGCTCGAGCCGGGTCCGGAGGAAGGCGGCCCAGTCGTGGGGCTGGACTTGATTGAGTGTCCGGACGACATCATCGAAGTTATACGTCAGTTCGCCCCAGTCGCGGTCGTTCACGCCGAAGAAGGCCCGGGCGAAATCGTCAAGCGAGCGGGTGCCGCTGGACCGTTCGCGGAGGAGGCTGTCCACATCGAGCCAGATGAGGAGTCCCTCATCGTAGTAATCCACGAGGCGCTGCCAACTGATCCAGCCGCGGGGCCGGCCCTCGTCCATGATCGGATCATTGGTCGTATCGGCGAGCGGACGCCACTTGCGGCCGGCGCCCGTGTCGAGGCGAGCGGCGAGGCTGGCAAGAGCGCCGAGCGTATCCTCGATCGAAAGCAGTCCCGAGCGCGCTGCGAGCACGTAGCCCCAGAAATGAGTCTGGCCCTCGTAAACCCAGAGCAGGCTCTCCTGCATAGGGGTGCGGTAATCGGGCGTCCAAAGGTCGGCGGGGCGGCGGTATTTGCCGTTCCAACTGTGGGTGTATTCGTGGGGCAGGAGGAACCGGCGGGTCATGCTGTCGTTCCATTCGGTGAAGTAGCCGCCGGCGGCGCCGTTCTCGGAGCTGCGGTGATGCTCGAGTCCGATTCTGCCCTGACGGGCGCTCAAGGCGAGCAGGAAATCGTAGTGGTCGTAGTGTTGGGCGCCGAAGAGTCTCACGGCCTGCGTTACCAGGTTGCGGTGGAGTTGCAGTTGTTCCTCGGTGGCGGCCAGTTGCTCGGGTTGGTCGGCGACGATGTTGAGGCGCACACCCGGAGCGAGGGTTTCAACGCGGACGTTGGCGCCGGCGAAGATCGGGCTGTCCACCAGGGTGTCGAATGTGACTGGCTGGTAGCGGACCGCAGGGCCATCCTGCGCGGCGACCTCGAGTGCGGTCGCGGCCTTCCATCCGGCGGGGAACTTCACCGAGGGCGCCACCGTGATTTGACGGACATAGTGGCCGGCGGGGTAGAGGGCCACGGTGTTCCATTGCAGATTGAGCATTTCAGGGGTCGTGACGATGCGGCCCTGGCTAAGGTCGGTCGGCGCGAGAAACTGGAACTGCGCCTCGACACTGGACGCTCCCGCGGGGACGCCGATATGGAAGGCGAAGACATCCACCGGGTCCCGCCGCCACGGGAGCGAACGCCCGTCGGCGCTGAACTTGAGTCCGGCGAGTTCCGTGATCTGACCGGAGGCCGAATGATGTCCTGGAAGCCACTTTGGGTAGAGGAGGGTGAGCGGTCCCGCCGTGGCGACGGGAATAGTCTCATTGACACGGAAAATACCGCGGGTGATATCGGAAGCGTCGACCGAAATAGCGACGACTCCCGGCCAGACGACGTCGCGGGCGGATGGGATCGTATCGACGACGGGCTGGGCTTCGGGTGCGCTGTTTTGAGCCTGAGTGAAAAGCGGCAACAGGGCGAAAAGGATCCGCAGGGCACGATTTCTCATGGGTTATCGCTGATTCGGACTATTATCTATGCTCTTGCGCTACACTCACACGAGTAAAAAGCGGTGTCAAAAAGAATCATTTGGCAGCTCCGCATGGCTCCTGGCCGGACGGGCAAATGTGGGTTAGAATGTGATGACGAATGAACTGTGACAACATAAGGATTGCCTATGGACGAACCACTCAAGCCGCCTTATCTGCGCCAGGATGGCCAGCGCGGCGATTTCCAGGTCTGGATCGTGGACGGCGCTTACATCCGAGGGCACATCGATGAGGAGTTCACCAACTTTGGCCAGCACTACCGTTATCCGTATGTTCCCGATAAGGAATTCTGGTTGGACCAGGAGGCCGAGCACGACGAGCGCCGGTTCTTCATCGACCACCTGCTGGTCGAACATGGGCTGATGGCCAAAGGGGTTCCCTACGGCGCTGCCTTGACCAAGGCCGACCAGGCCGAACGAAAGGAACGCCGCCGGGCGGGCGACTTGGGCAAAGTGACCCGCCAGGGCCGGTCGCTGCCAGACCCGGCCACGGTCCAGGAACGGCTCTGGAAGAGGCTCGAGAACGGCCTCAGCGTCTGGGTCGTCAACGGGCGGCTGGTGCGCAGCGCCTTCGACATTGACTTCACCGCCGGGGGCCACGACCACGTCTATGAGTTCGTGCCGGCCGCCACAGTCTGGATAGACGATGCCATCGAGGAGCTCGAGCGCGGTTTCGTCCTGCTGCATGAGCTCCATGAACGCAACCGGATGGAGAAGGGCATGCCTTACAGCCAGGCCCACGCCGAATCGAGCCGGCTGGAGTTCCGCTGCCGCCACCATCCCGATGAACTCCACGATGCCCTGGCTGCCGAGGGCTGGGCTTAACTGCGCCGACTACAGATAAGGGGTCAATAAGCGCGCCACGCCGTCACGCAACCGGCTGGGCAACGGGCGGCCGTTAACCTCCGCGAGCGTGACCTGGCGGGCGGCCCGGCGCTTGGTTTCGACCAGTTGCTCGAGCCGCGCGGCCAGCTCAGGGTCGTAACATTCCATGTCAAACTCGAAATTCAGGCGCAAGCTCCGGACGTCCCAGTTGGCCGAGCCCAACAATACCCAGCAGCCATCCAGGAGCATCAATTTGGAATGATCGAACGGGGGCGGGGTGAGCCAGAGCCGGCACCCATGGGTGAGCACCTGCCACCACATCGCCCGGGAAGCCCATTGGACAAAGGGCAGGTTGTTGCGCGCGGGCAGCAGGATGTCCACCGCCACGCCACGCATCGCCGCCAGGTTCAAAGCGGAAACCACCTCCGGGTCGGGCAGGAAATAAGGCGTCAGGACCCGGACCGATTGCCGGGCGATCGAGAGCGCCCCCAACAACGTCCAGCGAAGTTTCTCGAAGTCCTCATCCGGGCCGTCCGTCACGCCCCGCGCCAGTACGACCCCGGACCGTTGGAGCTTCGGAAACCAGGCCTCCCCGCGCAGGGCCTCGCCCGTCGTGAAGCGCCAGTCGTCGGCGAAGGTTTCCTGCAAATGAGCCACGACCGGTCCCTGCACCCGGAACTGGAGGTCCTGCACCGGTCGTTGCGGCTGCCGCTTCAGGCAGTTCCCAGCGCGGATATTCATGCCGCCGGTGAAGCCCAGGCACCCGTCCGCCACCAGCAGTTTGCGGTGCGTCCGCAGGTTCAGTGACATCAGGTGCCAAAGATTGGACGAAGGCAGGAAACAGGCGCGCCGCACACCCTCCTGGCGCAGGGCCCGCAGGATGGAAGGCCAGGAATACCGCGCCCCGGCGGCGTCCACCAGCACGCGGACTTCCACGCCCCGCCGCACCGCCTGGCCCAGGGCTTGGGCGAAGGCCAACCCGGCTTCGTCCCGGGCGAAGATGTAGGTCTCCAGGGCCACGCTTCGCCGCGCCTGGCCGATGGCCTCGAGCATGGCCGGGTAGGCCGCGTCCCCGTTCACCAAGGGTTCGACCCGATTGCCCGGCAGCAGTGGCCGCTCGACCACGCTCTGGACGACCCGGGCCAGCATCTCGAGGTGCCCCGCCTGGGCCGGCAAATGGCGGTGCAGTTCCTCGGGCAGACAAGCCGCCTCGGCGGCCTGCGCGCGGTAGCGTTCCAGGTCCCCGCGCAACGAAGTGGCCTGCCGCCGAATCCGGTTGACGCCCAAGACGAAATAGAGCAGGGCGCCCACCAGCGGCAGGAGCCAAACAAACCCGACCCACCCGATAGCCGAGCGCGCGTCGCGCTTGTAGAGAATCACGTGAGCGGACGCCACGACCGAGAACAGCAAGGCAAACCCGGCCAGGACAAGGTGCCAGACCTCGGGTCCCCTGGCCCACAGGTGCGATGCCAATGGCATCCGCAATCACTATTACAAACCGTGCTCCCCGGCAACCCGATTCCTCGCTGGCTAAGGATTTGTGCTTTCCCCGTCAACTCGCCCCGCAGGGTTTCATCTGGGACATGCGCCGCTGCAACTCCTGCGGCGAGACGTCCTCGATATGCGTGGCGATGGTCCAAGTATGACCGAAGGGGTCGACGAGCGTCCCGGACCGGTCGCCGTAGAATTGGTCCTGCACCGGCTTGACGACCGCCGCGCCCGCGACAACGGCCTTGGCCACGCAGGCATCCACTTCCTCGACGTAAACCAGGATGCCGACGGGCGATCCGCCCAGGGATGACGGGCTCTTGAACTCCATTCCGGGCAACTCATCCGCCAGCATGACGGGGGAGTCGCCGATCTTGACCTCCGCATGAACGACGGTTCCGTTCGGGCCGGGCATGCGCATCACCTCGGACGCGCCGAACACCGCCTTGTAGAAGTCAATCGCTTTCGCCGCGCCTTTCACGATCAGGTACGGCGTGACAGTGTGGTAGGCGGCCGGAGTCGGGCTCACTTTCTTTTTCGCGAGGACATCGGGCCGTTCGGCAAGTGTCAGTGTCTCATTCATAGGTTGTAATTGTTAATATTAGCCACCACCGTTCACTTGTCAAACGCACCGCAGATAGCAGTGGTCGAGGGCGCATCGAATCAACTTGCCGTCGATCCGGATTCGTGCGAAATACGTCTTCGATGGTTCGCAACGAAGTCATTGCAAATGGACAGGTTGCGCCCGTAGCTCAGTTGGATAGAGCATCTGCCTTCTAAGCAGAGGGTCCTGGGTTCGAGTCCCAGCGGGCGCGCCAGTTTTTGCCGGGAGCCGCCACACCGGAATTTGACGATTTTTCCAACCGCCCGCACCGTGCTCCTCATCGCCGACCTCCAGAATCGGCAGCTTGCGCATAACTCATTCCGCCCGCGCTAACTCCACCCAAAACCGGCTTCCCTTCCCCAACTCCGACTCCACACCCGCCGCTCCGGGATGAACGGGCTGAGAGGCACCCCCAACGCCTCGCCGGCCTCTACTCCGAACATCTTCTCGGCCGCCGGATTGAACAGCACCACCCGCTGGCGCTCGTCAATCGAGACAATCGCGTCCATCGCCGACGCAATAACCCCCTGGAGCCGCGCCTTGACGTTTTTGCTGCACCCGCAGTCTCCCTCAGGGCGCGCGCAGCCGATACAGTCTGGTGCCGGGACCGACCGCAACGCCGACTATGGTTTGGCCTTGCTCGACCACATGCGGCTCCGGCGCAGGGGTCCACACGGCCGGCGCAGAGAGGCTGTCCGTGACCTCCAGGACGTAATCCACCGGGGAGGCCCAGGAGATGGTTATTTCATTGCCCACGCGACTCACGGTCAAGGAAGGGGGCGTGACGATGATATGCACCGGGCTTGAGACATTCGTCTCGCCCTGGTCGTCCGTGGTGACGGCGGTCAATGTGTAAGCCCCCGCCGCGACGTTGGTCCAAAGGAAACTGTACGGGGCAAGACTGGTTTGCCCCAACTGGAGGCTGCCGTTGAAAAACTGGGCGTTGGTGATGCGGCCGTCGGACTCGGAAGCGCTCACCGTGATAGCGATGTCGGTCGGCGCGCTGGATACGGCCCCGTCCCGAGGGCTAAGGATCACAACGGAGGAAGGGTAGTACGGACCGAAGGTGAAGCTGTCGATGGTTTGCACGGAGGCGCTTGAGCCGGTCGCGCCAGTAAAGCCGACGAACGCGGTGTTGGCGCCCCCAACAGTCGACGCCAGGTTGACCACGTAATTGGTGTCGTAGGTTAGGCCCGTATTCAGGTCCGCCAAGTGTTCGGTCAGAACCGAGCCGTCGTATTTCAAGGTGACCGCAATCGGATTGCCCGCTCCGAGGTCCAGCGGAAGTGTGGAAGAGTAGCCGCCGGCGTTCCCGTTGGCGGTGTACCCGGTGTCCGTAAACGCGTCACCCTGGAAGCCGGTCTCGACATCAAAGATGACGGCCCCGCTCGGGCCGATGCCGCAATAGCCCAGGCAGCCGTCACTGAGCGCGCTGGGGCCGTTGGTTGAGTTCTGCACCACGAAGGCGGCCCCCGACGCGCCCACGGTGGCCCGGCGGATGAAGCGGGCCTCGAAATTCGTGATGATTTGGCTCGTGTTGAAAAAGGCGCTGCCGGTCTCTCCCGGCAAACCGTCGGTCAAGGTGAGCACGTCATTGGTTGCGCTCGCGCCCCCGTTGAGTGTCCAGCCCGCGGCGTTCCCGCCGAAACCGGCGATGGCCGCAGCCGGAGGGGCCGAGGCGAAGAAGGCAGTCACTTCGCCGCTGGGGAGCATATTTGTCGCGACGGCGATGGCCCGGACTACCGTCGAATCAGTCAGCGTGAAAGGCGCGATAAAACGAGGGGAATCGGGCGTGGCGGCGGTACCGTCGAGCGTGTAATGGACCTCAGCATCGGGGGAGGCCACGGCGAGGTCGACAAGGACCGAGTTGGTGAACACTCCGCCGTTGGGATTGAGGGTTGGAGCGGGGACCCACGAAGCGTTCCCGAAGACGGACAAACGAGAGGCCCCGCTGACATAGACCTTCCCGTTGGCCACCGTGGGCACGCTAAACTTGATGGCCCCGCCCGGATCGTCCCTCGCTGCGGCCTGGGAGCTGTTATAAAGCTCCCTGGACAGATCGGCGGCGTCATAGGCGTGAAGCGTCCCCCGGCCGCCGTAGGGGGCGGTGTCGGCTTGCACGACCCAGACGATGCCATCGTTGGCGCCATTCGCGGACACCGCCGGGGTCGCGCCGGGAAAACCAAAAGTGGAGAGCGATTGTGAGACCGGGGAACTGACCAGCAAGCCGTTGGCGAAGGTGAAGGCCTTCAGGAAATCCCCCTGCGCCGCGTAATACAGTTGGTTGTTGAAATAGGCCGGCAGGCTGAAGGTCGAGATCACCGCGCCGGACAAGGCCTGCACGATTTGGCTGTCGTTTGTGGGATTGAAGTGGCCAAGGTTGTCCCGGTCGACCAAGTAGATTGTTCCTTCCTTGCCCGAGCCAACCAGGAGATGGGGGTGGGCTGGGCTGCCCACTGAATCCGGCAGCACCAGGGCTCCCCCCGAGCCCAGGTCCCCATCGAAATCCGCCATCTGCTGCTGGTTGTAGGGGGTGAAATAATCCGCGACCTCCAGGCCGGCGCCGGTCAGGGCCAGTTTGAGGAAGCTATCGCCATAGTTGTCGAGGGCAGGGTCGAAAGTTCCGTTGCCCGTAAGGCAGTAAATGTCGCCATCGATCCCCGCGGCAAGGGCGGCGCCGGACTGCCAGATTCCGCCTTCGCTGCCGTTTGGCGTTGTGTTGAATGCGCCCAGCAACTGCAAGGTCTGCGCGTCATAGGCCAATACCCATCCGTGGAACCAGCCCGCATCGGCGTAAGAAGCGTAGGCGAGGTAAACCACCCCGTTGAGCGCCAACAGGCCCGCTCGGTTCAACTGCCAGAACCCAACAAAGGGAACCTGCCCCGAGCCATCATTGCCCAACCCGGTGCCGCTGACGCTGGCCTGGACCAGGACCGGCCCGCCAAACTTCTCGCCGCCCGTTCCCAGGTCGAGGGCGTGCAGGCGATGGACGAAGGGAGCGCCGGTGGGTCCAGCTTCCCGAGTCGCGGTGTCCACGTAAATGGCGCCCGAGCCAAGGTCAATCACCGGCGTGCTGGTGATGCCGATCTCCGGCATGATAACGTAGTATTCGGCTTCTCCGGGCACGGTCGTCACCCCGGCGGCCGGATTGATGAGACTGGCGCGCCAGAGAGGGACGGCGTTGCTGCCGCGGTTGTCATCCGCGTCGAAAGCGTACACGCTGTCGTGCTCCGTGGCGACAAACACCACGTTATGTGTCCCCCGGTTGGGGATGGCCAGGTTCGATACATAGAGCGGCTGGGCGTAAATGTCCCCATCCACGTCACAAGAGAACAGCCGGCCGAAGCTGTTGGTGTTGACGTTCGCGCGGGTCAGCATTGTTTCATTCAGGTTTTGTCCTGTGCGCGCGTTGTCGTTGTGGTAGGTCAGCATATTCACCTGGGCCGGGGACGGGAGCGGCACGGCGCCAACCAGGACGCAGCCCAGGAACAAGGGGCGAAGCCGCCGCAAAAGTCTTCGGGAATACGTCAATTCGGGCGCGGAGGATCTCAGCATCGGTAATGATCGCATAACCTGACTGGGAGATCCAGCAGAAATACCCGGACGCGCAGGCGGTCAGTGCAGGTGGGCGGCATCGATCAGGCCAAAACCGTCTAAAATCAGTCCACTACTTTGCCGCCGCACGTGGGGTACAGGACGCCGCAGGGCTTGACTTGCTTAGGAAAAGCGCCTAAAACGCTTCAAAATAAAGGCCCGCAAACGGGTTAGCCGTGCCTTCCAAGCAGAGGGTCCTGGGTTCGAGTCCCAGCGGGCGCGCCAATAAAATGGGGCGTTCCCGAACGCCGGCTCTCGGGAGGCCAACCGGTTTATACAGTTGTTTAGACAGTGGCGGCATGAAAGCAAATTTGAAACCAGCCAACTCAAAAGCGCGAGCCTTGCTGAAAAAGTTGCAGGCCCTGGCCGAGCGGGGAATTGACGGCGAGAAAACCTCGGCTCAAAGGAGAATTGCCCGGCTCAAAGCGCGGTTCGACTTCACCGGGCCAGACCCCGCTGAGACACCAGATTTGTTCCTTGGCAGCTTCAAGCGTTCGACCACGGCCAGACGCATCTACTTTTTCGGCCGCAATGAATTTGATGTGGCCAATGCCGTGAAATGGGCGATTGAATCGGCAACTAAAATCGCGTGCGTGTATCGGGACGGCGAACTGCTGGCCGAAGCGACGCCCAGCACGGCAAACCGGCTGGCGGAAATTGCCGTTCACATCGCCCACAGTTTCCGCACCCTGCTTGACCACTTTAGCGCGGTCGATGGCGTGAGCGCAAATGATCGGGGTGTTTTTGTCATGGGGCTGTATGATGGAATGATGAACGAGGTGCGGAACGTCGGGCAACGGCTGCCGAGCCGGCCTGGTCCGACGAAAATGCCCAAGGGCAAGAAACGTGCCGTGACCCGCGCCACCGGCCTCCATATCCACCCATACACCCTGGCTTTAAGCCTCGGCAAACAAATTCGTTTCTCCACGCCGTTGGAACAAATCGCCGCGGAGTTGGAGGCGGTTACGCAGAAACGTTTAACTTAAGGTTCGTGTTACGGTGTGCGGACTCAAGAGGCTCAATGTGGTCGAGACCCCGGTCACGATCACCCTCAAGGGAACCACTAAGGAAACCAACGGCCTCATTCGGCTTACGGCGGCCGGTCCTGACCCGGCAGCAGCGGAGCGCGCCGCTGGGGAAGGCGCCAACCGCTTGTGTGTTAGGCTACGGCAAACGTTTGGCAGCACGAACCGGATTGTCGGCCGGGCACACAGCTTTGCTTCGTCCTCGGTCCACCAGCGGACCTGGTTCACGTTTAGAAAAGCCGCTCCGGTAACGGCGTTTCCTGTGGCAGGCCGGGTCTTCTTCGATCACGCTGGTTTGTCCATCGATCCGGGCAGCCGATGGGATCGGTACTATGACTGGATCGGCTATCCAGCCTGCCACCTCGCCAGCTTGTCTGGCGTCGGCCGGTTCTCGGGCAATTCCATTCACGCAAGTTTGGTTGGTGAGCACATCTCCTCCCGCGGCGCCGACGGCTGGACTTTTGTCGCCAGGAGGAAATCCGATGCTTCCCGAGCGTTGCCAGAGGTCGATGCGGCAGTCGCCGAGTCACGCTCGCAGTTTCAAACGAACTCACGCACGATTCCCTCTTCCTGGCGAGAGGATCCGTTTGTCTCGGACTCAGGCGTGCATGGGACGCGCCTTTCTTTTATTGAGCAGTATCCCGCCATCAACCCAAGATTGGGCGGGACGATGACGATGACGCAGGCCGTCCATGAATACATCCTGACGAATGCCCAGCAGCGTGGGGTGACGCTCGAGTACGTTACGGTCACAGAAAGCGCATCCGATGCGGTCCGCCGGATGATTGAAAAGACATTGAGATTGGAACCGTAGGCTGGGGATGGTCACGGCTCGTGGAGGATGTCCTCCAGCGGCGGCGTCCGGCCGGCGGTGTGGGAGGCGTCTCGGCCCCGGCTCTTGCATCCCGTTGTGCTGGCACGCCCGCTTTCAGGCCGAAGGCCTGGCTCATACCAGCCCAGACTGGTCGGCTTAGCACAGCACAGGCCGCAGGATGAATCGCGCTTTCAGCGCTCCGGATTGTTTTTGGTGGCTAAACCCAGGGCGTTGCCCTGGGCTGGTATGAGCGGCGCCTTCGGCGTCTCAGATGCGCCCGCCGCCCTGGTTCCAAGGTGCTCTCAACGCATTCGTGCGCCCGACAGGGAACGTCTAAACATGCCAATTGCGGGCGGGTCGGGGGCCTGTTAGGTTTAGGGCTTGGGTGCGGGTCTGCTGCGGCAGCCGCCCGAGAGATCAAGATTTCAAGACAATGCTATGAAGAAACTGGCGGTGCCTCTTCTGCTCAGCCTGGTCCTGCTGTGCGGCTGCGCGCGATACTACGTGGTCAAACTCAGCAACGGCACGCGGGTTACGGCGGTCGGCAAACCCAAGCTCAAGGGCGCCCACTACGAATACAAAGATGCCAGCGGGAAGGTGCAGCGAGTTCCCGAGGGCCGGGTAACCGAGATCGAGCCCGCCTCGATGGCCAGGAAGGAGGAGAGCCAGTTTATTTCGACGCCCGGGAAGTGACGAACTTCTCGACGTATTTGCCGATCAGGTCGGCCTCGAGATTCACGGCGTCCCCGACCTTGCGCTCGCGCAGGGCGGTGACCTCGTAGGTATGGGGAATAATCCAGATGCGAAAGCCTTGGTCCTGCACGCCGGCAACGGTCAGGCTGATGCCGTCCACCGCGATGGAGCCTTTGAACACCACGTAGCGCATGACTTCCTCCGGCGCGGCCAGGTCGAGCACGTGGTCCTGACCCTGGCGTTCCCAGCGCGCAATGGTGCCGACGCCATCGATGTGCCCGGTGACAAAATGGCCGCCCAGGTTGCCGTCGGTTCGCAAGGGCCGTTCGAGATTGACCAGCGACCCGGCCCGGGCGAACTGCAGGTTCGTCCGTTCCCAGGTTTCCTTGAGCAAATCGAACCGGGCCAGCCGTTCTTTGCCGCGCCCGGCCAGCTTCACCACGGTCAGGCAACAACCATTGACTGCGAGGCTCGAGCCGACCTTGAGCCCGCGCGCGCAAAGCCGCACACGCACGCCCAGCTCGATTGACTTCTCCGCCGGCTTGATTTGCTCCACGGTGCCGGTTTCCTCGACGATTCCTGTGAACATGACGCCCGCCAGACTTGCAGGGCAAAGCCGGCGTGGCAAGCCCGGAACGCCGGCTTCAGCCGGCAGCCGGGCTCCGGTGGAGCGTGGGAGCATGGGAGCGTGAGAGCGTGAGAGCGTGGAGCGTGGCTGCGATGCGCCCACGCTCTGCGCTCTACGCTCGGACGCTCCACGCCGGACGCCAGGCAAAGCCGGTTTGCTAGAATTCCGCCCAAAGCACCGAATTTGTTTTTGCGCGCGCCCTAAAGGGCGTCTTCAACTTGAGCCGTGAGGAGCCAGTCGGGGCCAAGCCTGCGCCATTGGACCTGGCTCAGGTCCAGGGTCTGGTCCATCGCCAGGGCGCCAATGCCGCCGACGGCGGGGCGCGAGCCGCCTCCGCCCAGGATCTTGGGGGCGTAGAAGAAGGCGATGCGTTGCGCCAGGCCCTCGAGCAGGAAGGCGGCGTTGACTTCGCCTCCGCCTTCGACCAGCAGGCTCGTTACGTTGTCGGCCCCGAGTTTTTTCATGAGCCAGGGCAGGTTGATGCGATGCGGGCCGCGCCTGGCCTGGCGGCGGGCGGCCCGAGCCGGCGGCGCCACCAGCACATTCACCCGCGCCGCCAGCGCCGCTACGCGCTTCTTCGGGGCGGATTGGCCCACCACGATAGTCGTAAGCGCCGCAGGGTCGTCACTGACCACTTTGGCTCCCAGCGGCGTGCGCGCCATCGAATCCAGCACGAACCGTCTCAGCGGATGACCTCCGGCCTCCGGCCTTTGATTTCGACCTAATCTGACCGTCAGGCTTGGGTCGTCGGCCAAAATGGTGTTGATGCCGACCAGGATGGCATCGGCGCCCTGGCGCAATTTCATGCCGTAATTGCGGGCCCGCTCGCCGGTAATCCATTTCGATTGGCCGGAACCCGTGGCGATCTTGCCGTCGAGGGTCATGGCGGCTTTGACGGTGACAAAGGGCGCGCGGCGGACGATCCAATGGTTGAAGGCCCGGTTGAGGCGCTCGCATGGCCGGGCCAGCACGCCCTGGACTACCGTGAGGCCGGCGTCCCGCAAGAGGGCGAAACCCCTGCCGGCATGGCGCGGGTTCGGGTCGGTCGCGCCGGCGACGACCTTGGAAAGGCGCGCCTCCATAATGGCTTGGGTGCAAGGGGGCGTGCGGCCGTGAGTGCAGCAGGGCTCGAGTGTGACATAGAGGGTAGCGCCCTGGACGCGCTGATGGCGTCGTTGCGCGTCCCCGAGCGCCTCGATTTCAGCGTGCGGCCCGCCGGCTCGACGATGCCAGCCGCGCCCAAGGACCCGGCCGGCCTTGACCAGGACCGCGCCGACCATCGGGTTGGGCGAAGTGGCGCCGTAACCGCGCAGGGCCAGGCGCAGGGCCAGGCGCAGGTAATCAGAGTCGGTCCGCATTAGCTCTCCCCGAAGAGCGCGTGGGCAAATTGTTGAGGGCTGAAGGGCTGCAAATCATCAGGCTGCTCGCCCAGGCCGATGAACTTGACGGGCAGAGCCAGTTCCTGGTGAATGGCGACGACCATGCCGCCTTTGCTGGTGCCGTCGAGCTTGGTGACGATGAGGCCGGTCAGAGGGACCGCCTTGTTAAACTCGCGGGCCTGGCTCAGGGCGTTCATGCCGGTGGTGGCGTCCAGGACCAGGAGGACCTCGTGGGGAGCGCCGGGCAATAGCCTGGCCGTGACGCGGTGGAGCTTTTGGAGCTCCTGCATCAGGTTGTGTTTGGTGTGCAGGCGGCCGGCAGTGTCCACAAACAAATAGTGGGCTGCGCGCGCCTGCGCCGCCGCCACGGCGTCATGCGCCACGGCTGCGGCATCCGCCCCATAAGCCCCCGCAATGACTTCCACCTCCAACCGCTGGCCCCAAAGCTTGAGCTGTTCGATGGCGGCGGCGCGGAAGGTGTCGCAGGCGGCCAGCATCGCCTTCTGCCCGCGGGCCTGGACGAGGCGGGCCAGCTTGGCGGCCGTCGTGGTTTTGCCGGTGCCGTTCACGCCGACGATCGAGACCACCGTCAGCCCGTCGGGCGCCCGGCGCAATTCCGGCTGATCGGCGGCGAAGCTGCGCACGACTTCGTTCTCGGCGATGGCGGACACGTCGAGGCCGGCGGCGCCCTGGGTCTCGTATGACTTCTTGACGGCATCGAGGATCTTGCCGGTCACCCCGAGGCCGAGGTCGGCGGCAATGAGGGCGGCCTCCAGCTCTTCGAGGGCCTCGGCCTCGAGCCGGGGCGAGCGGGTGATGATGCGTTTGATCTCGTGCGCCAGCTTGCTGTGCGTCCGTTGCAGGCCGGCCTTGAATTTTGCCAATAAACCCATCGGTCAGCGCGCAATATGCACGCCCGGGTGCGGATTGGCAATCACGGCCCTGCGTTCCTGAATTTTGGCCTTGAGCTTTTCGACATAGTGGCAGGGCAGCTTCACGGTGCCGATGAGAGGTCTGCCCTTGCTGACGCCGTGGCAATCGGAGCCGCCTGTAACCAGGAGTTGAAACCGGGCGGCCACTTCCAGGTAATGCCGGGCGGCGCCCGAAGAGTGCTTGGTATGGAAGCACTCCAGGCCGTCCAGTCCCGCCTCGACGACGCCAGGGATGATGTTGTCGGTGCGGTTGAGCCCCGGGTGCGCCAGGACGGCCACGCCGTCGGCGTGGTGAATGAGGGCAATGGCCTCGGCGGCGGACAGCTTGAACTTGGGCACCCAGGCAGGCCGGTCCTTCTTGAGGAACCGTTCGAAGGCCTCATCCAGGTTCGAGCAGAGGCCGGCTTTGACCAGGGCGCGCGCCACGTGGGGCCGGCCGGGCGCGCGGCAATTTGCCAGCGCAAAAACCGCCTCGGCGGCCAGGGGCACGCGCAACTGGTTCAGGCGCAAGACCATCTCCCGAATGCGGTTCTGGCGCACGGTTTGGAACTTGGCAATTTCGGCAAGCAGCCTCGGGTCCCGGGCTTCCAGGCCGTAGCCAAGGATATGAATTTCGTCGCCGTTGTGTTGGGCGGTCAACTCGGTGCCGGCAATGAACTCCAGGCCGGCCGCCGCGCAGGCCAGCGCCATCGGAGCGCACCCCTCGACGGTATCATGGTCCGTCAGCGCCAACGCTGCCAGGCCGTGGCTGCAAGCCTGTGAAACCAGTTCTTCCGGCGACCAGGTGCCGTCGGAGAAACGCGTGTGCAGGTGAAGGTCGGCGAACATCAGAATCACTTGACGGACCGGGCCGGGCGCATCAGCTCGCTTTTGACCTTGTCCAGGATGCCGTTCACGAACTTGCCGCTGTCCTGGGTGGAGAATTTCTTGGCGATGTCCACCGCTTCGTTGATGCTCACCACCGGGGGGATATCGTCGCGATGAAGCATCTCGTAAATGGCCAGGCGCAAAATGTTGCGGTCGACCGCCGCGATACGGTGCAATTCCCAGTTCTTGGCGTGCTTGGTGATCAGCGCGTCCGCCTCGTCCCGATGCTCGAGCGCGCAGCGGATCAGCGGGTCGGCAAACAGGCGCACCGCCGCCTCCTCGCTCGTGGGCGGCGGCAACTCCACCGCCTGGCCCCAGGTAGAGGCCGCTTTCTCTTCCGCGATGGCAGCGGCCCGCTGCGATTCCCAAAACTCATCCAGGGCCCCGTCCAGGTCCGCCGGCGGGTTCAAATCGTGCTGAAATAAAAACTGCACGGCGCGTTCACGCGCTTCACGTCTCTTGCCCATAGCGAAACAATGCCGCAAAACCCCTTGCCGAGAAATCAAATTCTGTCTGAACTACTGGACTCTCCCGGAAAAACTTGCGCCGGGAATTGGTTGCGGCATATTGTTCCCGGAATAAGGGCCGCTGAAAGATACCCGGATTTATTGCATGAAAGATCAAAATCTCTTCCCGGATCCCGTCCGCGCGCGGCCTGGCCTTGCCTTGGCCGCCTGCGCCTTCTCGGGGCTCATGGCACTGTCCGCCTGCGCGGCGGAGGACAAACCCGCCGTTGATCCACACGCCGACGAACTGCTCAAACGCATGGGCGATTACCTCGGCCAAGCCCAGTTCTTCTCCGTCAGCGCCGAGGTCTGGCAGGACATCCAACTCGCCTCCGGTCAACGCATCCAGGCGGGCCGCACCATCGAGTTGCAGGTGCGCCGGCCCAACCGCTTGCGCGCCGAGGTCCATTCCACCCGGCGCAATCGTGAATTGGTCTATGACGGCAATGCCATCACCCTGCTCAATCGCGCCCAAAACTTCTACGGCACCGTCCGCGCTTCCGGTTCCCTCGATGAAGCCATGGACCTGGCCAGCGAGCGATTCGGCATCCCCATGCCGCTCGAGGACTTCATCCGCAGCGACCCCCACAAGGACCTGCTGCAAAAGGCCGCCTCGGGCGCCGACATCGGACCGGTGACCGTGCTGGGGGTGGCCTGCGAGCACTTGGCCTTTACCCAGGACAACATCGACTGGCAGATCTGGATCGAGAGCGGCGCCCGACCGGTTCCGCGCAAATTTGTCATCACTTACAAGGATGAACCCGATTCGCCGCAATATACTGCCATCTTCTCGAACTGGGATTTTGCAACCAAACTGCCCGACTTTGTGTTCAAATTCGAGCCGCCCCCAGGCGCTTCCAAAATCAAGGTGAGGGAAATCAGGGCCGAAAACCAAGGTCGCAAAACGGAGGAAAAATGACCATGAACCTTCACTTTGCCCAATCCATTTCCCGGCGGAAAACCGGCCTCGGCCTCGCTGTCGGCCTGCCGGCGCTGCTGATCGCCCTTCGCTTGTTCGGCGCCGAGAGCCGCGGTGCGCCGCGCTCCGCGCCCGCCCGCTCCGCGCCCGCCCGCTCCGTCAGCGTGGACCGCTCCAGCCATGGCAGCATCCGCCACGTCGAGACCCATGTAGTCCAGCGCCCGGTCCAGGTGAGCCGCCAACCCGCCCGCCCCGTCGAAGCCCGCCAGGGATTCGCGCCCGGCCGCGAAGCCGGCCGCGGAGCCGCGCCTGGCCGCGGCAACTTCGTGGTGCATCGCGATGCGGAAGTCGATTTCCATCGCCGGCACTTCTGGAATGATTTCGCCTTTGGCCGCCGCTGGGCGGCGCTGCCGCTCGGTTGCCTGACCCTGCAGGCCGGCGGGGTGCCCTACTATTATTGCGACGGCATTTATTACCAGCCGGCCGATGGCGGCTATCAAGAAGTGTATCCGCCCGTTGGCGCGGCGGTTCCCCAACCGCCCGACGGCGCCATCGCGATCGAGGCCGGCGGCCAGACCTATTATTACGCCGCCGGCGCGTTCTATGTGCAGCAACCCGACGGCACCTTCGCCATCGCCCCGACTCCCATTGGCGTCGTGGTCCCCGAACTCCCCCCCGGCGCCATCCAGGTTTCCGTCCGGGGAACCATCGC
>Ga0187873_1000980_pt1 | contig 25534 bp, 20 predicted proteins | sample June2016WEW_16_1_2_FD_133012 | JGI IMG/M metagenome (GOLD analysis project Ga0187873, IMG submission 133012) | Peatland microbial communities from SPRUCE experiment site at the Marcell Experimental Forest, Minnesota, USA - June2016WEW_16_100 | ecosystem: Environmental > Terrestrial > Soil >...
AGAGTGCGGATAGAAGCACGGCAACGGTGGGGTGGCGTCGGCCAGAAGTTTCTCGGTAGGCCTTGGTTCGAAGCGGATCCATGATGTTCTGCAACCGAAACGAAGAGATGATGGTGGAGAAATACCCCCAAGAGTGGGTCGAAAATAGCGTTCCGCGCAGGTCCTGTCTCGACATAATAAGATAAAAATGGTACAACTTAATAGGATAATACTCGTACAGCGCAATAGTATAAACACAGTGCAACACAATCGGATAATGGAAACACGACCCTGAAGGAAACCGGCCATGGCCAGACCGCCTGAAAAACTCGCGCAGTCCCTCGAAATCCTGCGGAACCTCCAGACCGCGGAAGGGGCGGGGGCGATCCGGGCGCGCGACCTGTCGCGCACGCATCGGGAGCGCCTCCTGCGCAACGGTTTCCTGCAGGAAGTCATAAAGGGCTGGTATATCCCAAGCCGCCCGAACGAAGTGAAGGGCGAGAGCACGGCCTGGTACGCGTCCTTCTGGCGCTTCTGTGCCGTGTATCTGGAAGCGCGTTTCGGCGCGCGGTGGTGCCTTTCACCGGAACAATCCCTTTCCCTTCATGCCGGCAACTGGACCGTGCCCGGCCAGCTCGCGGCGCGGTCGCCGCGCGCGGGCAACAAGGTCACCAAACTCCCGCATGGCACGTCCCTGCTGGAGCTTCGCATCGCGCTGCCGGGTGTGGCGGACCGGAAGGAGGAGGCCGGCCTGCGGCTGTTCTCGGTGGAATCCGCCCTGATCGCGTGCTCCCCCAACTATTTTTCGAACAACGCGACGGATGTCCGCGCGGTGTTGCCGATGATACGGGACGCCTCCGGCCTTCTCGCCCGGCTCCTTGAGGGCGGTCACAGCGTGATCGCCGGCCGTTTGGCCGGGGCCTTCCGCAACATCGGACGCGACCGCATCGCGGATGAGATCGTGAAAACGATGACGGCGGCCGGTTATGCCGTGCGGGAAAACGATCCCTTCACGGGCAAGCCCTCCCTGGTCATCGGACCCCGCGAAGCCTCTCCTTACGTAAACAGGCTGCGGCTGCTGTGGCAGAAAATGCGCGAGCCGGTCATCGAACGCTTCCCCAAAGCGCCGGGCCCGCCCCGCAATAGCGAGGCGTACCTCAAGCGCGTCAGCGACGCCTATGTCACAGACGCCTATCATTCGCTGTCGATCGAGGGCTACTGCGTCACGCCCGCTCTCATCGAACGCGTCCGCAGCGGCACCTGGAATCCGGAAGCCGATGAGGGCGACCGCGAACAGCGGAACGCGATGGCGGCGCGTGGCTACTGGCAGGCCTTTCAGGCCGTGCAGAAAAGCCTCGGCAAAATTCTGAAGGGGGAAAATCCGGGAACGGTCGTGGACGCGGACCACGGCACGTGGTATCGAGAGCTGTTCGCGCCCAGCGTCACCGTCGGCCTGCTGAAGCCCGCCGATCTTGCGGGCTATCGCAACGGCCAGGTCTATATCCGCAGGTCGATGCATGTGCCGCTGAACCGGGACGCGGTGAGGGACGCCATGCCGGCGTTCTTCGACCTGCTGCGGGAAGAGCCGCACCCGGCCGTCCGCGTGGTGCTCGGGCACTTCATCTTCGTTTATATCCATCCTTATATGGACGGCAACGGCCGCGTCGGGCGCTTCCTGATGAACACGATGATGGCGTCGGGCGGATACCCGTGGACGGTCATTCCCGTAACCGACCGCAACGCCTACGTGAACGCTCTCGAAAAAGCGAGTGTCGGCGAGGATATCGCGCCCTTCGCAGGTTTCCTCGCCGGGCTGGTGAAGAGGAGGCTGGCTGGCGAGCCATTGCCGGCGGTGCCGAAAGCTTCGCCCGTAGACGAACGCTAAAACAATTCTCGATCTCCAGGCAGCGGCGAGGAAAGATCTGCTGACCGGGAATGGTATCGTTTGAACGTGATGGTTCAATCCAGTCTCCTCGAGACCGTGCACTCCCCAGAATTCCTGCAGAAAATTCAGCGAAGCCTCGGAAGCTCAACCATTGCATTATTCGTCCTGTTGGATGACCACGGAAACGAGAGGCTTGAACCCGCTGGCACTGGGACTCTAGTCGTCATCGGCAATCGTTACTACATTTTGACTGCCGCACACGTTTGGGAGCGGCTCGAGTCCGCGTTGAGATTCGGAATCTCGCTAATAGAGAACAGGGACCACAAGATGTGGATTGATCCAAAAACCATTGCACCAACCTTGGTAAAGCCGCCTGATTCGAGATGGAACGAGTGGGGACCCGATGTAGCGCTACTTAACATTCCAGAAGTGATTGTTGGAGGCATCAAAGCGCACCGCGTCTTCGAGGACCTAACAACGCCAGGAAAAATGCTGAACGCTCCTACCGTTGAGTTTTGGGCAGTGATGGGTACACCGAAAGAACTCGGCACATAAAACAGTGAGCTGACAGCAGCGACAGAAAAAGTCGGGGAGTGAACAGTGAATCTGACTGCTTGGAAAGTTATCTTCGTCATCTTGGGGTTTGCACTGTGGTTTCTGGTTGGTGAGGTCGATTATCCGGTGGTGTACGAAGGGGGCACACTGAATAGTTTCTTACGCCCGGGAACCCCAGTCGATTTGCAAATCAGAGGACGCTACGGCCTCGACTTCCCATTTACAAGTACCACTACAATTGCCACTAAGGGCCGTAATACGAATATTGGCCGGCCTGGGACGAGAAACGATGTAACTGGCCTGAGATACAAGCCTGCGGACGGCACCGTGACCATAACCTGGTACCACGGCAACATGAAACTGTTGTGCCAACCTGATGCAGTGGCGGCGCTAGAGCGTGCAACCGGGCAAAAAGCGCGCCAATTGGACTAACCTCGCTAATTCCTAAGCTCAGTTTATCTCATACGGCCCCAGCCCCAAACCCAACCAAGCTCGCATTTCGGCACTTTGCCTTCGCAACTCTTCGAGTGTCTTCAGAAGTTTTGCCCGATCTTCCGGATTGAGAGATTCAAGTGATTTTTGACGCCTCTCCTCCCATCCTCTTGGCCTCTTGTTCCTTGCAGCAAATTTGTCGTCCTTCGTCCTTCGAATATATTTGGCGACAAGTTCGGCGGTAAATTCGTCGCTGATTATTTCGGCAATTTTGTCATCGCCCATGTTGCACCCTGCAACGAGAGTTACACGCGTATAGTCTAGCAATTAGCAGACATTCACATCAAACACGAAGGACAACAGACTGAGCGAATCTTGCGCTTCAAAGTGTGCAGCCGGGGTTGTTCTGCGCGTATCTGCCCGCCGCTGGCTCAACTTCTCACACGCGCGCCTCTGGAGCCATTTCGAATGCCCTGTCCGGGTGAACTGGAGGACGTCAACCTGCTGTCCAACTTGCGTTATCGTGCCCGTCTTTTGAATCAGAAATTCTAGCCATCGCCACTCCCGCTCTGCTTTCGGGAACGTCTTCGATTTCATTTCCCACTCTCTTCCGGCCTCGTTGGCTCGATCCGAGTGGCCTTCGATCAACTCTCCTGTGATGAGATTCGTGGTGTATGGAAGATCGCGCGATCCAAAAACTTCAATTAGGTGTTCGACCTGCTCAGGGCTCGACTCTTTAAAGCGTATGGCCTCGAGGAGAAACTCAGCCTCTCCTTCAGCGCTCCAGCCAACGAAGACGCCAACGGCAAGAACATGGTCAGGGGACGAGGCGACCATTGACCGCGCTCGCAGACGATCAGCTCCGCGCAAGTTGCTGAAGTATCGTTCAGCTCGTTCAAGCCAATCGTGAGCAGCAGCCTCAATATCGCCCTCGTGGCCTCTATACGCAGCTTGTGCCTCGATTTTCGAGTCCCATGCAGATGAATTGGGCCAAGTCGACGAAAAACTCGCAATTGATGCCGCCGCGAAAACGTATTTACCGAGAGGGAGGATTTTGCACTGGTCTTCGTGGATAGTACCCGCTGCGTCAATCCCGAGTGTGTCAGCGGCTATCACAATCTTCTCTTTGCCCACCTTCGCGACTACGCTGGTGGCGTGAGCCAAGATCGCAAGGCAAATCACCAACACAAATTCTAGCGTCGCCTTCATTGGGCAGGATTCTAACGGATAAGCGATCCAATTAGGCAGTTTTACTCATTGACCCTTGGGAATGAACCGCTCAGCGCACCGGGGACATTCGACACGCTCAAAGTCAACGCGCCGCAGCTCGGCTGGGACAATTGAGTACCCACAGTTCGGACAGGAAATGTTGAGTGCGGCATTCACTTTGGCAAGGTTGATTTTTTGCCTCTGAGGCATGGCGGCGTGAATTATACAGACGCGTGCCTCCCCACCGCAGCCCTACAGCCGACATTGACGTAGTATCCCATTGTGGGATACACTGTATCCCAATATGGCATACAAGGCGACGACCATCGAAGACCTGCTCGCCATCATGAAGCGCGTCCAGGGCGAGAAGACGCTGACACGGTTCGCGGCCGAACTGGACCTGTCCAAGCAATATCTCAGCAACGTCTACAACCGCCGCAAGGAACCCAGCGAGCGCCTGCTCGACAAGCTGGGCTTCGGGCGGCAAACCACGTACTTCCGATCGCCGGCCGCTGCCCGCAAGGAGAAGAAGAAATGAGCGCAAACGATTCACAGTCCGTCCAATCAGGCTGCAAGCAGCGGGTCCTAGTCAACGTCATCCTCGACAAGTCGGGCTCCATGTGCGCGAAGGTCCAGGACGTAATCGGCGGCTTCAATCTCTACCTCGACGAACTCGCGAAAGAGCCGGCTGTTGACTACGGGTTCTCGCTGACGCTGTTCGACACCGTCGTTCAGATGAAATACACGGCGGCGCCGCTCGCCAAAGTCGCCAAGCTCGACGACGCAACCTACCGCCCCAGCGGAAATACCGCGCTCTACGACGCAGTTGGAAACACCGTGCAAACGGTGAGCACCTGCGGCTTCGACAAGGTCATCACGGTCATCATGACGGATGGAGAGGAGAACTCCTCGCGCGAATGGACTATGCAAGCCGTCCGGGAACTGATCCGGAGCAAGGAAGCGGCAGGCAACTGGACTTTTGTCTTCCTGGGTGCGAACCTTGACGCATTCGCGCAAGGCGCCAGGCTCGGCGTGCCGATGGCGAATTCCGTCCGCTACGATCCCGCGAACTACCGGGGTGTCTACGAAGCTCTGGCCCAGAACACGAACGCGTTCTCAGCCGGCGCAGCCCGGGCCGTAGGCGACTTCTTCAAAGGAGCCGCAGGGATCAAGAAGTCCTGAAGGCCTGGGTCGGTGAATAGAAGTTGGCTTTGGTTGAGCCCCAGCAGAAGCAGCTACTCTTCGGCACACGATAGCGAGCCGCTGGACGATTGCGACGGCAAGATCGGTCTAGGGTCGGAGCTGGCCGTCGGGCTATTCCCAGACCCGAGAGCACAGGGAAGGCGCCCGAGTTCACGAAGCAATAGGCGCACTGCATTCAGGTGTTTAGGAAACGCATAGATCAATCCGTCAACGCAATAGAGCTACTGCGGTTGCAGGGCAGCTTTAAGATTCAGATCACTACCCTCGGTGACACTAACTGTTCGCTTCCAGTCCACGAACTTGGGCGCCTTTACCTCTACCGTATGTTCACCGGCGGAGAGCGGAACTATCGACGGTGCATTGCCCACGAACTTGCCATCGATCTATTAGCTCTTATCAGGGCGCGGGCTGTTGCTGCGGAAAGAGTCGCTGAACGACGCTCAAGATGTCGCTTTCTCCGGGCTACGATCTGAAACGTGATTCACAAACTCCACTGGCCGGTCGCAGCTTCGGGAGATCACGCAACGCGCGATGCGCACCCCTGCGGCGACCGCCGGATCGTGAACGACGACGGTCGGCCGCTCGACCCCTGCGCGGCGCAGGCGAAGAAGGACTCGGCACCGAGTTGGACCTTGGAGCGCGGCATGCATCGATGATGGCTGCACTCGGCTGGGGAAAGCAACACCGGTTCCAGCTGGAACAAAATCCCTCGGATTTGCGCGACTCCCCATTTTTCCAGTCGGAAGAATATCAGCTGAAAGAAAAACGACTTGTGGGCAACTTTCCGCCGGCTTTTTCTCATGTGGGTCTGGTGAACACGGTGATCAACATCTTTACCGATCGCGGACCCGCGCACGAGCCTTCGCGTTCGCAATCATCATTCTGTCGCCTGATAGAGGAATTCTCCTCCTATATAAGTGCCCAGCACCTTCACGTCCTTGAGCTGTTCCAGCGGCACGGTAAAAATGTCGCGATCGACAACGATAAAATCCGCCAGCTTGCCCGTTTCTAGCGATCCCTTTTCCTTCTCTTCGAAGCCGACATATGCGCCATTGAGCGTGTAAAGCTTGATCGCCTCGGGCACGGTCAATCGTTCTTCGGGCGCAAGTATTTCTCCGGTGGTCATATCCTGGCGCGCTACCGCGGCATAAATTCCCCACCAGGGGCTGATGGGCGTGACCGGCACATCCGATCCCGCCCCTTCGATGATCCCGTTCTGTATGTAAGCCTTCGCAGGATATGACCAGCGGACCCTCTCCGGTCCGTATTTCTTGAACCAGCTTCCAATCCAGTAGACGAATGGCGGATTCCCATCTACCAGCACGTGCAGTTCTTTGAGTCGCTTCTGAATGGCGGGAGTTGAGATGCCCGCGTGAACTATGCGAAAACGCGGATCCTTCAAATCGAGCGCCTTGATCACCGCGGTGTACGAATCGAGAACCTCATCGATCGCCCGGTCGCCGATGGCATGAGTTTCAAGTTGCCATCCGGCCCGCGCAGCAATCATGTGAGCCTTCTGCATGTCGACTGCCGCCCAGCGCAATACGCCGAAGTTATTGGGCTCGCCGGCCACTGGTGGCGGATAAATAGCGATGGTGCGCGCGCCCATGCCCCCATCGGCAAACATCTTGGCCGCTCCAAGTTTTACGTGATCGTTTCCAAATCGCGTGTGCACACCCATGCCAGCCAATTTCTGGGCGTCCTCAATGCTTCCGATACGCGGCGACATCTGCACGCGTAGCTTGAGCCAGCCGCGCTCGTAAGCATCCTGATAGCCGCGCATTTCTTCAGAGGAAATGTAAATGTCGTGGATGGTGGTCAGGCCCACGGCGAGAGCGCGCTCAGAAATTAACTTTGCGGCGCGGACGGATAGATCGGGCGGATCGGCTGGCAGGAGTTTGTCCACCAGCAGCATGGCGTTGTCCTTCACGATTCCGGTCGGCTCGCCTGAGGCATCACGCTCGATCACACCTCCTGGCGGATCGGGCGTGTTTCGAGTGATCCCGGCCAATGCCAGGCCGGCGCTGTTCGTCACGCCGAGATGTCCGCTTACATGCTCCAGATAAACCGGGTTATTGGGCGCGACGGGATCTAAATCGTGGCGAGTGATGTAGCGATTCTCGGTTAACTTGGCATCATCCCATCCCGCGCCCGTGACCCATTGTCCGTTGCTGGATTTTGCGACACGATCGCGAACCATCCCGGTAGCATCGGTAACCGAATGGACGTGCGCATCGGTCAGATCGAGCTGATTGCGCAAAATTCCCTTGGCCCATTCCATGGAGTGGGTGTGCACGTCAATCAAACCTGGCAGAACGTTTCGGTGGGCGAGGTCTACGATCTTGGTTCGAGGGCTTGCGCAAGCCGCGATCTCATCGTCGGTCCCTACGGCTAGTATCTTGCCATCCCGAACAGCCATTGCGCTGGCCCACGGTTCTTGCGCGTTCATGGTGAAGATGTGGCCATCGCGAACGACGAGATCGGCATCGAGGCACGGCGAGGCGTTTGCCGCCTTCGGTGAAGGTTGCGATACGCCAAGCCAGCAAAGCGCGCATATCGACGCCAGTAAAAGCTGCCAATATTTCATGATTCCCTTTCCCTATTGTCCCTCTTCTCGTTGCACGGTTTTCCACCGTTGTTTTGTGAGCTGGTACTAGGGCACAGGTATAATTCAACGTCCTTCCAAGGAAAAGCACTCGTGCCCTCGAAAATCCGAAAAAAAAGAGAACTTATCAGCATTGCGCTCAGGAGGCCCAGACTTTTTGGCGCTTCGGTAGTTTGCGCCGTGGCGCTGTGCGCCCTCATTGGCGCCAGAGCGCCTGACCCCGCGCCCGGTACGCGCAACACACCCGCGCCTCATTACGCACTCCAAGGCACAACCGACTCAGCGCGAACCACCCTCACTCGCACTCAACTCTTTGCGGGCAGCGTGCCGCGCGAGCCGGTTGACGACAGCACTGGCTTTGCCATGCCTGCTGAGGTCCGCGACTCCGAGCAAATTTTCGAAGGCATTCTAACACTAGGCGATGTCGCCAAGAGCGGCAGTTTCAATCTTCTGTCGGATGTTTTCCACCTGATTCCCGAGCGAGACTCAATTTGGAAGCATCTCGCTCCATTTGACTTTCAGTTTGTACAGAGCGGCAACTACTTGATTCCAGCACAGCAGGGTTTGGCGATTTCCGGCAGCCGGGTCTGGAATTACATCGTGGGACCAGGCCGGGTATGGCAGGAGGCCGGCGACCAAGGCTACGCCCGCGCTTCTCTTCCCTTTGCGTTGATACAACGTAATCAGAATTGCGTTCACAACGGCGAAATGACTTTTCTTTTCAGCAACTCCGCCACTCCAAACATCTCAAACGTCTATTACCAGATCACCCAGGAAACCTGTTACCCAATGAAATTCGATATGTGGGGCATGATTTCGGCGCAGTACACTCCTGGGGCGGTCCCGGGAAGCGAGGATCTGAAGGCCGAGCATGCGCAAGAGTTGGCGCATCGCCTGCCAAGCAAACCCTTCGACGATTTAGCCAAGGATTATCCCGATTCCGACATAAATGTGCGCGCGTTTGAAGCGGCGTACAAGGATTCGGACAACATCACCACATACGGATTGATGCTTCACGGCACGAACTACGTCTCCGGCTGCCCCACGCGCTACGGCGAATACGCATTTTGTGCGGACATGCGCGTGCCGTCGTATTCCATCGCCAAATCGGTATTTGCTGGCGTGGCCTTGATGAGGCTCGGGCAACTTTACGGCTCGGGCGTTTACAGCGAGAGAATCAAGGACTACATCCCGCAGTATTCGACCGGCGGCAAATGGGACGTCACCACCTTCGGCAACACCTCCGACATGGCCACCGGAAATTACGATCTTGCCGGCTACGAGGCTGACGAAAACAGCCTGACCATGGATAAATTTCTGGTGGACGAGGCATACGGCGCGAAGATCGCAGACGCTTTTGCCTTCAAGAAGCACTACGCTACACCGGGTACAAAGTGGGTTTATCAAAGCTCCGCCACATTTCTTCTCACGCAAGCGATGAACGCCTACTGGAATCGGCACGGCGGGAACGGCGGGGCCGGCCGAGACATATTCGACGCGGTGCGCGACGAGATTTACAAACCACTGCACCTTGGCGTTGGAAGCCTCACCACGATTCGTACTGACGACAGTCCGAATGGCGCGCCCAGCGGATACTACGGCCTGTTTTTCAATCAGGATGACATCGCGAAGATCGGAGATTTTCTAAACAACGGGAAAGGCGTTATCGACGGGAAGCAACTGCTCGATCCCACCCGTCTCGAAGAGGCTCTGTTTCGCGGGGCCAGTGTGTCGTCAACCGGCGTGCCGATCTTGGGACAGAGTCCCGCTTCGCTGCTTGGCGCGCCGGCAACCGGCCGTGGCAAATCCGTTCCAAAGAATGCCAGGCGCTATAGCCACGGATTTTGGGGGCGGTCCATCACGACCGGGGAGTTTCCGCAGTATCCTTGCAACTTCTGGGGATCGTTCATGGCTGGCTACGGTGGGAACATTGTGATGCTACTGCCCGATGGCGCAACGTTCTATATTTTTACCGACGGTATGGAATTTCCGTGGGCGCCTACGGTGGAGGAAATCAATAAAGTAGCGCCGATGTGCAAGTAAGTTTGACGTTTCAACGGCGCCGCGCCGTTGGAGCGCGGAAACGCCGTAGTACAGCAATGCCCCAGCGTTTCGCGCTAAAACTTGCGCGAGTGCTCTTTGGCCCACCGTTCTATCACCACCTTTTTGTCCGTATAAAATTCCACTGAGTCGCGGCCTTGGGCGTGCATGTCGCCAAAGAAGCTATCTTTCCATCCAGTGAACGGGAAATAAGCCATTGGTGCTGCGACCCCAATATTGATGCCGATGTTTCCCGCCGTCGCTTCGTAGCGGAACCGTCGCGCGGCCGCTCCGCTGGATGTAAAGATCGAGGCCTGGTTACCGAAAGCGCTCCGCCCCAGAATGTCCAAGGCCTCGTCCATGTCTTTGGCGTGTACCAGACTTAAGACCGGTCCGAAAATTTCAGTGTCAACCAAAACACTGTCCAGCGGCAATCCGTCCAGAATCGTCGGCTTAACGAAATTTCCGAATTCTCGGTCTGGAATTTTGGAATTACGCCCATCCACCAGGACCTTCGCGCCTTGTTTTTGACCGAGTCCGATCAGTTCCTCAACCCGCGTCTTGCTCTGCGGGGTGATCACCGGGCCCATTTGTACGCCCTGGTCGAGACCATAGCCCACGCGGAGATTCGAGGCGGCGTTGCTGATGGAGTCGCGAAACGATTTTTGCGCGTCGGCAATGGTCACCGCGACTGAAACGGCAAGACACCGCTGGCCAGCGCAGCCGAAAGCGCTGTCGGTGATAATTTGCGTCGCCGATTCCATGTCCGCGTCCGGCAGGACAATTACCGGATTTTTCGCCCCGCCCTGGCACTGCGCGCGCTTGCCGCTCGCTGCCGCGCGCCCATAAACATACTTGGCCACCGGCGTGGAGCCGACAAAGCTAATGGCGCGCACCTTGGGATGATCCAATAAGGTATCGACCACCGTCTTGCCGCCATTGACCAGATTCAGCACGCCCTTGGGAAAACCCGCGCGCTCGAGCAACTCAAAGCCAAAGCGCATGGTCATAGGGACGCGCTCAGAAGGCTTCAGCACGAAGGTGTTCCCACAGGCTACCGCATAAGGCAAAAACCAGAACGGGATCATGCCCGGGAAATTAAAGGGAGTGATCGCAGCCACCACGCCGAGCGGCTGGCGAATCATCATTTCATCGATGCCGCGGGCGACGTCTTCCAGGTTGTAGCCCTGCATCAATGTGGGAATTCCGCAGGCGACTTCCACATTTTCGATTGCGCGGCGCAGCTCGCCTTTCGATTCGCCCAGAGTTTTGCCGTTCTCCTGAGTGATGATTCGGCTCAGTTCGTCGAGATTGTCTTCGAGAAGCTGTTTCAGTTTGAAAAGGGGCTGGATGCGCTCTTCGGGAGGGGTCCGGCGCCAAGCGGGAAAAGCTGCCGCAGCCGCTTCCACTGCGGCATTTACATCGTCCGCATTCGAGAGCGGGACGTCTGCCAGGATTTCCTGTGTGGCGGGGTTCTTGACCGTCTGCCAATTGCTTGCGGAGCTTTTCTCCCATTCTCCGGCGATGTAATTCGGGATTTGCTCTTGCGCTTGCATAAGTCAGCTCCGATTTATCGATTCAAAGGTGCGGCAGAAATTTAATCGCAAAACACCACAACGATGATTGCCCATCTGCAGCGTTTCGCCGTCCGGCATTTTCGATTATCACGGCGCAGGCTTTGGACTATTCGCGCCGACGAAACGTCTAGAAAAGAATCTTCAGGCCCAATTGGAATTCGCGCGAAGGAAATGCCGCCGTGGACTGCCCGAACTGCGGGCTGCTCAAGTCCCCAATTGGGTTGTACAGATTTACCCGGTTGAACAAGTTGAAGGCCTCGGCCTGGAATTGAACCTTCAAAGGTTCCCGGATGCTGAAGTTCTTGAAAAGCCCCAGGTCGACATCCTTGAACGCGGGTCCGCGAAAATCATTTCGACTGAGGTTCCCGTCGGTCCCGACCGGCACACAAGGAGTACCGTCGAAGAACGGAACGATTCCGTTCGGGCAAAACACGTTAATGGCTGCGGACGTCACTGGAATCGTGCCGCCAAGTACGCCAGTTCGGGCGGGACTACCAAAGGCACCGTTGATGAATTGCCCATTGCTGAATCCAGAGTGTTGCACGTGGGCTGGGGCGTTCGGCCGGTCATAGGGGATGCCATCCATATTGAAGTCGCAGCCATCATACCAGGCCACGCCGCAGTACACATCGAAAGGACGGCCCGATTGCAAGCTGATCAAGGGATTCAGCTTCCAACCGCCAAAAACTTCGCTCAGCCAGCCTTTGTGTGGACCAGGTATGTCCCATAGGCCCGCAAAGGTGAAGCGCTGCCGCACGTCGAATTCAGAAGGCCCCCGATCAGCGTCTGGATGCGCGATATCCTGGACACCGGTGTACAAAGCAGCGTAGCCATTGACGTTGGAATAGTCACCCAAATTCCCTTCAGTGACATTGTCCAGCACCTTGCCAAACGTATAGTTCGCAGTCCACAGAAATCCGTGGCTGTACGTCTTGCGCAACTGCACGTTCATCCCGTGGTAAATCGAATTCCCTTCGTTCGAAGTGTAGTATTCGTCTAGCCAGCCTGGGTTGAGCCGGTTGATAGTGTAATCGCATTTAGGGCCGAAGGCGGGCGGTACGGAGCAGACGTCGCCGTCAAATCGGTTGTAATCATCGCGAGTGTAATTTCCCACGCCGTGCGTGCCCACGTAATTTATGGTGAAGCCATAGTCGTGCAGAAACTGATGTTGAATGCCCAAAAACCATTGCTCCGCGTAAGCCGTTTTCAGCTTGGGATTTGTGCCATACAAATTGATCGCCGCTCCTTGAATTCCTCCATTGGGAAGTGAGGGGGCGAGGAAATCGGGGCTAGCCTGAAACGGGAAATGGTCGTAATTCACATCTGTGCCGTATCCATCGAACGGGAAATCCACCGCTCGCGCTGAATCGGGCGGGTCGAATCGTGAACCGTTCGACCAAAGGTTGGAGAAAGGCTCCTGGTACGCAATTCCGAAGCCTGCGCGTATGGCGCTTGTGCCGTGCCCAAAGGGATCCCAGGCAAGTCCCAGCCGGGGAGCGAAGTCATGCAGATCGGTGCTCCACAACTGCTTAACGCGGCCGACTGTGGCCGTTTTCATCTCATCAGGCAGGTTCGGGCCTGGGCCGAGAATGATATTGCTGAGCAGGCCGTCGGTCTCTGTGGGCGATCCAAAAATGCTGTAGCGAAGGCCCAGATTTACGGTGAGCCGCGAAGTGACTTTCCAGTCGTCCTGCGCGAAGCCAGCCCATTGCGTCCAGCGGAAATGCCGTGGGGAGGAGGTGAAGTTGCCAAAATTGGCGCCTGGCTCGCGGCTGATCGTCGCCGCCAAATAGTAAGGATCGTCGTTCACAAAATTGAACTTACTGTTTAATTCATAAAAAGGATTGGTAAGCAGCTGGTAGTCGCTGTTCTCCTGAATGCGTCGAATTTCAAAACCGAACTTCAACGTGTGGCGTCCGGCGATGTGCGTAAAAATGTCGTTCACCGCGAAAGTGTTGAAAACAAAATTGCGAGGCTGAAATTCTTCCCCACCTAATGGGACTGTGCCGTCATCAAAGTAAAGCGTCCCGAAGCGCGTCAAGGGATCTCCGGCGTTTTTGAGCAACTGCGCTGTCTCTGTATCGGCTGGCATACCAAAAGACAGATTGCTGCTGTTTCGTGAATATGCAAAACGCACATCGTTAAGCGTGGTGTTGGTGAATTCATGTGTGAATCCCAGGCTCAAATCGGCGAAAAATCCGGTCTGCGGCGAGGTGAAACCTCGGATGTTTGCGCCGGATAGCTCATCGCGCGCCACATCACCTGAGGACTGGGTGGCCACCCAGCGCGCGTAGAATTGGTCGCGCGGCGAGAAGCGCTGATCGAATCGCACCGTGTATTGATCGGCCTGGTTAGGCTCCTCCTGCGATGACTCCGTTGTGCAGGTGTCTGGCGGAAGAGCCGGATCGATTGGGCCGACATCGAACGGGCCGCCGGATATGGGCGGGACGCTGCCGGTACGAATTGCTGTCCCGGAAAGGCACGCCGGCGCGGGGAAATCTTTGAAGAACATGGCTGCTAGGCTGGTAGGGAAATTCGCTATCACATATTGGCGGAATTGGGGCGTCTCGGCCGTAAACGTCGCTGGCACGCCATCCCTTAGGCGCGAACCTTCGTAATCCACGAAGAAAAATGACTTGTCCTTAAAAATTGGGCCGCCGATAGCAGCTCCGAATTGATTTTGCTGCAAAGGCGCCTTGCCTATTTGATCGAAGAAGTTGCGGGCGTCGAGCGCAGTATTGCGTCCCGAATAAAAAACATCGCCGTGAAAACTGTTGGTTCCGGATTTGGTGACCACATTGACGATGGCGCCGTCGTTGCGGCCATACTCTGCCGAAAAGTTCAGCGTCTGCACCTGGACTTCTTGAATCGCATCAAGCGATGGAAAGATAAGCGGCGTGCCGCCCAGCCATTCGTTATTGTTCGAATTGCCGTCCAGAATAAAATTGTTGCCGCGAGGGGTCGACCCGTTGGCGATGAATCCTTCATTGAAGGTGGTTGAAGAGGTAGGCGAAGAAACGTTGGAGATCACCGGCGCGTTCGTCGCCGTCACGCCCGGCTCCAAAGTCACGAGCTGGTAGACCTCCCGGCCATTAAGGGGCAAGTCCGTAACTTCGCGGTTGGTCAGTGTGTTCTCAAGCCGCCCTTCCTCTGCTTGTATTAGAGACGCGGCTGAAGAGACCTCCACTTTTTCGTGCACGCTGCCGATTTGCAACCTCACATCAACGCTGGTCACCACGTTGACGCTCACCGCCACGCTTTCCACGACCGAAGCCTTGAATCCGGGAGCTTCCACTTTCATTTGGTATCGGCCTGGGGCCAGATGCAAAATGCGCGCGTAACCAATGTCATCAGTGGTTTGATCCACAACCACACTGGTGCCCAAATCCTTCACCTCTACTTTGGCGTTCACAACCGCCGCCCCCGCGGCATCCCGAACCGTCGCAGCGATGGTCCCTTCGGTCAGTTGGGCATGAAGAGCTGCAGTTACGCCAAACAAAATGCACATGCTCAAGGCGATTTTGATCAATCTTCGTTGGTAGCGCATTAGGACCTCCCCTGAATTGTTCTGGACACGGTGATATACAACGGTTTCTCGAATGGAGAGACCACACCCTCGCACGTCTTGCGGTCATGTCTACATACATTATGTAAGGTTGTCAAGAATATTATGTAAGGTTGTCAAGAATAATGAGCTTGCGTAGTAGAGGCTCCAAAATCGCGCCACAAAGACGCCGAGCCAGAGTTAAAAAGTTGGAGGAGTGTTGATCCACAGGAGTGCAGCTTCCCGGTCGCCGGAATTGAACCAGCGGTGGCCGCGGGTGCTTTCGAACCAGAGGCTGTCGCCTTCATGCAGCACGTGGCACTCCAGCTCGTCCAGCCAAATTTCCAGCGTTCCCTGCAGCATATAGATAAATTCTTCGCCGGCGTGTGAATACGACCCGTCACTTCCCGATCCAGGCGGCACGCGAAACAGCATCGACTGAAGCATCTTCGTCCCGGTGGCAAGTAATTCCATGGCCACGCCGGCCTCAGTGCGCAATAACGGGCGCATCTCCGGCTTCATGACGGCGCTGGGTTTCCGAGGCAGGTCATAAAACTCCAGCACTGTCGTGCTGTAAATAGCCGCCAGGCGCTGCAATGTTGCTACTGACGGGTTAGCCTGGGATAGCTCGATGGCGCTCAAGAACCCCGCGGAGATCTTGGCTCGCCCGGCCGCCTCGGCAATTCCGAATCCACAGTGCTTGCGAAGGTTGCGAAGCTTTTCTCCGATGTTTTGGCGCTTGCGCGAATGTATAGGCGCCTTTGGCGCGCCAGTTTCATCAAGAACCCGTTTGATCCCGGGCACTCGTAACTGCTTCACATCCCTCAAATACTTAATGCGCTTTAGCAGCTCGAGCATTTCAGGACTATAAAGACGAAAGCGTCCCTGGCTGCGAACCGGCGCTACGAGGCCCACATTTTCCCATTGCCGCAAAGTTGAGGGACTAATGCCAAGAATTCCGGAGGTCTGCCCGACGGTGAGGAAGCCTACAAATACATTGGCGACACGCGCGCTGGAGCGTCTAGTCCCGCGATTCTTCGCATTCCGCCGGCCTTTGCGTGAGTGTTTTTTCGCCATTTCTAAGTAGTTTGAGTTTTCGGGCAACTGGAATTAGGGCTGCGCTAGCATCGGTATTATAAGGGATTTGGCCTCCGAACCAGCGAGCATGCGCACAGCGAGCATGCGTAAATTGACAACCTTACATGTCATTGGTAGAATGCGCCAGCTTCATAAAATCGATAATATAGTCTGCGAAAGCCTTCAGGAGCTCGAGCTTTCGATGAGGTCTGCATGTCGATTTCTACGCCTGACAAGTTATCTCCAGAGCAGATCAAGGACCTCACCACCCAATACACCTATGGGACCTGGCGGCGCCAAAAGGGTTGGTCGCCGCTCCAGGTAGTGGACGCTGAAGGCTGCTACTTTGTCGATGCCCAGGGCAAAAAGTACCTCGATTTCTCCGCACAGCTCATGTGCGTGACCTTGGGGCACAAAAATCGCGCGGTAATTGAGGCGATTCAAAAACAAGCTGAAAGTCTGGCCTACATCGGTCCGGGTTACGCGACGGAAGTACGCGCCCAACTGGCCAAGCTGCTTGTCGAGGTCTTGCCCAAGGGCTTGACCAAATATTTCTTCACCACCTCCGGAACCGAGGCCAACGAAGCGGCAATCAAAATCGCGCGGATGGTGACCGGCAAAACCAAAATCATTTCGCGCTATCGCTCCTATCACGGTTCGACCATGGGCTCCATCGCCGCTACTGGCGACCCGCGTCGCTGGGCCATGGAACCAGCCGGCAAAATTCCGGGCGTCATCTTCGCGCCCGAGGTGAATTGCTACAAATGCTCCATCTTGCACACCTATCCGGGATGCGGTATCGCCTGCGTTGAATACCTCGAGCACATGATCGTCAACGAGAGCGACGTGGCTGGCGTGATCGTCGAGCCTGTAGTGGGAACAAACGGCGTGCTGGTACCGCCCAAGGAATACATGCCTCGCCTACGGCAGATTTGCGATGCGCACGGCGTCTTGCTAATCGCCGATGAGGTGATGACCGGCTGGTGCCGCACTGGCAAGTGGTTCGCAATGAATCATTGGAATGTGGTGCCGGATATTCTCACCACCGCCAAAGGCATCACCAATGCAGCCATACCGCTCGGTCTCTGCGCGACTACCCAAAAAGTGGCGTCCTACTTCGACGATCACTTTTTCTCCCACGGCCACACCTACGAAGCGCATCCTCTCACGCTCGCCCCTGCCATTGCTTCCATCAATGAGATGAAGCGACTTAAACTCCCCGAACGCGCTACCGAAATGGGCGCTTATCTGGGACAGAAACTGAATGCTTTGCAGCCGCGCCATCGCTCCATCGGCGAAGTTCGGGGCCTGGGTCTCTTCTGGGGCGTGGAACTGGTCAAGAATCAAACAACCAAAGCGCCTTTTAATACTGGCGGAGATAAGCTCGCCGGCAAGGCATTACTAGTCGACAAAGTTGCGGCAAAAATGATGAGCAACGGCGTTTATATTCAGTCCTGGATGAGCCATTTCGTCATCGCGCCACCTCTAATCATTTCCAAGGAAGAAATTGATCTTGCTGTTGCGGCCTTCGACGAAGCATTGGGTCTCGCTGACGCTGAAGCCGAAAATTAGTTTCTCGCTAGCCTTTGTGGAGGCGATTTCGTGTCCCAACTTTCCCGCCGCAATTTCCTGCACAGAATGGGTGGCCTCTCGAGCCTCGCGCTGTTCCCGTTATTCAAGGCGCAGGAACCTGACCTGGTTCTATACAACGGCAACATTTGGACCGTGGATCCGAGCCAGCCGCGCGCTCAAGCGGTAGCCATCAGCAGCGGCCGATTTGTGGCAGTAGGATCGAATGATGAAGTGCTTCACCTGGCAGCAGCCCGTACTCGAAAAATCGACCTCGGTCAAAAAGCCGTCCTGCCGGGATTTAACGATGCGCACTCGCATCCAGTCGAGTCGGGCGTGGAGCATCTGCGCAAAGTAGCCTGCGACAAGGATTCGATCGAAGAAATTCAAGCGGCTTTGCATGCACGGGCTCAGCAGACGCCGCCGGGCCAATGGGTGCTGGGCTTCCTGTATGACGACGGCAAAACGCCGCGCCCGATCAACCGCCACGATCTCGACTCAGCGGTTCCGGATCACCCGGTGATGGTGCAGCACCGCGGCGGTCACACGGTGTTTGTGAACTCTATGGCCTTTCAGCTAGCCAAGGTCGACGACCAAACGCCCGATCCTCCCAGTGGACGCTTCGAGCGTGATGTTTCGGGCCACCTCACTGGTTTTGTCGGCGACGCGGCTACGAAAGTCTTCTTCGCGCTGATTCCACAAGACACTTCGCGCGAAGATTATCGCAGGGGCGCGGCGTTAATCTCCAAGATGTTCACCAGCAAGGGCGTCACCTCCGCGTGCGACGCCGACGCCGAGCCCGAAGACGTGCAGGGCTACGAGGACGCTCGCGACTCAGGCGAATTGCGCATGCGCGTGTATTGCCACGTCTCGGCGGATGCGCTCGATCGCAATATGGCCGCCGGAATCCACACCGGCTTCGGCGATGATTGGGTGCGCATTGGCGGCGTAAAGCAATATGCTGATGGCTCAATTTCCGAGCGTACGGCTTGGCTCTCTCAGCCCTACATCGGAATTCCCAACAACTATGTGGGGTTGCAGCTCTCATCGCGCGAAAAGCTCTACGAAACGGGCCGCAAAGCGCACGCCGCAGGCTGGCAACTCGCCACGCATGCGAATGGCGACCTGGCCATCGATCGAATCCTCGGCGTGTACGAGCAGATTCAGAAAGAAAATCCCAGGAAGGATCCGCGCTTTCGCATCGAGCATTGCACGCTGCTTAATGATTCTTTGATCCAGCGCATGCTCGCCATGAACGTGATTCCCGCGCCCTTCTCGTGCTACGTGTACTTCCACGGCGACGTGATGCATTACTACGGCGAGGAACGCACCAAGCACATGTTCCCGATGCGCACTTTCCTCGATGCCGGCCTGCGTCCCACCGATTCCTCCGATTACACCGCCAGCCCGTCCGACCCGATGATGTGGATGCAGTCGCAGCTTACGCGCACAGACATGAAAGGAAATGTGTGGGGTGCGAATCAGCGCATCACCCTGCAGGAAGCCATTCGCTGCGGCACCGTCAATGGCGCGTACGCCGCGTTCGACGAAAATTTAAAAGGGTCGATTCAGCCCGGGCAGCTCGCTGACCTGATCGTTCTCGACCAGGACCCCTTCAAAACCGATCCATCCGCGCTAACCAAGATTCGCGTAGAACGAACTATGGTCGACGGCGAATGGAAATTCGAATCCTAACCACCTGACGGAAAACGCATGAATCGGCGACAAATGTTGCAAAATCTGGGGTCGCTGGCCGTCGCGCCCGCTGCGCTAATCACCTTGGAGGCAGCGCTACGCAGAGTGCCAGCCACAGCGACTGAAGACGAAATTCTCAGCGTGCGCTCCGAAGGCTGGATCACCGATGTGGACGGCATTAAAGTGGGCCACTTCACCGATGACCGGCGGCCCACTGGCTGCACCGTAATTCTTTGCAGCGACGAATCCATTTGCGGCGTGGCCGTTCCCGGCGGCAATCCCGGCACGCGTCTCACGGACATGCTGCAGCCCATTCGCAATCCGGACAATTCCGTGAAGGTCGAAGCCGTGGTCCTGACGGGGGGTAGCGATTTTGGCCTCGCCTCAGCCTCGGGCGTGGAGCGCTTTCTTCGCGAGCGCTATTTCCGAAAACACAAATCTGAATCAATGCCCAAGCCGCACGTTCCTATTGTTCCGGCCGCGGTGATTTTCGATCTCTTCACCGGACACGACTGGCGAATCGTCCCCACCGAGGAGTCCGGCTACAAGGCGTGCCAGGCCGCCAAGGGCGGAAAAGTGGCGGAAGGATGTGTGGGCGCCGGCGCGGGAGCGCAGATCGGTTACTGGGGCGGGCACACCACCAAATCTGGTCTGGGCACTTCGAGCATGAAGGTTGGGGACACTGGAATCGTTGTGGGGGCGATCTGCGCAGTGAATGCCGTCGGGGACGTGTACAACCCCAGAACGGGAAAGTTGGTGGCTGGCGCTCGAAGCGCCGACGGCCAGCGTTTTTCGCCAATCATCGACCGACTAAAAGCCGGCGAACAAGTGCTGTTGCCGCCTGCGGGCACGCATACCACAATTTCCTGCGTGGCGACGAACGCAAGTTTTGACAGCGCGTCGATGGCCAAGATTGCTCAGATGGCCTCCGGTGCCCACGCCAGAGCAATCGACCCGTGCTGGTCACCTGGCGACGGCGATACCGTTTTCGCCATTTCCACCAGTACGCTCAAAACACGCGTGGATCATGGAGCGATTGGCGCCTTGGCGGCCGAGGTGCTGGAAGAAGCGATCCTGCGTGCCGTGGTGAATGCCACCGGAGTCGCGGGCCTGCCCAGTTATCGCGATGTGATGAAGGGTCGCACGCAATAGAAGTCGGGTCGATTCGTCGCCTTAGTCCCGCTGAGTTCACGCTACTTCTGACATGCAGCCCCGCGCTGCTCGAAAAATCGCCGCTCCATAGGATTGGAGAGAGCAGCAACCCGGGGTCACACAGCTCGCTCCTGCTCACCTTTCTTCTCGGCGGTGACGAAAATATCGCAGAATGGAAGATATATGCTCATGAACAAATCATTCCTGCCCGCCGTGAACCGCTCGCCAGAATCCTCCTCTCTCGCAGAATGGTGATACCAAGACATCAGGACGGCGCACAACAAGGCGCGGAAGGGTGGGCAGTTGTCAATGAAGTGCTTCACTGTGTCAATGTCCGTGTCCACCTGGATGTGCTCACCGCGCTCTGCTGCCCCGGCTCTAAGTGCGCCATCAGATAGCCCCTTACCAATGGAAGGTAAAAGTTGTGGACCGTATTCCTTGAAAGCATCTTTGAAGGTTGTCGGACGCGGTTTACCTGCTGCAATAAACGCTGAGTCGAGTTGTGACCGCAGATCGACCCACATCTGTTTGCAACCTTATCAGAGCATCTATTCGGGCGCGGCATGGAGCGATCATGGTACACCGTTCCAGGTGGAACACTTTTCCCCTGCGGTTCTCGAATCCGCTGCGCCGCGTGCGCAAGCCCTTTGACGTCAGCGTAATCTGCTCCGACAGGGCCGCCAATGCGGTTTTCGTGGCAGAGCCGAGTCCGCCCGGGACCGGCAACGCATGGCCAGGTCCACATCGGCGCGGCCAACACAAATCCCGAGGTCACGGGTCCGCAGCTTCGCCGGCACCTAGCGGAGCACGAGAAGCATCTGCGCGTGACGGCCACTACCATCGCGGCATGTTAACTTGTATTGTGGTTTTATTAATGCGGAAGCCGGCTCGCAACTCGGCAGCCGTCGCGCCGCCCGATGCAAACAAAGGACTTGTTCGCCAACATGTTAATCGGGCTCCCGCACGGAGTTAACATCAACAAATTGGGCTTCGCCTGGAAAGCAGATGAGCGACGAGAGCCCACTGGGCGTCCCAACCATCCCGCAGCCGCACGCATGACGTTTACCACCTAGTAAAATTCGGCCCTCAAGCCGGAAAAAGGTGGGACGGCGCTCCCACTTTTCAGACCCTCCGCTGGCCCGTATCGTGCCAACCCGCCGCGACTTTACTCTTCGGTAAAATGTTCACTTCTTCACAGGCTTTCCACAGAAAATTGCCGCCTAAGCTCTAAACGTACATGGTTTGTCACTAGCGAAGGCGGGTTCGGCGCGACTAGCATCCCTTCGTCCAGGGCAACTTGCCTGGAATCGCGCGGCGCATCTTCCTACCGCCAACAACCGCGCGGGCCGCACCGTGGGCGTGACCATGTGGTTTGCTGGACTCGCCAGAGTCCTGTGGTGGTCGCCCTGCGTCTCTTCCGACTCCAGCACTGAATCGTGATGGAGGAATCGTTATGCGAGTTGACGCTGTAATCCTCAGTCCTTCCCAGATGCACCAAATGCGCCATGAAATCCTGCACTGGCCGTACTGGCGGCTGTCGGAAGCTGCGCGGGTGTCCGTCGTTCACGATACTGCCGAGGTTCTTGTAGGCCCTTTGCGTATTAGGGATCACATCACGACTGACGAACTGGTAATACAACTGGCGAAGAGTCAGGTCGAATCCTTGACGCTGGTATTCGGCAATGATCGTGTTTGCGGTTTCGATCAGCGCCACAGTCGGCGGACGGAATTTGAACTCCTGATACTTGATCTTCGGCACGACTTGGTCTCACCTTATGGTGCTGTCCACCGCTGCCTTCTTTGGCACGCAACCGTCGATGCCTGCATCTCGTCCGCTCTGTCAGAATCGGCATCCGCGAGGCGCCAAACGCCACCTTCTGCGCATGCTGACCTTGAATCGGTCTGCTTCATCACCCAAAAGGCGTGCGGCACCTCTCAAAATTCTTCCGCGTCGCGAGTGACGCGCCGCGCCGGACGCTTCCGCCTTGGCACCCGCATGGGTTCGTACTCGCGGTCGATCACGTCCTCGGGGATGCTGCGCATAATCTGCTTGATCTCCTGACATAGGCGAGTGGTGTCCACCCCTGCCTCGATCGCATTCACCAAGTCGTAGCCAGCAGTCGCCGCGGCGATGAGCCGGTTGTGATCGGAATAGCTCCACCCGCATTCCTTCGTCGTCCTCATGCGAGCCTCGCCCAGCACCAACCGGCGAATCTGCCTCACGGAATAGTCGATCGCCGCCGCATACGCCGTGATCCACTGCGTCCACGTCGGAAGCTGGTCGGAGTTGCCGATCGGCATTGCGATCCGAACCGTTTTCCGGGCCGTCCGGTCCAGCATCGTGAACCCCGCGCCCACGGCGTGCTTTGGTCGCTGAGAAAGCAGCCCCTGCATCTCGCGTAGCAGGGGAAGATGGCGGTGCAATGTCTCATAACTTCGCGCCATCTCGGGCAACCCGTGGACGATGGCAGCGTTCAGCTCGTTGAAGCGCGTGACGAGTTTGTCCGATACGGCAAGGCCGGAACTGCGGACATTCGTCCCCAGTCCTGACTTTGTTCCCTGATTCGCGCGCGTCTTCACTGCGCCCCTAATTGTTGAGTTGGAGTGTTCCTCGGTGGTACTTTCTCGATAGACATTGATCGCTCCTTTTCAGCGATTACGTGTTGGGCCCTGCTCTGCGGCGTCCCCCGCATGGGCAGGGCGTTTGTTCTTAGCGGCGGCGTGCGCGCGCGGCTTCTTCTCGCGTTTCTTTTCTTCGGGGGCCGGAGTCGGCATCGCGACGTTCGCCTTGAAGTAATCCCGCAACTCGTCCACGGGTATGAGCACGCGGTTTCCCATTCGCACTGTCCTGATTGGCCCGCCCTCGATGTCGAGTTGTTTTCGGAAGTGCCTGGACGTCACGCCGCCCGCCATCGCGGCCGCGCGCTCTATGCTCACCGCCAAGGCTGTTACGGGCTCTTGGTCGTCACTTGTTGACATTACCGTTCACTCCTGATCTACTTTATTCATGAACAGTCTTACCACCTGCATAAAATAAGGACAAGATGGCTATTGGGAAGAAAAGCGGGATAACAGCCAAAGGCCGAAATAAAAAAACTATGTTACGGTTTTCTGACGTTTGGCGCAGCGGCGCAATGAACGCGGCGGACCGGGAACGAAGAGAGAAAGAACTGCTCTGGAAAGCCAACCTGATCCCGGGCAGGTCTGACCCTCCCGACTTTCCGCCCACCCAGCGCCAATTTGAGGAGACCCCAACGGAAACGGCAGAGTTCCATCGGTTCCTCGACATGCACTTTCCGCGCAGGAAGTTTGAGGCGCTCCGTGACGTGCTGGACGAGGCGTCGAGGTCGAAGGTTACGACGCCAATCACGCTTTACCGTGCGATCTTTGAAATCCGCCAAGTGCTGCGCTCGGCGAGCAGGACTATGAACTTTATCTGCGAGCAAGCGGGCCTGAGGAGGCCGCCTCTTCAGATATGCGAGGCATGCGGGAAGCTATTCATCCTGGGTCGGCAAGACCAATATAGCTGCTCTGATAGGTGCAGCGCGCGACGTCGGGTCGCGCGGGCGCGAGACGCGAAAAGGCTTCATGAGCACATTCAAAAGAGCATGGCCGCTGCGGGACCGGCATCGGTTGCGAGAGCGCTGAGGTACGGGTCGGCAGAAAGCGACATGAAAGGAGCAAAGAGATGAGCGACCGGACGAAGACGAAGGGGAAGCTGCCGCGAGGGATTCACTTGCTGCGAAACGGGGTCTACCGGCTTTACACGACGCGCAACGGCCGGCCCTATCAGCCACAAGTGACCTGGGAGCTATTGAAAGACCTCGGGGTGCCGGTGCCGGCGAATTGCAGGCTGGAGCATCCGGGGCTGGAATTGGCGAAGATCGCTCTGGTCAAGCAGCAGTCGAAGATCGTGGACGAGGTCCGAACTGGCGTCATCGAGGCCAGCGCCAAGACCAAGATCGGCGACCCCCTGCTGAAACTCATCGAGGAGGATTACCTCAAGGCTGGGAAGAAAACGTGGGATGACACGCTGAGCCGATGGAACCTGCATCTGAAGGGTCACTTCGCTGACGTCTACGCGAGCGAACTCAGCAGCGACCATATCAACTCCTACATCCTTCGCCGCCTGCGGGAGAAGGCGTCGGGCGCCTCGATCAATCGCGAACTGGCGGTTGGGCGGCGGATGATGCACTTGGGCGAGCGCACGACGCCGCCGCTCGTGCGCGGAGTGCCGCATTTCCCTAGGGTCAAGGAGAGCGAGCCGCGCACTGGCTTCTTGGAACAGGTCGAGTATGACAAGCTGCGGCTGCATGCCCACGCGTTGTGGCTGCGCGGGCTGCTGGCCACGTACTACACGTTCGGCTTTCGCAGGGCCGAACTCCTGAAACTGCTCGTCCGGCAGGTGAACCTGATCGACAACACCATCAACCTGCCCTCTGGCGGAACCAAGAACGGGAAGCCGCGAACGATCGTGATGACGGCGGAGGTGCGGAGCCTCGTGACGGCGTCGATCCATGGGAAGACGGCCAACGACTTCGTGTTCACCCACGATGACGGCACTCCAGTCGTCGACTTCCGCGCCGCGTGGAAGAAAATGTTCGCGGACGCCGGAGTCGAGATGCGCAAGCTGCACGACATGCGGAGGAGCGCGGTGCGCAACGCGATCCGCAGGGGAGTTGACCGCGACACGGTGAAAGTGATGAGCGGCCATCTCACCGACGATGTGTTCAGCCGATATAATATTCAGGCGGTGGACGACCTGCAGGACGCGGCCGAGAAGATCGAGCAGGGCGCGGCCCGGATCCGAGCGACCGCAACTAAAACCGCAACTGAGAGAGAAGCGCCGACCGAATCGGGCCGGATGTTGCAGTGAAAAAGCGGGCCTATCTCTTTCGTGTAAAATGGCTTGAAAGTTTCGAGCCGGGATGGCGGAACTGGCAGACGCAGCGGACTCAAAATCCGCCGGTACTTAGTACCTTGGGGGTTCGATTCCCCCTCCCGGCACCAGC
>Ga0187873_1000984_pt1 | contig 25470 bp, 38 predicted proteins | sample June2016WEW_16_1_2_FD_133012 | JGI IMG/M metagenome (GOLD analysis project Ga0187873, IMG submission 133012) | Peatland microbial communities from SPRUCE experiment site at the Marcell Experimental Forest, Minnesota, USA - June2016WEW_16_100 | ecosystem: Environmental > Terrestrial > Soil >...
ATCAACCACAGCGTGACCTGCCCCGTCAACAAGTTGACCACCGACGGGAAATTGTCGTCTGTCGTAATGTTCGTACCGAAAACGCGGGCCTGACCGGAAGCCACATACGGCACCACGGTCAATTGATTGGTGCCCAAAAACAACTCGAAGGCCCATGCTTGCAGCGGGAAAATCGGCAACTGCGCCGTGTACGGGCTGACCTGATTGCCGGACACGTCAGTATCCGGGTTGCCTGCTCCGTTGCGCATGATGTCGTAGACGAAAGTATCCTGCGGCGGAGTAAACAGCGTCGTACTATTGGGCGCGATCAAATCCGACAGCGGCGTGGCCACGTTGAACGTCGACAGGCCAAAAACACCTTCCAGTGTCAGCATCAAATCGGAAAAAAGTAGCGTCTGACCGGGCACCAGACTGTTGATGAAAGCGGTAATGGCGCTGATCACGTTTTGCTGAACGTCCGCAACGGTGGAACCGGTCGTAACCTCAAAGCGCAGGGCCACCGGCACCGGCTGGTTCACGCCGTCAAAAATTTCGACCAAGTCCGTTCCCACCGCCTTAGTTTGCAAATAATCCTGAAGGGACAACTTCAACTGCGGCGTCAAGTTGACCAGACCACCGCCGGTGCCTGTCGTCCACGCGTAAATCACAACGATGTTGCCTTCCAGAAACGAGTTTTCAGAGCGAACGGCAGCGCGGGCAAAAGCCACGGAACCGGCCAACGGGTTGTTGAACTGCGACGCAAGGGCTTGATAATCGGCCAGCGTGACCGCCCGGTCATTAGTGCGCGTGTAAAACGGAATGTTGAGGCGCGCCTGCTCCAGCGTCTCCGCGTCTTGACCGCCAATACCGGTGGACGAGGCGTTGGTGATGGCCACCGGCACCGGATTGGACAGGCTGGTGACCAACCCGGTGATCGTCGTATTGATCGTATTCAGCCCGATGTTGCCCGTCACGCCACCGCCTACCCGGTACACAACAGCAATAGCCGCTTCGACCGGGATAACCGCACCAAAAGTGCCGTCGCCAAAAACAATGGCCGAGTTGCCGGAAACGTACGTTGTCACCTGATAAACCGTATCGGTAGCACTCCTGAAGTCCGTGGGCTTGACCTGCGTCCAAAGTTCGCCGTTGACGGTAACTTGAACCGAGTTATCAATAACCGGTGTGCGACTCAACTTGATGGCATAGCTGGGCGTTACCGTGGCAGGGGCCACGAACATGTCGGTGATGGTCTGTCCCTGAACCAACTGAATGCGCTGCTCGTAAACCTGCGCAGCGAGGGTGCCTGTGGTTCCAGCAAAAGCACGATCCAGCACCATCCGCGTAAAATTGCTCGCCGCGCCCGGCGCATTTTCCAAACCCTGAATCGTGTAAATGTTGATCGTGTCGCCCACCAGATTGAACGACTGGCCGGAGCTAACAAACTGTGAAAGGTCAATGCTCGAATCAACCAAATCAACGTTGACTGAACCATTTACGACGGAAACAAAGCTGTTAATAACTTTGGCTCCGTTGATCAGCGGCGAGAAGGTCACCACTAGACTGCGCGGCGTCAAATTCCCGGCCAGAATCGTGTAGTCTCGCGCCGCTTCAAATGGAAGTCCTGAACCATCGGACGTGCGGATCAGCGTTCCTTTGGCGATTACCGTATCGGCAGACTGCGCCGAGGTCAAGATCGCCTCACAGGAAACCGTCGCGGGAAGCGGACTGTGCAAATTGTAGCCAACCAGACTGCCCAAACGCACGGCGGACTCCCGCAAGGTCATCGTGGAGACGAAGTTCTCGGCTCCAATCCGGTTCAGCAGGAATGCCAGCGTGGCCAACCCCCACGCCACGATGTCCACAAGGACAATGCCGAAGCTGTTGGCCAGAAAATCATTCCAGTTGCGCGGCCAGCGGTCGCGAATGCGCTGCAACAAGGCGTCCTTGTGCGCCTGATAATCAACCTTCAAATACCGCAGTGTGCTTTCGGTGGCCATATCAGAAATTGTAGTAATTCAACCGTTTCATTGCCCGGTATGCGTTTTTGGCACCAAGGGAACCGCGCCGCTCAATCGCCCGCTGAAGAATGGCCTGCGCGATGGACGCGTTGTCAAACGGAGACTGGCGGCGTTCACCCTGCAAGGTGCTAATGGTGCCATCCTTGACCAGTCGCTGATAAAGCTCGCGGGCGTCACGGGTGATGTCATCGACTCCCTCGTCAAAATCGACGGTTTCCATGTACTGCGCAGCCACTGTGCGCGGATTAAATTCATCCGGGCCAGTTTCCAGCAAAGTGTCAACGACTACGCGGGCCGTCATGCTCTAACTACGCCCGTTGTAGCTGGAGCAGATCGATCAACAGATTGGACATTTCATCGGATGCCCGCTCGGCGTCTTCCTTGTAAATCGTACCCAAACGCTCGCTCAAATCCTGCAAACCAAACAACGTCCGCTCAGCGGCCTCCAGTTGAGCCAGTTGATGCGGGGAAAATAAGTTGTGCTTCCAGCGCAGCAAACTGCGGATGGCCATCGCCTGTTCATTCAGCGTGATTTGATTTTCCATGCCCATCAGAACAGATTTACAACACAAATATACGACTGGAGCCGTTGTCCCACGCGATGGTGATCGGGTTGCCATTGGGCTGGAGCGGCAATCCGGCGACCGCCTTATCCAAATAGGCAACCAGCGGTGAGTTGATGTCCGTACCCGTGTCGGAACACAAGACCACGGCGTTTACGACGCTGCCATACACGGTGCCAAAAGTCACGTCGTTGGCATCCGCAACACCCAAGGAAGCCGTCCGGTTGGCCAGTGTGCCAGACACGGCAATGCGGGCGGCCAAGGGCACATCCGCCAACGTGGCATGGGCGGCAGAGTACGTGTAATCCGCCGTTCCCACCAGAACACAGACGATGGGATCGGTCAGCCAATTCAGCGTATTGCTGAGAAATCCTTCTTTTGCTGCTGGATAAATTGCGTCTGACACAACTTAACTACGAATACGTTCTTTGTGGCGTATATGGCCAACGCGCCCTTGAATTATTTTCCGCTGCCGGTGCCCCGCAGCAAGCAAATCAGGAGTCTGGAGTTCATCCAGCGCGCACTGGATTTGAACTACACCGACATTGTTGTCGCCGCGCCCACGGGCATCGGCAAAACCGGGATCGGTGTGGCGGTCTGCCTCTGGGCGGCGCAGGGCACCGTGCCGAATTACAAAGCGGGCGGCTACTATCTGGTCACCCAAAAGCTTTTGCAGGATCAACTGGAGAACGATTTCCCGCGCTATTTGGTTCCCCACCGGGACAAGGGCTGCTCACTCAAATCCGCCATCGAATATGAGTGCCCCAAATACACGACTTGCATGGCCGGAAGCCGGATGCCCGAAGGACTGCGCTGTCACGAGCGCGCCGCCGGTTTTTGCCTGTATACAATCCAAAAAGAAAGATTTTGCCGTGCGCCGGTGGCCATCACCAACTACCCGTACTTTTTTACCGAACGCACATACGTCAAACAACTGGTGCCACGGGCCGTGCTGGTGGCCGACGAGTGCCACACGCTGGAAAAACAAATCCTCAACTTCGTGGATGTTCATATCACCCGCGAATCACTGGAGGAATGGACGCCTTTTTTGCGCCCGGTGCCAGCCATGCCCACCATCGAGGAGTTTGCCGTCTGGCTCAAAACCAAGTACGTCGGCGCGGTTGAAGACCGCCTGTCCATTTTGCAGGAAAACCTGATCACCGACCACGCCAACCAAAAACTCCAGATCGAGTTCAACAAGGCTGAAAATCATTTGAACCGGGTCAAGGCCGCCATTGTGGACATCCTGCGGGCACCTGACAACTGGGTGTACTGGCAGGAGGAAAAAGACGGTCAGTTGGAGAGCATCGCCAAGCCGCTGTTCGCCCAGTCTTTCGTCAAGCCGCTGCTTTTGGAACCGGCGCGCATCCGCATTTACATGTCGGCCTATCCGGGGCCAAAAAAGGTCTTTTGCCGCAATCTCGGCCTTGATCCGGCCAAAGTCGCCCGCCTCGACCTCAACAGCACATTCCACGTGGAACATCGTCCGATCCATCTGCTGCTTTGCGGCTCCATGGGCCGCAAAAGCATTGATGAAACGACGCCGCGCCTGCTGCGGGTAGCGGACAAAATTCTGGCGGCGCATCCCAACGAAAAAGGGCTGATCCACTGTCACAGCTACAAACTGGGCGACACCATCTTCAAGTATTTGAAAACGACCGAGCACGCCAAGCGCATCCTGTACCCGCGCAAAGCCGACGAGCGCGAGGAAGCTTTCAAAAAGCACACTGGGAACGGCGCGCCGACCGTCCTGCTCAGTCCCTCCATGACCGAAGGTTTCAGCCTCGATGACGATCTGGCCCGGTTCCAGATCATTGCCAAAATACCTTATCCCAATCTGGGAGACAAACAGGTCGAAGCCAAAAAGGACATCGATCAGGAATGGTATACCCTGCAAACCATCACTGCCATCGTACAGGCGTGTGGGCGCATCGTGCGCTCCGACACCGACCACGGCGTGACCTACGTGCTCGACGGCGATTTTATGCCCCTGTTTGAGAAAAATCCTGAGTTCTTTCCGAAGTGGTTCCAAGACGCTTTTGTCTGGCACAACCGATAAAACCTATGCAAACCGAACAGGATCAAGTCAAATACCTAATGTCGCACTCTCAGCAGGAAACACCTGATCGACCGACAGTACCGTCAAAAGCTGTCCGCGTGGGCAGGCTCAAATGGCTGGCCGAAGAATTGTGCGAACTGGCCAACGCATGGGGCATTGAATTCGACCTCAACAACACCGGCGGTACAACTGATAATTTCACGGCATGGCCCGCTCCGAAGCCCTTGTTCAAGGAAGACTCCGTCGAAGCCATCGTCGAAGCTTACGACGCCAGTCTTGATCTGATTGTTTTTGCCGTCGGCAACGGCGTCGCCATGGGTGCGGACTTGCAGCCCGGTTGGGATGAAGTCCACCGTTCCAATGTCAGCAAATTTACCGACGGTTGGATGCGCGTGCGCGAAGATGGAAAGTGGATAAAAGGCCCCAACTACAGTGCCCCTCAGTTGGGCGTCTTAATCAACCGCCAAATCGAAACCGCCAAAGCCAAGGACAAACAGTTACTGCTGGAAAGTCAGCCGCCGACCTGACGTATACACGTGTAGGCTACCGGCAACTCGGACGGCCCGCGTAATTAAGCTGAGATGCTTATGCGAAAAAACCTGCTTGAATTTCTGTTCGGCGAAGTAGCCGTTCGCCAGACAAGCGCTGATCTTGGCGAAAATATCGTCAAAATCTTCGAGGAAGCGGACGAACTGGAGGCCGTGCAAATGGTCGCCAACAAAAAGCCGCTGGCGGACGCGCTCAAGTCCATCGGCATTGGCCAAGCCGTCGAAGCTGGATACCAGATGGCGGAAGTCAAATTTACCGATGCCGAAGCCTATCGGGCCGCCGTCCAGTTGCTTTCCGAGCCGGAAAACATCCACAAACTGGCCGAACTGGGCTGGGTCGCCACGCGGGGTGACGGCGATATTGCCCAGACCAATGAACCGCCGGAATACAAAATGAATTTTGTCGAAATCAGCGTGGCCTCCGAGCTTGACAACAAGCAGGAAGCTCCTGATCTCGAAAAAGTGCTCAAAAAGGGACAGGAGTTTGCCGCAACCCCCGTGGACAGAGACGATGATCTCAACCCGGTGGACAACACCCGGTCGGACAAGAAGGGCGAAAAACAGGCGGGCGTGGGCAAAGCCAAAGAGGGCGAAGACCCGGAAGGCAAACCCAAAGGATCAACCAAAAAGACGGAGTCCCGGAAGGCGGCTGAATTGGCCAACGAACTTCTGGAATCACCCGACGTGAGCGAATGCGTCCTCGGCAGCAAACGCAAGCAAGCTCCCTTTTTTCGCACCGACCATAACCTCGGCAAAAAGAAGAAAAAGGTGAGCGAAACCACCATGGCTTCCGCCATCGCTCCGGTTGAGACCGGCATGGGCGTCCAAAAAACTTGGAACTCCCGGCTCGCTCGGCTACGCAGACGCCGCGATCCCAAAGGCATTGAAAAACGCGAAGAATAACGCCGTCCATGAACACATTTCACGACTACGAAAGCATGGGCTGCGTGGACTTTGACCGCCACAATGCCGTCGTGCTTGAAACGTATTCCGGTGTGGACATCATCAAGTGGCACGGGCGTATCACCGATCAGTTGGTCGGGATGGTAGAAGAAGCTGAAAAAGGCCGCAATTTCCCGTATGCCGACAAAGTCCGGGAATTCCTGAAGGCGTGGCGCGCCAACGAAATCACCGGCTCCATCAACCGCGAAACTCTCGAAATCCTCAAAGCGGCGGCGGACATGCTGGCCGTGGACAACTGGAATTTCCGTTCCTATTTTTCCAGTCTGGCCACTCAGTTGAAGGTCTTGATTGGCTCCGAAGAGCAGCTTCCTCGCGACGTGGATATGGCGCAAAACGAGCCGCTGGCCGGTACTGGCGGCGCTGGACGCGGCGCTCCGCCCATGTCACCCACCTTTGGGCCGGAGGGCAAGCCGGAAGACGAAATTCCACCCGGCGGTGCTGCTCCCGATGAAGGCGGCGCACCCGGCGCAGCGCCTCCCGGTGAAGGCCCCGTCCCACCCGGTGAGGAAGATGAAGAAGAAAAAAAGAAAAAACTGCCCGGTGAGGAGGCCATTGCCAGTGCATGAACCGCGCTCAACAGTTAGTCCGAAAGCTGGTTGAAGCTGGCCCTGACGAACTTCGCCCCAAAGGTGAAGTACTGCGCCTTCCTGATCCTGTTCCAGAAATCTATTACGTTGATCCCGAAAACGAAGAGGCTGGTTTAAGCTGGCACAATGATTTGGCCAGACAGTTAAATCGTTTATCCGGCTTGACCGAAAGGCTCAAACGCGCCAACCAGAATCAAGACGCAGCCGACCTCGCTGAAATCATCGAGCGCGTTGCTGAGTTTGAAAATGTGGGCAAGGTTCAGCAACAATGACGCGTGCCCAACACATTGTATACGATCTGCTGGAAGCTGACCCGGATGAAGTTGATCCACAGCATTACGTAGATGCGGTTTACGGCGAAGTCACCCGTGGCGAAGTTAACGCGATTTCGGCCATGACGGCGAATATGTTTTATCATCGCACCGCCACAACTAGAGACGGCAAATCGCCGCTGCGTGCCCGCCGGAATGGCCGAACCAAGACGTGGAAGCGCCAACCGGGCGTTTTTCGCATCCCGGTCAAATATGGCCTGTACGATTACTTTTACATCGACAACAACAATGCTGACGAATGGTCAACCATCCCCAATCCGCCCAAATGAAAGCCAAACAGCTAGTCGCCACCCTGCTGGAGCAGCAACCCGATCCTGATGCGCTCCCGGCCAAGGCCGAGGCCCATCGGCTGATCGGTCAAACGCTTTACATGCTCGTGCTGTACAGCCAGCGCGACGATATGATCGCGGTGGATGCGCACAACCTCTCCCTTGAGCAAGTTGGCGTTGAAGTCACCAAATGGCGCGCTAAGGGTATGCCTGCCTTCAGGCAGGAGCAGCAAGAAGCGCACGATGACTCATTTGAACCGGAGGATTGTCCGCAGTGCGACGAAGAAATAAAACGGATAACACAACAGTAGTTAAGGTCAGACTATGAAAACGACACAGGAAATTGCCCAGACAATTTTGGATCGGCGCAACCGGATGAACCCGGTCATCATGAACGGCGAAATGATCGCCTCACTGGGCGCGGAAGGGATGCAGGAAGCCCTCCAGCGCCGCTGGCTCGTCCCGGACACCGACACCGGCCACCTGCAAGTTTCCAATGATCTGGCCGCCGTGGAAGAACTGCGCACTGCCGCCGGGACACCGGCTCTCAAGCAGGTGGAAAGCGTTGTCGTAGACGCGACCCACAACATTGCCTTGTCCCATGCCCACCGCAATATCGACGAATTGCTGGCTCCCGGAACCGGCCACGACAACAGCGCCCCTTTCAGGCCGCGAACTCCTAATTCACCGGTTGCCAGTCCGGCTGCTCCAGCAGCCCCTGCTGCCGCCGCTGCACCCGGCGCTGCACCTGCTGCTGCTGGAATCGGTGACGAAGTGCTGGTCGCCGAAGGTGGTAAAACCTACATGGGCACCATCGGCGCAGTTGGCAACGACGGCAAATTCAAGCTGACTTTCGGCATGGAGAAACCGCCGATGACTCGCGACTACAGCCCGAACGAATTCAAAGTTACAAAAAAGGCGACGCCTTGAGTGAACGCAAAGGACATTGTCATCCTCGTTTGCGAGAAGAAAGCTCCAGCCCCCTACTGGTCGCACACTCGCGGCATCTACGCTGACCTCTCCGAGTGGCCGCGCCACATCGATTACTACGTAAAATGCCCAGAATGCGGTAACGTTCATGGTTTTTACAAAAGCCTCGCTGACGCCCGGAGCAAGCGGCTGTGCCAGAACTGCGATCACGACCGCGTTGAAAAGCTCAAAAAGGAAATCGCCAAGGTAACGGAAAACGAACAGCCGCCGGTGCCGTTTGACCCTGATCTCCCAGTCAATCCCAAAGCCGAAATTAAACGCTATATTGGCGCGGACTGGATCGATCTGGCCAAATGGGAACTTTCAAAAGATTTGGGCGAAGAGCTTGTGTTCGACCCTGACCACTACACAAACAAGGATATAGACCCTGAGCTTCCAGACGATTACGTCAAAGTTACTTTTAAAGCGATTGACAGCGATATAAATTACATCGTATACAAGACCGAAGGTGACGCCGAGAAAGAAGCGCTGGAAGACCTTAAAAACAGTTTTGAGGATGAACCTGATACCTATTCGGAATGGCTGATTAACTTTATCGACACGGATAAACTTCGTGACACACTTATGTCAGACGAAGAAAACATGATCCGGGAGCAATTCGAGGAAGAGCATTCCGATTACGAAGACAAAGCCAAAGCCATGGTTGAAGCTGGCAAGTTGGATGAAGATTCGTTCTTCAAACTTAATGGTGAATTTCGTAAATTAACACCGCAACGCGAGCGTCTGATTGATCTGGCTGTGGATGAATGGGTTGAAGAAAGCGCTAAAGACCGTTTGAGCGATCCGGTTGAGTACATGAAAGAATTGGGTTGGGGTGACAGGACTGAAACCGACCGGTATACAGGTAGAAAAATTCCTTCCATGTTTGAGCAAATAAAAGACTGGGGTGCGCTGGACTATGAAAAAGCTGCCGAACAGGCCGTTGCGGCTGATGGCTGGCAGCACAGTCTTTCAAGATATGATGGCAAATCAATTAACCTGCCCGGTGGATCAGTGGCAATAAGAGAATAAATTTATGGCTACCTTAAAGGATGTCGTCGTGGAAACCGGTCAAATCCTGATCGACCACCCCCTGTGGTCGGAACTGCGGGAACTGTGGCACACCATCCAATGGCAGCAGGCCCCCAACGATTCTGGCGATGGCGTCGCCCTGAGTCCGGCGGCTGAGCCTATCGTCCGGCTCCATCCAAACCTCCTCCAAAATCCAAATGCGGGCAAAGCGGTGCTGCGTGAATTTGGGAAGTTCATCCTGCGCCGGGGCGGCGACCGCGCTGAGACCATCTGGGACAAAAAGCTCGGCGTTCCTGACGAAGAACACATTGATGAATTTGCCAAAAAGCTCAGTGACCCGGAATTGCGCAAGACCTGCAAAACGTACGAAGAACTCCTCCAGAGCTACCCCCAGCGGGGCCACTCCGTCGAACGGCTGATCGCCATCCACATGGCCAACGCTTTGATCGCCAATAACATTCCCTATCCTGACAGCGTGGGTGTAAACATTAAGACATGGGGGCCAACCGCTGAGTTCGCCAACCACAAAAAATATCATTCGTTGGTGCCCCTGACCTCGGCCTATTGCCCACCGATAATCCATGCAGATTTCGGGACGGCCTTTGCCGAACTGATCATCGACGACCTTCACAGCGTGCAGGATACGTCCGTGGCTTACGCCCTGAAGGGAGTCATCCGCAACGTGCTCAAACGCGCCGAAGACTAATCCTGATAAATGAGCTTGTCGTCACCGACGTAAAGGTAAACTTCTCCGTAGTGTCTGGCAGCCTCTTGCAGCCGGTCGCGAGCATCTTCCGGTAAATTATCACGGTCAAAAAATCCGGCTCCATGGCCGTTTCGGCTTAACCAAAAATCGTGACCTCCTTGCGCAGCCGCGCTCCACTCAACGTTGGTCATGTCGTACAGCGCCAAATCCGCCGCATTTTCCTGCTGAAAGCGCGCACAATCCTGCATCATCTGATCCACTGTTTCACGGGCAATATCCTTGGTGCTGTAGTTTTTATCGAGAGGTTCGCCGCCGGAAGGAGTGCTTTCGTCGTTGGTCGACCACAGCGCCGCCTCCATGTAAGCTTTCGTGAAATCGTCCAAATCTTCCCACCACGGCGTAGTTGTCCTGACATACTGCCGTGGATCAACTTCGTCCGGGCCAACTTCGAGCAGCCGATTTACCAATTGTTTAGCACGCACACCGTAACTATTCTTCGCCGGTGCCCAAAGTCAAAGCATTTGACTTAACCCGCTTCGGATTGAACGTGCGCGCCCACTTGATGATGGCTTCCACCGCCTTGTTGAGATGCCAAACCACCTGTTGGGCTTCTTCGGCGGTCTTGTAGACATTCGGCCCACGCTTAATGGGAATTTCATCATCTTGGGGATCAGGCGCTTTGGTCGGTTCATCCAAAATCATCTGCTTGATGTCGCCCAGACGCCGGGTGTTCATGTTTTCCTCGTCCCACAAAACGATGTCGTCAGGATTAACCCGCTTGAGTGTGTCTCGATTTATTTCCAGCGCCAGATTGGTCAGACGCCGACGTTCAAACTGGCTTGATTTGCGGCTGATCCAGCAGGGTACCGGCACCTTGAACATCAAGTATACATAGACCTTGCCCTGTGTAGTGTTGGACTGCCACTGGTCGTTGTAGCCGTGGCCTTCGCCGCTGAGGACTTCATCAAATTTTGCGCGATTGGCCCACGCCCATTCATCGTGGCCGTATTTGACGGCGGCGGCATAAGTCAGCGGAGCCAGCGCGGTGACAAAATCGTCGTCGTAGATCACGTCCACCCGAATGTCGTCTCGCGCCACTTTAGAGGCAAAATATCGGTCAACCTTCTTGGTGATCTGCTCCATCTGCTCGACACTGCCGATTTGGGACGGTTCGGCGGGCAGTTCCTCCCGACTTTCCCGGCGCAGTTCCTTGTTCATCTGGAGCAGCTTCGGGTACAGCTTCAAAAAGCTCGTGATGGCTTTCTCGACTTTGGCGTAAATCTGGGCCTGACCGGGCCACTGCCGGAAAAAGCCAAAGACGCGCAGTTTTTTAACCGAATCCTGATCGGCGATGTCCACGATCTCCTTGAACTTGTACTTGGCTTTTTCCCAGCGCGCTTCCGCTTCCGCCCGTGGCACACCGGAGTAGTATTCCTTGCTGAGCGGATGCTGAAAACCATTGACGCGCTCTTCGATGAAGCGCTTTTTGATCTGCTCCAAAGCACGCTTGGACGCTTCCTTGCCTTTGTCCCCGCCTGCCGCTTGATAAAAAATCCACGAGAGCCATTTTTTGTTGGGGGTGGTATCCGCTGCCAACAGCTTGTTTACGGCTCCCGGTTCGAGCAACGGGCCATGGCCGAGGGGACGTTCTTCCGGTTGCTCCAAATCAACCTGCGACAGCTTGCCTTGATCGTCGATGATACCGTATTCGCGCAGGACTTTAAATTCAGGTTCTGAATATGGCATAAATTAACTATTGTTGCCCGCTTATTTAAAGCATGTCAAACCGCAATCGATGGACACTTGAGATTCTCATGAATCATCCCAAGCGAGATTCGCTGCTGGGAGTAAACACAAAAATACAACAACCGTCAATCGCAAAAGAACCGGAAAAACAAATTTCTGCGCCTGCCCCACAATCTCTCATAGCGTCAACTGTAAATCATTGTAGCAGATATAGTTTCGTTGTTGCTGCAAATCCAATGGGAAAACCCCGACAAACGCACTCTGACATTTGGAAAAAACGTCCAGTGGTCATACGCTATCGGAAATACTGCGACCAAATCCGGGCCGCATCTGGAAAACTGCCAGATAATGTATACAGTATCATCGTCTTCGCTTACATCCCAATGCCTGAATCATGGCCAAAGAAAAAACGCGCCGAAATGAATGGACAGTTTCACCGGCAAAAACCAGATGTAGACAACATTTGCAAAGGAATTTTAGACGCTTTATTTAAAGATGATTCCGCCATCGCTGGCTGTTGTGGCTGGAAATTTTGGTGCGAACAGAAGCAGGAACACGCTGAAATTCACGTTCTTTACTTGCAAGATGTTCGTTCAATATAAATTCATCGACCCAAACCATCACGTCGCCCTGCAATCGTGCGTCCGCAACCATCCGGTCGTGACCGCGTCGCTTCTGGCCCGGCTTTACAGCGCAGCGCTGGCCTGCGTGGAAAAGCCCGGCGGCGAAACGGGCCTGCTGGTTTCTCACATCAACGCGGGCACTTACCAGATTGGTACCGCCACAGACGAAAAAACCGGCATATACGTCCAACTGGCCAAAATGAAAGACCGGCCCAGCCACCTGCTGACTGCCGGTCAAAAATGGGCGGTGGAACGCGACAATGCGGTTCAAGGCAACACATCCACCCTGCTGTGGTGATCAATCCTCAAAATGGAAATAAGGGCAGACTTTGTGCTTTTTGGCTTTGATTAACATCCACATGAACGACACGAAAATAACCAGTTGCCTGAACACCCATAAGAAAGCGTATCCCATGCCTTTGGCTCCTGTAGCAATGCCCCGGCCCACCATTTTGGCTGCGTCCAAAATGCCAGTGGTAATTTCCACGCAGGCTTTGTGCATGGGTGACTCCGCTGCCCGCTGCATCTTTTCTTCGCATTTGCGCCGCATTGCCGCGTAGCGCGCCGTCGCCGCCTCGATCTGCTGTTGGAATTGCGCATCCCGTTGCGCTGTGTAAATGCTGGCCTTCATGCGCTCTTCGTCAAACACCCAGTCGGACAACTTATTCTTGACGGAATCATAGGGCACATTGTCCCATGCGGCCCTGATCCTCTTTTGCGCACCGTCGATGGCTTTTATTTGCTTGAAAACTGATGTCGGATAGTAGGGTGCGTATTCCTGAAGTACGTCTAACTGGTCTTTCCAGTAAATCTCACAGGCCCGGCGCACAACGTATGGAGCCACCGTCTTCAACGCTTTGCTCCTGTCTATGTTGCCGTCACTGGTGGCCTGATTGACCCAGTATTCCTTCCACATCAATTCGGACAACACGTCCACCCAGCGCTGGCGATTACGGGCGCGAAGTTCTCTGGCGTCCATGCGCTGTTCGATCCATTGAAGCCAGCGGTCGGCAATCCAACCGTAACTGGCAGTCAACACCACGATAGCGACAAAGTAGACCCACCACGGAATTGACCACGAACCGGGGGAATACTTAAAAATTGCCCACAGGTAATGACCCAAAAACCAGAGCGAAACCCACAGTGCATAGCCGAGCCATTTGATCCCCGCGCTGATCCCATAGCCGATGACTTTTATAATCACCCATAAATCCGCGCAGAAGTCTATTGCCAAATTCTTACATTGGCCGGGCGCAAAAATGAGCAAGGCCACAATGACGAGAATCGCCCACACGTAGAGGTACGCTTCCGTACGACAACGGGGCAGGTTTTTACGCGAACGTATGGCGGCATGAATCAAGGAGGCGATGACGATGATAATGCCACCGGCAATTGCCCAGAACTCAACCATGAACAGCGGCTCCTGCGTCACGTCGTGGATATACCACCGGCACAATGCAAAAAATCCGAAATTGAGCAATACGAGCAATGTGAACGCACAGATCATAACCACGACGCCGAAGCCGGGCGTATCGTTGTATTCCTCGTCCTCCGCCCGCCGACCGATAATCAACCGGCGCAACTGGAGCAGAAGCCATTTATCAACGGACACAAAGGGCCGTCCCACGGTGGCCAGAAACAGTGGCCCGATCACCCGCGACAACGCCACCGCAAAGGGCCGGAAAACCAGCAGACTGAAGAGACTGAGCCAGAAGTAAGGGCAAATCGAAAATCCGGCGGGCGGCTCTTTTGTCCAGAGCGGATTTTTGAAAAGATATTCAAAATTTCGATGAACCCAACTGTTTCGTTTGTACCAACGGCGCGCTCTTTCTTCGGAGACTAACATAATCGTGATGGTGTATACGTTGTTGTCTGATTTGTCAACTCAAAATTTTATATCTGCTTTTTGAAGACATCGGAGAAGCGCTTTTTGCCGAAGGCCCGCTGGAATGCCGGGCTGGCTTGCTCGATCAGCGCATCAACCTTTTTACACAGCCGTCGCAGTTTGCGATCCCGATTGCGCTGGCATCGCAGCGCGATCTGCATCTTTGGATGACGATAACCCTTTTGTGTGCGCTTGCGCGACAACTTTTCAAGCTCCATCTTTTCAGCCACCGTGGCAGTGGAAAGCGCCTCTTTCACCACCAGTTCGCGAAAGCGCGCCTCGTCTTTCCGGTTGAGCTTGTATTTTGGTTCGTACATCTGACTCGAAGAACGCAATTGGCGCTTCCGACGGGGATCGAACCCGCGTGCTCCGTTTTAGAGACGAATGCCTTGCCACTAGGCTACGGAAGCGTTTTATCTATTATTCACGATTTTGCGTTGACTGTCAAATATCGTCGTATACATTTAGCTGGCATGAGCATCATTACCGCTGCCGCCCAATTAGCTGCGCGCTACCACAAAGAACAGACGCGCAAAAACAATGGCCGTCCTTACATCACGCATCTCATTCGCGTGGCGGGACGGGTGGCCACCCTTCCCGGAACGGAAGACGCTGACGTGGCTGGAAGTTTTCTCCACGACATACTGGAAGATATTCCCAAAACCCTCGATGTCTTCCACCAGATGCAGTTTGAAATTTTGGAAACGTGCGGGCAGGAAACCCTCGATATTGTGGTCGCCCTGACCAATCCCAGCAAGGGCATGAAACTGCCCCGTCCCGAACGCAAGCAGATTGACCGCGATCATCTGGCCAAATGCCCCCGGCGGGTCAAGCGGATCAAGCTGGTCGACCGGATCGACAACGTTGAAGAGTCCATTGTTGACTTGTCGCTGGGTCTCGACAAAAGCACCAAATTCAACGAAATATACGCGAACGAATCCGAACAACTTTTGACTGAAGCCCTGTGCGGTGCAGACGTGGAATTGGAAACGGAATTGGCGCGCAGCATCCAAAATTTGCGCTTCGTCTGTTCCCGCATCAAGCTGGGCCAATCAATTGCCGAATTCCGCGACGCGCTTCGAGGAAAAATCCTTAGTAGTTAATACACATGAAAGCAAAAGACTTGATCACCGGAAGACATTTACACGAAGGCGCAGAAGACGAGGCCCGCCGAGGCCCTCAACCGCCGCCGGGAAGTACCAGCGGCCAAATGCCGCCAGCAGGCACTACGAGTAATCCGCTTGATCCGCGCCGGATGCGCCGGGGAGGCCCGCCCGGACGACTGCCGGGGCCGCCGCGTCTCTTTGCCGGGCCGGAAGAAAGTGCCCTGAAAGACATCATGCTGCTTTTCCTGACCGAAGTCGCGGGCAACAGCTACGACGGCGCAATCGTGCGCAAACTGGTGGAAGGAAAAGACCTCGACCGGGGCGAACTCCAGCACATTTTGGACGAAGGAGCGCGCATCGAAAGACTGCCGGAATCACACGCCAAAGTTCTGGAAAAAATCCATCAGTTGATCCAAAGAATGCCCGCCGCGCCGCCGCGTTAATCACGCAGGCTGCGGTTCCAAAGCAACAGCGTACTCACGGCGGGGAATTGCCCGGATACCGTAGGTGCGGAATATGTTGGCAAAATTGACCGAAGAAAGCGGCTTGGACAGGAAACCCACCACTCCCAGATTCGCGCCATCCATACAGCCGGTGGCCTCAGCGCGCTCGGCAACCACGATGACCGGCAATGTGGGCTTTTCTTCCTTGATGTAGCGCAAAACTTCGATGCCGCTTTTTATTGGCAGTGACAGATCGAGAAAAACAACGTCGTAGGGCTTTTCCCCAACAAAATCAATGGCGCGCTCGCCGTCGATGACCCAGTCAATGTCGCATTCGTACTGATCACGAATGTTGACTAAAAAAAGATTGCCGACCGTGTAGTCATCCTCCGCCAAAAGAATACGCGGTGGCCGCAACAATTTTGACATTAAGGCTTCAACAAGTGCCATAAAGCATCAAATACCATTTTGAGTAACGCGGATAAAACAACCAGACCAAGGGCGGCAACCACTGCCCATTTGCCCGAAATCAACTGCTTCCAGTCCGATAACGTAGCTATGGTCTTGCTGGTCTCAGTTATGCGCCGGTCGCAATCCAGCACGTCTTTGTTGACCTTGAGCAGCGCGCTGACCAACCAGTTGTTCTGGTTTTCCAACCTGCTCATTGTCTCCACTAAATACCGCTCGCTCTCCGAAAGCTTACACAGCAAATGGGGCGGTATCGTGCTTTTGAATTCTTTAAGCTCAAGTAGCTCATAGGCCCGTGGCGCGCTCGGTTGCTCATTGCTCATAATGCGTCCACTTAAATACCAGCCTGTTGGACGGGTTCTTCCGAATTTTGTGGACGGCCCGATTCCGGCCCAATAGATTCAATCCATGGATGACATCACAAAATTTGTAACCGAAAGCAACCGTATTGAAGGCATACGGCGGCGGCCAACACGGGCCGAACTGGAGGAATTCCAAAGATTTTTGGCTCTGGAGGAGGTCACCGTCGAGGAGTTGGAGCACTTCGTAAGGGTTTATCAGCCCGGCGCAAGACTTCGCGACCAATTCGGTCTTGATGTCCGTGTGGGCCGCCATCTGCCACCGCGAGGCGGCCCGGAGATACGCAATCATCTGCTTGATCTGCTGCTTAATGACGACCTGAGTGCTTACGAGCAGCACGTTGCTTACGAAGTCCTGCATCCCTTCACCGACGGCAACGGACGTTCAGGCCGAGCACTCTGGGCGTGGCGCGTGAGAGATTTTCCTTTGGGCTTTCTTCACACGTTTTATTACCAGACACTGGACTCGTCGCGTCATTGAATTTTCCCGTTGACAGACTGTCTTTCGGCGTATACAGTTTCAGGAATGCTCCTGACCGGAATCAAAGAAATTGAACGCCGAATAAAGTGGCCTGTCGCCCGCTGGAATGGCAATTGCTACGCCGTCGCCGTGGCTATTTTCAAGGCCAAGCTGGTTCCTGCCAAATCCCATGTCCGTTACGGCGTCTGGCACGGGCCGATTGCTTCCACCAGTTCCTTCGCCGGAAGACCTTTTACCCATCATGGATGGATTGAACTGCCCGATAACCAAATTTACGATCCGACGCGCTTTGTTTTTGAAGCTCAACGACCCTACATCTGGATTGGCACCGATGAAAAGGGCTACTATGATGTTGCCGGTCAGCGGTTGAACAAAATCTTTTATCGTGAATGCCCGGCTGCCGAAGAAAAACCTGTCAAGCTGACCGACCGACAACGCCAAGTCCTCGGACAGTTCCTCCCCTCCATCTGCAAACGTGATCCTGATTTTGGTCAGTTGATGTGGTTGGGAAACATGCCGCCGGATGAAATGAACGGCCAAGCCAAAGCTGTATACATTGTCCTTGAGGAATTAAATTTACAGGCATTGATCCCACTGGATTTCCGAAGATATGTTCTGGAAGACGACAAAGTTTACGCATGACCGGTAGAACTTTAACCCAAGCCTTTCGCGTCCTGAACAAGGCGATATGCCCGGAAGATGTCTTCGGCCCACTCGACGATGATCCCCCGGCGTCACTTAAAACGGAGTACCGGGAATGGGCCAAATTGACGCATAGCGACAGATATACTGGCACAGCCGACAAGAAAAAAGCGCAGGATGCTTTCGTGTTGCTCCAGAAGTGGCACAAGCTCGCCGAACAAAAAGTCAAGGACGGCAAGTACGGCGACCGCAGCGCCATAACCGAGATAACGGTCAAAACCAAAACCGGTGTCTACACGGTTACTGAGCGGGTCGCGTCCGGTGATCTATGCGAAATCTACGGTGGCACGAATCAAGCTAAAGAACGCGTCGTGCTCAAAGTCACCCGTACACCGGCCAATAACGACCTGATCGCCAATGAAAGTGCCCAGCTTCGCTATCTGTGGGACAACCCCAAACGGGCGAAATTGAAGTTGATGCAGCACATTCCCCAACTGCTGGACGCTTTCGAGTTGAAGCAGGACAAGATCACCAAGCGGGTCAACGTTTTTCGCAGACTCGACGGGTACTTCACAATGCAGGACGTGCTGGACGAATACCCGGAAGGTCTTGATCCGCATGACGCCGCGTGGATGTGGAACCGGCAGTTAAGTTCGCTGGTCATCACCCATGAGGCCGGTATCGTACACGGTGCCGTGTTGCCCCGGAATTTCATGCTCTGCCCAACCGACCCCGTGCCCCACGACGGCATCTTGATCGACTGGGCATATTCGGTCAAAACCGGCGGCCAATTCAGAGCCATCTGCCCGGACGAAAAGGTCAACTATCCGCCGGAAATCTTTGTCAAAAAACCCGCCAGCCCCGCCACCGACATCTACATGTCAGCGGTCTGCATGATCCGGCTGCTCGGTGGGCAAATGACCAAGAGCGGAGCGGAGTTGCCGCCCACGGTACCACGTCCGATCAAAGGTTTGCTGCGCTCGTGCTTGCTGTCTGTGGCGCATCGGCCCAAGGACGTGTTCGAGGTCTTCCGCGACTTTGAACAGATTTTGAAACAACTTTATGGCCCGCGAAAATTTCGTCCGTTCTCAATGCCACGAGCAACAATTAAATAATCTATGGAAAAAACAATCCAAGAGCGTGTTCAAACGATTTTAATCGACCAACTGGGCGTTAAGCCAGAACAAGTGACACCAGAAGCCGATCTCGTCAAAGACTTGGGCGCAGATGAACTGGACATCATTGAAGTGGCCATGGCCGTCGAAGAGGCGTTCAGCCTCGAACTGCCCGACCAAGACCTTGAGAAAATCAAGACCGTCGGCGACATGGTTCAGTACATCCAAAAGCGACTTGCATAAATTTATGGGAAAACCTGACGATACTGAAATTGAAACTGTCGAGGAGCACCGCCATGACTGCGGTTGTGACTGCGGCTTTGATGACGAACCAACAACCGCCAGAAGCTGGGTCATATATGCTGTTGCCACCATCGGCGTGCTGATCTGTCTCGGCATCCTCTGGTACCTCCACAACCACTGACCATTATGGGAAAACAAGACGAAACTGACGAGGCCGATGTGCCCAACACCACCACACCACCTGAACCGGCGGAACTTGCTTACAGTGCATACTGCACCATCCGCAACTGGAAAGCCGTCAACGGCGATCCGCTTCCGCTTTGGGCCGATGTCACGGAAGACATCAAAGAAGGCTGGCGCGCCGCTGTTAAAGCTGTCCTGCCTGCGAAAGAAACCGTCGTAGATAAAGGCGAGACCCTGCGACTGGCAACCAATCCAGCAGATGTGGAATTGCCCTTGCTCACCGAGGATCAGATCAACACCATGGATTTGGAGGAAGCTTGCTCCCAACTTGGCAACCGTGTATACAAGGTCTGCCTGCTGTACGAGCAACTTGAACACCGGGGCGTCGTTCGGGGCAACGGACATCACGCGGCACAGCATATTGCGAAGCTGGCTGAAACAGAGTTACGCGAACGCTGGATTACCAAACCGGCGGCATAAGCAGCACCAACAACCACTAAAACAAAACGAAAGGTATAAGCCTATGGGCTATAGAGACTACAGTCACGAAACATACACCGCCCGTATGCGGGAGCATACGGAAAAAGGAACCGATCCGTTTACGCACAGTGCGGAAATCCGCTCTGGCCACACGGAGATGAAGGTTCACGAAAAACTCGATCCGTCCAAGAAAAACAAGGCGGGCCGGAACATCCGGGAAAGCTTTGACAGCGACACCCATCCCGAAAGTCACCCTGTTGCCGTCATCTTCGACGTAACCGGTTCCATGGCGAGCGTTCCCCGCATCTTCGTGGAAAAACTCGGCACCCTCATGGCGACGCTGGTCAAGAAGGACTTCCTCCAGCATCCGCACATCCTGTTCGGTGCGGTCGGCGACGCCACCGTCTGGATCGACGCCGAAACCCACCTGCGCTCGCACGGCGATCAGATTTTTGATCTCACAAAAGTTCGAGCCTTTTTGACTGCCGCCCGGCCCTTCATAAAATAGTCCCGCCAACTCTTTTTGTAATGCTGATTTTCAACAGCTTACAAATTTCTCGCCGCCATCTCGCCGTTGTAAACATTGGTAATTTTGCCCGAATCCGCTGTCAACAAATTATTTTAGTTCAATGTTGACGCGGGTTTTATGACTTAAAACCAGCCCGTTCTTAACTTCCATCAATTATCGTTTGGTAAAATAGTGTGACGGTTGAACGAATCAACCGTACGACAGAAAGACAAATATGAACGAAACAGAAAACATAAATCCGACTCCCCACCTGAACCGGAGCAAGGTAAAACAAACGGCACTGGAGTTCGCCGCCACCCAACACTTCACCTTCACCGGCGGCAAAAAGCCAAGGTTCAATCGCGTCAGCCTGAACTTTTTGCAGCGCATCGAAGGCCGGGTCAAAGCGATGATCGCCGATGAAGTTAAGCAGCAGCCCAGAATAGGAAAGACCCTGCAATGAAACTGGAACTCAAAATCACCAACCGCAGCCGGTACGACGACATCGAAGTCGACATCCTCGTCCGGTTTGCGCTCAGTACCGTGCATCAAGTGTGGCCCATCGAACGCTCGCCTTTGAGACTCAAAGTAACGAACACCCGCAAAAGCTGGGGCGGCTACGGTTACATCCGGGGCTATGGAACGGACGCCGAGGGCTTTCATGCCTGTATACGCATCGGAGCACCTGCCCGTTTCGTTAATCCCCGCCGCATTTCCTACGACTATAAATGGAAGGACATGCCCGTGATGTTCCTGAACAATTATCGCGAAGCACTGGTATACGTAACCGCGCACGAACTCGCCCACAACGCGGGCAAGTCGGGGCGCAAAGATGGCGAGATGCGCTGTGACTTTGCCGGGCAAGATGCCGTCGACCAGTACCGGAAACAACAAGCGGTAATCGACGGCCAGATCGCTGACCGCATCCGCCGCCGCGACGAACGCCAGAGCAGCACTGAACAGCGCCATGCAACACGGGCGGCTTTTGTAAAATCCGCCGCCGGTCGATTGCAAAAATCCGAACGGATGCTGGTTTACTGGAAACGCCGGGCCAAGATCGCCAAAACCAAAATCAGCCGGTACCAGCGCAGTGTTACGGCTTTGCGAAAGAGCGCGGCCCGCGCAGTCAATCCTCCAGCAGGTAGCCCACCACCTGCTGCGCCACAGGACTCTCCGCCGTCATGCCCGCTGGAAGCGGCGGCAGGTTATCCACCGGTGTCTCCGCCGGACTCGGTTCCTCACTGTGCGCCGCAATGCGGTTAAAGTAATCGTGGGCGCGCCGCTGAGCGTAGTCTTCGCTGACGTTTTCACCTTCCGCTTCGTAGGACGTGAACTTGTCCTTTATCTGGCCGCCCTGAAGCACCAAAAATTGTGTCCCGCCGAAATTGACAACTTCCATTCCGGGGAACCGCTCGTCGGTGTAAATGCGCTTCATTTTCAATAACTACTGCGTCGTATTTAATGCGTGAAGCTGATCTTCATCGCGTGCGCGCTGTTCCTGACTGGATGCGTGAGCTTCAATCGTGGGGGTACAACCCACCACGTCATCTTGGGCTTTGGCATCGTTAGCGTCAACAGCACCAATACGGCTGCCGCCGATGTCATCAAAACTCAGGTCATTGGCCTCGGTTTCAATGACAGCGGTGCTGGCGCGCACTTCGACCTCGGCTACGGCGTGACCACCGTCGTCCGGGTCGCCACCAATCAGAACATCGTAATTGAGGTTTCAGATGTTCCCGGAAAACCATTAACTGTAAATATACCCAAATGAAACGTATCTTTTTTGCCAGCCTGCTTTGTGCAATTGCCACCGGATGCACCAGTCTTCATGACACGGTGATCTCGTCCACGGCCACGACCCTTGGCGTTGAAGTCTCCCAAAACCCCGCCACGCAGCTTTATCAAGCCAAGCTGGGCTATTGCCGGGCGGAACTGGCCTTCGTGCCCACGGATCGTGGGCAAGCCACCAACCAAATCGGCGGGGCCGCCAGCACTGGCAACGTGATCATGGAATTGAGCTTGAAGAATATCTTTGCGGGTGGCGGAGTATACCAACGGCTGGCCATCGGCAGCACAGCGGTAAGCCAACCCGGCGCAGTGTTCATGTTTGCCAAAGATCAAAACGGACAGATTTCAACCAACACCGCCGCCATCATTCAGCAAAATCTGCCGCTGATGCTGAACCGGCCAATGAAACCATAACATGCTTGCTGTATACACTTATTTTGATGCAAACGGCATTCAGCGTAACGCTGAATCTAACGCATTTAATTTTGTCGGCACGTGGACACGGTCAGGAACTTATTCGTCCACTACACTGGACACGGTCAATTACAGCAACGGCCAGTTTACTTGCATCATAAACAACTATGGCAGCATTCCCGCAAATTCCTCAGCGTGGTCACCCCTCGTTTTGCGTATACCTGCATCCGGCACCGGCGTTGATGAAGCTTTAATCGTAGCTGAAGCAGCCTACTCTATTGCCGTTATAGGCACCAATGCTGCCGCACAGGCTCAACTCACTGCCAACACTGCCTTTTCGATTGCAGTTATTGGAACAAACACAGGGTCTAGTGCCTATGCACTGGCGGCAACCGCCGATGCTGTTGCACAGGAAGCGCTCAGCATCGCCATCATCGGGACTAACATTGGAACCACAGCGTATAGCATAGCTTCAGCAGGAAGTAATGCAGTGTATCAAGGCTACACACTGTCCGGCATTGTAATTGCCACGGGAAGTAACTTTGCTAGTTTGGGTTTTACTCCACCGCCAAACACGCGGTTGATCAACACTGCTGCGCCTTTGGATGGCGGCGGTGATCTGAGTGCCGACCGGACAATCTCCATCACTCAGTCCGGCACCAATACCGATGGTTATCTGTCCAGCACCGACTGGATTACATTCGAGACCGCTTCAACCAACGCTTCCGCTGCCCTTTTGGCTGCTGGAGCCGCCAGCGCCATTGCATCAACCGGCACTAACACAGCAAACGAAGCACTCAGTATTGCCATCATCGGTACCGATGTTGGAACCAATGCGTATACGTTAGCTACAACGGGAAGTAATACAGCTTGGGAAGCTCTTAGTATTGCTATCATAGGAACAAATGCTGCTGCTGCTGCTGTCCAGCCAGCACGCAACATCAACACTAATACACCCTTGTCGGGTGGTGGCGATTTGAGCGCTGATCGCACACTTTCCATAACTCAATCCGGTTCCAACACCAGCGGTTATCTCTCGAACACCGACTGGGGCACTTTCAATGCCAAAGTTACAACGACCCGCGCCATCAACACTAATGCACCTTTAACCGGCGGCGGAGATTTGTCCGCTGACCGGACGTTGTCAATCACTCAATCGGGCAGCAATACCGACGGCTATCTATCCAGCACCGACTGGGGCACTTTCAATGCCAAACAAAACTCATTGGGCAATCTCAACGGAATCATCAAAGGCAACGGCAGCAACACTTATACCGTGGCCACTTCGGGCACCGATTACGCTCCGGGATATTCTGGAGTTCCCGTTGGTGGCATCATCGCATGGGCAAAATCGCTAACCAACACGCCCGCACTGCCCATAGGCTACGTGGAATGCAATGGACAAACTTTAAGCGACGCAAACAGCGTCTATAACGGAATTGTCATTCCCAATCTGAACGGCTCCACGGACGCCACCAAGCGTTTCCTGCGCGGAGCCACAACTTCCGGCGGCACGGGTGGATCAGCCACACACACGCATAGTGTAGGCTCTGCTACCGATAACCATTTTATAACCAGTGCCTCTCCCATAGCCACTGCCGTAACCAGTATCTCTGTGTCCACCGGTTCAGCTTCCACGATACCAACATACTACGAAGTAGTCTATGTCATGCGCGTAAAATGAATACGACCATCATCATTTCGACAGACAAAACCGTCCATCCACGGTGTCTGGAAGCAGTCTGGTCGCAGTCGGTCAGCGATTTTAACGTGCTGATCACCCGGCGTGCTGCCGTCCTTGAGAATAATGATCCGATTGTCGCCAAGGAACTTAACATCGCCGCCAACCGGGAGGATGCCCGAAAACTGGCGCTGGCTTTTGGAAGCGAGCATTACCTGTGGCTGGACTCGGACGTGGTCATGCCTCCCAACGCCTTGGCGGAACTTTTGATTCAAGCGGAAAACTCCGGCAAGGAAGCCGTGTCGGGTTATTACCCCATGAGACATTCTCCCCACTTGTTCGCCAGCGGACGACTCACGCCTGATGGCGTTGTTGTTCACTTCAGCGCCATAGCTCCCAGTCTGGTGCAGGCTGATTTTGCCGGTTTTGGCTGCATGTTGGTGTCGCGGCGTTTGATGGAATTGTGCCGGATCAATTCAGGCACGGACAAGATGCTCCGACTCACGGACGGACAAACTGTTTATTTCGACGATTCGGTGGATTTCTGCGAGCAGCTATACCAGCACGGGGCAACACTTTACATGGATGGAAACGTGATTTGTGAGCATTTGGTAGCTAGTTAAATAAGCGCTCATAATCTTTAACCATTAAGCATCAAATCAACAAGTTCTTGTGCCGACTCAATGGCGAATTTGGACTTGATCCGGCTCAATCGGTTTTGAGCAACGCCAAGTTCACGCTCGCTACGAAGAACGTGCTTACCAGCGATGTGTGCCAATGCGCGCTTGAGCGTGGTGACCACCAACGGTGGCAAGGTTCTGCCCCTTTCAGGATCGTGGACAAGGCCCCCACCGATGGCTTTTAACAATTCCGAAAATGCCTGATCTGGCTCCAAGTCCAGAAACTTGTCAACCTGCTCCGGCGTAACCTTGCGCTGTGCCAGCCAGTCGTAAAGCGCTTGGGTGACGTTTTCAGACGAATCCCCGCCGTCGAGAGCCTGCTTCAGCATCAAAAAAGCCGGGCTGAGAATCCCCGTGGGATTCGTCGGCCCGGATAGATCACTGAATTTTGCAATGCCAAATTTTGGCATATTACGCAGGTTTTGACGGCGTTGCCGGTGGTGACGGCGGAATTACGCCAGACTGCTTGCCCAACTGGTGCAACCACGTGGCCAAACCACCCAAGGCGGCTCCAGCCAGCGCCGAATTGACCAGACCTTGGCTGCCCCACAGCCCGACCAAGTTCGACAGCAAATCGACCAATGCGCCTACGAGAGC